>Ga0105048_10008000_pt1 | contig 16945 bp, 11 predicted proteins | sample MAT05_FD_78382 | JGI IMG/M metagenome (GOLD analysis project Ga0105048, IMG submission 78382) | Freshwater microbial communities from Lake Fryxell liftoff mats and glacier meltwater in Antarctica - MAT-05 | ecosystem: Environmental > Aquatic > Freshwater > Ice > Liftoff microbial mat | place...
ACAGCAGCGAGATGAACAGCCAGAAGGCGATTATTGTGAAGTCGACCCTCAAGGCCGGCGGACTCGCCTCCGCGAACCACAACCAGAGCCTGGGCGGCTTGAAGGTGCGGACACGGGGGACGGCGGGCGGACTTTCTAGCTCGAACCACAACCAGAGCCTGAGCGGCTTGAAGGTGCGGACACGGGTGACGGCGGGCACCTATCTCAAGAACCACAACCAGAACTCGCTGACCGTCAAGTCGGCGATCAAAGCCGGCAGAACGGCAATCAACCACAACCAATCCGCCACCACCGGGATCCAGATCCGCACCAACGTCCAGGCAGGCAGAGGGACCTTCAATCACAACCAGAGCGCGCTGACCGTCAAGTCGGCGATCAAAGCCGGCAGAACGGCAACCAACCACAACCAATCCGCCACCGCCGGGCTCCAGATCCGCACCAACGTCCAGGCCGGTAAAACACCAATCAATCACGGCCAGAACGCCTTGACCGTCAAGTCGGCGATCAAGGCCGGCAAATGGACGGCCAACCACAACCAATCCGCCACCGCCGAGCTCCAGATCCGTACTAACGTCCAGGCCGGTAGATTTTCCCTTCATCACAACCACAACACCTTGACCGTCAAATCTGCCATCTAGGCCGAGAAGAACCCAATCGATTCCCTCGCCAGTTCGCCGCTGAATGGGACCGATGAAACAGCCACTACCGGTTGTCCCTTCAACTCCGGCCAACTGCGAATTGCGTGGTGTTCGAACGATCGGCCTCCCCCCGACGGCGCGCTTCCACTTCGCGCCGCCTACGGCTGCCGCCCCACGCTCGAAAGAGCCGACCTCAATCGATCCGCCGAAGACACAACGATTCTGGGGGGGAATAGGCAGAGCTCTACGGCGACGACGCCCTCGCCAATCCTGGTCAGATGCCGGGCCGGCATTTCCGGCTGCCGGGGTCGGTTACGATGGAAACCGGAACGCCAAATGCTTTCCGCCGATTGAACCGAGCGGAACCTGGAGCAAAAATAGAACGATGGATGCCATAGCTTTACACGAAGAGGGACAGGCGGCCGCAGAGGCCGGGCGTCACGCCGAGGCTTGCGCACTCTTCGCCGAGGCAGCCGACCGGGCCGCCATTGAGGACGGGCCCAACTCGCCCGACTTGGCCAACATTTTAAGCGATTACGCCGAATCGTTGATGGATCTGTTGCAGTTTGCCACCGCAGTTGCAAAGGCCACCCAGGCGGTGCAGATTCTCGAAACCCATGGCGAGGCGCTGCGAAGCGAGATCGGGGCGACCCTCTATAGCCGGGCGCTCGGCTTACTCGGGTCTGCCCATCGGCACGCGGGCAACTACACGGCGGCTAGGCCTCCTTTGGAGCAGGCGATTGCGGTGATCGAAGCCGAGTTCGGAGCTACCGATTTTAAGCTCGTTTCGGCTTTGAACAACGTCGGGGTGCTGTGCAAATACGCGGCATGGTACGCCGAGGGCGAAGCCTTCTATCGGCGGGCGCTGGCGATTGTCGAAGCGCAGGACGGGGTGGATTCGCTCTCCTCGGCGACCCTGTGGCACAACCTGGGCGGTCTGGAGCATTCCCGCGGGGAGTACGCCAAGGGCGAGCCGATGGGCCGGAAAGCGTACGAGATCCGGCGGGCGCACGAGGGCGAAGAGAGCTTGCGGACGTTGGCCGATGCTTGCGCGTGGGCGGGGCTGCTGGACGGGTTGGAGCGCTATGGCGAGAGCGAGCCAATCTATCGGCGGGCGCTGGCGATCTATGAGCGCGAGCTGGGGCCGACGGATTTCGAGGTCGCGGCCACGCTAAACAATCTAGGGATGGCGCGGTTGGCGGGCGGAGACGTAGCCGAGGCGACGGTGCTACTCGAACGGGCTTATCTGATTAAGCGGGAACTGTTCGGCGAGGACCACCCCGAGACCCAACTTTCGCGCCGAAACTTCGAAAGCGTTAGCGCTGCGTAATCAAGTACCAACGGTCCGCGTTGGTGTCGCGTTTTTCAGGTACGGTGGCCGCGGCGGGTTTGGGAACGACCGGGGCCATCGTCATGATGCCGACATTGCCCCCGACCGCGTCGGGCACGAGCATCCGTTGGCGGACAACTTTACCGCGCAGAAGATGCGGCTCGAGAGCCACTTGAATGTCCGCGTTGCCGCCGCCGGGCGCGCCGGAGGCGTGATCCTGCTTCCGAACCATCGCCCGAAGGATGTTTTCGGTAAGTCCCTGGCGAGCGAGCGAAGCCAGCGCCTCGGCGCTTGTATCGAAACGCGAAGTCTTTTGGTCGATCAGCTCGAGCAGGAATCGCTCGCCTAAACCCGCCTCGGCCAACAGCACCACCCCATCATTCGTTAGCAGATTTTTCGGCAGTTTGGCAAACGGCGGAACCGGATCCGCCGCTAAGGAGGCAGTGAGAAAGGTTAGAGCGAGAACAAACTTGCACATGAAAATCTTATCGCCAGGAAATTCTTCAACTTTAGGGAACTTTTGTCGATAGAGGTTGTAATGCTGCGGTACTTGGCTGGTTGTGTCTTCGGAGTAACGATGGGATTGTGGGGGGCCGAACTGCGCCTGCTCAACCCCAATCTGCCAGTCGCCCTCGCGGGCCGGCCATACTACCAGGGGCCGATGGTAGTAGAGAGCAGCGGTCGTTGCCAGTTGGGAACGACCTCGACCCGCCTGGTCGACGGCGCCTTGCCCGCGGGAATGAGCCTGGACGGAATGGGCTACTTGCGGGGGACGCCGATGGAGCCGGGTCGTTTCGGGTTCTCGGTGGAACTCCGCAGCGGCTGCGCGCGCTCGGTCGAGCAGGTGGTCCTTGAGGTCGCGATGGCCCCGATGCTGCGGGTCTCCGCGGAAAGCCTCGCTTTTTCCTGCGAAAAGGGCGGACGCCCTCCGTCCATGCAGCGGGTGATGGTAGCCGGAAGCCATCCAGGGCTTCCCTACACAATGTCCGCCGCTGGAGCTCCCTGGCTCGAAATCCGCCCGCGCCGCGGGGCTCTGCCGCCGCCGGGCGCGGCCCTGGAATCCGATGCGGTCGACCTGATCGTTCATCCCGAAAAGCTGGAAAGTGGCGATTACCACACCACTCTTCTGACCTACGCCTGGGGCGGAACCAACCCAGCTTCGACCGCGGTCCACTTAACCGTTAAGCCAGCCGGATCGACTTGGGACAACCTTCGCACGATGCCCACGCCCCCGGCTCCTCCCGTCGCCGCGCCCATTCCAATCGTGATTGTGCCGCCCGCGTCACTCGAACCGCCCCCTCCGACGAAGCCGAAACCGGCACCGGTCGCCGCAATCCCCCACACACCGAAAAAACCGCTCGTCCCCGTAACTCGTTCCCGGATTGTCACCGTCCCTCGAGTCACCCTGCCGGAGGCCATCAAAGGGCCATCGAAAATGCTCGGCGATCCGGAGATCCTGAAGCCACCCGCCCCCAAACCAGCGAAAAAAAGCAGTGAAGGCGGCGGCGGGCATTAGCTGATTGGACCAAGCTGAATCGACCAGTGTGATAGGCTCTAGGGCACCCCTCCCCTACAGCTATGGAATCGACTGAAGTTACACAGTTGCTGGGACGCGTCGCGCAAGGTGACAAAGACTCCGAAAATCGCCTCCTCGAACTCGTCTACAGCGAACTAAAGCGCCTCGCAACCCAGGCCATGAGGCGCGAGAGAAAAGATCACACTCTGCAACCATCGGCTCTGGTCAACGAAGCCTACTGTCGACTGGCCGGCACGCAGCGAATCCCGTGGGAAAATCGCCGCCACTTCTACGCCACCGCCGCCAAACTGATGCGGAACATTCTGATCGACTACTCGCGCGAGCACCAGGCCGCAAAGCGCGGCGGTCCTGACCAGAAGAAAATCGAGTGGTCCGACGACCTGCTGCGCGTTGAAAACAGTTCCGCAACTTTTTTGGCCCTCGATCAGGCGTTACAACGCCTTGCTAAGATAGACGCCCGGCAAGCACAAATCGTAGAATTGCGATTCTTCGGAGGGCTGAGCGTAGAAGAGACCGCGGCCACCATGAACCTATCCGAAAGAACCGTAAAGCGAGATTGGATGGTGGCCCGGGCCTGGCTCGAAGCAGAACTGTCGAGACCCGCCGGAGAGAGATATGTCGTGGGAGCCTGAACGCTGGGAACGGGTTAAGGCACTATTCGGAACCGCGGCCGAGTTACCGGAAGCCGAATGGACCGCGTTTTTAGACCGCGCCTGCCCCGACGACGGGGCCATCCGCCAGGAGGTATTGCGGCTTCTGGGCTTCGGAGCACGCCAGAATGCGTTCATCGACAACATTCCAGTGCTTCCCGGGCTTTTGACCGAGGCCGCCGAAGGGCCGCGCTCCTGCGCTCCCGGCGAACTGCTCGCGGAGCGATTCCGCATCATCCGGCTCGTGGGCAGCGGCGGTATGGGCGAAGTGTACGAAGCCTTCGACGAACTGCTCAACCAAACCATCGCCCTGAAAACCATCCGTCCCGAAATCGTCGGCGAACCCCAGATGGAAGAACGCTTTCGCCGCGAAGTCTTACTCGCCCGACAGGTCACCCATCCCAACGTTTGTCGCGTCTTCGACTACGTGCGAACCGAAAAGCTCGGTTTCCTCACGATGGAGTTTCTCGATGGCGAAACCCTCGCCCATTTCCTGCGCCGTCAGAAACGGTTGAAGCTCGATGAAGCTCGCCCGCTCATCGACCAGATGGTCGCCGCGCTCACCGCCGCCCATCGGGCCGGCGTCGTCCATCGGGATTTCAAAGGAGCCAATGTGTTTTTGACGACCGAGCGCGACGGCGGCACCCGCGTCGTCGTCACCGATTTCGGACTCGCCCGCAGTACAAGTCTCCCCGGCGACGAGACCGCCACCGGGATGGGTGCCGGCACCCCGGCCTTCATGGCGCCAGAACAGCTCGAAGGCAGACCGGTCGGCCCAGCCGCCGATATCTACGCGTTGGGTCTCGTCATGTACGAGATGGCGACCGGCTCCCCGCCGTACCCCGGCGATTCGCCTCTGCAAGTAGCCGTCCGTCGCCTCCGCGAGAAGCCCAAGCGGCCCCGGGCCGTCGCTCCCGACGTCGATAGCAAGTGGGAGTCGGTCATTCTCCGTTGTCTCGAATATGAACCCGAGGACCGGTTTCCGGAAGCCAGCGGCGTGATGAAGAGCTTGGCCAGCCGATACTCGTTGCCCTGGTTCCGCATCAAGAAGAGTTGGCGCATAGGCACGGTCGCCGTGGTGGCGGTCCTCTCGGTCGCCGTCGGGTTAGTCGGGGGGCGGTGGCTGGGAGCAGAGGGTCCAGCCCCGGCGGCGGCTAATTACTACGCCATGGGCGTCGCGGCACTGGCCGACGGCACCTACGCCCGCGCGACCCGAATGCTGGAGCTGGCCGCCGAAAAAGATAGTACTTATGCCCCGATCCGCCTCCGTCTGGCGGAGGCCTACTGGCGGCTCGATCAACCTCGCCAAGCCCAGGAGCAGTTGCTGCGGGCCGAACAGCAAGGCACCTGGGGGAACCTGGATCGGCGGAGGCTTTACGACGGTACCCGCGCGATGGTGCTGCGCGATTTCAACACCGCGGAGGCGACCCTGGCGGCACGGATAGGCTCCCCCTTTGCCCCGGCGGCGCCCCAGCCTCGGCTGGACTTGGCGCGGGCGCAGGATAGCGCCGAACACATCGCGGCAGCCGAAGCGACTTATCTGCAGGTGTTGGCCGAGCAACCGGGCCAGCCAGCGGCGTTGCTGCGGTTGGCCGGGTTGGCCGATCAGCAGTTACAGCCCGGCCGGGCGGCCGGCTACTATGACCAGGCCGAAGCGGCCTATCGCCGCGGGTTAAACGATGAAGGGTTGGCATTGACGCTGATCCAGCGGGCGATGGGGCAGCAGTACGTTTCTGCAACGAAAGCCAAAGCGTTGTTGGCCAAGGCGGAAGCGATTTCGCCGACGGCTTTGACGGAGGGGATGCGGGCGCGGCTGCTACTGACCCGGGCCGTCATCGAGGTGATGAACGCAGATTTCGACCGAGCGGAAAGCTTAGCGAAAGACGGAGTCGCAATGGCGAGGGCCGCGGGCCTTGAGGGCCCGGCGGCGGCGGCCCTGGTCGACCTCGGCCTCGCCTACCTCGTTAAGGCGCAGATGCCCGAAGCCGAGCGGCACTACCGCGAGGCCGAGGGGTCGGCCAAGCAGGCAGGTTCGATTTATTGGCAGAAGCGGGCTCGGCTGGGTTTGGCGTGGGCCGCGGCGCTCAGCTCTGGGCGAAAAGCCGAAGCATTGGCCGGACTGGACGAAGTGGAGCCGTTTTTTACCGCGAACCGCTACCGGATGCACGTGCTGGAATGCACGCGGATCCGGGCAGACGTGCTCTATTCGGCCCAGGATCTGGCCGGCGCGCTCGCGTTATATAAAAGGACCGCCGAGGGGGCTCAAGAGGTGGGATACGAACGAGTGCGGCGGCGCGCCCGGCAGTTTCAGGGCGAGCTGCTCATGCGGCTCGGCCGGTTTCCCGAGGCGGTGCGCGTGCTGCGAGCCACGTTGGCCGAATACGAACGCGAAGGAAAGGAAAAGGAGTTTCCCGTGCATTATTTCCAGTGCCGGGTGGCGTTGGGGAACGGGTTGGGATTTCAGGGCAGGATGCAGGAATCGCGGGAAGTGCTGGAGGGGCTGGTGGCCGACCCGGAGTTGAAGAGCGCAGCGATTCGAACACAAGGTTTGATCGCGTGGTCGGCAACCGAGGGCGAGCTGGGCCGGCAGGAGGCGGCGAATCAGCTTTTGGAGCGCGCGACTGCGGAGGCGGCCGCGGATGGGGCGCAGCGGGACGAAGTGCGTCAGCAACTTTGTCTGCGCTTGGCCTCCCAGCCGGAGCGGAGCGCAGAAGCGATTCAGGTCTGCCTGGCGGTAAAAGCGGAGATGATTGCCGCTAAAAGTACGAGTTTCCTGGCTCCAGTGCAATACGGCTTGGGGCAGGCGTATCTCGACGCCGGCCAGCGGGCGAAAGCGATGCCGGAGCTGGACGAGGCGCTGGACGCTTATGAGAAGCACCAGTCTCGCAACAACGTGTTTTATGTCCAACTGCTGCGCGCTGCGGCGGGTGCGGCGAATGCGCCGGCCATTCAGGAAGCCTGGAGGAAGTTGACGGGAGATTGGACGACGGAAGAGAAACGGCAGTATTTGAGCCGTGGACCAATTGCGCGGCGGGTAGTGGCCGCGAGGGTAAATTTGCAGTAACTAAGGAGATCGATAAATGCAAAACGAAGATATTTTGAGCCTGCTCAAGCGATACGTCAGGGACTCGGTGGAACCGATTGACCCCGACGACTTGGGCAGATTGACCGATACCAAGCATCTGCTAGACTACCTTGACGAGCACCCGGCAATGCTGGGTTCGCTGCAGAACACTGTTCGCGAGCATCTGCTTTGGCTGCGCGGGGAGTCTAAATCGCAAGAGTCAATAGACTTCCAGCGCCGGGAAGCGGCGGTACAACGAATCGACGCCCTCATTCTCACTGCCCAGACGCCCGCCAAGGCAACCCCAGCCGAGGCACTTCTGTCGCAGGTGATGGCCGCGTTGATCAGTCAGTCCGCCACAACGGTCGGAGGCTCGGACCAAGCGGATAAGGTGGTCGAGCAGATGATGAAGAGTGCGTTGGAGGTCGCCGCCAAGCGCCGCTTCCTCCATGGACTTTACGATTTGTACGTCAACGCGGCCTTGGCCAGTGGGCTACCCGATGGGCTGCTGCCACAAGCCATCGGTGACCGGGGCGGACAGGACGGAGGCCGCGGCGACGGCGCACCTTCGGCACCCTAGAGCGAACTGGCTCGACGGCGGTTACCTATAAAGACGCTGTTTCCGAGTAACGGAACGAACGCACTTTTAGCCCAAGCCGCGGCGGAGTTGGGTAGATCAGGGCCTGAAAAACGGCCCTGATTGATCCAATAGGCCAAAGCGGCGGAGGCGAACGCAGTCGCCATTGATGTCCCTGTCAAATAGTCACAGTAGGGGCGAACTTGAGGCTGAGTGGGAGATATCGGTAACGCCGCGAGAATGTTGCGTCCGGGCGAATAGAAGTCGACTGGCTGCCGAGATAAGGACGGGCGCGAGGAGCCAACTGGACCGACTTCATTTGTGCCCTCCCAGGAATATGGCGGGTAGCTGGCGCTATACATTTCCAAGCGATAAGCCCCGATCGAAGCGCAGGAAGGCAAGGCAGCCGGATATAAGACAGGCGGCAGCGCGGTCGAATTGACGTCATGATTTCCAGAAGCCGCCACCGGCAGCGCGCCCCACTTGACCAGATCTTTCAGCAAGGACGCCTCGGTGGAAAAAGGGGCCTTGCCGCCCACGCTGAGATTGATCACGAGGGCGCTGGCACCCGTTTTCATTTGGGCGATCAGCAACTGGGCTAGGGCAGCGAGGTAGGCGTTGGGGTCGACTGGGTACCAGTAACTGCCATTGCTCTTGGTAAGCGGCAGAACCGCGTCATTCATTACCTTGTAGAACGTTATCGGCGTGCCGGGCAGTAGCCCTGCTGGAACCCACTTGATCTGGTAGCCGGATTTGGTATAGTCCGGCTCCGCTGGGCTGCTGCCTATCTCTTTCGCACTGATAATCGAGGTGATATGAGTGCCATGGCAAGCCTTATCCGTGTACGAAATCGTCGCGGCCGTGACAAAACTCCCCAAGGATGGGTGCCCCAAATCGACGCCGCTATCGAGAACCGCGATTCTCACCGGCGTGCGCCCCGATAGACTCAACTTCTCAGCCGTCAACGTTTTCCGATGCCAATCCGGGCAATACGCCGCCCGTGCCAACTGATCTAGATCAGCCTTCAGGAAGGGCGGAGGTGCCTCCGGCTCCGGCAAACCAATACTTCGCCGTTCCCGACCCGATCCCTTTCCCTCCCTAGCCAGAACGTGGATGTACCGTTGCGGCATCCGACCAATTTCTTGAACTCGACCAAACAGCAGAACGCGAACCCGGGCGACGATCACGGCCACTATTCCATCCGGCAAGTCTTTTGAAAAGTACAATCCCCAGGTGGTCTGGAGGAAGTATGGACGTCCCGGCACAGCTTCGTTCGGAACTATTAGGATGCCCACTCCATCGAGCAGGTTCACGGCGGATACCAAGCCGAGAGAGCGCAAGAGCGTATCCTGCGAGACCACTTTCACCGCGGCCAATAGGTTTGGCCCCTCGACCAGCGAAAGCAACATCCGTCGAGGGTGAAAGTTCGGCACCGGAGACGAAGTCGCGGGGGGAGCGGAAGAAACAGGAGGAGCCATATGATTGTAAAGGCGGAAAACTCGAATCATCGGGGCCAACATCGCCCCCGGAGAGCCTATCATGAACTTCTCTCCGGCGGATTGTAACCAAATAATCCTTTACAGCAACTGTCATGAAACCGTAACATTAATCCAACCGTCAAATGTGACGAAGAGTTTGCTTGACGCCCGCTTCCACAAAGCGGATGATCGAAACTGGGAGGGTCTCACCATGACGAGAATTATGACTGCGGTATCCCTGGGAATCGTGATGTCTGTCGGCGCGATGGCGCAGATGGCCATCTCGGCGAAGTCGGGCCTTATCGCCCACGTCGAAGGCCGAGTGCTGCTCGGCGAACAGGAAGTCGCTCTGAAAATGGGCGGCCGGCTTACAGAAATGAAGCCGGAACAGGAGTTAAAGACGCAAGAAGGTCGCGCCGAAGTGCTGCTGACCCCCGGCGTCATCCTCCGCATCGGTGAGAATTCGTCCATTAAGATGATCGCCAACCGCCTCGAAGACACCCGCGTCCAGCTCACCTCGGGCACCGCAGTCATCGAAGCAACCGAAATCGCGAAAGAACATGCCATCACCATTCTGGTCGGTGATGCCGCCTTCGCCCTTCGCAAAATGGCGCTCCTCAGCCTTGATGCCACCAACGGCGTAAAAGTTTACAAAGGCGAAACCCAGGTTATCGCCGGCGGAAACGCGACTACCCTCCGCGAGGGCCGCGTGATGGAAACCACCGGTGCTTTCGCCGTTGCTCGTTTCGATAAGAACGACACCGACCCCCTCTATCGCTGGGCCAACCGGCGCTCAGAGATGCTGGCGATGGCCAACATCGCCTCCGCCAAGTCAGCCCAGCGGATGGGAAACGGAGGCATGGGCATGGGCTATTCCCAAGGCGGCTGGATGTACAATCCGTACTTCAACATGTACACCTACCTTCCGCTCTCCGGCATGCTCCAGAGCCCCTTCGGCTTCATGTACTACAGCCCGTCCCGCGTGAACAGCTACTACAACCAGTACATTCAGGCGGCGATGCCGGTGCAGAACCCCGGTGCCAACGGCGGCGGTGGTCTCTCCGGCCCCCGGTTCGATAGCGCCGTCGGCTACAACGTGAACAGCCGTGGCGGGATGGCGGCTCCTGGTGGCGGGGCTCCCTCTGGCGGCGGTGCCGCAGCAGCCCCGGCCGCGCCGGCCGCCCGTGGCGATGCCGGTGGTGGCGTTCGTGGCGGCGGCGGCGGCGGAACCGGAAAGTAACCTTACGGTTTCAAACTCCGTTCAAAAAAGCCAGTCGTAGTTTCCAGCAAATGGCGTCGCGCTGCCCCCGCGACGCCATGACTTTTTTGCTGGTAGAACATCAGTTCGAACTGCTTATTCGCCTTCTGCAGAGCATCGATCATGTGCTGGGCATTCTGAAACAGCACGTTGTCGTCCTGGAAATTATGGACGATCATCAACTTGCCTTGTAACTTCGCCGCGTGGGTCACCGCAGAGCTCTCTTTGTAACCGTCCTCATTGCGCGAAGGCAAACCCATGTAGCGTTCCGTGTAGATCGTGTCATAGTGACGCCAGTCCGTCACTGGTGCGCCCGAAACCCCGGCCGCAAACGCCTCCGGCGCGTTGAACAGAGAATACAGCGTCATATACCCGCCGTAGGACCATCCATAAATGCCCACCCGCTTCTCGTCCACGTAGCCCTGATTCACGAGATACTTCACCCCGGCCAGTTGATCGGCCAACTCCGTCTTCCCAAACTGGCGATGTAGCGGCGCCTCCCAGGCATGTCCTCGCCCTCCCGCCCCCCGGTTGTCCATTCGCCAAACGACAAAGCCTCGCGTCGCCAGCGCCTGCTCCCAATTCAATCCCGCCCAGCTATCGCGCACCGTTTGCGCGTGCGGTCCCCCATAAACCATCACAATCGCCGGGTACTTCTTCCCTGCTACAAACCCCACCGGCTTGATGATCTGACCGTAAAACTTGTTCCCCCCGGCCTCGAACTGCACCGGTTCGACCGGCTGCAAGGCGTACTCGCTCATCACTGACTTGTTCGCCGGTTGCAACACCGCCAGCTGTTCGCCCGAAATCCGATACAGCGTCCGCTCCGGCGGCGACGTCAAGCTGGAATGCGTGTTCGCGTAAAACGCCGCCGTCGGACTCATCGAAACCGTATTCGTCCCCGCCACCTCCGTCAACCGTACAACCTCCCCCCCGGCTATCGGCACCCGATACAGATGCCGTTCCAGTGGGCTCTCCCTGGTCGCGGTGAAGTAAATACTCTGGGCATCTACCCCCTCCACCGAGTTCACCTCCCAGTCCCCCGACGTCAGTTGCCGCTCCATTTGGCCCTGAGCCGAATACATATACAAATGCCGAAAGCCCGACCGCTCACTCGCCCACAGGAACCGGCCGTCCGGCCAAAACCGCAGGACATCATGGAGATTCACCCACGCCGGGTCTTTCTCCTCGAGCAGCGTCTTCACCCGGCCATTCGCCACATCCGCCTTCAGTAACTCCAATCGATCCTGCACCCGGCTCAGCCGCTGCACGGCCAACTGCTGGCTCGATGGTAACCAAGCCACCCGCGCAATCAGCGTCTCGGCGGTGGGCCCCAACTCCATCCAGCGCGACTTGCCGCCCTTCACGGCCACCACGCCCAGCCGAACGCTCGCATTCGGCGTACCCGCCTTCGGAAAGCGCTGCGGCTCCAGCACCGCTTGAATGGGCTGCGAGTCCACGTGCGGGTGAATCATCTCCGTCCCCACATCGAATTGCAAATACGCAATCGACTTCGAATCCGGAGACCACCACCACGCCCGGCCGAGATCCAGCTCTTCCGGATACACCCAATCCAGCTTCCCGTTCCAAACCGTCTCGCTTCCGTTTGTCGTCAGCCGATGCTCGCGACGGCTGGCAACGTCAACCACGAAAAGATCGCTCCCCCGCCGAAAGCCCACCGAGCGCCCATCCGGCGACAAGTGCCCGTCCTCTTCGGTCTCCACGGTCGCCGTCAACTGCGTCCACTGCTTTGAATCTACGGCCAAGACGAACAGATCTCCGCCGCTGGCGACCAACAGTCGTTGCCCGTCGTTCGACCACTCGGGCCGGCCTCCCGCCACCCTCCGATTCTGCCATCCAAACGGCTTATTGTTCGGCCGCTCCTTCGCCTTGCCTTCGATATCCTTCAAGTTGGCAAGCTCCGTACGTTGCCCCTTAGCGCAATCGTAAAGCATGAGCGCCTTCTGATCGACCGACAAAAAGCGGTCACCGGAAGGAGCCCAAATCGCGCCGCCGCCCATGCTCGGGCTCGACTTTGCTACCGCTTCAAGGGTCACTGGCTTCGGTTGGGCTCGGAGTCCAGATAAGAACAGTGAGGTGAGGAGAACGAAGGATAGAGTGTGCAAAATCACTCTACTATCATCGTTTATTTCGTTTTTAAAACGATCGCCGTTTAATCACTACGCCGTCGTTCGCATACACGGTTAGATAGGAAGAGTCGGCCTCGATCTTCGCCTGGACCTGGCGCCGCTCGACCGGTGTCAATAGCGATGCGTAGTCGTAAGGCGTCAGCAAAATATAATCAAGGCCTTCCGCCCGTGCGAACAGCGGCGCATTACCCAGAAAGTGGACCAACGCCGCTCGCGTAAGCCGCGGCGCAGGGTGCAGACTAAAGCCGTGGCGATGGGTCACGGCATGTAGCATTCCATCGTCGCTCGCCAGGAACCGAGCGCCGGCCGGGGTGTTCGCATCAATCCAGAAATAGGCCTGACTGCGCAACGGTTGAAGCGCCCGATGCCGATCAAGATCCTCATACGCCGCCCGCAGCGGCACCACACCGCGGCTAACCAGAAGCAGCGCCACCACGCCCGTTGCCACGGTCGCATAACGCGGCAGCGCCGACAGGCCCATCACCAAACCAGCCAAAAGTAGAGGCAAAATCGGCAAAATAGCCCCGGTTTGCGGTCCCTGTTCGCTTAAGAGCAGAGCCATCAGATACGCCACCCCGAATGCCGGATATACACTCGCCGCCCGAATTCGCGACCACCCGTATGCCGACACCAATCCCAGGGCAATCAATCCCGGCTCGGCCAGCGCAGACAAGTTCCCGCTCACAAAAGCGAAGCTCGATTTAAATTGCGCGTTCAAATACCATGCCGCCAACCCCTGCGCCGCCGGATCCGCATGAGCATCCACAAACGAGCGCCACCACCAAGCAGTCCCCAGCAAGACTACTGAAAAAATGGCCCCCTGGCTATACCGTCGACGGAAAAACAACAACGGAATCATGGCCGACAAAGGGACCAGTAACGTCACGGAACTCAAGTAGGTACACGCCGCCGCGATCGACGCCAACACGGCCGCCGCGCGACTGTCCTGCTCCAACGCGTACACGGCCGCTAGCAGCAACGTCAACGTCAACAAGTCGGGCAAGAGGTTTGCGGTTGCCAAAACGAACGAAACGTTCGATCCCAAGAGCAGACAGAGCAACGCCGCCCGCCAATGCTCCCAACCCTGTTGCCGGGCCCAGAAGAAAACCAGAGCCAGCGTCGTCGGTGCCAGTACCCACAACATCCAGCTCAATAAAGTTCGATTGTGCGAGAACGGTGCGAGGTAAGCCGGAAACAACGGAGGCAACCGTGTTTGGGCAGGTTCGCCCGGTACGCTGGCGAGCCGGTAGCCACGGCCATCGGCTAGCGAGAGCCCGGCACTGAAGTAAAGACCGTCCTCGGTCAAGGAGCCAAGTTGCGGCAACTCGCGCGCCGAAATAGCAAACCAGGCCGAGGGCAGCACAGCGATGAGCAGCAATGCCCAGGGAAGCAAACGAAGCATGGGGGAAGGGACTAGAATACCAGTATCCATGCAGATTACTTTTCGCGGCGCTTGCCGCACCGTAACGGGTTCATCCCACGAGATCCAATTCGGCGGCAAGCGAGTTCTGCTCGACTGCGGTTTCTTCCAAGGTCGACGCGCCGAGGCGAATGAAAAAAATCGCTGGTTTGCCTTCCCGCCGGCCGAGGTGGATGCCGTCGTCCTCTCCCACGCCCACATCGACCACAGCGGTAAACTGCCCAAACTCGTGCAAAAAGGCTTCCGCGGGCCTATCTACACTACCGCCGCCACGGTCGACCTCTGCAAATCCATGCTCGCCGACTCCGCCTTCATCCAGGAAAAGGACGCCGAGTTCCTCAATCGCCGCACCTCCCGCAAACGCCGCCTCCAACCCGATTGCCCGGACTGCGAAGTAGAACCCATCTACACCGTCGCCGATGCCAATGCCACCTTCCCACTTTTCCGTGCGATGCCCATGCATGAATCCGCCAACGTTGTAGGCGACATCAGCTACACCGCTTACGAGGCCGGCCACATGCTCGGCTCGTCCTTCGTAAAAGTGGAAGCCGGTGCCACCCGCCTTTTGTTTTCCGGCGATGTCGGCCGCAAGAACCTACCCATCATTCGCGACCCCGAACCGCCCCCCGCCGCCGACTACCTGATCATGGAAAGCACCTACGGCGACCGTCTCCATCAACCCATCGAACACGCCAAAGCCAAGCTCGCCGAAGTCATCAACCGCACCGCCAGTCGCGGAGGAAAAATCATCGCCCCCGCCTTCGCCGTCGGCCGCACCCAGCAAATCGTGATGATGGTCAACGAACTCATCCTCGAAAACAAGATCCCCGAAATTCCGGTCTTTGTCGATAGCCCTCTGGCCACCAACGTAACCGAAATCTTCCGGGAACACACCGAATGTTACGACGTCGAAACCGCCCGTTTTCTCGCCGATCACAACGACCCCTTTGGTTTCCGCCGTCTCCGCTATATTCGCGACGTCGAGGAGTCAAAGGCCCTCAACTCCCTCCGCATGCCCTGCATGATCATCTCCGCTTCCGGCATGGCCGAAGCCGGACGCGTCGTTCACCACCTCGCCAATAACGTCCACGACCCTCGCAACACCGTCCTCATCACTGGCTTCCAAGCTGCAAACTCGCTCGGTCGTAAGCTTCTCGATGGCCAACAGGAAGTAAACATCCTCGGCGAACCGTACCGCGTCCGCGCCGAAATCGCCAAGATCAACGAACTCAGCGGGCATGCCGATCAACGAGAGTTGCTCGAGTGGATGGAACCGATCGTGAAAGGATTGAAGCATGTTTTCCTCGTCCACGGAGAACCAACCCAGCAGGAGGCGCTGGCCGCGCTGATTCGGAGCCAATACAACCTCCCGGTTACCATTCCCGAGAGCGGCGACACCTTCGCCTGTTAGTGATACGATACGGAGCATCGACCATGCTCCGTATCTGCTTCGTCTTCGGGTTTGCACTGGCGTTATTCGCGCAAGAAGATGTCGCCACCCTGCTCGAACAGAAATGCCTCCACTGCCACGGCGGAGGCCTTGAGCTCGGCAAACTCGACCTCCGTACCCGCGCCGCCGTCCTTCGGGGCGGCGAACATGGGGCCACCGTCGTCCCCGGCGCCGCCGCCACCAGTAAGCTTATTCGCATGGTCAGCGGCCTGGATACGCCCCGCATGCCGCTCGGCGGCTCGTTGACCGAAGGCGAAATCCGCCTCCTCACCGATTGGATCAACTCCGGCACCAAGTACCCCGATCGGCCGCTCGTCGCCAAGCAGTCGGTCGTCTCCACCGAACCGCCCCTCCGCGACGCTGACAAAAAATGGTGGGCGTTCCAACCCATCGCGAAACCCGCCGCCACGATCGACTCGCTCATCAAGGCGAGCCTCGTCAAAAAAGAGCTCCGTCCCGCCCCCCGCGCCGACCGCTCGACCCTCGTCCGCCGCGCCTACCTTGACCTCATCGGCCTCCCTCCCACGCCCAGCGAAGTCGACGCCTTCGTCAACAGCAAGGCTCCCGACGCCTGGTCCCGCCTTATCGACCACCTCTTAGCCTCCCCCCACTACGGCGAACGCTGGGGCCGCCACTGGCTTGATGTCGCCCGCTACGCCGACTCCAACGGCTACGAACAGGACTTCGATCGCCCCAACGCCTGGCGCTATCGCGACTACGTAATCCGCGCCTTCAACGACGACAAACCCTACGACGCCTTCCTCACCGAACAACTCGCCGGCGACGAAATCGACCATCCGACTTACGACTCCCTTACCGCCACCGGCTTCCTCCGCAGCTACGCCAAGGTCGGCTTCCGCGAAAAAGACAATCCCGAGTTTCGCTACGAATACCTCGACGACATGATCGCCACCATCGGCCGCGGCGTCATGGGCTTAACCGTCCAGTGCGCCCGCTGCCACGATCATAAATTCGATCCGATCTCCCAAAAAGACTACTACCGCATGCAGGCGACCCTCTTCGGTTACGTCGAAGTCGACCAGCCCCTCGTCCCTCCCGCCGAAGCCAAAATCTGGCGCGAGGCGAACGCCCGCGTCGACGCCGCCATCACCGAACTCCGCGACCGCATCCGCATCCTCGAAGCCCCCTACGCCGCCCAAATTCTCCCCAACAAGTACAAGCGCTTCCCCGCCAATGTCCAGGAAGCCATCGCCACCCCCGAAGCCCAGCGCACCCCCGGCCAAACCCTCCTCGCCAACCAAGTCACCCGCACGACGCGCGCCTCAGCCGAGGAGATCGACCGCATCTGCTCCCCCGCTAACCTCGCCACCCGCCGCCAACTCAACGCCGAAATCGCCGCCCTCGACAAAAAACGCCCCGCCCCTGTCCCCAT
>Ga0105048_10008005_pt1 | contig 16941 bp, 13 predicted proteins | sample MAT05_FD_78382 | JGI IMG/M metagenome (GOLD analysis project Ga0105048, IMG submission 78382) | Freshwater microbial communities from Lake Fryxell liftoff mats and glacier meltwater in Antarctica - MAT-05 | ecosystem: Environmental > Aquatic > Freshwater > Ice > Liftoff microbial mat | place...
CATATCGCCGCGCTGATTGCCGAACGCAGCGCGGCGAAGAAAGCCCGGAATTTCGCCGAGGCCGACCGAATTCGCAGTGCGTTGCTGGCGGCCGGTATCGTGCTCGAAGACAGTGCCCAGGGAACAAGCTGGCGTCGCGCCTAAGTGGGAGCCGCCGACGGCGGACGCCGCGAGCGGTAAGCCGTTGAGCGCGCGCTGATTGAGCGCGAGTTGCCGCAGATTGCCCTGGCGTGCCCGGAAGAATCCTCTTCGACGGCCGTATGTCGGGCAGCCAGACGAGCAGTTTCCCGGCTCTGGAGCGTTGGCAAGACGGGCAGCCTGGCGGTGCAAGACGCCGGGTCGGCGTGTCGGCAGACCCGGCGCAGCGGTTGGCTAATCAGCTGGCGGCGAAGAACTCGCGCACGCGGTCCATCCACGACTTGGCGCGCGGATTGTGGCGACCTTCGTCGCCGACGCTCGACTCTTCAAGCTCGCGCAGCAGCTCTTTTTGGCGATCGGTGAGCTGCACCGGGGTCTCGACGATAACATGGCAGAGCAGGTCGCCGTGGCTGTTGCTGCGAACGCCCTTGATGCCTTTGCCGCGCAGGCGGAACGTTTTGCCCGATTGGGTCTCGGGCGGGATCCTGATTTTCGCCACGGTGTCGAGCGTCGGGATTTCTATTTCTCCGCCGAGCGCCGCAGTCGTAAAGCTGATCGGCATTTCACAATGCAAGTCATTCTGTTCGCGCTGGAAAACGGCGTGGGGCTTGAGGTGAATCTGAACGTAGAGGTCGCCCGACGGACCGCCGTTGATTCCGTGCTCGCCTTCGCCGGACAAGCGAATGCGATCGCCTTCGTCTACTCCGGCCGGGATTTTGACGGCCAATGTCTTGTGCTGTTTGACACGCCCGGCGCCCTGGCACGCGCTGCACGGGTCGGCGACGAAGCGCCCGTTGCCGTGACACTTGGGGCAGGTCTGCTGGATCGAGAAAAAGCCCTGTTGCAGGCGCACCTGACCGCTGCCCTGACACGTCGGACAGGTCTTCGGCTGCGTTCCCGGTTTGGCGCCCGTTCCCTTGCAGGGTTCGCACGCTTCCATCGTCGGAATGCGAATTTTGGTTTCGGTGCCGAACGCCGCCTGTTCGAGCGTGACTTCGATGTTGTAACGCAGGTCGGCGCCGCGATAAACGTTTGAACGTGCGCCGCCGCGCCCGCCGCCGCCGAAGATCTCGTCGAAAATCCCGCCAAAGGCGTCGCCAAAGCCGGCCGCGCCAGCGCCACCGAATCCGCCGCCCATGCCGCCTTGCGGATCGACGCCGGCATGGCCGTACTGATCGTAGGCTGCACGTTTCTGGGCGTCGGACAGAATCTCGTAAGCTGTTTTGGCTTCCTTGAAGTGCTCTTCGGCTTTCGGGTGATCCGGATTGCGGTCCGGATGGTGCTTCATCGCCAGTTTGCGATAAGCCTTCTTGATTTCTTCGTCGGAAGCGTCGCGGTTAACACCGAGAATGTCGTAAAAGTCACGTTTTGCCATGGGTTCTGCACAAGGGAAGGAGTAGAGCGGTGGGGCGAGGCGCGATTATACGCTTCGCCGCTTGCGACAGAGTTCTACTTCTTGTCCTTGACTTCGGTGTATTCCGCGTCAACTACTTCGCCGTCGTCCTTCTTGGCATCGCCGGCATGGCCGCCGCCGGCGCCGGCCTGCGCGCCGTCCCCGTCGGCCGCACCCTGCGCTGCAGAGGCCTCGGCTTGCTGCTTGGCATAGACCTTCTCGCCGAGCTTTTGCGCTGCCGCGCCCAAGGCTTCGCCCTTGGCTTTCATGGCCTGCGCATCGTCGCCCCGAATCGCTTCTTCGGCGTCCTTGATGGCGGTTTCGATGACGCTCCGCTCGTCATCCGAAAGTTCCTTGCCGTACTCGGCGAGCGACTTCTTGACGGTGTGAATCATTCCGTCGCACTGGTTGCGCGCCTCGGCGAGCTCGTGCGCCTTCTTGTCCTCCTCGGCGTGCAGTTCGGCGTCTTGCACCATGCGCTGCACTTCCTCCTCGGAAAGCCCGGAACTGGCCTGGATCTTGATCTTGTTCTCCTTGCCGGTGGTTTTGTCCTTGGCCGAGACGTGCAGGATGCCGTTGGCGTCGATGTCGAAGGTGACCTCGATTTGCGGCATGCCGCGCGGTGACGGCGGAATGTCGGAGAGGTTGAACTGGCCGAGGCTCTTATTGCCCGACGCCATTTCACGCTCGCCCTGAAGCACGTGGATGGTGACCGCGCTCTGGTTGTCGTCGGCCGTCGAGAAAACCTGGCCGGCCTTGGTCGGGATCGTCGTGTTTTTCTTGATCAGCTTGGTCATCACGCCACCCAGCGTTTCGATGCCTAGCGAGAGCGGGGTGACGTCGAGCAGCAGCACGTCCTTGACTTCGCCCTGTAGCACGCCGCCCTGGATCGCCGCGCCAACGGCGACGGCTTCGTCCGGGTTCACGTCACGGCGCGGCTCCTGGCCGAAGAACTCCTTGACCCGGTCCTGAACCTTGGGCATGCGCGATTGGCCGCCGACGAGGATCACGTCGTTGATGTCGGTAATCTTGCAGCCGGCGTCCTTGAGCGCGATGCGGCAGGGTTCGATGGTGCGCTCGATCAGCTCGTCGACCAGCGCTTCGAACTTCGAGCGCGTGATCTTTACTGCGAGGTGTTTGGGGCCTGAAGCGTCGGCGGTGATGTACGGCAGATTCACTTCGGTCGCCTGGCCCGACGACAACTCGACCTTGGCTTTTTCGGCGGCGTCCTTGAGGCGCTGCAACGCAAGAACGTCGTTCTTGAGGTTGGCGCCGGTGTCCTTCTTGAATTCGTCGATGATGTAATCGATCAGGCGCTGGTCGAAGTCCTCGCCGCCGAGGAAGGTGTCGCCGTTGGTCGCCAGCACTTCGAACTGGTGTTCGCCTTCGATTTCGGCAATTTCGATGATCGAAATATCGAAGGTGCCGCCACCGAGGTCATAGACGGCGATTTTCTTGTCGCCCTGCTTCTTGTCCATGCCGAAGGCCAGCGCCGCCGCCGTCGGTTCGTTGATGATGCGCTTGACCTCGAGGCCGGCGATGCGGCCGGCGTCCTTGGTCGCCTGACGCTGGCTGTCGTTGAAGTAAGCGGGAACGGTGATCACCGCCTCGGTGACTTCTTCACCGAGGTAATCCTCGGCCGTTTTTTTCATTTTGCGCAGCACTTCGGCCGAGACCTGTTGCGGCGCGATCTTGTTGCCGCGCACTTCGACCCAGGCGTCGCCATTGTCCGCCTTGAGGATCTTGAATGGCATCAGCGAAATGTCCTTCTGCACTTCCTTCTCGTCGAAGCGACGTCCGATCAGCCGCTTGACGGCGTACAGCGTGTTCTTGGCGTTGGTCACTGCCTGACGCTTGGCCGGCGCGCCGACGAGGATTTCGCCATCTTCGGTGTAGGCGACGATCGACGGCGTGGTGCGTGCGCCTTCCGAGTTCTCGATGACCTTCGGTTTGCCATTTTCCATGACGGCAACGCAGGAGTTGGTCGTGCCGAGGTCGATACCGATAATCTTGCCCATGTCAGAGTCCTTAAAAATAATGTGTTAATGCCCGGATGCATCCGGATGAGCCGTAAATGGGGCCCGATGGTTACTTTTCAAGCTTTTGGTTTGGCGACAATAACGAGCGCGGGGCGCAGTACCCGGTCGGCGATCAGATAGCCTTTTTGCAAGACGCTGACGACCGTGTTCGCTTCCTGCTCGGCGTCGACCATGCTGATCGCCTGATGGCGGTGCGGATCAAATTTATCGCCGAGCGGATTGATTTCAGTGAGGTTCGCTTTTTCAAAAGCGGATATGAGTTGCTTGAGCGTAAGCTCGGTCCCGGCTTTCATGCTATCGACGCTCGGTGTTTCGGTGGCCAGAGCGGCTTCGAGGCTGTCTTTCACCGCCAGTAACTCACGGGCGAAACGTTCGATGGCGAATTTCGAGGCTTTCGCGATATCGTCCTGGGCGCGGCGGCGAACATTCTCGTTCTCGGCCTTGGCCCGTAGCCACGCATCGTGATGCTCGGCGGCCCTCGACTCGGCCTCATTAGCCCGCTCGTCAGGGGTCGGCGTGCGGCCTGCGGCAGTGTCGGCCAACCCGGCCAATGCGGCCAATTCTGCCAATTCTGCCAACTCGGCCTGATTCTCTTTGTCGGCGGCTGTATTATCAGCGCGTATCGCGTCACTTGTCTCTTCGTCGTGCTCTGGCATTATTGGTCTCCCGGAAAACTTTGGCTAACTGGGGTCGCTTTAACCGTTTTCAAGCGTTTTCGCGTTCTTTTTTTGCGCCGCACCGATTTAGTTACCGGGCCGGATAACGCAGGACAACGTTCTGCTGCTACGATTGCGGACAAAGTCGTCTCTCTTCTCGAGCGTTAAGGGCATGGCAGAAAAAATCGGCAAATACGAAACCTCGCGTGTTCTTGGCAAAGGCGCGACGGCAGTAGTCTACTTGGCGCGCGATCCGGAGACCGAGCGCGAGGTCGCGATCAAGCTGATTCGCTTTGGCGAAGAGAACGCCACGATGTCACGGCGGCTGCGCAAGCTGTATCAGACCGAAAACTCGATCGGCCGCCGCCTCGACCATCCGAACATCGTCAAGATCCACGATGCTCAGATTGAAGCCGAGCAGGCCTACATTGTCATGGAGTTCATCGACGGTACGCCACTCGACCAATACTGCGCAATCAACCGTCTGCTGCCGATGCACCGGGTGATCGGGATCATTTTCAAGTGCTGCCTGGCGCTCGATCATGCCTTCCGACAGGGCGTCGTGCATCGCGACATCAAGCCGGCCAACATACTGATCGACGCCGACGACAACCCGAAAATCACTGATTTCGGTCTCGCCCTCAACCTGCACAAGGATATGGACAAGGATTCAACCTTCGTCATGGGCGTCGGTTCGCCGGCCTATATGTCGCCAGAGCAGATCAAGAATTACCCGCTCAACCAGAAGACCGACCTTTACTCGCTCGGCGTGCTGCTCTTCCAGTTGCTGACCGGGCGCCTGCCGTTTCGCGCCAACAATCAGGGCGCGTTGGTCTACAAGATTGTAAACGCCGACACCCCGTCGGTCTGCGCGCTCAACCCGAATCTGCCGATCGGACTCGACGCCATCGTCAGAAAAGCGCTGGAAAAAGACCTTTACAGCCGCTATCGCAACGGCGCCGAGTTCGCCAAAGATCTGGCCAGCGTGCGCTATCAGATGCTCGATGAGGATTCGACGGAGCAGGACAACTCACACTTCGAAATCCTGCGCGCGCTCAATTTCTTCGTCGACTTTGAGGATATCGAGCTCTGGGAGGTTTTGCGCATCAGCGTCTGGCGCGAGGTTGCCGAGAAGGTCACGCTGATCCGCGAAGGCGAGAACAATCGGCTTTTTGGCGTGCTGATCAGCGGTTTCGTTGAGGTTTCGGTCGCCGGAAAATCGATCTGCCGTCTTGCCGCCGGCGAAGTCGTCGGCGAAATGGCTTTCCTCCATCCCACTGATAGCAAGCGTTCAGCGTCGGTCGTCACGCTCGAGCCGACGCGGTTTCTGGAAATCAACAGCGCCGCGCTCCAATTGAGCTCCGATGAGTTGCAGGAGCGTTTTCAGAAGACTTTGGTGACCAAGGTTATCGCGCGCTTGCGCGAAGCCAACAAGGCCCTCGCCAGCTTCGGCAAGGGCGCCGTGCAGGGCAGCGGCGCCGGCTACGAGCTTGAAATGACGCCGCTCTGAGCGGGCGCGTGTGTCTTTGCCGGGCTAGGTGCGAGCGCCGAGCGCCTTGGCGCGCAAGGCGCCAAGTTCAAGCGCCGCGGCATCGGGAAGGGCTTGCGTCGGCCAGCCCTGCAGATGCGTCGTGGCGATCGCGGCGAGCGCGCTGATCCAGTCGTCGCGTTCGTTAAGGCAGGCGATATAGCGGTACTCCTTGCCGCCGGCTGCGACGAAACTGGCATCGCCTTCGATATTAATTTCTTCCAGCGTCTCGAGGCAGTCGGCGGGAAATCCAGGGCACATCACATCGACGCGGCGCACCCCTTCCTTGCCAAGGGCCTCCAGCGTTGGAGCGGTATAGGGTTGCAGCCATTGGGCGCGGCCGAAGCGCGACTGGAAACAAATCTGATATTCGTCGGGGCGAAGGGCCAATGCCTCGGCGAGAAGACGCCCGGTCTTGTGACACTCGCAGTGATAGGGATCGCCTTTCTCGAGCGTAGAGCGCGGTACGCCGTGAAAGCTCATGATCAGCCGGTAGGACGCCGACGGACGGCCATGGACCAGCCAGTGCTCGCTGACCGACGCGGCGAGTGCAGCGATATATCCGGGGTCGTCGGCAAAACTGCGCACGGTGCGAATTTCCGGCTGGTTGCGCAGCGCTGCGAGCCAGGCGAAAGCGGCGTCGAAGGCGCTCGCCGTCGTGCTCGACGAGTATTGCGGATACAGCGGGAGCAGCAGGATGCGTGTGCACCCCTCGGCCTTGAGCCGCGCCAGCGTCGCCGGGATCGACGGGTGGCCGTAACGCATGGCGTTGGCGACCAAGACCTGATGGCCGGCCTGGCCGAGAAAGCCGCGCAGCATTTTTGCCTGGCGTTCGCTATGGACCTTGAGTGGCGAACCGTCGTCCGTCCAGATCGACGCGTACTTGGCCGCCGATTTCTTCGGCCGCACGTTAAGGACGATGCCGTTGAGGATCAGCCACCAGAGCGCTCGCGGGATTTCGACGACGCGCGGATCGGAGAGAAACTCCTTGAGATAGGTGCGCACCGCCGAAGCGGTCGGCGCTTCGGGCGTGCCGAGATTGATCAGCAAAACGGCGGTTTGTGCCGCCGTTCCGTGGCGGTGGGCAGGTTCGCGCAGCAGCGTCGTCACCGCGTCATGCTCCGCATGGCGAACGCGCGAATGGGCCGGCGATCACGCGTGGCTCTGGTAGGTCATTGCCGACGAAAGGAGCTTGGCGGTGATATCGACAATCGGGATCACGCGCTCGTACGCCATGCGCGTCGGGCCGATCACGCCGACCGAGCCGACGACCTGGCCGTCGACTTCGTAGGGTGCCGTGACGACGCTGCACTCATCGAGCGGCGCGAGCCCCGATTCGCCGCCGATGAAGATTTGCACGCCGGCGGCGCGCTGCGAAAGGTCAAGCAGTTGCATCAATGCGGTGCGTTGCTCGAAGAGATCGAAGAGTTCACGTAGTCGTTTCATATTGGACGACAACTCCTCGACCTCGAGCAGGTTGCGCTCACCCGAAATAACGTACTGATCGTCGATCCGGTTCATCGCCTCGTCGCCGGCGGCGAGCGCGGCGGCCATCAAGCCCTGCAAGTCGCCACGCAGGCGCATCAGGTCTTGCTTGACGCGCTTGCGGATATCGTCGAATTCATGTCCGGCAAAGTACTGATTGAGGTGGTTGGTGGCGACGACGAGTTCGGACGGTGAATACGCGCGCTCGGTAAACAGGATGCGATTCTGCACGTCGCCGTCGTTCGTCACGAGAATCAGCAGTATGCGTTTTTCGGACAGGCTGACGAACTCGAGTTGGCGAATCCTGGGCGTCCGGCGCCGCGGCGTGAGGACGATCCCAGCGAAATGCGTGAGTCCGGAGAGCAAATGCGATGCGCTGCTGATGAGTTGCTGCGGCTGCGACGGGTGTAGCTGGCCGGCTATTGCGTCGATTTTCTCGGCCTCGAGCGGCGTCATCGTGAGCAGACTGTCGACGAAGAAGCGATAGCCGCGCGAGGTCGGGATGCGACCGGCTGAGGTATGCGGACTGGCGATAAAGCCCAAGTCTTCAAGGTCCGCCATGACGTTGCGCACGGTCGCTGCCGACAGGTCGAGGTGCGAGAATTTGGAAAGCGCGCGTGAGCCGACCGGCTGACCGTCGGCAATATAGCGTTCAATCAGTGTCTTGAGCAGCGTTCTGGCGCGTTCGTCGAGCATGGCAATTATTCTACAAAAAATTTTCAGTGAATAGTGACGAGATGTGACCTTGGCGAAGGCGATCCTGTCAGCGGCGAAAGCCATTCAATTGTGGTCTAATTGAACCCATGATCGATCAGCACATACCCTTGCCCGACGCCGGCCGCCTTCCCCCCCGGACCATTGCGCTGATCGGCAAATACCATAGCCGGGAGATCGCCGAGTCGCTCTGCCTGCTCGCCCAAAATCTGCACGAGCGTGGAATCACGGTGATCATCGAGCAAGCGACGGCGGCTTTGCCCGACGCACCGCTGGCACTTGGTAACTGGGCGGCCGGCGATTTTTCGACGATCGGCGAGCGCGCCGACCTGGCCATTATTTTAGGCGGCGACGGGACGCTGCTCAGTGCGGCCCGTCAGCTGGCGCGGTATCGCGTGCCGCTGGTCGGCGTGAACCAGGGTCGTCTCGGCTTCATGACCGATATCGCGCGCAGCGACATGCTCAGCTGCATCGACGATTTGCTCGCCGGCCGCTTTACCGCCGAGAGCCGCATGCTGCTCGAAGCCGAAGTGGTGCGCGACGGACGCAGCATCGCCGCGGGTGTTGCGCTCAACGAAGTCGTCGTCGACAAGGGCGCGATCGGCCGGCTGATCGAATTTGAGCTTTTCGTCGACGGTGAGTTTATCTACAGCCTGCGTTCGGATGGAATTATCGTATCGACGCCGACCGGGTCGACGGCGTATTCGCTGTCGGCCAACGGGCCGATTTTGCACCCGCAGGTTTCGGCCATTGCGCTTGTGCCGCTGTGCCCGCATTCCTTGACCAACCGCCCGATCCTGGTCAGCGATCGCAACGAGATCGAAGTGCGTATCGTGCGCGCGACCGATTCACGCGTGCACTTTGACGGCCAGCTGACTTTCGATCTGTCTCCCGAAGACACGGTGCGTATCCGCCGCTCGCAGTTTTCGGTCTGTCTCCTGCACCCGCCCACCTACAGTTACTTCTCGATGCTCCGCCAGAAGCTGCACTGGAGCGAGCAGCCCAAGGTTAACTAGCCCTGCAAAGGTCATCGCCAGGCCATGTTGCGTCGTCTGACAATTCACGATTTTGTTCTCGTCGATCGGCTCGAACTCGAGTTCGCGAGCGGCTTCGGTACGCTGACCGGGGAGACCGGGGCCGGCAAGTCAATCCTCGTTGATGCGCTGGCCTTCGCCCTTGGCGAGCGCGCCGATTCCGGCTTGATTCGTGCCGGCAGCGAGCGCTCCGAAGTCGCCGTCGAATTCGACCTGCAGGGCGCGCCGGCAGCCGCCGACTGGTTGCGCGAACACGAGCTCGACAACGATGAGGGCTTGCTGCTGCGCCGCGTTATTGACCGCCAGGGTCGTTCGCGCGCCTACCTCAATGGTTCGCCGGTAACGCTTGCCCAGTTGCGCGAGGTCGCTGAGTCGCTCGTCGATATCCACGGGCAACACGCGCATCAGTCCTTGCTGCGTACCGATGCCCAGCGCGCTTTGCTCGATGCGCATGCACGGCTTGACACGCTGCGCGCCGAGGTTTCGCTGGCGTGGCGTCGCTGGCGCGACGCACAGGCGCTGCTCGAGGCGTCGGCGAGCGACGCGCAGGCGCTGGCCAGCGAGCGCGAAGCGCTCGAATGGCAGCTGCGCGAGCTCGACAGCCTGGCATTTGCGCCGAGCGAGTGGGATACGGTGAACCTCGAGCACAAGCGCCTGGCGCATGCCGCGAGCCTGCTCGATGGCGCCCGCTTCGCCCTGACGCTCCTAGCCGAGGACGACAGCGCCTGCGAAGCCCAGGTGAACACGGCGGCGAGCCGCGTCGAGGCCTTGGCCGAATATGATCCGGCGCTGTCCGAGGTCGCCGCCTTGTTGCAATCGGCACGGGCCGAACTCGGTGAAGCCGTTTCGGCGCTGCGACGCTATGCCGATCGGGTCGACCTCGATCCGCGGCGGCTCGGCGAGATTGAGCACCGGATCGACGCCGTGCTCGGCTGCGCGCGCAAATATCGCATTACGCCGGACGGCTTGCCGGCACTGCTCGAGCGCTCACGCGCGCGGCTTACCGTGCTCGCCGAAAGCGCCGACATCGCGGCCTTGCAGGCGCGTGCCGAGCAAACCGGCGCGGACTATGGGACGCTCGCCAAACGCCTGTCGCAGGCGCGTAGCGCAGCGGCGGGCGAGCTCGCTCTCGAGGTCAGTCGCGTCATGCAGCAGTTGGCGCTTGGCGGTGGGCGCTTCGAAATTGGACTGGTCGCGATCGCCGGCGGATCAGCGCACGGCCTTGAGCAAGTCGAGTTTCGCATCGCCGGCCTCGCCGGGAGCGAGTCGCGTGCCATGGCCAAAGTCGCTTCGGGCGGCGAGCTTTCGCGCATCAGTCTTGCCGTCCAGGTCGTGACGAGTCAGGCGGCGAGCGTTCCGACGCTGATTTTCGACGAAGTCGACGTCGGCATAGGCGGGGGCGTCGCCGAAGTCGTCGGCCGCTTGCTCAACGAACTTGGGCGTGAGCGCCAGGTGCTGTGCGTGACACATCTGCCACAAGTTGCGGCGCGCGCCAACTGGCAGTGGCAGGTCAGCAAGAGCACACGCAACGGCGAGATGCTCAGCCGCGTCGTCGCGCTTGACGACGATGCCCGTGTCGAGGAACTTGCGCGCATGCTCGGGGGGGTCGAAATTACCGCGATCACGCGGCAGCACGCGAAGGAAATGCTGAGCATCAGCTGAACTGGCTCACTGCGGGTCGGTTTTTTTTCCCTTGTTGCGGTGCGGGCATTCGACCTTGGTGCATTCCGTATACAGGTAGAGCGCGTACTCCTGAATGGCAAAGCCGCGCTCCTTGGCAATCTTTTTCTGGCGGCGCTCGATTTCCGCATCGTAAAACTCTTCAACCCGCGCACAATCGATGCACACGAGGTGGTCATGATGCCTGCCGGCCTTCATTTCAAAGACGGCCTTCCCGGATTCAAAATGGTGGCGTTCGAGCAGTCCGGCTTGCTCGAACTGGGTCAATACGCGATAGACCGTCGCCAGCCCGATGTCCATGTTTTCGTTGAGCAAAAGGCGATAGACGTCGTCCGCGGCCATGTGCCGCACTTCGGCGTTTTCGAAAAGCGCGAGAATTTTCAGGCGCGGGACGGTGGCTTTCAGGCCCATGCGCCTGAGGTCGGTGGAATGGCTCATGGCTTGGCGTGGCTGGCGAGGATGATGGCGGCCTGTGCTCGCGTCCTTTGGGTTATGATGTAAGCGATGATACAACTTTAAGCGCTCCGGGCTGCGCAGCACCGACATCGGGCCACATATTTTTCGATTCTTTCTCCAGAAATCCAGGTATGACTTTTTCTCGACTTGCCCGCTCCGCTTTGCTGGTCGCCGCGCTCTACGGCTGCTCTTCGGTGCCCCGTCTCGTCAACGAGTACAAGATCGACGTCCAGCAGGGCAATGTGCTGACTCAGGAGATGGTTTCCCAACTGCGCCCTGGCCTTACCAAGGATCAGGTGCGCTTCATCCTCGGCACGCCGGTGCTCATCGACATGTTTCATGCCAATCGTTGGGATTACGTTTATCGCCTGCAGAAGGGGAGCGGCGGCCCGGCCGATATGCGAAAGTTCTCGACCTTCTTCGACAGTAGCGACAAACTCGTTCGCGTCGCCGGCGACGTGGCTGCCGCGCAGCCGGCCGATTTTGGCGCCTTGCCTGAGACTCATATACGCGAAATCGACTTGGGCTCGATCGCTGCCGGTAGCGTTGCGCCGCCGCCGGGTGAAGAAAAAGGGTTCTTTGGCCGCATGATGGAAAGCGTGGGTTTCTGATAATGAATGCAACACGAATCGCGGTGGTCGGCGCCAGCGGGCGTATGGGCCGAATGATCATCGAGTCGGTCCTCCACGACGGCGAAGTAACCCTCGTTGCGGCGATCGACCAGCCGGGGCTGCCGGCAATCGGCAAAGACGCTGGGGAACTCGTCGGCATGCCGTGCGGTGTCGCGGTGACTGGCGACGTCGAGGCGGGTATCGCCAGCGCTGATTGCCTTATCGACTTTACGCGCCCCGAGGGGACGCTCGAGCACCTCGCCATCTGTCGGCTCCACAAGGTTGGAATCGTCATCGGAACGACGGGTTTTGACGATGCCGGAAAGCAGGCGATCGCCGATGCGGCAGGCGAGATCCCGATTGTCTTCGCGCCGAACATGAGCGTCGGCGTGAATGCTGTCTTCAAGCTTCTCGACATGGCTTCGCGCATTCTGGGCGGAGCGTACGATGTCGAGATCGTCGAGGCGCATCACAAGCACAAGATTGACGCGCCGTCGGGAACGGCGCTGCGCATGGGCGAGGTGATCGCCACGGCGCTCGGCCGCGACCTCAAGACCTGCGGCGTATTCGGCCGCCACGGGGTAAGCGGCGAACGTGAGGCGAAGACGATTGGCTTTTCGAGCGTGCGTGGCGGTGACATTGTCGGCGACCATACGGTGATGTATTGCGCGGCTGGAGAGCGCATCGAAATCACCCACAAGGCGGGCAGCCGGATGCCGTACGCGCTTGGCAGTCTGCGCGCTGCGCGCTTTCTCGCCGGCAAACAGAGCGGGCTGTTTGACATGCAGGATGTTCTTGGTTTGCGCTGACCCCTTAATCGGAGCGTTCGGACGTCAAGCATGAAATCTCCGCTGCTCGCCGGTAAGCTGTATGAAATTTTCGGGGTCGACGGCGAAGCGGCGTTGCATCGCCTGCTGGCGCGGGCGGCTCCCCAGCACCCGGCACTGGCGACCGGCGTCGCCAGTCTGCTTGAGGTTTCCGACCGGCTGATCGCCCAACTTGTCGGCGTGCAACAGGTCCAGTCGGAACTGTCCGGGGATGCCTTTTCGGCCTGGAATCTCATTGCCGGCCGGATCGAGTCGGGCCGGCAATGGAAGGCGCTACTCGGCTACGCCGCCGATGAACTCGACGACACCGTCGCCAACTGGCGCAGCCTGGTTCAGCCCGACGATCTGCGTACTTTTGACGCGGCGTTCGCCAGGCACGTCGAAGGCGAATCGCGTTATTTTCAAGCCGAATGCCGGTTAATGACCAGGGCCGGCAGGTGGAAATGGCTGTTCGTGAAAGGCCTCGTTGCGGCGCGCGACGCTTCCGGTACGCCGGCGCGCCTGCTCTTGTCACAGCGCGATATCACGGCCTTCAAGCAGTCGGCAGCGGACGCGCTGCTCGCCAAGGACGCGGCCGAGGCCGCCAATCGCGCGCGCAGTTCGTTCATGGCCAATATGAGCCACGAAATTCGCACACCGATGAACGGAATCATCGGCATGACCGAGCTTGCGCTCGATACGCATCTGGACGCCGAGCAGCGGCACTATATGAGGACCGTCCAGTCGTCAGCCGAGTCGCTGCTCTCGATCGTTAACGATATCCTCGATTTCTCAAAGATCGAGGCCGGCAAGCTGCGTTTCGAGGAGATCGCCTTTTCTCTTTCCGGTCTCGTCTTCGAAGTGGTCCGCGCGCAGTCCATCGCCGCCCACAAAAAAGGCCTCGAAGTCATCGTTTTGCTTGCGCCGGACGTGCCCGCACGGGTGATCGGCGACCCGACGCGGGTGCGCCAGGTGATCGCCAACCTGGTCGGTAACGCGGTCAAGTTTACCGAGCGCGGAACGGTGGCAGTCGATTTGACCGTGGAAGAGCGGACCAGCACGTCGGTCCTGTTACGCTTTGCCGTTCGCGATACCGGAATCGGCATCCCGCTGGCGCGGCAACAAGCCGTTTTCGAGGCGTTCTCCCAGGCCGACGATTCGACAACGCGACGCTTTGGCGGCACCGGCCTCGGTTTGACGATTTGCGCGCACCTCGTGCAGCGCATGGGCGGCAAGGTTTGGCTGGAGAGTAGCGAAGGCGAGGGCTCGAGTTTCTTCTTTACCGGCCGTTTTGGCGTCGACGCGGCGGCTGTCGCGGCACCCCCGGAGCCGCAATTCACCGATCGGCGCGCGCTGCTGCTCGCCGACAACCCGGTGCTCGCCGAACAGCTCATGGCCTTTTTGGCGCGCACCGGCCTGCAGGCGACGCACGTCGCCGATGCTGAGTCGGCGCTCAGCGCCATCGCCAGATCGCGGGCAGTCAGCTTCCCCTACGACTTCGTTCTTGTCGACGCCAGAATGCCGGCTCCCGGCGGCATGGCGGTCGCCGAGTCGTGGCACGGCAGCTCACCTCCGGAAAAACTGATCATGCTGCTCGATACCGAGCAGCAGCGCCAAAATCTCAAGCACCTGCGCGAGTTGGGCGTCCACGCGCATCTCGTCAAGCCAATTGCTGCTGAAGATCTGAGCGAAGCGCTCAAACTCGTTTCCGGCCGTAACCCTGCGCAAGAGCGATTGTTCGATCCCTTCGATATCGCCGAGCGATCGGCCGTCGATGGGACAAAGCGAGTCGAGGTGCTGCTTGTCGAGGACAATCCGGTCAATCAGGAACTTGCCGAACGCCTGCTGAAAAAGCGTGGCTACCGCGTGACGCTCGCCAACAACGGCGCCGAGGCCGTCGATTGCTTCGAAAGAAGCAATTTCGACCTGATCCTGATGGATATGCAGATGCCGGTACTCGACGGCGTCGAAGCGGCGCAGTCGATTCGCTCGCGCGAGATGCGTCGCAGTTGGGTCATTTCGCAGGATTTCAAGCCGGTCTATATGATCGCCATGACCGCCAATGCCATGGACGGCGACCGGGATCGCTGCCTGCAGGCGGGAATGAATGACTACGTCACAAAACCGGTCAATGCGCACGAACTGTACGCGGCGATCGATCGTGGCCTGGAACTCAGTGCGTCTGACGCGCCGGAGTCTGGCGACGACCCTCGGGAACCCGACACTTTCTCGGTCACCGAGAGTTCGTTCGACCTGCGCGCCGCAATGCGGGACCTTGGCGACCATGATCTGCTCCTGACGATGGCCGGCATGCTCATCGATGAATGGGATCAGCATATAGCGCGTATCGAGGTGGATTTGCGCGATCGCAACGCGGCGCAGCTGTGCATGGACGCGCACACGATAAAGAGCCTGCTGGCTATTTTTCACGGCGATGCGGCGCGCCGTATCGCGCTCGACCTCGAGCATGCGGCGCGTGAAGCCGCAAGCGTCGATTGGCCGCGTTGCGTAAGGCTCGGTGACGCGCTGGCGCTCGAAATGGCCAGGCTCAAGCCGGAGTTAGAGCGTTTCACACAAGGTGCCGACCCGCTCTGACGCACTTTTCGCGGCGTCGAGTGCCGTTGCGCCGGGCGCCGAATATCGGGCGCCGAATTGCCGAAAATGAGGCCGCGAGGTATACTCCTTCGGTTTCCAGTCTTGAGCGGGATGGCCCCATGCCGTCCCGCTTTGCATATCTGAGCTACCGATCAGGAGTCTCTCGTGTCCTTGCTACCCTCTTTTCCGCCGGCGATTCTGGCGCTCGCCGACGGCACCGTTTTCCGGGGAGATTCCATTGGCTGCGCAGGCACGACAAGCGGCGAGGTCGTCTTCAACACGGCGATGACCGGTTATCAGGAGATCCTGACCGATCCGTCGTATTGCCGCCAGATCGTCACCCTGACCTACCCACATATCGGCAACACGGGGTGTAACGCCGAGGACTTCGAGTCACGCGCCAATTTTGCCGCTGGCCTCGTGATCCGTGATCTGCCGCTGCGTGCCGAGAGCTGGCGGCAGCAGGATAAGTTATCCGACTACCTCTGCCGGCATGGCATTCAGGCGATTGCCGGAATCGATACGCGACAGCTGACACGGCTGTTGCGTGAAAAAGGCGCGCAGGCCGGCTGCCTGATGGCCGGTGCGGTCGACGAAACCGAGGCAATCGCCACGGCGCGCGCTTTCCCCGGTCTTGCCGGGATGGATCTGGCCAAGGTCGTCTCGGCCGCGGCGCCCTACGCCTGGAGCGGCGGCGAATGGACGCTCGATGGCTACGGGCCAGGTGCACAAGCAAAATACCATGTCGTTGCCTACGATTTCGGCGTCAAGCACAACAGTCTGCGCATGCTCGCCGAACGCGGCTGCAAGGTCAGCGTTGTGCCGGCGCAAACGCCGGCCGCCGACGTGCTGGCGCTTAAACCCGATGGCGTTTTTCTCTCGAACGGGCCGGGCGACCCCGAGCCGTGCACCTACGCCATCGCGGCGATCCGCGAACTGCTCGAGCAGCGCGTCCCGATCTATGGCATCTGCCTGGGTCACCAGCTGCTCGCGCTCGCCTCGGGCGCAAAGACCGTCAAAATGAAGTTCGGCCATCACGGGGCCAATCATCCGGTCAATGATCTTGCTACGCAGCAGGTGATGATCACGAGTCAGAACCACGGCTTTGCCGTCGACGAAAAGACGCTGCCGGCCAATCTGCGCGCGACGCACGTTTCACTGTTCGACGGTTCGCTGCAGGGCATCGCGCGCACCGACGTCCCGGCCTTCTCGTTCCAGGGGCACCCTGAGGCGAGCCCGGGGCCGCATGATCTGGCGCACCTGTTCGACCGATTCATCGACATGATGCAGACCAATACCAAGGCTGGTGGAAAGTAAACATGCCCAAGCGCACAGACCTAAAAAGCATTCTGATCATCGGCGCCGGCCCCATCGTCATCGGTCAGGCGTGCGAATTCGATTATTCGGGCGCGCAGGCGTGCAAGGCGCTGCGCGAAGAGGGTTACAAAGTCATCCTCGTCAATTCGAATCCGGCGACGATCATGACCGACCCGGAAATGGCCGACGTCACTTACATCGAGCCGATCACCTGGCAGGTCGTCGAAAAAATCATCGACAAGGAGCGCCCCGACGCGCTCCTGCCGACGATGGGCGGCCAGACGGCGCTTAACTGCGCGCTCGATCTCGCCAGCCACGGCGTTCTCGAAAAGTATGGCGTCGAGATGATCGGCGCCTCGCGCGAGGCGATCGACAAAGCCGAAGACCGCGAGAAATTCAAGGCGGCAATGACGCGTATCGGCCTCGCTTCGGCGCATTCGATGAGCGCGCACTCGCTGGAAGAGGCGCAGCAGGTGCAGGCCGGGATCG
>Ga0105048_10008007_pt1 | contig 16939 bp, 15 predicted proteins | sample MAT05_FD_78382 | JGI IMG/M metagenome (GOLD analysis project Ga0105048, IMG submission 78382) | Freshwater microbial communities from Lake Fryxell liftoff mats and glacier meltwater in Antarctica - MAT-05 | ecosystem: Environmental > Aquatic > Freshwater > Ice > Liftoff microbial mat | place...
AGCGGGCGCAGCACGGCGAGGCGGCGCAACGATTTTTTGTTTAACTCAGACCGTATCGCGTGTTCCAGCACGGCGACATCGGTGAGCCCGTTGTACTTCGTGATGCCGATGTGATACGCAAAATCACGGAGCGCACTGGCGGGAACGCCGCGGCGGCGAAGTCCGGAGATCGTCGGCATGCGCGGATCATTCCAACCATCGACAACACCTTCTTTTACCAACTGCATGAGCTTGCGTTTGCTCATGACGGTGTAGCTCAGGTTCAGGCGCGCAAATTCGTATTGATGCGGCAGCGTGCGCGGGAGTTCGAGTGTGTTGAGAATCCAGTCGTAGAGCGGGCGATGCACTTCAAACTCGAGTGTGCAAATACTGTGCGTGATGCCTTCAATATAGTCGCTCAAGCAATGGGCGAAGTCGTAGAGCGGATAAATGCACCACGCGTCGCCGGCCTGATGATGCGCGACGTGCCGGATGCGGTAGAGCACCGGGTCGCGGAGCCAGACGTTCGGCGCGGCCATGTCGATCTTCGCGCGCAGGGTGCTGGTTCCATCGGGAAACTCGCCGGCTTTCATCCGCGCAAACAGGTCGAGATTTTCATCCACTGAACGGTTGCGAAACGGACTTTCGCGTCCGGGTTGATCCGGCGCACCGCGATACAGATCGGTGTCTTCGGCGGACAAATCGCATACGTACGCCTTGCCTTTTTCAATGAGGCGCACGGCGAATCCGTGGAGTTCCTCGAAATAATCGGACGCGTAAAACGGTCCGCCCTGTTTCTGGCCGATCCGGTCATCGGCCCAGTCGTCGATGAGCCAGTGAACGTCCTCGGTGATCGAGTCCACGAACTCGACGTCTTCTTTAGCCGGGTTGGTGTCGTCCATGCGCAGGTTGCAGGTGCCGCCGAATTCACGCGCGATGCCGAAGTTCAGGCAGATGCTTTTTGCGTGGCCGATGTGCAGGTAGCCATTGGGCTCCGGCGGAAAACGGGTGATGACCTTTTGGCAGCGCCCTTCGGCAACGTCTTGCGCAACGATGTCGCGGATGAAATCGGATGGCGTGGGAGCGGGCGTGGAAGACGCGTCTGGCGTGGAACTGGTCATGGATGCGGGAAAGCTAGCAAACGAAACGGTCACAAGGCAATGTAGCGCTATGCCAAAGGAGATTTACAGCATTGCCGACCTGAGAGACTGGGCTGCCGCCACAAAAGACGCGCCCATTCCTCTGCGGCTGTCGGTTTTTGGCGATCCCGTGGCGCACTCCGCTTCGCCACCCATGCACAACGCCGCGCTGGAACATTGCGGCCTGCCCGTGCGCTACACGCGGCTGCACATCGGCGCGCCGGATCTCGCCGAAGCGGTCCGACTTTTGCCAAAAGCCGGCTTCCTCGGCACGAACGTCACGATTCCCCACAAGCACGCGATGCCCGGCCTCATGGATGAAGTGGATCAACGCGCGGGCCAGATCGGGGTGGTGAACACGGTTGTGGTGGATGGAGACAAGTTGCGTGGTTTCAACACGGACGGCCCGGGCCTTGTCCGGGCGCTACGGGCGGATTTCGGCGTGGATCTCCGCGACCTGCGCGTGCTGCTGCTCGGTGCGGGCGGCGGTGCGGGAAGGGCCATCGCGTGGCAGTGTGCGATCGAAAATTGCGAGCGTCTCGTGCTGGTGAATCGCACAGTGGAAAAAGCCGCGGCTCTCGCTCAGGAAATCAAATCGACCTTCGCAGCAGCGCGCGTCGGCGGTCCCGGCGACCGTTTGATCGTTGCGCCTTTCGAAAATGCCGCCCTGCGTGCGCAACTGGAGAACATCGACCTCATCATCAACGCCACGGACGTCGGACTCAAAGCCGGCGATCCGTCACCGCTTGCCGCCTCGCTGATCTCCGCGCATCACATGGTCTATGACACCATCTACGTTGCCGGACGCACCCCGCTGTTGCGCGCTGCCGAGCAATCCGGCGCACGTGTTGCCAACGGCCTTTCCATGCTGCTGCATCAAGGCGCGCTGAGTTTCGAAATCTGGTTCAACCGCGAAGCTCCGCTCGCCGTGATGGAATCCGCTCTGCGCAAAGCAGTGGGGCAGTTGTAGCGTCGGTTAAGCCACCCTTTTGATGGCGAGCTCTTACCTGGCAAAAGCTCGACAAACGGCTTCACTTTGAGAGTACGGTGGAACTGCGGTCGGGAGCATAAACCCGCGTTGGGTTGGACTGCGTTGGGTTGGACTTGAGGCCAGCCTCCGCAACAACCCAGACAGTCTTTGTGACTAGTCCGGGTTTTTTTCTGCCAGAGGTTTCAAATATTTCCATCAAGCAACTCCACCTTCGCCTCGGTGAGTGGCTTGGCGGGAAGTGGGATTTTACGGGCGGAGTTCCGTCCGGGAACGCGGATTTGGGCGCAGGCGCGGTCGCCACGTTTCCAAAGTCCGCAGACTTTGCGGTTGCGACCGTCTTTTGCGCTGATAAAAGGAGGGCCGTGCCTACCTTTGTTCACCAGCCCCGCGCTTGCCGTGACATGCGTTTGGAGACTTTCAAAGTGCAAAAAGTGGAACGCGGACAGGCCTCCTTTGCCGCAAACACAGCAGGCATCGAAGCATAAGCAGTTGCCGGTGTGGCGAAATGGCAGACGCAAGGGACTTAAAATGAAGGTTTTATATAACACATCGCGTTGCTTTGCGTTTCATTTTTCCAGTGTGAAAATAGGCAAAACTTTTTTTGCGCGGTGCGGGAGTTGCTGCCCAAAAGGGCGGGGACAAACACCCCCGATCAAGAACAATCCAAGCACACAACCCGCCCTTTCCCCGCTCCAATCTCAAAGGTTTATTTGTCACACGGCGAATCGAAGGGCATTTCTATTGGCAGGAGTGGATTTTCAGAGACTCCCGGAGGGTATGACAGTATGTCATTGATCCTTTTGAAAACGGCATGGTTGCTTGATTGGATGAGTGACACGGGATGTAAAAAGCCATGTCAGAAATCGTCATTAAGGGCAAAAAGTGAAGGCAAGGGGACACAACCTCGTTTAGTGATACCCAAAAAGCGGGACGGGTGCAGAAAGTGTCACAAAGAAGGGACACAAAGTTTTTTCGCATCTTGTGTGCGAAAGGGGTAAGGGACCGCGAAACTGTTAGGATGGTGGATGTTCAAAGAGATTCCTTACCCGCCCCCCTCCATTGCGTTCCAACGGAAACCGCTCCGATCCGACTCGAATGACATGCCATCGAAAAAAGAACAGGGAGAGCGAGGGAAAAGCAGGCCAATCAATTTTAAGTCCTTCGCGTCTCGTCTCTTTTACTCACAAGCCTTAATACGAAATCTGTTTTTGTGCTTGGAATTGTGCTTGATTGCCGGGGTTTCTGCTTGGTTTCTTTCGCCATAAACGGAAGTCCGCACGACACAACCCGTGCATCGTCTGTCTTGAACTGAGTTCGCAGCTAAAGACATCTTTAGCTGCCCCGAAGAACCGAGGCGACTATTGCCCCCCACCGATCCGACGCATTGAGGAAACAGGAGGGTAGCGGGCGGGTTCAATATCCCAACGTCCCCCGGCTCCGGGACGGCCCCGGTAAGTTGCGGTGTAGCCGGTTGGCTCTATGTTCCGAATGTCTTGAGAAATCACCTCCGTTGCGCGGGGTTCTTTCTCCAAAAACGAAATCAGCCGTTCAAGCTGCATGATTTTGCCGTCTTTTTCGCGGATTTTCGCCTGCAACTGGTTGGTTTCTGCCCAGTCAGACCTTTGATGGTTATTTTCAGCGGAAGAAAGGCCTAAAGCGTAACCGAACCACACAAGAGCGGCCATGAGAAAATAAGCAGACAGATTTTTCACAACCCAAACAAAGCACAACCTGCTTTCCATGCAACCAATCTAAAACTCCGACGTTAACACATTCCAGTGGCCACGTGGCCACCAGGTGGTCGAAAAACATTTTTACATTTACTTACCTCAGTAAGTTGAGTTACCTTTGTAACCAATGGACTCGGAAACATCCCGAAAAACAAAAACCTTTCCTCTCGAAATAGAGGACGATTTACACAAACGACTCAAAGTTAAAGCGATACAAGAGAATCAAACCCTGCATTCGCTTATCATTGATACGCTCTCAGCTCGGGTTCACGAGGACCCGGCGCATTACAATGCGACCAACCAAGGAGGAAAAAGAAAATGAGCGCGCAATTTGTCAATGGCTCAAGTGCTTGGCCGATTCGATGCACCGGCAATGAACCCGTGCAAATCGTCTATGGTGACGTTCGGGAGAAACTACGGGAAATACCTGACAACACATTTCATGCGTGCATCACATCGCCCCCATACTGGGGAATGCGGGACTACGGGCACAAGGGGCAGATTGGAGCGGAAAAGACACTTCCTGAATATGTTGCCAGTTTGGTTGATTGTTTCCGCGAAGTCCGCCGCGTCCTTCGCAATGACGGCACGTTTTGGTTGAACATCGCCAACACGTACACCTCGGGGGGCGTGGTTGGCGAGACAAAGATGCAAAGAACAAAGGACGCGCAATGTCCTACCGCCCGGACACCCCGGCGGGGTTGAAACCAAAAGATTTAATCGGTGTCGCTTGGATGGTTGCAATGGCTCTGCAATCGGATGGTTGGTATCTCCGTTCTGACATCATCTGGCATAAACCCAACTGCCAACCCGAATCGGTGAAGGACCGCGTAACGGTTTCTCACGAATACCTTTTCATGTTCTCGCAAAGTGAAAACTACTACTTCGATCAGGAGGTGATTAAGGAAAAAACCGCAGATGGTCAGAGCCGAAAAAATAAACGCACGGTTTGGGCAATCAACACAGAACCTTGCAAGGAAGCGCATTTCGCCGTGTTTCCTCGCGCTCTAGTGCTCCCTTGCATCTTGGCGGGTTCACCAACTGGCGGGGTAGTCCTTGATCCATTTTTTGGAAGTGGAACAGTTGGAGTTGTAGCAATTGAAACGGGTTGGAAATGCGTCGGGGTTGAAGCAAAAGAAGAATACGTTGAGATAGCAAAAAACCGAATCAACTCTGCCACGCTCCCACTATTCACAAGCTGTCTTTAACCGGGGGGAACTCCCATGTCGCATGAACAACGCAAAGCCGCTTCTGGAGGTTCTTAATTTGCAGTTTTCTCTCGCCGCCGCCATCGAAATAGAGCGCAAACGAAACCCCATCAGCATCCTCAACATAGCAATATCCGGGGGCAGGGTTCTGCTTGCTTTCCATCACCATAAGAAGGCGACCGGTAGCCGCTCTTGATAGTAGAGTTTTGGAAATTTCTACCAACTCATGTAGGTAATCAGGTTCTCCCTTTCGCAGCGCCCGGAGGATCAGAATCCTTTGTATTCCGTTGAGGTTGGCTAAAAACTGACCCCGTAAACCAATCAAGTCTTTTGGATCTCGCACCCACTGTCCGCCACCCAACTCCATAAACTTCGATATATGGATTGTTGCTTCTTTGATAGCTTTAGCCGCTTCCGTTTTCAGCGAATATCGCTCTGATTGAATTTCGATGTAACTGCTTCTGCTCATTGCCAAGAAGACCCGTGCAAAAATCATCCAAAACCTTCCAGTCTCCCTTTACCGGCTTTATAAGACGCGGAGAGGATCGAATCAGGATACGGGTTCCGTTCATCACACAAACACCCGCGCTATATCCTCCGATATTTGCGGCGTATTCTATACCACAAACGCCAAGGGATAACCCCGCCAAGCGGCGATTTTTTCACAATGCTTGTCGGTCAAGGCATTCACGCAAGCAATCCAATCCGGTCCAGTCACATCGCTTTGTAAAGCACGCGCCGAAACGCTTTCCTTGTCCTTCGTTGGCTCGCTCGCGTTGTCTGCATCTCCCGAAGTGATGCCCGCAAGTTCTACAAAACGGCGCATGGCATCGCTCCGCGATAGTCCCTCAAACTTTTCGAGAAATGTTATCTCATCGCCTGCGATTACCCCGCCGCCGCTCCGATCTTTCCAACCCCACTCGGCCCCACGCTTAAAAACGGAAAAGGACGGGGTTTTGCATTTTTCCCCGGCTTTGCCGCGAAATGGGGAAGGCATATTGCCCCTATCGCCACCCGGAGGATTCAGACCTAGCTTGCGCAGCAAATCAGGCAAAGGGAGAAGTACTTTTGCCCGCTTAATCGCGGATTTCCATTGGTCCTTGGAGTCGGTCTTTTTCATTTTGCACCGCCGTTCCTTTTGGGTTGGTTCTTTGTTCCCGCCAGTTCCCCGGCCATTGCACGGCGGTTGAACTCAGCGAGAGAATCCACCCTGACGTATTCGCGGCCCGCAATGGTGATGGTGCTAAGCCAACCCGCCCGCCTCCATCGCCACATTGTCACGCGGCATACGCCCATTTCGTCCATCAGACTTGCGAGACTTTTGGGCACTCCTGCAAGTGGGGCGAATGGCTCGCCCGTTACGTTTTTGTTTTGTGATATGGTTAATTCCATATCAAAGGCCCGCGTGTAAAAGTACGTTGCAACGCGAAACACAATAAGACATTGATGATGAGTGTCTTTCGTCGCAAACACAAAAAAAGTGTGTGTGGCGTATTGTAAATAAGTCTGCCTTTAATGAAATAGCTAATCCATTCGCCCGCGGGCGACTGGATCACGGTGATTTACAGAGAAAAGCGATTGAACTGCTGCTAACAAGGTTACATTACCCGTAGTTGCCGACAAGCGGCATGACGTAGCTTCCCGGCCCGTATGTCATAGCCCGCACTCAGCGGCTAACATGTTCTAGCCCACAGCAGTGACATGGTGACATGATTTCCGCCGAAACTGGCAAAACAAGCCGTAAGCACTCGCAACCGCGAAGCCGATCAGAGCTTGAGTTTTCGTGCGATGGAAAATCATTGAATATCGTGTCTCGTTTCGCGTCCTTACCAATGTGAAATTGCTAATCGCCCTTTGTTTTTCTGTGGCCGTTTGTGCCGCTCAAACCTTGGTTGTCTCACCCACTGGCGACGGTTCTTACGAGATAAGGCGCTTGCCATCCGGTGTGAGCTACATGCAATCCATCGGCGGTGCGTCGCAAGTCGTTCCCGATCCGGTGTATGTCGCCAAGGAAATGACGCCAACGGACCGGCTTTTGATCTCCATGAGCAAAAAGAAAGCGGTCCAAGAATTCCCCGCACTGGCAAAGTCGGGAAGCCCACTCAACTTGCGGTTTGTGGCGCTTGTGAAGAAATACCAAAAGACCGCGCCGGAAAAGTTGGAGAATACGAATTGGCCTTACCTATTTGCGCAGGAGGCCGCAAAGCAGCTATGAGCCGCAACCGCGTTTCGCCTGCAAGGGTGACATCCTTGACGCGGAAACCGGCAATGCTCGAAATCGCGAACAGGAAACTGATCAGAACTTGAGTTTTCGTGCTGCTTCGACGCGGTGCGAATCCAACAAGTGACCATAAACTTTGCCGATTAAAACGCCCCCGTCTTTGTGCCCCATCCATCCGGCAATAGTCACAAAATCAACCGCCGCCATGACGCACATCGAACAAAAGTAATGTCGGAAATCATGGAAACCCACCCCTGACACTCCCGCCGCCGCAGTGATGCGTTTCAAGCTCTCGCGAAAAGACTTTGCCCGAATGTCTTTGCTTCCGCGTTGTGGGGAAGGAAAAAGCCATTCTGAATCGGGTGCCCGCCTTGTGTGCATATCCTTCAACAGAATTTCAAGATTGCCGTTGAACTCGACGGTGCGCGATAGACCGTTTTTTGCAAGCCCGTCCGCCCCGATCACAATGCGGCCATGCCCGGTAAAATCCACGTCACTCCATTTCATCCGCAAGCCCTCTTGCTCCCGCGCTCCGGTGTAACAAAGAAAATGAAGGTAATCCCGAACTTGAACCCCGTTTTTCGTCACTGGTTCACCATCGCCTTTTATTCCACTGCAAGCGACAAAAAGCCGCTCAAGCTCGTAAGGATGAATCAAAGTCCTTTTCTGAGCCTCTTGAACGCGAACAGCGGGCATCCTTGGCAACTCTTTAATGATCCCATCTGCAAACGCCGCCTTGAACACCCCTCGCAAAGTGATCAGATCAAGAAGAACGGTCCTTGCTGACAAAACTTCCTTTGACCGCCCGACCGTTGTCAGCCGTTCATTTACAAATCGGGACATCATAGGATACGTGATCCGATTCAGTGGAATATCTCCCAACGATTGCCCCCAACGCTTCAAGCTGAAAGTGTCCTTTTGCTTTGTGGTTTCCCGCCGCCGCAGAAATGCAGGATGCACGAAATACTGAGTAAGGTAGGTTTTGAAGCCCGGACAACGCCCGACCGCTGGCAAATCCTGTTCGCGGCGTTTGTGCCTCAGAATCTCCAACGCTTCCTTTGCGTCTGCCACGGTGCCCGCAGGGGTGCCGTCTGTATTGAACAACGGGAACCGCCGTGAAGTCTGCTTGCCGGCATCCTTGCGATGCCAAAGTTGCCCGTAAAAACGCCCGTTGCGCTGGCAAAGGTTTTTGATGCGATGGCCGCACCCATCCCGAACCGCTTCAAATCCGGCGGTGATTTTTCTATCGACAATTGCCCCGCCTTTTCCGATTTGTGATGAATGACGTTTCACAACGCTAATCAAGCACAAAACCAAGCACAACGCAAATTGCGCGGCGCGGTTATTGGCTTAAATATCTCATCATAAGCAGTTGCCGGTGTGGCGAAATGGCAGACGCAAGGGACTTAAAATCCCTTTTCGCGAAAGCGGAGTGCGGGTTCGAGTCCCGCCACCGGCACCATGCGTTTGCTATCCACCGACAACCATCAACTTTCATCACGGAATTTAGCGTGCAGTATTCGATTTTCAAATGCCGCATCAGTGACAAGATTTACCACGTGACGAAATCCATCAATCTACTCAATTTGGACACTTGGAAAAAGGTGCGTGTGGAGCGCCGGGAGGTTGTGCGGTTGTGAGCGGATCCTTTGAAGTGCGCTCGCCATTTGACGGGCGATTGCTGGCGACGTTGCCGTTGATGGATCGTCAAGAGGTGGATCGGCGGGTTCAGAGCGCGGCTGAAGCGTTTGAAAAACACCGCGAAACTCCGGCATTTCAACGTGCGGCTTGGCTCGATGCGATTGCGGACGGTGTGGCAAAACGGCGCGACATATTTGCCATGCAGATCGTCGCTGAAGCTGGCAAACCCATCACGCTGGCGCGAGGTGAAGTGGATCGCGCGGTGATGACGTTTCGCGCCTCTGCGGGTGAGGCGCGGAGTGTGCATGGAGAGTTGCTGCCCATGGACGGTGTGGCTCCGGGGGCCGGGCATTTTGGATTTTGCCGTCGATTTCCCGTGGGTGTGGTGGCGGGCATGACTCCTTTTAATTTTCCGCTCAATCTCGTGGCGCACAAGGTGGGGCCGGCTCTGGCGTCCGGGAATGCGATTCTCATCAAGCCTTCGCCCAAGACTCCGCTGACGGCGATGTTGCTTGAGGAAGTGCTTCGTGAAGCTGGCGTGCCGGAGGGTCTGATGCAGATCGTATTGTGCGACAACCAGGACGCCGTGCATTTTGCGCAGCATCCGGAAGTGGCTGTGGTGAGTTTCACCGGCAGCGCAGAGGTGGGATGGAAAATCAAGGGGTTGGTGCCGAAAAAGAAGGTCGTGCTTGAACTCGGCGGCAACGCGGCGGTGATCGTCGATGCCAGCGCGAATCTTGAAGCCGCGGTTCCCATGATCGCAACTGGAGCGTTTTCCAATGCGGGTCAATCGTGCATCAGCGTGCAGCGCATTTATGTTCACGAGTCGGCACTGCCTGCATTTCGGAGCGCATTGTTGGCGGAAATCGCAGAGAAGATTCACACGGGTGATCCCGTGAATGACGACGTGTTGAATGGTCCATTGATTGATCGTGCGAGCCTGGAACGCGTTAGCGTGTGGGTGGAGGAGGCGCGAGGTGCCGGGGCACAGGTGTTGTGCGGCGGACGCTCTGAGGGCTCCTGTTATCTCCCGACGGTGATCGAGGAGCCCGGGCGCGAGTTGCGCGTGGTGGCGGAAGAGGTGTTTGGTCCGGTCTGCACGTTGCATGCGTTCAAGGATTTCGGCGAAGCGATCACGCGGGTGAACGATTCGCGCTACGGATTGCAGGCGGGAATTTTCACGGCGAATATTGATCAGGCGATTGCCGCGTATCATCTCCTGGAGGCGGGTGCGGTTTTGGTGAATCAGGTGCCGACGTACCGCGTGGAGTCGATGCCCTACGGTGGTGGAAAAGACAGCGGGTTCGGGCGTGAAGGCGTGCGTTATGCGATGGAGGAAATGACCGGGCTGAAATCGCTGATTATTAAGAAAGGAAGTTGATGGTTGAGAGATGATTGTTGGAATTCAGCGGCTTACCGGGCGCTGTCGCTTGCCAACGTCGGGGTGGTCGAATTAGGGTCGCCGCCCATGCAACCTATGATTTTCTTTAAAGACGAGGCCGGGTCGGGTTCGGCGATTCCTTTGCGCTCGGAAGTCGCGGAGGGGGATACTTGGAATCTGGCCGCGCTCTACCCGGATGATGCGGCGTGGTCAGCGGATCTCGCGGAATTGCAGCGCACGTATCCGGGGCTCGCGGACTTCAAGGGGCGTCTGGGGGAGTCATCGGAAACGTTGGTGGCATGCCTGGAAGTCGACCGCGCGATGTCGCAGCGGATTGAGCAGCTTTATCATTACGCCAGCCTGAAGGCTTCGGAGGATAGTGCGGATGCGGAAAACCTGGCCCGCGAAGGGGTGCTGCAGAATTTGCTGACCAAGGTGGGCGAACTCTGCGCGTTCATGGCACCGGAAATCCAGGCAATTGGGGACGGGGCATTCGACGGAATGTTGTCGGATGACAGGCTTGCACCGTGGCGGACTTGGTTAAAAAAGCTGCGCCGCCTCCGTCCGCACACGCTTTCGGAAAAAGAGGAGCGGCTCATGGCCTTGTCGGACAGTGCGCTGCGCGGGCACAGCGAAACGTTTTCCCAGCTCACCGACGTGGACATGAAGTTTGGGAAACTCGTGGACGAAAAAGGCGTGGAGCGTGAGCTGAGCCAGAGTTCGTATTCCTCGTTCCTGGTGCAAAAAGATCCCGCTGTGCGCAGGGCGGCCTTCACGCAATTTTACGCGGAGTTTGATGATCACAAGTTCACCGTGGCTTCGACGCTGAGTCATTCGGTGCGGTCCGATGTGTTCCGGGCGCGGGCGCGGAATTTTCCCTCGGCGCGTGAGAGTGCGCTCTTTTACGACGACGTACCGGTCTCGGTTTATGACAATCTCATTGCTTCCGTGCGCGCAAATCTGCCCGCACTTTTCCGCTACTACGCGCTGCGGCAAAAGACGTTGAAGCTGGATGAACTGTATCCCTGCGACACGTATGTACCGATGGTTTCCGGGATTCAAACGAAGGTGAGTTTTGACGAAGCGGTGGACAAGGTGCTGGCATCGTTGACGCCGCTGGGCGAAGAGTATGTGAGCGTGCTGGGACGCGGGTTGCGGGACGGGCGCTGGTGCGATCGTTACGAAAACAAGGGGAAACGCAGCGGGGCGTTTTCCTCCAGCAGCTACGGCAATCCGCCGTACATCCTGATGAACTACAAGCAGGACGTTTTTTCCGACGTGTACACGCTGGCGCATGAGGCGGGGCACTCGATGCATTCGTGGTATTCGCAGCGGCATCAGGCGTTTCAGGATTACGATTATCCGATCTTCCTCGCCGAGGTGGCCTCGACGTTTAACGAGGAACTGCTCACGCATCATTTGCTGGAAACGACGGACGATCCTCAGATGCGGGCGTTCATTATCAACCGTCAGATCGACGATATTCGCGGCACGGTGTACCGGCAGACGATGTTTGCGGAGTTTGAAAAAGAGATCCACGCGATTGAGGAAGCGGGCGAACCACTGACGCTCGATGTGTTCCGTCAGGTGTATCGGAAACTGCTAGTCGATTATTTCGGGCCGGACGTGGTGATCGATCCGGCGTTGGAGTTGGAATGCCTGCGCATCCCGCATTTTTACAACGCGTTTTACGTGTACAAATATTCGACCGGCATCAGCGCGGCGGTGAGTCTTTCGGAGCGCGTGCTGCACAAGGGCGGACCGGCGGTGGAGGCGTATCTCGGTTTTCTCAAATCGGGCGGATCGAAGTATCCAATTCCGACGTTGCAGGCGGCCGGGGTGGATATGTCGGCACCGAAGCCGGTGGACGAGACGCTGGCGTTGTTTGCGCGGCGGGTCGAGGAGTTGGAGGGGTTGCTGGGTTGATCATGACGCACAACCCCGAGCACATCCTGCTTGCGGCCCAGGGCTACTATGAACTGGGCATGGTCGGTGACGCGCTGCGCGAGATTGATCTGCTGTCGCCTGCGTGGAAATCGAAGCCGGAAGTCATCGAGTTGCGGTTGCTGGCGCTGATGCAGGTCCATGCGTGGAGCGAGGCGTTGGATGCGGGTTTTCAATTGTGCGAAGCGATGCCGGATGCGTGCGCGGGGTTTATTCACGCGGCGTTTTGTCTGCACGAAATGCAGCGCACAGAGGAGGCTAAGCAGTTGCTGTTGAAGGGCCCGTCTTCCCTGCATCGGGAGCCGGTTTTTTTCTACAACCTCGCCTGCTACGACGCCCGGCTGGGGAATCGCGATGAGGCGCTGGAGCATTTGCAGCGGAGCTTCAAGCTGGACAAAAAGTTCAAGGACTTTGCCCGTCAGGATCCGGATCTTGCGAACCTGCGGGACGCCCTCGAGTGAAAATTGATCGCACAAAAATCGCGGACCGCGTGCGAATTGCGTTTGACGAGCACTTCGTGGCCAGCGCAGAGCTTGGCGCTTCGGTTTGTGTAATGCATCGCGGCGAGGAAGTCGTGCAGTGCGCGGCGGGTTTTGCGGATCGCGAGAAAACGCGGGCCTGGACGAAATCAACGCCCGTGCTGGTATGGTCCACGTCGAAAGGCTTGGCGTCGGCATGTTTGCTGGAAGCGTTGCAACGAACGAAAACGCCGCTCGATACGGCGGTGTCGGAGATCTGGCCGGATTTTGGAAAGAACGGAAAAATCAACATTACGCTCGCGAAACTGATGTCGCATCAGGCGGGGTTGGCGGCGCTGGATTCGCCAGTGGACGGCACGGATCGCGAGGCGGTGTGTGCGGCGATTTGCGATCAGAAACCGCTGTGGAGTTCAGGGCACGGGTATCATCCGCGCACGTTGGGCTACATTTTTGACGAGCTGCTGCTGCGGCTTGTGGATTGCGATGTCGCGGAGATGTGGCGTCGGACTTTTTCTGGACCGCTCGGTCTGGACGCGTGGTTCGGCGTGCCGGAGGAGAAGGTGATCAACGTCGCGGAAATGGTTCCCGGGCGTCCTGACAAGGCGTCGGAAGATCCGGCGCTCGCGGCGATGCGCGACACGCATTCGCTGACGGCGCGGGCGTTCGTCTCGCCGCGCGGGCTGAGTAGCGTGAGCATCATGAACCAGCCGGAGACACTGCGGATGGCGTTTCCATCCTTCGGCGGCGTGGCGACGGCGGAGGCGTTGGCGCGGTTTTATGCGGAGCTGCTGAAAAAACGGTATCTTCGTGAAATGACGACGCGGATCGTCAGCGGGCACGATCAGGTGTTACTCACAGAGACAGCATTTTCCGCAGGGTTCATGATGGACCCACTCGGCGCGGACGGCGCGAAAACGCGGAGTATTTTCGGCAACGGACTGCGGGCTTTCGGACATCCGGGCGCGGGAGGCAGTGTGGCATTTGTCGATCCGGAAAGCGGGATCAGTTTTGCTTACGTGATGAACCAGATGTCCTCCGGAACGCTGCCGAACGAACGTGCGCGGAACCTGGTGCGCGCGGTGTTTGAGTAGGTCATTGGCCGAAAAAAGGCGCAAGCGGCGCTACATCAGACCTCCTGAACTGCCCGAGAGGATCAAAAGAATCGAGGAATCACCATGAGCCCAAACTGGTGGTGGAGGCAGAAGTCACCATCAACGTAAAAGTGCAAACCACGACGCAGGCTGCGGCCGGCACAACTCAAAAAATCGGGTTCTCTGCGGTATCGGTTAACGACGTCAACGCCCCGGACAACCTGAGCATGAAGATCAAGGCTCGGTAACAAGCGCCGGATCACGCAGGGTCAAAGCACCTTTTGCAGAATGGCGTCCTGATGCATAGACATAGCGACGGTTTCCTCGTTTTCGTCGTCTTCCCAACCCGCCAGATGGAGCAACCCATGGATGATGTAGAGCGCCAGTTCGTCCTCCTGCGAGGTATCAAAGCGTGCGCTGTTTTCCAGTGCCGTATCCGCACTCACCAGTATTTCGCCGTGATCGAAAGTGATCACGTCCGTGGGCGTCGGGTCATCGAAAAAGTCACCGTGAACCCGTGCAATCGCGCCATCCGACACGATGCTCACTTCCACAAGATCCAATCCCGCAAGCGGAACATCCGGACGGGTCCGCACCGCCAGCGCGTGAGGAAAAGCCCGCGTGGCAAGAGCCGCGAGACGTTTAGAGTCAACACGATGCCCCCGCTGACGATTGAAAACGCGAACTACGCTCAAGCAGCGGAAGCAGGTGAAGCACCTTCGCCACGGTTGTTCTCCCGTGACTCGCGGCCTTCCTTGTTTCTGTCGTCAGGATAAGCGATCCGGGTGTGGAGGATATTCTGCAGGCTGAACCGGAACGCCTCTGAAACGCGGTTCAGATCCCGCATCGTGAGCGGGCAATCATCCAACTGACCGTCCAGCAACCGGCTTTCGATGATGTCGTGGACGAGTTGATCAATCTTCTGCGGCGTCGGTTTTTCAATGCTGCGCGAAGCGCTCTCGATAGCGTCCGCCAGGCTGATGATCCCGCACTCGCGCGTTTGCGGCAGCGGGCCGGGGTAGCGGAAACTTTCCTCACGCACTTCCGGGATGTCCTGCTCCCGCATGTTCATGATCTTGCCACCGGCGCGCGCGTCTTCCTGCTGTTGCAGGGCGCGTCGATGGAAATAGGAGACCAGCGAGTTTCCGTGATGCTGGCGGATAATGTCCACAATCTCGCGGCTGAGTTTGTGTTTCAGGGCAAGATCCACGCCCTCTTTTACGTGCGAAATGATGATTAACGCGCTCATCGTCGGGGCGAGGTCGTCATGCGGATTTTCACCGGGCGCAATGTTTTCCGTAAAATAATCCGGCTTCACGAGCTTGCCGATGTCGTGAAAATACGCACCCACGCGGCAGATCAGTTCGTTCGCCCCCACCGCTTCGGCTGCTGCTTCCGCAAGACTCGCGACCACGAGGCTGTGGTGATACGTCCCCGCCGCCTCAATGCTCATGCGCTTGAGGAGCGGATGGTTCAAATCGGAGAGTTCAAGCCACGACATGTTTGTTGTGATGCCAAACATGCTTTCGAGCGCGGGAACCAATCCGCCTACAACAAGCGCCGTGATAATTCCCGAGCCGATGGCACCGGCCGTAAGTGTCCCGATCACCGACCAGTTTAACGCGGGCCACGTCTCCCAGATGATATAGATTTTCTGAAAACCGAGCGCGAGCAGCCAAGTCGCCAGTCCGACGAAAATCCCTGCGCGAATCAACCGTCCGCGGCGCCGCACCTCCAAAGTCACAAACACCGCGATGAACCCGCAGATCAGGCTCATCACCAGAAAAATGGCGTCGATCCCCTTGTAAACCAACGATCCCCACAGGCTGACAAACAGTGCCGCATAGAGCCCCGCGTTGCGCCCGAGCAGCACCGAGCAAATCAACGGCGCGAAAGCAAACGGGATGATGACCTCCGCCAAAGCCAGATCCAGCTTATCGGTCCGGGCCATCACGATGAGGAACTTGGTGATCGCCAGATGCGTCAGCATTGTGCTGAAAAGCAGCAGCAACCGCGAATTCCGCCCGTAGATCTCGGGGTGATTAATCCAAAGCTGCGCGATCGCCACGAAAAAAATGAGCAGCGCCGTAAAGAACTTCTCAGCCGGTTGCGCTTCGGTGCCCCAGTATATCAGCGTGGCCAACCCCGTGATGAAACCCAGGAAAATGAAAATCCGGCAGACCATTCCGCTCCGGAGCGACTCCGTCATCTCGCTTTCTTCCAAGCGCCGACGGGTCTTCGGGGAGGCGAGCCCTTTTTTAATCAGGCGACGACGTTCAAAAAGTCCAAACATAGAATTGAGGGGCTGAGCCTTTCGCAGTGGTGAGGGTTCGTCAAAGCGAAAGATACGTTGTGGTTTACCTGATTAAACAAACTACTTTTGCCTGTAGCTTTGGTAGGCGCGGACAATCGACTGCACCAATTCGTGGCGGATCACGTCGCGCTCGTCGAAACCGCAGAACGAGATCCCGTCCACGCCCTCGAGTGCGGCGAGCGCTTCGATGAGGCCGCTCCGCTTGTTTGCCGGCAGATCGATCTGGGTGCGGTCGCCCGTCACCACGCATTTCGAATCCGCGCCCAAACGCGTGAGAAACATAAACATCTGTTCCGCCGTCGTGTTCTGTGCTTCGTCCAAAATGACAAACGCCCGGTTCAGAGTGCGTCCGCGCATGTAGGCGAGCGGGGCAATCTCGATAATGTCGCGCTCCATGCTGCGCGCCAGTTCCTCCGGTTCCATCATATCGTGGAGCGCATCATAGAGCGGGCGCAGGTAGGGCATGATCTTTTCCCGCAAATCACCGGGAAGAAAACCCAGCGCCTCGCCCGCTTCCACGGCAGGACGTGTGAGAATGATCCGTTGCACCTCGCCTTTTTTCAGCGCGTTCACGGCACAGGCCATGGCCAGATAGGTTTTGCCAGTGCCCGCCGGGCCGATCCCGAAGGTCATGTCGTGAGCAACTATCGCCTCCACATAACGCCGTTGCATGGCGGTCTTGGGAACAATGGGCGGACGTCGTGGCGAACAATGGATGCGGGTGTTGGCGAGTTCCGCGACCGACAGGTCGGCCGTTCCGCTCACATTCCGCAGGGCCATCCGGTATTCGTGTTTTCGGATTTCGAGGCCTTTTTGGCGGG
>Ga0105048_10008009_pt1 | contig 16938 bp, 13 predicted proteins | sample MAT05_FD_78382 | JGI IMG/M metagenome (GOLD analysis project Ga0105048, IMG submission 78382) | Freshwater microbial communities from Lake Fryxell liftoff mats and glacier meltwater in Antarctica - MAT-05 | ecosystem: Environmental > Aquatic > Freshwater > Ice > Liftoff microbial mat | place...
AGAAGGCGACCATTTTTTTATTGACTTGGTTTTTTACAATTATATTCTGAAATGTTTTTTGCTGATTGACTTAAAAACAGGAAAACTAACGCATCAAGATGTTGGACAAATGGATATGTATGTTCGAATTTTTGAAGATACAATACGCCAAGAGAGTGATAATCCAACCATCGGTTTAATACTGTGTGCGGAGAAAAATAAAACAGTAGCCAAATACAGTTTGCTCAGCGATAGCAAACAAATCTTTGCATCTAAATACAAAACCTATTTGCCAACGGAAAAGGAGTTAAAAGAAGAAATAGCAAGGGAAAGAGAAGCGGTAGAAATGGAAAAAAGATTAACAGAAAAAAGAAGCGGTAAAAAATAGGGCTTGGGCTTTTGGTGCCGACTGCTTTTTCTGTCATAGTTTTTGTACCCACCGCACTTGCAGCACATTGCTTTTTGCTTTAGAGTTGAATTATTTTTTAGCGGATAAAAGCAAAAATCAAAGAGCTGCACCAACCGCACAAACAAAAACATACGCCATAAAAAGCAGTCGGAAGCTACATCGCATAAGTTTGGCTTTGCGCAATGCAGGGCGACACAGGTACATTGAACATTACAGCATCTAATAAACTTTTGTGGTAAATAGAAAGTGTTTGCTTCTAAAACCTGCACAGCGTAAAGCCAGCGGCACCTTATCCGAAATAGCCATCAAAACCCCAAGCCCTATTTTTTGATTAGTGTGCTACTCCGTTCAAACAAGGCAAAAGCCACAGGCGTATGGTTTGCTTCGCAGGTATTTTATTGGGGCAATCTTCCATTGACGCAAAGCCCTTTGGATACTCATTTTTTATAAAGCAATAATCCCAACGCTTCAAAGCCAACCCTTCATTATTACTTTATAAAAAATCGAGTTCAAATTTTACCGCTCAACTAAGCGAACAGAAATAAACATTTTTGAAGATGATGTAAAAGAAAGAATTGGCGATGTGTGTAAGGCTTTTGCATCAGCTTTAAAAATGAAACAACCCAAGGGCGTTAGTCTTTATCATCAAATAAAATCAAAGGGATGCTACAGTTCTGTTTTATCGTGACGGGAAGCATTGCGTTTAATGTGTCGCTGGCTTGGCGTTCGTTGTTCTTCACTATTACGCCAAGCCGAAATTACAATCGGTATAATGTGGTAAAAGAAATATGTATAACCCAATTACTCAAGAGCCAACACTATCAACCAAGCAACGCTGCCATCTCCTCTTGTATAACCAACGCCTCCTTTCTTGCTGCCTCTGCAAAATCATTTTTATTGTTTGATGCATAGAGAATGCTTCTTGATGCATTAATGAGCAGTCCACAATCTTTGGTCATTCCGTAATTACACACTTCGCTGAGGCTTCCACCCTGCGCTCCTACTCCCGGAACAAGTAGAAAATGATCCGGAACAATTTTTCGCACTTCAGCAAGCATCTCAGGACGCGTTGCACCAATTACAAACATCGTATTTTCATTGCTGCCCCATTTTGATGAAGTATTTAAAACATGTTGAAATAATTTTTTTTCTCCGATTTGCTGCATTTCAAAATCATCCGCTCCCGGATTGGATGTAAGTGCAAGAATGATGGCCCATTTACCATCTTTTTGTAAAAATGGTTTTACAGAATCACTGCCCATGTATGGAGCAACCGTAACGCTATCAAAATTGTATGTTTCGAAGAATGTTTTGGCATAATAGCCGGATGTATTTCCAATATCTCCACGTTTGGCATCGGCTATTGTAAAATGATCGTTGCCTATGTGCGCCAATGTTTGTTCAAGGACATCCCAACCTTCTTTGCCCAAACACTCATAGAATGCAATGTTGGGTTTATAAGCCACACTTATATCTCTTGTAGCATCAATGATCGCTTTATTAAATTCTAGCATACTCATCCCTGCTGGAATTTTATCGACGTCTGTGTCCAATCCAACACAAAGAAATGATTTGCGTTGTTTAATTATTTCGATGAGTGTTGAGCGATTCATATTTTAAGCTTCAGTTCCCTCTAGTAATTTTTCTGTGTTCTCTGCTAGTTTAAGAGATTCTATCAATTCTCCTATTTCTCCATTCATGGCGGCATCCAAGTTATAAAGTGTAAGCCCAATTCTATGATCGGTTACTCTACCCTGCGGGAAATTATAAGTTCTTATTTTGGCAGAACGGTCTCCTGTACTTACAAGAGTTTTTCTCATACGTGCTCTTTCCTCATGACGTTTGTTTACTTCTGCTTCATAAATTCTACTGCGCAACATCGTCATAGCTTTTTCGGCATTTTCGTGTTGTGATCTTCCTTCTTGACAAGCCACAACAACGCCCGTTGGAATGTGCGTGAGGCGCACAGCAGATTCTGTTTTATTAACGTGCTGTCCTCCTGCTCCACTTGCGCGGTACGTATCGCGTCTTATGTCTGCAGGATTTATAACCACATCAAATTCTTCGGCTTCTGGCATGATGGCCACAGTTGCTGCGCTCGTATGCACACGCCCTTGAGCTTCTGTTGCAGGCACACGTTGCACGCGGTGAACACCACTTTCGAATTTCAAATTGCCATACACTTCCTCGCCACTTATTTCAATTGCTATCTCCTTGTATCCTCCAATTGTTCCTTCACTTACCGTAAGTACTTCAAATTTCCATCCGCGATTGAGAATGTAACGCGAATACATTCTAAAAAGATCTCCGGCAAATATTGCAGCTTCATCACCGCCTGTTCCGCCGCGGATTTCCATGATACAATTCTTCGTGTCTTCGGGATCTTTTGGTATAAGCATAAACTTAATTTCCTCATCCATTGTCTCTTTAATCGGAACAAGAGTATCGTATTCTTCCTGAGCCATCTCTTTCAACTCAGCATCCTCATGGCCGTATAAAATTTCTTTGGCCGATGCGATGTCATCCATTACTTTTTTGTATTTATGGTAAGTATCTACAAGCACACCAAGATCCTTGTATTCCTTCATCAAAATAGGATAACGTTTCATGTCCGAGATAATATCGGGATCGGTAATCTGTTTTCCAACTTCAGAATGTCTATCAGCTATACTTGCCAGTTTTTGCAGTAGGTCTTGCATATTTCTTGTCCTTTATTTTATTGAACCTCTTCTTCGAAAAGGCCACTTTTATTGTATCGGATGAATCGAGTACATCCCATTATTAAATTCTATTTCTAATATTCAAATATTCCAAACTCAGATTTAATCGTGAGCTTTTTACTTGGACTTGCTATAACTCTTCCAATTATTTGAGCATCGATCTTCATTAGTTTTGCAATCTCGATCATCTCATTTGCTGCATTTTCATTGGTATAAATCTCCAACCGATGTCCCATGTTAAACACTCGATACATTTCTTTCCAATCAGTTGCTGACTCATCTTGTATCAATTTGAACAGTGGCGGAATTGGAAGTAAATTGTCTTTTACCACATGTACATCGCCCACAAAATGAAGAATCTTTGTTTGGCCACCACCACTACAATGCACCATGCCGTGGATGTCATTTCGCAGGGATTTAAAAATTTCTTTCACCAAAGGCAAATATGTTCTTGTAGGCGATAAAACTAATTTTCCTGCATCCACCGGAGAATTTTCCACAATGTCCGTCAATTTTTTCGACCCGCTGTAAACAAGTTCTTGCTGAATAGAACGATCGTAAGTTTCCGGATATTTTTCGGCAATAATCTTATCAAAAACGTCGTGACGGGCGCTGGTAAGACCATTGCTGCCCATTCCTCCATTGTATTGATTTTCGTAAGTTGCTTGACCATAGGAAGCAAATCCTACGATGACATCGCCTGAGTCAATATTTGCATTGTCGATTACATCTGATCGCTTCATGCGGGCAACAACTGTGCTGTCAACAATAATAGTACGCACGAGGTCGCCAACATCTGCAGTTTCGCCTCCAGTAGAAAAAATATTAATTCCGTGATTTCTAAGTTCTGCTATCAATTGTTCTGTTCCTTCAATAATTGCAGAAATAACTTCGCCGGGAATCAGATTTTTATTGCGACCAATGGTGCTGCTGAGCATGATATTATCTATTGCTCCAACGCATAACAAATCATCAAGATTCATCACCAAAGCGTCTTGTGCAATTCCTTTCCATACAGAAAGATCTCCGGTTTCGCGCCAATATGCATAAGCTAGGGATGACTTAGTTCCCGCTCCATCTGCATGCATCACTAAACAATGATCGTTGCTACCCGAAAGGTGATCAGGAACAATTTTACAAAATGCTTTTGGGAAAAGCCCTTTGTCCACATTTTTGATTGCTTCGTGCACATCTTCCTTTTGTGAAGACACACCTCTTGAACTGTATTTGGAGTTTGGAGTGCTCAAATTGTTGGATACTATATTATAAAACCTTGATCCGAATTTCAGTTAGAATTGATAAAAAGAAAAGGGGCGCTCAATACAAAGATTGAGCGCCCCAAATTTATTTCAAACATCGCTAGTTCTTGGGAACGTAATTAAAATCTATCACCTTAAAAATTGTTCTTCTATTCAAAAGGTGCGCCGCTTCTTGTTGTTCTTTAGGAAGTTTGTTAATAAAGGCTTCGGTCATCAAGGTCGCAGCCTTAAAACCACCAACATCCTTCACAAGTTTTCTTGGTTGTTTTTCACCCATACCAACCGGAACCATTCTATCAGAAGCAATTCCTTTTGAGATCAAATAATCAACACACGTCTTAGCGCGAGCCTCAGAAAGTTTTTGGTTATAGTCATCCTTACCTCTAGCATCAGTATGAGCTTCAAGTTGAATTTTCAATTTCGGATTTTTCTGAAGAATATCGAGCAAATAATTCAACGAGTCCGCTGAATTTACTTCAGCGTCTATTAACAATATTGATTGATCGTATGGGTAAAGAACCAAAGGCATCTCGTATTCCTTGCTTATATCTGCAATAGGAATTAAGAAATATTCACGAGCAAAGGTTGTAGAACTTGTAAGACCTACAGTTGAGAATTTATCTCCTGTTCCGATGTGTTTCTCTTTTTGCACATCAACGTTGTATGTTACATTTCCTTTCACCTGAGACTTATCCAAACTAAATCCACCGTTTCCATCGGAGGTAAGTGTGAAGTTGGCTCCATCCGATCCTGAGATGATAACATTAGCACCTGCAATAGGGGAACCTGTATCTTTATCGTATGCCGTTCCGATCAAACCAAACTCTAGAGGAGGCTCGCTGAAACGGTATAAATCATCTTTGCCTTTACCTCCGGGACGATTTGAAGTAAAGAAACCCGACATTCTCTTATCCCCATCTTTTTTACCATCTAAAACGATTGCAAAATCATTTGCAGAAGAGTTAATTGGATAATCCATTGGTGCGCCTGGGCCAAAAGCCATATCTCCTGTTTTTTCAGCTTTGAAAATGTCTAATCCTCCAAGACCACCTTGACCATCCGAAGAATAATAGAGCGTACCATCTTCCGAAACATAAGGGAACATATCGTCACCTTTAGAGTTCAACGCACTTAAGTTAGACGGCTTGCCCCAAGAATCATTCTTTTTGTCATAAGTAATGTACCAAAGATCTTTCCCACCTTTACCACCGGTCATGTCAGAAGCAAAAATCAAAAATTTCTCATCTGGTGAAATAGCAGGATGGCTAACAACTGAAGTGTCATTTTCATTTCGATCAAGAATATTCAAGTTCTTAACATCGGTATAACTGTTAGCCCCTTTTTTAGCTCTGAGAATGTCACAACCAAAACGATCCTTACCATCAACACGGCATTGTGTGTAATAAAATTCAGAATAATCTTTGTTGAATGTACCCGCACCTTCATTGCTAACAGTATTTACGTCGCCTGCAACCAATTGTGGAGCGCTCCATTTACCTTTTTTATCTTGATCAGCGAAGAACAAATCCACGAAACTCTCACCAGTGATAGGATCGGCGCCACTACCGGTAGCTGCCTGACGACTAGAGGAGAAAATAATCTGATCTCCTTTTTTAGAGGAGAAGTTTAACGCATAGTCGAAGAAAGGCGAGTTCAACTCTGCCATATTTTCAACAATCAATTTTGTTTTGGCTGCCTTCTTTTCGGCGGCGGTTTTGCAAGAAGCAATACTTGCATTGGCTTTCGACTTTTCGCCGCCTTTTGCTATATACTTATTAAATGCAGCAGTTGCATCGTCAAAGCGTTCCAGTTTTTGAAGAGAGATTCCATAATTATAATAAACCTCTGGATTTACATTGTAATATTGAGCCGTAACGGCCTTTTCATACCACTCAAGAGAGCTAGTATTATCCGCAACAAGTCGGTAACATTCACCGATTTGAAAGAAGATCCGAGCTTTGTCGTCAAGACTTTTTACTGTTGGCTCGGCTACTTTGTAGAGCTTGGCAGCATCAACGTAGGCCAAATTCTTAAACTCATCGTCTGCTTTTTGAACGCCTTTCTGGGCTGTAGCATTCAATGATAAACAGATAGCTAATAGACTGATTGTGAATAGTTGCACAAATTTCATAAGGTTGGTTTTTGTATCCTTTAGTGGTTATTGGAGGTGACGAAAATAAGCAATTCTATTATTATGTCAAGAAATGAATCCAAAACTGTTAAAAATTTCTCGATTTATTCGAGATAAACTCCACAACCGATCAACTTTTCATTTCCAGCAACAATCACACAGGAAGTTGGGAATTTTTTATCCGCATCATCGCTACAGGATTCACTTACAATGCTGACTAACACCGATTTCATCATGCCCTTGTGATTGAGTTGACCTGAATATTTCATTTCATTTGACTTCACCAATGGGTGGCCTTTGCCATCTTTAGTTTCTTTCATTATTGGCATTCTATTAACAAATCCCGTAAGGGTGTCAGCACCAAATGCTGTAACTAAGGTGGTAGGAAAACTTCCTTCTTCGGTAGACATTACAACCATGTTCCACCCTGGTTCGTTTCCTTGAGCTTTGTAGAATAAAATTGGGTCGGGCTTTGCCTTTGTCGGTAAGTGTAAATCTTTAGGCTCTCCATTCGGAACAACTGTATGATTGTCATTGCCGCAGGAAGATGCAAAAAACAGAAACACTAAAGGATAAATCAAATTTCTCATTGGTTGGTAAAAATAAGCAGAATTGTTTGAAGTAATTGAAATCCTACATAGACTTAAATAGTTGTGAAGGTTTGTTCAGAGTAAGAGAAAAATACGAAATCAATTACACCCATTCATTAATCCCTGACTACCAAGAACTATAAGTGCAGTTGTTACCGTCCCTTTAATCACAAAAAAGAGAATTCCTGCCAATCCCAATTTTTTGAGTTTTGACAACTTTTTGACTCCAATCGGATTTTCTTTTCCCTGATTCATACTAGTGCAACAAAAACGAAAGTAATACCGTTTGGATTTATTTATTATACCAATGCTGCACATAAAATAGTTCCAATTATTTTACACCAATTATCCAAAATAAATAGTCCAATTTCCTCAAAGGTCTCATTGCACTCGTATTTTGTTATATCGGCATTCACCTAGTAAGGTCATCAAAATCTTTGAACCAGTCAATAATTCCAAGTGGTCATTATATACATGCTGCAGTAAATGCCTTGATAGTGGCTTTTATTAGGCCAAAAGAGTGAAACGGTATTGGACTATTACGACACATACACTGTATTAGACCAATTCCGTTTTTCTGCATTGCACTGCATCATTCAATACTGCATTTTCTACTGCAACTCATAAAATGGGTTGGACCATTTTATAAGTGACACTGGTATTGCTTGGAAAAGGACAATCTTTCAACATAATCGGTTTGCCGAATTTCCGGAACAACCCTTTTGAGCAAATTGTGCCATGAAATTTAAACTAAGTAATTTTACGTTGATGATTTTGTTTTTTAAAAGTTCAATCAACGCTATTTTCTAATAAAGATTTCAATACAGAGTCATCCAAAATTTGCGTTCTTTGCCTTCAAATTCGACAGACCTAATTATGCTTAAAATACTGATAGCAAATCGCGGTGAAATTGCATTGAGGGTGATGCGCTCAGCTAAAGAAATGGGGATTGCAACCGTTGCCGTTTACAGTGAAGCCGATAGAAACGCTCCTTTTGTAAAATACGCTGACGAGGCAGTTTGTATTGGTCCTCCTCCTTCCAACCAAAGTTATTTGTTGGGAGACAAAATTATCGAAGTCTGCAAAAAACTTAATGTTGATGGCATACATCCCGGTTACGGATTTCTTTCTGAAAATGCTTCGTTTGCTCGAGCAGTAAAAGAAGCCGGAATAGTACTAATTGGTCCAAGTCCTGATTCAATGGAAATAATGGGCGACAAACTTTCGGCAAAAAAAGCTGCACGTAAGTACAACATTCCAATGGTTCCGGGCACTGATGGTGCGGTGAGTGATGTTGAAGAAGCGAAAAGGACGGCGCTCGAAGTTGGGCTTCCGATCTTGATTAAAGCAAGTGCTGGCGGCGGTGGCAAAGGAATGCGTATAGTTGAGAATATCGAAGAACTCGAAGAGCAAATGACACGCGCCATTTCAGAGGCACTAAGTTCGTTTGGTGACGGGTCAGTCTTTATTGAAAGATATGTCACCGGACCAAGACACATCGAAATTCAAGTGCTTGCAGATACGCACGGCAATGTGGTTTATCTTTTCGAACGCGAATGCAGCATTCAGCGCCGACACCAAAAGGTGGTTGAAGAAGCACCGAGCGCAATATTAACTCCCGAACTCCGCAAGGCAATGGGAGAAAGTGCTATTCTGGTTGCAAAAAGTTGCAATTATGTAGGAGCAGGAACAGTTGAGTTTCTCCTTGACGACAAACTGAATTTCTACTTCCTTGAAATGAATACGCGTCTTCAAGTGGAACATCCTGTATCTGAGATGATAACCGGAATTGATCTTGTTAAAGAGCAAATCAAAGTTGCTAGAGGCGAGAAATTATCATTTACACAAGATGATTTAAAGATAAACGGCCACTCGTTGGAGATTCGTGTTTACGCCGAAGATCCTTCCAATAATTTCCTTCCTGATATTGGTAAATTGGTAACTTATCGCAGGCCTTCGGGTCCGGGAGTTCGCGTTGATGACGGATTTGAAGAAGGAATGGAAATTCCAATCTATTACGATCCGATGATTGCCAAATTAATTACTCATGGCAAAGACAGAAAAGAAGCCATCGAACGAATGGTGCGAGCCATTGACGATTTTAAGATAAGCGGATGCGAAACTACATTGCCGTTTTGTAAGTGGGCTATTCAACACGATGCTTTTGTATCTGGAAATTTCGACACACACTTCGTAAAACAATATTTCACCCCTGACGTTTTAAAATCTAATTCGGATATCGAAGAACAAGTTGCTGCGCTGGCTGCTCTGTTGCATTATAAAAATAATCAAAATACATCCCGTCAAACGGAAATTACAGTCGTTGAAAAAACGAGTAATTGGAAGAAGAATAGAGCAAGAATTTAGGTCATAGTGATTGGAGTAATAAGAATCTAAGAATTATATCGTTAGTGAGGTAACATTAACCGCTAAAAAACGTTGTATTACAGTTAGGCATACCAAATGCTTGACTACATTTGTAAAGCTGTGGGCAAAAAGATTCTTACTATTTTTTTATTATTTCTTCCCGTTGCGATGACCGCGCAACCGGGAATTACGCCTGTAGATCAAAAAGTCAATTATATAATTCTCGACACACTGTCGACGCCGTATTGCACTTCGATTTGGTATGTAAACAACAACGACACGCTTGTCAAGGCAACGTATACAACGATCAATATCGAGGCGTCATCACGTAACAGAGCTAAAAAAAATTCATACGATAGATTAGAGCGCAAGGTGATTAAAGTTTATCCTTACGCCAAGGCGGCTGGTGATATCATGAAAAAGTATGAACTGCTTTGTCAGAATATAACAGATAGCAGAGAACAAAAGCGATTGCTCGACGAAGCTGAAAATTCACTCAAAGAGCAGTTCGAAAAAGATCTTCGCGGACTTACCATTTCGGAGGGAGTCATTCTAATCAAACTTATCGATCGGGAAACTGGCAATACAAGTTTCAAGCTCGTACAAGATCTAAAAGGAAAATTCTCAGCATTTATGTGGCAAGGGCTTGCCAGAGTTTTTGGTCATAATCTGAAAGATGATTATGATGGAGCAGGCGAGGATGTTTGGATAGAAAACATTGTTCTCCGAATCGAGGATGGTGAAATTCCTGTGGAGTTAAGAAATGTGGATCCGTTTGGGTCGAAGTTGTCGGCAGTGAATTAATGGGGAAAACATGCTTGTATTATACACCATGAACTGAGCACTACTTAAAAACGCACCAGGCTAGTTCAATGAGTTTCCACTTTTTTCTCAAATCACATCGCAAGGACATTTTATCCACTCAAGACACAAGACCAAAAACCCCATGCGGTTGATGATCATTCAACACCACGCTATCCCTTCTAATAGATTGTACTCAATCCCGAATTGCGCACCAGTACAGATTGATTGGGATTCGCTCTCGGTATTACTTCCAAAGGGACGCGATAGAAAGCGAATTTCTCAGGGTGAAAATACTCTTGGCTTTCTATTGCGTAATTTGGGTTAATACAATGTAAAAAACGTCGCAATTCTAGCTAAATTTGACCCCATCCTATGCGCCAAGTCACTCTGATCGATAGCAAACTTCTAAATCTAGTCATCAACAGATTGTGTTATCAGTTGATCGAAAATCACAACGACTTTAGCAAGACAGTTCTTATAGGAATGCAGCCGAGAGGGCTACATTTCGCCAAGCGAATTGTGGACAGACTTCATGAAATTCAACCCAAACATAAAGTGCGTTATGGAATTCTCGATCCTACTTTTTACAGAGACGATTTTCGTAAACATGATAAACAATTGATAGCTCAACCAACAGAGATTCCATTCAGCATTGAAGGACAGAAAGTTGTGTTGATTGATGACGTGTTGTTTAGCGGGCGCACCATCAGAGCCGGTATGCAGGGATTGATGGAATATGGAAGACCGGATGCAGTGGAGTTACTCGTGCTGATAGACAGAAGATTTACAAGAGAATTGCCTATTGAACCCAAATATATTGGTAAAAGCATCGACAGCTACGACAACCAAAAGGTGAAGGTGTTGTGGAAAGCAGAAGGCGCTGAAGACAAAGTATTGCTTCTGACAGAATCGGAAAAATAACTATGGAAAAAAAACTCAGTTCGAAGCATTTATTGGGCATCAAAGATCTGAGTGCCGAAGATATTCATTTGATATTTTCTCAGGCCGATGAATTCAAAGAAGTGTTATCAAGACCGATTAAAAAAGTACCCTCACTTCGCGATATAACGATTGCAAATTTATTTTTTGAAAACTCAACTCGCACACGCTTGAGTTTTGAACTTGCCGAAAAAAGATTGAGCGCAGATGTGATCAATTTTTCTGCAAGCAGCAGTTCGCTCAAAAAAGGCGAAACACTGATTGATACTGTCAACAACATACTCGCCATGAAAGTAGACATGCTAGTGATGCGGCATGCAGCACCCGGCGCAGCAATGTTTCTAAGCAGACATATAGGAGCAAGTATTATCAATGCAGGCGATGGTACACACGAGCATCCCACACAGGCATTGCTCGATGCTTTTTCGATACGTGAAAAACTGGGTACAGTCAAAGGAAAAAAAGTTGTTATCGTTGGCGACATAATACACTCGCGAGTTGCCATTTCGAATATTTATTGTCTTCAAAAACTTGGTGCCGAAGTGATGGTTTGCGGTCCAACGACACTCATTCCAAAACATATTAAAAGTATGGGAGTGCTTGTGGAACATAATCTGCGAACTGCACTTGAGTGGTGTGATGTTGCGAATATGCTAAGAATACAATTAGAACGCCAGGAAAGCGGAGTGAGCTACTTCCCTACTCTACGTGAATATTCGTTGCAATATGGACTCGATAAAAAATTATTGGACAGCCTGTCAAAAAAAATAGTGGTAATGCACCCTGGACCTATTAACCGAGGTGTTGAAATTACCAGCGATGTTGCAGATAGCGATCAGAGTATAATTCTGGATCAAGTAGAAAATGGAGTTGCAATTCGCATGGCTATTATTTATTTACTAGCTCAAAATATTGAGAGCCGAAAAATCTAAGAGTCTAAATTTATTCATGAATCGGTATTTTACATTGATTCGTTTATTCAACTTTTTTTACCTCAATCCTGTCTAGGCATTTGATTTGCGTTTGGATTGAAAGTCACTTGTTTAAAGCGCCACACTACTTTGCTCAATTTCCTTGTATTTTTTCTCATAAATTCTGTGTCAGAATAAACAGGTTGTCGCCAACCGAAGTATTGTAGACCTCGTTCCAAGAGAATACAACTTTACACCCATCGGATGCGACAAATACAAAATAGAATTCATTTAAAAACATGGGCTTTTTAATGATATATTCAACCGAAGCCAATAGTATTTTGATAAAAATAACTTTTAATCCTGTGACGGTATTTTTGATTTCACCATAGTGATTATAAATAATTTTATCGTCAATAAAAACTTCCTTAAAGGATTCAAAATCTGCAATCAAAAATGAAACGGATTTTTTTAATCATTCCCGTCACCTTGATTGAGAGTGTAAGGGTAATTTTTCTTTGAGCAATACAACCAGAATAAATTGTTGCAAAAATGCAAACCAAAAAATATCTAATACCGTTTGGATTTATGTATTGGCACAATCACGTTTTCTCTGCACTTTACCAAACATCAATCACAACGGCATTTACCACTGTAATACGCAAAATGGTTTGGACTATTTTATAAGTAACATTGGTGTAATTATAATGGGCCAAAAAATTAAGACCAGAGTAAGTGAGTAATCCTAACCAACTCTAACACGTGGATCGATCCATCCATAGATAATATCCACGAAAATATTGATGAGAACAAATGCGGTGGCAATAACAATTACGCCGCCCATAACTACTGGTAAATCCTGACTTTCGATGGCTGTGAACATTTGTTGACCAAGACCCTTCCATCCGAATACAAACTCAACAAAAACGGCACCGGCGAGCAAAGAAGCAAACCATCCACTAACGGCCGTAATAACAGGATTGAGTGCATTGCGGAGCGCATGTTTTAGAATAACCACATATTCAGGAAGACCTTTTGCCCTAGCCGTTCTAACATAATCTTGAGCAAGCACATCGAGTAACGAACTTCGTGTAAGCTGAACAATCACCGAAAGCGGTCGAATCATTAAGGTGATGACAGGTAAAATCATATTCTGCAATTCGAGTGTTTCGCCTTTCCAAACGTCCACTCCGTAAAGACTACCTGTCATGTTTAATCCGGTACCGGGTAAATTGAATACTGTCATCAAAAAACTATGTTCAGATACATTTGCAGCAACAAACATGAAAGCACTAAACGTCAACACAGATGCACCAAGGAACCAAGCAGCCATTGAAAAAGTAGTTTTTTCCATTTTTCGTAAAATAATTCCAATTGCAATCAAAAACAACAATAGCAACCAAGGAAAAAAATGAATTTCAATTCTATCTCTCCATAAAACCGCACCAATCCACGCAACGATAATTGCTACAAAAAATGAAGGTCCGGCCATACCAAGTGCTGAAATAAACAACATTAAACGATCATAGATACTATTCCTTTTTAGCGCTGAAATTATTCCCATAACCAAACCAATGACTAAGGCAAACAAGATTGAAACCACGGCTAGAACAACGGTTCCCGGAATCGCATCTGATAAGATTTCAGATACATTTCTATCAGATAAAAAAGACCGCTTTAGATAAGGATATTTTAGAAAAAGCACGCGTTGTGATCCAACCGGAAATAATTGAAGTCCATTGTATTTGTGCTCATCAAAATATATTCTACTTACGGCACTTTTAGTATTGTGCACGGAAACAGGTGATAAATCATTGACATATAAAACAAATCTTTTTCCGAGAGGAAGATCCAAATCCAGTTTTCGGCGCATTTGCTGCAAGGTTTGCTCACTTGCATTCTCCCCAACTAAATTGCGCACAGGATCACCGGGAGCCAAGTTGAAAAGAAAAAATACCACAGTTACCACTCCGGCAAGAACCAAAAGACCATAGGATATTTTTTTTAAAAGGAATGTGAGCATCTAAACTTGGAGTTTTGCCAGTCCAATTTTTACAACCACAACAATGTTGGTTTGTAGCAGAATGCAAATAAAGTTGAATTAAGGAAAAAGAATATCCATCAAAAGATAATTATTAACCGGGTAACGATAAGAATTCGTTGAACCAACGTGTATCTCAATGCAGATGGAGCGAAAGATCAACCTTAATCAAATTTTTATTTTTAAAACGAGGAGCTAGTCACAAGTTTATTTCGCAGCCAACATGTCCTCAATACGTTTTAATATTTCCAATTGATTTGCTTGGCTTTCAAACAAAACTTTAATTTGATCCTCTTGTAACAGATCAATTTTCTGATGCAAACTTCTCACCTCCAATTCTGCTTTAAGGTTGATCATGTAATCATTTTCACTTCTTTTTCTGTCCTTTTCCTCCTTGCGATTTTGGCTCATCATTATTATGGGAGCTTGCAGCGCTGCTATTGCTGACAACACCAAATTCATTAGGATAAATGGAAAAGGATCAAATTGTTGACCTTGCGGCAAAAGGGAATTCAACAAAATCCACACTGTAAGAATAACAGAAAATAAAATAATAAAACTCCAACTTCCTCCAAAAGTCGCAACCTTATCGGATATCCTTTCACCCGTGCTGCTGATATCTTCGGGCTGTTGCATTGCATTTTGGACAATAAGTTTTTCTTCATCAATTGCTTTTAGAACTATGGTATGGAGTTTAGCCAATTGTTCATCCTCAGCTTGTAACAATTTTTTTGTTTCTGGATTCATGGTCGATCAAATGATAGTACGTAAAATATTCGTTTGTAAAATACAATCAAAAAGCGCGAATACAACCTGAATGCACAACTATGAATTTTTGAGCATTAATTCATTCCCGCACAAAAATCTCATCCAATCTAAAATCATGTTCCTTTACAGGAATATTCTCCACGCGTTGAACAGGATAAAAAACACCAACCTTGTATGCTTCGGGATGTTCGATTAAAAAATTATCGATACAACCATTTCCATATTCCACTCTGTAATTCAATAAATCAAATGCGAGCTAGAGAACAACAATGAAATCCAAATAGCCGTCATATCTCTCTTCATGAATGGCATGCTAAGTACCCCTGATTCCCGTCTCCAATTGGCTCAAAGAATACAATTGCCGATTTTCAAGTTTGCATTTAGTAAGAGTTTTGAGACCGTTAAGTTTAATTTCAGTATTCTATAATTTTGGAAGAAGCGGAACGATATTAATTTTGGCCATAAATTGAATCAAAATTGTACAACTTTACAATTCCTTTGATGAACAAGTCTCAGAAGCTCATCGCAAATCCAATTATCATAAACCGTTTTTCCTTTGAGCCCAATGCGTAGAGCATGTACCTTCGTAGTTCTTTTTTTGGTCGGCAATTGTCAATAGATTGCTGTCAAATCCAAGTAAATATAGATTGGTCATCATTCATTTGTAATAGGTCTTTATCTATTTCATTGGTTCACAATTACTCTTGCACCAATTGACCATTATTATCCGAACGTACAGGTATAATATCGGCTTTGCCTCATTGAGCTATTTAAAGGTAATTACGGTATTACTAAAGTAATTTATACCAATTTTAATTATCAAATAGCCAAAAAGCTGGTTGATAATTTACAATGGCTAATGCTATTGTAACAAAATACCAGTCCAATGAGACCACTGGCGAAATTGAACCAATTAATAAATGGTTTTGGTGTAACATGCTTGAGAAAAGCGTTGAGAAATGGCTGTAGATTTATCTAGTGGCAAATAATGAAGAAGTAATATTGGCTTTAGCCGAAATAGAAACTCATGTTTTTGGGTTTTGGCTAAAGCCACTGTCATTGAATATTGCGTGGCCTCTGGATAAATCTGGAGGCCATGGATAGGGATCACAACATGATTGGTGAAGTCATTTTGAAATTGTCTTCAAATTGATTTAGAAGCAATGGCATTAAAAAAATGGAATATCTACCACATTATATTACATTCAATACAGTCCATTCTCGAATCAATCTCATTGAACTATTTGTATGTAATGACGGCTTTATTAAAGCAATTTAAATGCAGCATTGGTATAATACCGTATACACATTCAATATAGTCCAATTTCGGCCCTGCCTCATTGAACTATTAGAATGTAGTGACGGCATTACCAAAGCAATTTATAAAAGAATCCTTTGGACTTTTTAATAAATGCTATTGGTATAGCTTCCACTCTTATCAGAACGTTGTCCAAAAAACGGCTTTTTGCTACACATCTCAAAATTTTGACACTTCATCAGCGGTTCATTCACATTCATCTCCTCCAAGAATACCTGACTCTAACAGAGCCTTTTCTCCAACCGTTCACCAAAAATGCCTCACGGCAGTTGCAGCGTGGAGCGGTTTGATATCTCCCACCTGAATGGATATACCGATGCCTCATACAAGTAGCATTGTTGTACTGCATCATCAAGATCACAACATACTATTTTCACATTACTGCGAAATGTGCTTCGTGGCACAATTGGACTATTTAATAAATGCTTTTGGTTATCATGGTATAATAAGCAGTAGTTCCTTTTCAAATTTCAATTATCCCCTATCAAAAGACCCCGAATCATCGGGGTCATTTGTTTGATTATTACACTATCTACTAATCTACATATCCATATCATGGCTTAAATCCATCGTCCATTGCTTTATCAAAATTTGGAATATCAACATGGCTCCACATGTTCACCACAACTCCGTTTTCGAGATAAACCAATCCGGGATTTGAACGAACTATAATTTTTAACTCAGTCATGTCATTGATTAGAA
>Ga0105048_10008012_pt1 | contig 16936 bp, 15 predicted proteins | sample MAT05_FD_78382 | JGI IMG/M metagenome (GOLD analysis project Ga0105048, IMG submission 78382) | Freshwater microbial communities from Lake Fryxell liftoff mats and glacier meltwater in Antarctica - MAT-05 | ecosystem: Environmental > Aquatic > Freshwater > Ice > Liftoff microbial mat | place...
TTCTCAAAAAAATAAAGCTATTTTTTTGAGAGAATTACAGTACGAAAAGTTATTAAAAAAAGTGTACTATTTTTTGCTAAATGTGACACCCCAAGCCTGACCCCGGATAAAGGGCTCTAATTTTAATTATTTTTTAGTAACCCTGGGAAATTAAATATTATATGCACCCATGAAATGGGTGCCGGCAATTAGCACATTTGTTGTAAAGAAATATTGTTAAGTTGATGACATTGAACTAACTCTGAAGCACACTAATTTGAAGTGCGTGTGACTCCATCTAAGCTTTAACCTCAAGCTACAAGGTCGTTTTGCAAGTTGTTTAATTATAAGTCTTTAAAAAAAACCATACAAGATAGCTTAAAGAAAGTTAGATCTAACGGCATTATTGATATCTATGCCCACAGCATGGGAGGTTTGATCACAGCAAGAGCTATTTAGGGGTTATCAGATGTCATAGCTTGGACAAATCAGTATTTATACTTTTGGCTCTGCCAAAATTATTCAAGATGAACGCTTAAATTCTAACGTTAATGTCGTTAGTGCTTATGATCCTGTACCTTTTGTTGCCGATCCTGTAGGATGTTTGAAAGAAATGTTTTCTAACAATAGTAGTATGCAGTTTCCTACTTTAAGGGGTTATCCTCTCCTCGATCACTGATTCTGTGAAGGCACTTATGAAAAATCTTTCGTGCGATATGCCTATGAATCAAAAACAAAACATGAGACTTACGGACGATGAAATATACAATTCTTATATTAATAACATCATTTTTTACTTCATGTGGATTTAGGAGTTATAGTTATTTAGCAGATCCAATCATTGCATCTTATAGCAAAGAAATGAAAATGAAAAAGGGGTATTTGATGGATGCTACAGGTGGATGCATACCAAACGGAGATTTGAGGCATATACACATGTTTTTATTGCAAGAGAAGAGGTAGAAACTCTTAAAGCTAGAAGATTGTGTATAGAAGTTGTGGAAGGATTAATGTAAAAAATAAATGCAGATGAAGCTATTAGGCCTTATTTACATGATTATCCTGCAACTTGGAATAATACAAGAATTTATTTAACTTTTAATGAGTCCCACAATAATGTATTATCTGAGAAGCATATTGCTTTTGTTACGTGTGTTAATGGTATAACCTTCTATACAAAATTTAATCAAAAAACACGGTATAATGAAAAAATTTACGAAGAGCCTTATGAAGTAGCCCTTCAAATAGTTCAAAGTGAATAATCTTAATTTAACAGAGTAATCGGAATCAACGAAGGAATGGTGAGTTGTGTCAAAATGAAGTGTTTCGATTTGCAAGCTCGCACCTTCCCTTTAACTACCCCCTGAAGCACTCCAAATTAATGTGCTTTATGATGTTGTTTAGAAAACATCGTGTATTGATGCGAAGGCAATTATTTAGCCTCATGCTTTACAAAATCTAAGTAAAGTTTTAGGATAAGCCTTATGCAATCACAACGAGACACACCTTCACAAACAATTTTAGCTTTACATGGCTTTTTAGGCCATCCTTCAGATTGGGATTGCTTTAAAGAGCTAGATCTACCTTTAAAATCAATAGACCTTTCACAATCTAAATCTATAAGCTTAAAGGCTTTTGCTGAAGAATTTAACTCAAATCTTCAAGGTAGTGAAAACATTCTGCTTGGTTACTCGATGGGGGGTAGGCTTGCCATGCATTGCCTGTTACATTCTCCTGATAAGTATAAAGCAGCTATTATTGTTTCAGGTGGCCCTGGATTAATAGCTCAAGAAGAAAAAGCTCTCCGTATACAATCAGACTTGCAACTTTTAAAAAGATTTGAAACTGAAGATTTTGATAATCTAATTCAAGAATGGAATACTCAAGCCTTATTTAATCAAAATATACCCCGTAAACCCAAAGATAAATCAACATTTCTAAACCATTCCTTATGCCAAGGGCTAACAAGTTGGTCTCTTGGTACTCAAGAAAATTTAAGAGAGGCTATCTCAAAACTCCCAATGCCCATTCTTTGGGTTGTAGGGGAACAAGATATAAAATATCGAAATTTAACAGCACCGTTAAAGTTTTTAAACAGTCAATCACGAGTTTGGATAGCAGAAAATGCATTTCATCGTGTACCATGGGAAGTTAAAATTGAATTTCAAAATCAAGTTAATATGTTTTTAACATCCTTAATATGAGGGCCTCAAGATGCTTGCACAACAAACCTGGCAAACAATTAAAACTTACCAAGATATTAAATTTGAAAAAACAGAAGATGGTATTGCCAAAGTCACAATTAATCGCCCAGAAGTGCGTAATGCCTTTAGACCAGAAACTGTAATGGAAATGCAGGAAGCATTTGAGATTGCACGTAATGACTCATCTATCGGTGTTGTAATTTTGACTGGCGAGGGGCCTCATGCTTTTTGTTCTGGCGGAGATCAGAAAATTAGAGGGAGTGAGGGCTATGTAGGTAGCGATGGTGTGCCTCGCTTAAATGTGCTTGATTTGCAAAAACAGATTCGTCAAATTCCAAAACCTGTTATTGCGATGGTTGCTGGTTACGCAATTGGCGGAGGGCATGTTTTACATGTTGTTTGTGATTTAACAATCGCTGCAGATAATGCAAAATTTGGACAAGTTGGCCCAAAAGTTGGCTCATTTGATGGGGGGCTTGGTAGTAGCTATTTAGCGCGTATCGTAGGACAAAAAAAAGCACGTGAAATCTGGTATCTTTGTAGACAGTACGATGCGAAAGAAGCGCTTGATATGGGCTTGATTAACACTGTTGTACCACTTGAAGAGTTGGAAGAAGAAACACTTAAATGGTGCCGTGAAATTTTGCAACATTCGCCGCTCGCACTCAGGTGTTTAAAATCAGCTCTCAATGCAGATTGCGACGGGCAGATGGGATTACTCGATTTGGCGGGGAATGCTACCATGCTTTATTATATGACAGAAGAGGCAGCTGAGGGTAAAAATGCTTTTATCGAGAAGCGAAAACCTGACTTTAGTAAATTTCCAAGACTACCATAACCTTAAATTTTGAGCTAATATGTTAGAAAGCGTCCAAATAAAAAGAGCTGATTATATGAATGCCTGGGTCTCATCGACAAGGCCAAAAACTTTAATCCTTTCTGTTTTTCCTTTTTTGATAGGTACCGTTTTTGCCATACCACATACAAACAGGATTAATTGGGTGTTAATGCTCTTTGCGATGGTTAGCGCATTATCTATTCAGATTGCGACAAATTTCATTAATGATGTGTTTGATTTTAAAAAAAAGGCAGATAAAGCAACAAGGCTAGGGCCAAAAAGAGGGATCCATAGCGGAATTTTAACCTCTTCGCAAGTCTATTTAGCAGCTCTTGGTTTTTTTGCAATCGCTCTTTTGTTTGGCATCCCTCTTATTATAAAAGGGGGCCTGCCTATTTGTCTTATATTACTGATTTCTGTAGCATGTGGTTATCTTTATACTGGAGGCCCTAAGCCCTTAGCTTATAATGGGCTTGGAGAAGTTTTTGTTTTGATATTTTTCGGGCTTGTTAGTACGGCTGCTGCCTTCTATTTCCAAACAGGTTATGTCGATTTCCAAATTTTATTGGTTGGCTTTGAGCTTGGCGCATTGGCAACATTACCTATTGCCATTAATAATTTAAGAGATATCAAAGATGACACGCTAGCAAACAAAAAAACACTTGCAGTGCGATTTGGAAAGAAATTTGCAAGATGTGAAATTACAGCTCTTGCTTTTTTGCCTTTTATCTTAAATTTTTATTTCGAAAATGTAGCCCTGACATTTACGCCATGGCTAACATTGCCACTCACGCTTTCAATCACGCGACATATTTGGAAAACTGAACCTAATGAAACTTACAATATATTTTTAGGGCAATCTGTTTTGCTTTACGCTCTCTTTAGTATTAGCTTATGTATTGGTTTTCTTTTATGAGAATTGCTTTCAGCCTATATGAGCTTGAGATCGTTAAGCCATTTAACGGCATGAAAGCAAGAAGAGGGGCTTTATTAAAGGTACATTTTAGTGATGATTTAGTAGGTTTTGCTGACTGTCACCCATGGAAAGAATTTTCGGATGAGCCAATTGAAAGACAGCTAGACCTTTTAAAAAATGGACAAACAACGGCTCTCACAAAAAGATCGCTCCATTTTGCAATGCTCGATGCAAAAGCAAGGTTAAACAAAATTAATTTACTTGAAAATCTAAAAATACCCTCAAGCAACTATCTGGTAACTGATTTAAGTGATGTGAATTCAAAAGAACATCTAACTCAAGCGATGGAGGATGGATTTACAACTTTTAAAGTGAAGCTTGGGTGTAATTTAGAAAAAGAGCTTCAATTTTTAAAAAACCATATCCACGAACTTGCAAAATTACGATTAGATTTTAATCTAAAGCTCACATCAGAGTCATTTGAAGATATTATCGATAAGCTTAAAGACCTTAAATTGCAGATAGAATATATTGAAGATCCTTTTTCTTTTGATGAACATGCATGGAAAAAAATTCAGAGCCATGATGGGCTAACACTTGCATGCGACTTTAAGCACACACAAGCAATCGATAAACCGCTAAGCTCTAAAGTGCTCATTATTAAACCTGCAATTTCTGAAGACCCGGATGTAAAAGACCAGAAAATTGTTGTCACATCATACCTTGATCACCCTTTTGGGCAATGCACAGCAGCCTATGTAGCAGCTACTTACCCCAACACAACTTGCGGCTTACTCACACATCACTTTTACAAAAAAAATGCTTTCAGCGAGCAGTTAACTACCAAAGGTGCTGAATTTAAAAAACCTGCCGGATTTGGTTTTGGGTTTGATGAGCAATTATATAAGCTAAAGTGGGTAGATCTATAACGTATGGATTTTGATTCAGCAAAAACAAAAATCTTGCTAAACCCGAAGATTAATCCTACAAAACAAGCTCATATTTTTTCTCTTATTGAAAGAGCAGAGATGCATGATCATTTTAGCGGTCATATCATCCTTGCAAGTTCCGGCACTACAAAAACTGATCATGATGATTTTAAATTAGTCGCTCTTTCTAAAACTGCAATTTTAACATCAGCTCACGCCGTGAATCAGCATCTTAAAGCCACATCTCAAGATATTTGGCTAAACTCACTACCTGAATTTCATGTGGGTGGCCTTGGCATTTTAGCAAGAGCTTATTTAACAGACTCTAAAATTGTTGAGTTCCCATCCTGGGAACCAAATAAGTTTGTTACCTTAACAACCTCTCACAAAGTCACGCTTACATCGCTCGTGCCGGCTCAAGTTTTTGATTTATGCTCCCAGAATCTAAAAGCACCAGCCTCACTTAGATCTGTAATTGTAGGTGGTGGGGCAATAAATGAAGAATTATATAAAAAAGCCTGCTCTCTTGGCTGGCCTTTAATGATTAGTTATGGCTTGACGGAAGTTGCCTCACAAGTCGCAACCTCCAAATTAAATTCACAAAAGATGAGCTTTTTAAGCCATATCGAAGCAAAAGCGAATAGCGATGGTTTCCTTACCCTCAAATCGCCTTCTTTACTCACAGCCTACATTTTTATTGCCGACAACAAAATAAGCGTTAGTGACCCTAAAAAAGACGGCTTTTTAACGACTGAAGATTTAGGGCATATAAATGGGAAAGCAGTGACAATATTAGGCCGTCTAACCGATTTTATAAAAATAGGCGGGGAGGGGGTCATCTTTTCCCACCTTGAAAAAAGGTTCGAGGATCTAAAATTAACCTCTAATTTAAAAACAGACGCTGCCATCATACCATACCCGGATGATCGCTTAGGCTTTGTGGTTCACCTTGCTTCCATCTCATCAGATACTACGGAATTAGTTCAAAAATTCAATTCTTTAGTGATGCCCTATGAGCGAATACGACATGTTCATTACATTGATAAAATCCCACGTACTGTATTAAAAAAACTCTGTAAAGCAGAGCTTCTTCAATCGTTAACAAAACCAGTCTAATTTACCAAATTAGTTTATTTAAATTAATTTTTTATTGTAAAAAATAATTTAAATGATATAATTAAGTTAAGTGTTTGTAATATGTTTTTATATAAAATTATTAACTAAGAGACGCATTCTGTGTTAAGGGAGATTATATGAGTGAACTAGGTGTAAACCCTGATTCAAATAGAATAGCTCAAGCTAATGCGATGCAGATGGTAGAGGGTGGTAGCGGTCGTACTCTAAGGGTTAAAGCTAAGAATAATTATTCGTTACCCCAAGAAGCAATTTCTGCTTTAAATGTTGAATCTGATGAGATTAAATTCTCTGCAAAATTTATTAAGTCCAGTCAAGCATCTCAAAATGAAGTTAGTGTCTCAAAAAAAATTCTCGTAAAATCTGATTCTATTGGATCTTATGAACCTGTCAAAAAAAGTAATAACCAGCTAAAATTTGAAGTAAATAACCTATTTCACACAGTTAAAAATTCTAAAGGTGAAGTCAGCATAAAATCTGCCAATTCGGACGGCAAAAGAGAAGTTAGCTATAAAGATCCATCAAGCATGGAAATTAATCAGATTACATCAAGCATAAAAACGAGTAAATATGTCTATGTAGGTACAATTCAGGGTAATAATGAAATTAAATTTAAAAAGGGTAAAGCTAAAGACAATCATGACATTATTTTAACACCTTTTGGACTAGTGTTAAAAGAATCTCAAAGGAACGAACATCCCGATTTTGATAATTACTCAGTTAAACATAGCACCAAATTATCAGAAAAAGAGAAAGATAAAATCAATGAAATGCTTCAAAATGATAATGTATATGCTGTTTCAGACGAGCAATTTGCTAGTTTTGTTGAAATTCATAATACTAGAATCGAAATGAACCAGGCGAAAACAGAAAAGAGCGAGAAAAAAGGTTCAGATGAAGTTAGGTCTTTCGATTTTCATGCTTTACCAAGACAAACTACCAATGGAGAAAAGGTAAAGCTCAAAGAAACTGAAGTATTTAATAAATACTATCCTTTAGAAAAAGATCTGAATAAGAATAAACAAGCCCAAAATAAAAGAAACGTCGAAAGACATAGTGACGAGGCCAGAGAAGCAAAAATGGAAGTTATGCGTGATGCTGTGCAGAGACAAGAGAATTCTATAGAAGAAAAAAAAGAAATTGTTAAGAATGATTATCTTCAACAAGATGCGTAAGCTTAGCTTTTAAGTTTCAAACAAGCAATCTGCGATTAATCATATTAATTCTATTCGAGTCTGTCTAGAATGTTCTTGTTCCTGCACAGCTTCACGCATTACTTCCATTTTTTAATTCTCTAGCCTCGCCACTATGTCTTTCAACATTTCTTTTATTTTGAGCTTGTTGATTATTATTCAGATCTTTTTCTATAGGATAGTATTTATTAAAATACTTCAGTTTCTTTGAGCTTTACCTTTTCTCCATTGCAAGCCTGTCTTGGTAAAGCATGAAAATCCAAAGACCTTATTTCTTGTGAACCTTTTTTCTCCCTCTTTTCTGTTTTCGCCTGGTTCATTTCGATTCGAATATTATGAATGTAACAGCTTAAATTTCATCTAACTTCATTAAGCAAATTAAATCCAACTGCGCGCCCTTTCGAGAAGACGGCTTAGATACTAGATATATTAAATTAATTTAAAAAAATAATTAGTATAAAACAGTTTAAAAAACTGATTGAAAAAATAAATCAGTCATGTTATGTTATGTTAAAATTAAATAAACAAAAACTTAAGCCTAAGGAGATTATATGTCCGTTAATATGAACAGCCCTTCAGTTCCACCTTTTCATCTCAATAAAAAAGATTTTACTGAATTAAAAAATGAGCTAGGTGATGATGTCTTAGTAAGGACTATAGAGTTTGCGGGAAAATCGTTATGGTGCGCTCAAAACAAAATAGGAAATGAGTTTAAAGGAAGTAAGCATATTGTCAATGTAGACATAATTTTACCAAATGAAACAGTAAAAGTTGTTTTTTACGCTGATAAATTTCTTGAAGACAATCTACCTGATGGTTACAATGAAGTTTTAAATTCTATAACAAAAACTCAAAAAGCAGCAGTAGATGTTACCGTAAAAAAATGTGTAGAAAGATTTAAAGAAAAAGAATATAAACCTTATGGTGATATGATAAAAGAAGCAGAAAAAATCAAATCATTAAAAGATTCTTCCGTATTAAAAGTCATAGCTTATAAAATCCTACAAAACGACATTTGGAACGATCAGGATTTAACACATTTATGTAATGATAAATATTACAAAAAATGGGCTTAAACTAATTTTTAGTAACCAGTTAAAAGGGTCTGTCTAGATTTTTGTGTGAGCGATTCTTGAGGAAAGATAGACTTTAAATCTTTTCTCATCAGCAATGAAGCCGTGAGGAAACCCAGAGTCGTCAAACGTTTTTTTTATAAAATTTATTCGCGGGTTTTTTAAGGTATTTAGTAGAATAGATAAAGCTGTCCATTTTTTTGTGTAATTGAATTTGATTATAGTTTAAGTCTATCGCCATAGGCAATAGAAAAATGAACAGCCTAAGCTTAAGCCGCCCCTATCCTATTAATTCCCTAAAAATTTCCATTCGTAAACCGACTAAACCACTTTAAATTTAACTGCACAATTAACTTTGTGCCGTCTTTTTTGCGTTTTGGTTACTGAGCGATCTCGCTCGCTGGCGCTAGCTCCGGCCCATAATTATACCCACATCTTTTTCTTTACAAGAATATTTCCTAAATATGAGGGAACTTAAGGATTTTCATTGCATCTAGTTTGACGTAATTTTTTATAGCCCGGAGCTTACGAAGGGCGACTGATATTAGCCCATAGAGACCAGAGTCCGAGCTTTGCGAGGACCACGGGAACTATGGGTAAATGTGTAAATAGATATAGAGCTCGGAGCGTAGCGAAGAGCGACTGAATCGGATAACATTTGAGTACAAAAAAATGACATATAGCTAAAAGATGTTTGCACAATTCATTTTACACTCCATTTTACGCTCCCAAAAAAACAGTAATATTCAGTCGCTCTTAGCATCGCTCCGAGCTCTAAATTTTTTCGTTTTTTCCCTTAGTTCTTTCCTGCTCGCAAAGCTCGCCCTTTAATCACTACGGGCTAATTTCAGTCGCCCTCCGCAAGCTGGTAAGCTCCGGGCTATAAAAAATTACGTCAAACTAGATGCAATAACAATCCCTCGTCCCCTCATATTTAGGAAATATTCTTGTCAATAAAAAGATCTGGGTCGAAGTTGAGAGCGTAACGAACAACGAAAGACCTGGGAAGTAATAAAGTGATTTCGAGGACAGAAAGGTCGAAATAAAGTTTTTAAGCAATTATTAATTAATAGTAAAACTCTTAACTTAACGAATATGTGCGTAAGCTAGTGATCGATTTAATTAAAAGTTGAGCCCCCGCAACCACAGGAAAAAAGATGGGTAGATTTAACGCTTATGCAAGCTCTGAACTATAAAAAAGCTTGTAACATTCAAGCTGTAAAATAGATTTTTATTTATTAAAAATAATTAAAATCCAAAATTTAAGATCATGAAAGAGCTGAAACGTAAGAAATAAGTTAAGGGCATATAAAAGTGAAGGATTTAGTCAGAATTGAATTAACGAAAAGGAGAAAGATTCGAGAAACCAGCTTAAAGTACTGTTTTAAGCTGGTTAGGAAATTAATTTACACCCAATTTTTGAGGTATGCAGGGTTTCCTAGATATGCATTATCCTGATCAGTCCAAATCGAACCTACCAATATTTTATGAGCAATAATTTGTAATGCCTTGGAGTCTTCTAATTTTTTAATGCCTTCAGCTTCTAATATCATTTTAGCATAAATTTGATATTCAGCATTTTCATCAAACAATTTCAAACATTCATTTACAGTTACTTTTACTGCAGCTTTTTGAATTTCAGTTAGTGATTTAAACTGTTTTTTGAAATTTTTAGGAATAATGTCTTTAGTAAATTTGTCTCCATAAAAATCAAATTTTGTAATTGTTCCATTTGATGATTGTATGCCTGCTGATATAACGTGCTTACTTTTTTTATTCTCAATTCCTGTATTCGTTTTTTCACAATATGTATAATCAATCATGAATTTCATTGTATTTTTAAAAATACTATCTGCAACAGTAGTTTTCAAATAGGCATAATTTTCTTGATCAAGAAAGGCAGGTAATTGGCTTTGGGTGTTCATATTAACAGACATATAGTCTCCTTAAGTTTAATGCATTGTTTATTTGATCTTAATATAACATGACTTATTTATTTTTTCTATCAGTTTTTTAACTATTTTATACTAATTATTTTTTTTAAACTAACTAGTTTATTAGTGTTTCCAGATAATTTAAAGTAATTTAAATAATCTGGAATTTAAGTCGTCTTTTCGAAAGGTCGACACAGTTAGATTTAATTTGCTTAATGAAGTTAGATGAAATTTAAGCTGTTACATTGGAATTCATAATACTCGAATCGAAATGAACCAAGCGAAAACAGAAAAGAGCGAGAAAAAAGGTTCACAAGAAATAAGGTCTTTGGATTTTCATGCAGTACCATGAGAAGCTTCCGATAGAGAAAAGGTAAAGCTCAAAGAAACTGAAGTATTTAATAAATACTATCCTTTAGAAAAAGATCAGAATAAGAATCAACAAACCCAAAATAAAAGAAACGCCGAAAGACATAGTGACATTCTTCGGCCCCAATGGAGTGTGTCATCTCTAAAGTACATAGAAGTATTAGAAAGGAGGTTTAAAGGGAGATAAAGGTCTATTTTTTACCTTCCTGGTTTAATTAAGTAAGGGGCGTAGACTCGTTCTTAGTTTTTTTATTTCTTATCAACAGGAGAGGTTTTAAAGTGTCTTAAATATAAATTGATTTTACTGATTAACACAAAATAGGCTAAAGAGGTGCTACACTGAATTTAGTAAGGATTGTAAGAACTAATAGAAGAATAAAATAAAGTAACTAGATTAAAAATGAGTTTTAATCTAGTTACTAAAATTAATTTAAGCCCAATTTTTATAGTATTTATCATTACATAAATGAGTCAAACCCGCATGATTCCAAACTGCTTGTTGCAGAACGCCATACGCTATGACTTTTAATACAGCGGAATCTTTCAAAGATTTGATATTTTCGGCATCTTTTATCATTTCACCATAAGTTTTAAATTCTTTTTCTTTGAATCTTTCTACACATTTTTTTACAGTAACTTCTAATGAAGCTTTTTGAGTCTTAGTTAGAGAATTTAAATCATTCTTATAACCTTTGTAAAGATTGTCTTTAAGAAATTTATCAGCATAAAAATCAACATGTATTGTTTCATTTGGTAAATTTATGTCTATTTTAACAATACGCTCACTTTCCTTGAACTCAGTTCCTGTTTGGTTTTGAGAGCACCACAGCGTTTCTGCCATAAAAGCCATCGTATTTTGTAAAACATCATCACCAAGCTCTTTTTTCAATTCACGAAATGTGCTTTTATCAAGATGGAAAGGTGGAATTGAAGGGCTGTTCATATTAACGGACATATAATCTCCTTAGGGTTAAAGTATTTGTTTATTTAATCTTAATATAACATGACCTATTTATTTTTTCAATCAGTTTTTTAAACTATTTTATACTAATTATTTTTTTAAACTAATTAATATATAAGTGTTTTCCAGATAATTTAAATTAATTTAAATAATCTGGAATTTAAGTCGTCTTCTCGAAAGGTCGACACAGTTAGATTTAATCTACTTAATGAAGTTAGATGAAATGTAAGCTGTTACATTGAAATTCATAATACTCGAATCGAAATAAAGGAGGCGAAAACAGAAAAGAGCGAGAAAAAAGATTCAGATGAAGTTAGATCTTTAGATTTTCATGGTGTACCAAAACAGAATTCTAATGGTGAAAAGGTAAAGCTCAAAGAAACTGAGGTATTTAATAAATGCTATCCTTTAAAAAAAAATCTGAATAAGAATCAACAAGCTCAAAATAAAAGAAACGTGGAAAGACATAGCGATGAGGCTAGAGAAGCAAAAATGGAAGTAATGCGTGAAGCTGTGCAGAAACAAGAAAATTCTATATTCGATAAGAAAGAAATTGTTAAAGATGATTACCTTCACCAAGAAGTACAAGCTCAGCTTAAGCTGCGCCTATTCTATTAATTCCCTAAAAATTTTCATTCTCAAACCGACTAAACCACTTTAAATTTAACTGCACAATTAACTTTGTGCCGTCTTTTTTGTGTTTTGGTTACTCAGCCCTCTCGCTCGCTGGTCTTAGCACCGACCCATATTTGTACCCACATCTTTTTCTTTACAAGAATATTTCCTAAATATGAGGGAACTTAAGGATTTTCATTGCATCTAGTTTGACGTAATTTTTTATAGCCCGGAGCTTGCGAAGGGCGACTGATATTAGCCCATAGAGACCAGAGTCCGAGCTTTGTGAGGACAACGGGAACTATGGGTATATGTGAACATAGATATAAAGCTCGGAGCGTGGCATAGAGCGACTGAATCGGATAACATTTGAGTACAAAAAAATGACATATAGCTAAAAGATGTTTGCACAATTCATTTTAAACTCCAATTTAAGCATTACCAAAATTAGAGATATTCTTTGGGCATTCACAGGACGCGATCTTTATCGTATGATAGTTGTTGAGAGGGGCTAGTCACAAGATGAATACGAAAAGTGGCTTGCAGACCTCCTCATCCAATCCCTCATTAAAAATATGTAGCTTGAGGATTTATTCTGAATTTGTTTTTTAGGGTTTTAACCCTAAAGTTTAAAAGAAATAGGTTCGAGAGGGCTTAAAGCAATCGTTAAAACAGTCGATAAATAAATTCCTAAACAAAGCTTTCTATAAATTCTAAGCTAAATTTATAGGTATTTCTGGCAAAGGATCAACCTATAATATTGCCTACAGTCAATTTAAGAATTTGTAAAAATTTAAATAGTTTTTAAATAGGAACCTTTTATATATTACGTTCTTAAATTATTTCCTTGTTACCATTATCGTTTCAATAAGGTAAAATTTTTTATCTACTTCTACAACATTTGCAACCTATGAGAATACTCAAATGAAAGAGCTTTTATACTTTGCCGATATACTTTTAGTTTTTTACGGCTTTTTGCTATTTCTTGGTTAATTATTTTTTTATTAAAACATTTTGGTTATACTTTTCCGAAATTTACAACATGGTACCTTACATGCACATTTTCGTTCATAACTTTACATATTATTCTTTTATATTCTGTTATTTTGCGTTTGCTTCATTTAACGCTTTAGATGCTCGTAACGGAGAATGGTGTCATCACTGTGATTGTGTAGAGCATCGATCAGACAAAGAACCTTGTTTAAGATCTGGTCGAGCTGTTGTTAATTGCAATTACCCTCATTTAGTGGCTTATATGCCTATGGTTACAGAGCAAGAAATTCTAAATGCCTCAGACGAAAATGCACTTATAGAAATCGTTGCAAGAATTAAAGCCCTTGCAAAAGATGAAAATATTTTCCTTGATAGAGATAAAACATTCAATAAAACAGTCGAATTTTATATATCTCAAGGATTACCTATTCAAAGAAATCACGTTCGATACTTACGAAACTTAATTGATAAAAAAATATGACAAAATGATATTAATTTGCAAGGCCGTGCTTTAAAAAAACCAAAAGAGAGCTTTTGCTCCCCCAATTGCAACATGCTGTTCAATGGCAGTTCATGAAGCTTCTCGATTTTTATCTGGTTGTGATGACCCCCAAGTTTTGAACGGAATGATACAGTTAGACATGGTTTCTTTCTCGAATAGTCGATATCTCCCACTTGAACATAGCTCTGATTGCAGTTTTTGCAATTCAAACAAAATAAATAATTTCAAGGTAATTCCATGAGCACATATGCACTTAAAACTGTAAATATTTCCAAAAATTTTTGGAAGAGAACTTATTGGTTTGCGCAAAAAGAACTCATTCCCGCTGTAAAAAATTTAAATCTTGAAATTAAAACCGGTGAATCTGTGGCCTTTCTTGGACCAAACGGGGCTGGAAAAAGTACAACTATTAAACTGATGTGCGGTATTTTAAAACCTACGGAAGGTGAATCTTGGATCGAGCGCTATCCTTCCGGCACAACAGAAGCCAATAAACGATTAGGCTTGGTCTTTGGGACGCGAAGCAATTTATGGATGTACATCAACGTGAAACAAAGTTTAGAGATGATTGGGGCTATTTACAATCTATCTAAAAAAGATACTATCTCGAGAATTCATTTATTAGGTGAACTATTCGAAATTACCCATTTTCTTGACTCACCTCCTAATATTTTATCACTCGGGGAACGCATGCGATGTGAAATTGTTGCTGGTTTGATCCATAGTCCATCCATTTTATTGGCAGACGAGCCTACAATTGGTCTCGATATTCTAGGAAAAGCCAAATTCAGGTTGTTATTAAGGCAATGGCAAGAAGAAGAAAAAACAACAGTACTTCTTACAAGCCATGACCTTAGTGATGTTGAAGCTATTTGCAATAGAGCTATTCTAATAAATAAAGGCCAAGTGGGCTATGATGGGCCTCTTCAAGGATTAAAAGGGGGATTGGCTTCAAAAAGAAACATTAAACTCTTGCTCTCAAAACCTAGTCAGTATAATTTAGGAAAGGTCAAAGAGGGAATTCAAGTTATCGAAGAGAATGATCTTATCAAAAAATTTCAAATTGATATTCAGCAAATTTCTCCAATTTCTGCTATCGATTACTTTATGAACATCTTTAAGGATAATATCGTTGATATTTCAGTTGAAGAGATCAGTTTAGAGTCGATTATCGCTCAATGGTATACTGGTGAGAATAAATAATGAAAGATTCCCTTAAATTTTATAGCAAATTAGCACTTTTCTCAATACGAGAGGAGCAGTCAAGCTTAAGTGGAACCTTAGGAGGTTTTATCCTATATCCATGCTTTATTTGGATCTTTTCTAAACTATGGCTTGGATTAAATCATAATGTCACAAGTTTAGGTGTAGAGCCATTATTTGCATATATAGGACTGACAGAAATTTTGTTTATGACTACTCTTCGAGAACCATTAATTGAGCGAGCAAGCTCAGATTTCACCCTTTCTTTTGTTCGTCCTCGCTCGTGGCCTATTTATACGACTATTTCAATCTATAGTCGTACGTTGAGTCGAAGATTGATTTATCTCTTTCTTTACATCATCATTATGCCATTTTTTATAGATAATTTTTCTTTAACGTCTATAAGTGCCTTGAGGTTTTTAATCCTCGTTCCTTTGATCACAATTTTAGATACTCTCTACTCCTTTATATTGACTAGCCTTCAAATTCGTTTTTACTCAACTAAAAACTTCCGAATGCTTTTTGGAAAATTATTCTTGATATTTGGTGGAGTACTTAGCCCCCTTTCAGATATTCCTGAACCTTGGAGCAAGCTATTTTTGAATACACCATTTGCGGATCTGATTTTTCAGCCTTGTTATTTCTCTATTAAAGCTGAGTTTTATCAAATCACTTTCTTTCAATGGTTTGTGAGAATTATTCTGCAATTGACTTGCCTGTTAGCTTTAAGTGTTTGGATGTATCGAGATTCCCGTAATCACTACCACAATTTTGGAGGCTAAAATGATCCCACTTTTGATTTTGGCTTTTAAAAATCAGTGGTCTGCACAAATGAAAAAACCTTTCGAATTCTTTATAGGTTTGCTTGCTCTTATTCTCAATAATAGCTTTTATTTGTATGGAATTTACCTACTTGCTATTCTTACCGCCAATGATAATTCTTTAGGTGCTAAAGAATATTTAGTATCAACAGGAATGGTTCTAACAAGTTGGGGTTTGTTAAATGTATTAGGGGGAGGAATATATCAACTTGGAAGTTTAATCGAAACCGGTGAATTGGAATCTTATCTTGCAAAACCCCGTTCTACTTTATTGCTTGTAGCTATTTCAAAGTCAAATTTGATGTCTTTTGGAGAAATCCTTCAAGGTATTATTACTATTATTATTTCTTCGATTCTTTATGGCCCTTTTATAGGAATTAAAATGCTGGCTATTTCAGCAATTATGGTGTTTGCATTTGCAAGCGTCATCATTACGATAGGGACGATTTCTTTTTTTAGTTCACGGGGTAGTCAAATCTCATACGTCATTTTACAAGTGCTTCTTTCTTTATCTCTTTTCCCTGTTAGCCGTGCATTAAAGGGAAGAGAAAAATGGATTCTTTACTTCACTCCTTTACTTATAACAGGGACTTTACCAAGACTCATTGTTCTTGAAGGAGGACTATCTACGTTCCTTTTATTTATCGTCACAACAATGCTTTTTTTCTTTGTTGGGATATCTTTTTTTAAATTTGGGCTCAAATTTTATAAGTCTAAAAACTACATTTTTATTAATGATTAAAACAAAAAAAGGATTAAGAATCTTAGAAAACTATGAAGCTTGAGGGCTATTCTGAGCTTAGTTTTAGGGATTTAAAACCTAAAAAGTGTAATGAATACGTTGAAGCAAGCAAGGTGTAATTGCTAAAACACTCGAGGGCTAAAGCCTACGAAAACGAACGCCAAGCTAAAGCCTATGCTACAAAGAACGCCAAGCTAACGCCTACGCTACAATGAACGCCAAGTTAACCCTCAAGCTACAAAGAACGCCAGGCTAAAGCCTACGCTACAATGAACGCCAAGTTAACCCTCAAGCTACAAAGAACGCAGGCTAAAGCCTACGCTACAAAGATCGCCAAGCTAACCCTCAAGCTACAAAGAACGCAGGCTAAAGCCTACGCTACAATGAACGCCAAGTTAACCCTCAAGCTACAAAGAACGCCAAGCTAACCCTCAAGCTACAAAGATCGCCAAGCTAAAGCCTCAAGCTACAAAGAACGCCAAGCTAACCCTCAAGCTACAAAGAACGCCAAGCTAACCCTCAAGCTACAA
>Ga0105048_10008014_pt1 | contig 16934 bp, 9 predicted proteins | sample MAT05_FD_78382 | JGI IMG/M metagenome (GOLD analysis project Ga0105048, IMG submission 78382) | Freshwater microbial communities from Lake Fryxell liftoff mats and glacier meltwater in Antarctica - MAT-05 | ecosystem: Environmental > Aquatic > Freshwater > Ice > Liftoff microbial mat | place...
ACCGTACCGTGAATTTGCGGGTCGTACAAGTGATTTCCCAACGGAAGAAAACGAGAGGACAAGACCGGCCGCCCTCCGGATTCTCTACTTGTCTGTCTCACGGTTTGGGCGTCTGTCTCACTGTTTGGGTATCTGCCTCGCCTCGGGTGAATGTGTGCGTTAGACACGTTTTCTGAACCACCAGCACGCCAGACAGGGATTTTCGTCAGCCTCAAACCTCAGGCACAGGCTGCTTTGAGCGAATATCAGGCCCAATCGGAAATCGATGAATTCTTAAGCAATCACCTCACGCACAACTCGACCGAAGACATCGGTCAGGCGGAACTCACGGCCTTGGTACTTGTAAGTAAGTTTTTCGTGATCGAGACCAAGTTGGTGAAGCACCGTGGCGTTCAGATCATGAACATGAACGGGTTGGTCGACCACGTTGAAGCCCAACTCGTCAGTTTTTCCGAAAGAGAATCCACGCTTGACGCCGCCGCCTGCCAACCACATCGTGAACGCATCCTTGTGATGATCACGGCCCGCCTTGGTCGTGGCCCCCTCACCGGAGATTCCTTGCCGAAGCGGCGTACGGCCAAACTCGGAACCCCAGACGATCAGAGTCTCATCGAGCAAGCCCCGTTGTTTCAAGTCGCGTATCAGACCCGCCATGGGGCGATCGACATCTCGGCATTTGATGGGCAGGCGCGTGGCGATGTCGGCATGGTGATCCCAGTCGGCATCGTACAGTTCGATAATACGGACACCGCGCTCGACCATGCGCCGAGCCAGCAGGCAGTTGTTGGCAAATGACGCCTTCCCAGGCACGGCGCCGTAAAGGCTCAATGTCGCGGCCGATTCCTTGGAGAGGTCCATCAATCCGGGAACGGAAGTCTGCATGCGGAAGGCCATCTCGTATTGCGCGATGCGAGTGGCAATCTCGGGATCGCCGACGACTTCCAGTTGCGAGCGATTCAGATCATTTACCGCGTCGATCACCTGCCGGCGATCTTCCGGGGTTTGTCCCTTGGGATTCGAGAGAAAGAGCACCGGATCGCCCGAGGAACGAAACTGAACGCCTTGATGAACACTGGGCAGGAATCCGCTGGACCAGAGAGAAGTACCCGCGCCGCCGAGCGGACCGGAAAGCATGACGACGTAAGTCGGCAGGTCGCGGTTCTCCGACCCGAGCCCATAAGCGACCCACGAGCCAAAACTAGGGCGACCGCCGCGACCGAAGCCCGTATGCAGAAACATCTGCGCGGGGGCGTGGTTGATCTCGTCCGTATGGAGGGAATGAATGAAACACAACTCGTCGGCCACCGTACTGAGGTTTGGTAGCAACTCCGAGATTTCATGCCCGCTGGAGCCATGCTTGGCGAAGCGGTAGCGGGAGCCCGCCAAGTTCATTGGCCCGCCGATGAAGGCAAAACGTTTTCCCTTCAGGAGACTTTCGGGGCAGACCTCACCGTCGCGTTTCAACAAAGTCGGCTTAAAGTCGAACAAATCCAGATTGCTCGGGGAACCAATCATGTGCAGATAGATGACATGCTTCGCCTTGGGGGCGAAATGTGGTCGAATCGCCGAACTACCGGAAGCGGAATCGTTCAACAAAGTGGCGAGAGCGGCCCCGCCGAGATTGAGCCCACCGCGAGCGAGAAAGCTCCGTCGAGTTAGCCACGTGTGGTCCGGTTGCATCCCTTACCCTTTCGTGATCGTTTCATCGAGGTTCAGGATGGCCGTCGCCACGGCATACCAGGCGGCAAACTCCGCGGCCGTCACGCCCTGTGGAATCTTGCTGGCTCCGAGCAGAAGTTTCGTCCGTGCGGGGTCTTTATCGTAGGCCGAGCGTTGCTGCTCAAACAGATTCTTGAGCACATTCAATTCCCGAACGTTAGGCGACCGGGTCACGCATAGGCGGAACGCGTGTTCGAGCTGCCCATCCAGGGAGACCGCCGGCCGCTCCGTCACAGCGCGGCGAGCGAGTGCAAACGCGGCTTCGACATAGACGGGATCGTTCAGCAACGTCAGGGCTTGCAATGGAGTGTTCGTGCGTGAACGCTTGGTCGTGCAAGTGAGCCGTGCAATCGCATCGAAGTTCATGAAACTCGGGTAGGGCGAACAACGTTTCCAGATCACGTAGATGCCCCGACGATATTTCTCGTCTCCGATGCTGACGACGTATTCGATTTTCTCGCCGCCCACCTTGGACCACAGCCCGTCTGGCTGATGAGGACGAATCGGCGGGCCAAACTGCTTGAGGTTGAGAAGCCCCGCTGCGGCCAAGGCGTTGTCGCGGATGGCTTCCGCATCGAGCCGAAAGCGGGGACCGCGCGCCAGCCAGAGGTTCCGATCGTCTTTCGCCAGGATCTCGGTGCTAACATGCGACGATTGCTTGTAACTTGCCGAGTTGACGATGGTGCGCAAAACATGCTTCGTCGACCAGGGTTGCGACGAGGCAGTAGTCGGCTCCATGAACTCGCAAGCCAGCCAATCTAAAAGGTCGGGATGCGTAGGCGGCTCGCCTTTCACGCCAAAGTCTTCGACGGTGCTCACCAGACCTCGGCCGAATAGCTCTGCCCAGAGACGATTGACCTGCACACGGGCCGTCAGGGGATTGCGGCGATCAACTAGCCAGCGAGCCAGCGTGTGCCGATTGGCGGGGCCTTCCGGAACGGGATTCAAAATGGCCGGGACGTGAGGCGTCACCACTTCTTTTGGGGTGCGGAAGTCGCCGCGCCCGAACACCCGCGTCACCCGTGGCTTATCGAGTTCTTGCATGACGAGCGTCGTAAGCGGCTTGCCGAAAGGCGGAAATGGTTTCAACGTCAAGGTGGGGCCGAGGAACCGAATTGAACCCGGCACCTTCGGGTTGGACCGGTCCGCCTCCAGTGCCGTATTGTTCATGTAAGCGAAGAGGCCGTAATAGTCCTTCTGGGTGAACGGGTCGTATTTGTGATCGTGACACTGGGCGCATTCGATAGTCACCCCAAGCCAGGTAGCGGACATCGTGTTGACGCGATCAATTACCTGGTTGACGCGGGTCTCTTCGGGATCCGAGCCAGCCTCGACATTGGTCGGCGAGCAGCGACCGAAGCCGGTCGCAATCTTCTGTGTCTGCGTTGCACTGGGTAAAAGATCGCCGGCCAACTGGTCAATGGTGAAGCGGTCAAACGGCATGTCGTCATTCAGGGCGCGGATCACCCAATCGCGGTAGGGCCACAGGTCGCGGAGATCGTCGCGTTGGAAGCCGTGCGAATCGGCATAGTGAGCGAGATCAAGCCAAGGGCGTGCCCACTTCTCGCCGAACTGCGGCGCTGCGAGCAAAGCGTCAACAAGTCGCTCGTAGGCGTCCGGACGTTCGTCCTTTAGGAATTCGTTGAACTGCTTCGGTGTTGGCGGCAATCCGGTCAGGTCGAGCGTCACGCGACGGAGCAGCACTGCCCGGTCCGCCTCGGGCGCCGGTTCCATTCCCATCTTTGATAGTCGTGCCCGCACTAGTTGATCGATCGGATGCTGTTTGCCGGTGATTGTGGGTCGAACAGGGGCGACAAAGGCCCAGTGCTTGGTGGTCTCCAGCTTCGCGGGCCACGGCGCCCCACTCTTGATCCAGCGGCTTAAAATGGCGACTTGTTCGGACGTCAGAGGCTCACCCCGGGACGGCATGACGTCAGCATCCGTCTTGGGCAGGCCAACCCGCCGGAGAATCTCGACAGCTAGCTCTGACTTTTTTTGTAAGGCGTCGCGCGTGTCGAGTCGCAATTTACCCTTCTGGACTTTGGGGCCGTGACATTCCAGACAGTGACGCTGCAAAATGGGTCGCACGTCCCGGGCGAAATCGAGGGAAGGCTCTTCTGCAATTAAGGGCGCGATGGTGGCGCAAGGGAGAATCGCAACAATCAGTAAGCGAAAAAGCATCGGCATGGCACCGAGGGAGAGGGGCATAAGGCACAAAAGACCATTGTGATCGATTGGAAGAGATAAATCAAGTTATTCATGTGAGTCCATGGACGGCCGCCCATGGACTTTTTGCTTCAAATTTACTTGGCAGGGGGGTCGATAACACGGCTCTTGATCTCGGCAATCTTACGAACCGTGAGCCAACAACGCAGTTGGTACCCACAGCGCCCTAGATTTTCCTCGGTCGGCTCGGCGGAAGGATTCCCCCCTTTTTGACCCGCGGTCAGGTGGATGCGGTCCATTAGATTGCCGAACCAGTCCTCCGGCCGGCGGGACAGAATTTCGCGTTCCAGATCGATGATCGGGATGCCTCGCTCCTTGGAGATCTCACGCAACTTCTCGTTAAACTGCTTGGTGCGTTCCAATTGAGCCTTGAAGGGAGGAATCGTGTTCAGGATGGGAATCGCGTGGTGAGCCAGGATCGAGTCGAGTGCTTTGCCCATGTTTTTGGCATAATCTTCGAGCGTTACGCCGTCTTCTACGTCATAAATGCCGCATTCGATCGTGACCATTCGCGGCTTATACTCCTCAAGGAGTTTCTGCAATGTGGGCAACCCACGTTTACCGCCTTCGTGCAACATTGCCGACTTCAGACCGCTTTCGGATGTGTAAGCCCGATAATGTTCGATCTCCGTTCGGCAGAGCCACCAGCCATCCTTCTTGTCTTTGGTCTCGGTATGCATCCACTTCAAGATTTCTAGGTCCTCGGGCGTCCTGCCTTTACCGCTGCGTGCCCAGGTGCCATACGGATTGGCGATCGTCATCGAACCGCCGAGGTGGATCACCACCCCTTCGTTCCCGCGAAAGGCAGCAGCCACTTTCTTCATGGGCTCTGTGTAGTCCCAACTTTCGGGCAAAGGAGATTTGACTTCCGCCGCGTGAATATCAGGGCTAACGAGAACGCCAAACAAACAAGGAAAGGCAATCATCCAAATTCGCATTGCAGATTCCTCCTTAATCGTCGCTTTGCGGTACGAGCACCGACCAAGATAGAATAATCGCCTTGCGGAGAAATAGCAGCGAAAAATCTGATTCGTCCGGCTGACGCACTCATTTATTCTAACTGTCGTCATTGTCTTGGTCTCGAAATTGATTGAAGAAACAACTCGACTTCTTGGGACACCTTTCGTTACAAGTCCATCATCCTGATTTATTTCTAATCGATTCTGACCAGGTTGCATGATTCTGACCAGGTTGCATGAATCCTATTTATCGGGGATGATTCCTCGGATGGGTGGCAGGGTGGTTGCAAGAATCATCTGGCTGGAGTCGCCCCCTCCGTTTCAGCAGAGGATTGGAATATCGTTTCCACCTTTACTCAACTAAAAGTAGGACTGACCCGCGAACGAATAACTACTCATGAACTAGGTGTTTTCGACGCGAAAAAAGTCCGGCCGAGGAAGAGACCTCAACATTAATTGAGGTCTCTTCCTCGGCCGGACAGGGTTGGACTACCCGAAAACCGTCAATCTATTTTTTCTGCACCGCGAAAAGCGATCGTTCACTCATGAGATAAAGTACGCCATTGGCGACGACCGGCGTGCTCCGCAGCGGTTCATCGACGGCGATCTTGGCGATCTTGTATTTCTTGTCGATCGCCTTCTGCACTTCCTTGAGTTTCACCCCAGCGGCCTTTTCATCGGCCTCTTTCGAAGCGATCTCAACTTCATCGAGCATTTCGGGCATCTTTTCATGATTGAAGATGAAGAGATCGCCGTCCTCGTTATTGATGTAGATTCGGCCATCGACATAGTAGGCCGAGCCCCAGAGGGCCGACTTGAGATCGAACTGCCAATACTTCTTTCCAGTCTTGGCGTCGAGCACGTGGAGATAGCCAGCCAGTTCGGCGATGTAGCAGACATCGTCAACGATGCAAGCGGAGCTCATCGTGCGGCCAAACATGTAGTCACGCTTGGCGTACTTGCGTTTCTCTTCACCGCCGTAGTGCCAGACGACGGCCGTGTTGGGGTTCGGCTTGGTCTTGGGCGGGTCGACTTTGGCGTCCGTCACCAGATCGGGCGAAATGTCGCCCTTCTTTCCGGCCACGTCGAGACACCAGAAGTGGCCGATGCCTTCGAAGTGTTCAGGGTCTTGGCCGGTGCCGATAAAGATCTTTTCGTTATAGATCACCGGCGTGCCGATGAAATCGCTGCGAGTGCCTTTGCCGCCCAGTTCGTACTTTGAATCCTTGGGGTTGGCGTCAAAACTCCAGATGAGGTCGCCGTTATCGGGATTGAAGGCGCGGACCCAGCCATCGCCGCCGGGGAAGATAATCTGCGGGACATCCTTGATCGTGGCATACGTCGGGTTCGACCACTGGCCGTGCATGATGGCTTTGCCGGGAGCGTTGCTCTTCCACTTAAGCTTCCCGGTGTCCTTATAAAGACAAATGAAACTCGGTGCTTCGGGTGAAGGCAGGTTGATGTGCCCCTCATCGACGCCGTTGGCAGTGATGAGGTACATGAGATCGCCGATGATCACCGGAGCGCAAGCCGACATGTTGTGCGGGAACACGTTCTGATCCTTGATCATGTCGTATTCCCAGATGATGTCGGCGTCGTTCTTGTCCTTGTATTGCTCGGTCTGAATGCCTTCGTTGCCGTTGGCAAAGCCGTCGACATCAGCGCAAATCACAGTGCACCGATTGGTGACGTAATAGACGCGGTTTCCTTCGACGGTCGGCGTCGAGCAGAGTCCTTCACGCGGCCAATCTTTCACCTGTCCATCGGGAAGTTTGTCGTGAATTGATTGCCAAAGGAAGTCGCCGGTCTTCTCATCGAAGCACATGAGAACGCCCTTGTCGACCGGCGGGCCGTCCGGATCGTCGTCGGTGGCCTTGCCGCGATCACGCTTGTTGCGTGGGTTCTCGTTATTGGTGCCGACGAAGATCTTGCCGCCGGCAATGGTCGGGCCGCCGTAGGCACGGGAACCGAGTGTCGCCTTCCACTTCGTCACGTCTTCGAGGCTAAACTTGCCGGGCACGTCTTTATCGATCTTATTGACCATGTTGCGGCCCACGGAGCCGCCGAACATGGTGTGATCAGATTTGCCGCTCACTGGGGCGGCACTCGCCCGAGCCGGCGGAGGCGTTTCCTTCTTCGGTTCCTCGGCCTGGGCGGCCGGTGTACCGGGGAGAGGCGTGCGATCCTGGGTGAAGTACCAGACACCGCCGCCCACCAGAACGGCCACCGCACTCGCGGTCAGAAATTTCGTGTACATACACATATGCTAACCCTTCTGAGAGATAGTTCGCGATCCTAGACGTTCAGTATCCCTTACTTCTTCGGATTCGGCGAGATGACGACGTTGTCGTAATAGGCCTCCGCCCCGGACGCACCGTCGGTGGCGTTCGAGATGTAGCCGTAGAGAGCAGGCGCCCCTTCGCGGTTCGGCCGGGGATCATTCACTTCCATCGTCCAGTCCGCGGGTTCTTTTTGGTCGCGTTCCCAGATCTTGGCGCGGATAGTTGCGTCGTTCTCACCCTGCACGACGGACAACTTCACGCGATACCACGTTTCCGCCTTCCAGGTGAAATTCTTCTCGGCTCCAACGCGGCCGGGAGGCAGAGGCGTTGGCAGCGCTTCCCAGGTGGTGATGCGGACCTGCCGCTGTTCTTTCTCATCGGTCTTGCCGTCCAAGATGAAAATGTAGCGATTGGCGCAGACGCCCAGGTCTGGAAGCTTGCCGCGGACCGGCACTGCTTTGAGATCCGCTTCGATCGTGTAGTCGGTCACCCAGGGGGTCGTGATATAACCAAGGGCGCGAGCGAGCGGCGGTCGCGCGTCTGTGTTCACTTTCATCAGTATCTTCGCCATCGTTCCGTCCGCTTGCTTTTCTTCCACCACGCGGTACTTGCCGGAGACGTTGATCCAACCGCCGGGCGTCGCGCCGACTGGCAGTTTCTCGAAGTCCTGCTTGTACGGAAGTTTGGGGGCGACACGGATACGCGCTCGCGCCTTGGACATCCCGATCGTAGCTTCGACATAGCCATGTTGGGCGGGCATCTTCGGATCGATCATCACCTTGACGACGGGTCCTTCCGTTTTGTCCGTCGTCGCATTCAGCGGCGGCGGCGGGACCGTGGCCCCCTTCGGCAGGGGCGGTTGCGGCAACGTCCAGGTGAAGGGCGCAGGCGACCCTTCGAAAGGGGGGAACTTGTCATATGGCATGCCGGTACTCGTATACCATTTGGCCGTCAACGTCACCGTGTCGCCGGGCGAAACGGTTACTTCGGCGGGATAAAGCAACATCATCCCCTTGGCCGGGTCGCCCGGATCTTCCTTCGGAACCGCGACCTCAGGCAATTTCGTCGGCTTCCAATCTTTGTTGCCGATGCAATAAAGTTCGTCGCGCGTGGCGAGGTAGATACGGCCGTCAGCGATCGACGGAGTGCAATTCGATTCCACGAAGCCACTGGCGCCCGGCTTGTTCTTGAACGTGATCGTGTGCGTGTCGTTCTCATCGGGCTCGCTGCCGTCTTCCTTCAGCTTGATGATGTGGAACTTGTAGTTCGTTTCGGATAAGTAGATTTTGCCGTCGGCGATCAGCGGGGCGCCGCGGGAGACGGTGCCGTAGTTATACTTCCACATCGGCTTATCTTTGTTGGGGTCGCCGCCCGGGTCCTTCTTCGGCCCCTTCTTCGCGTCGAAGCAGTAGAGTTTGGCGCCGTCGTCGGGAACATAAAGTTTGCCGTCGCCGAGGGCCAATGATGCGAGGCCGAAGCGGACGCCGGCCCGGAATTCCCAGACGAGCTTCGGCTTGCCGTTGACGACCTGCGAGGCGTCGACGCACACGACACGGCCAACGCCCGCCTTGGCGCCCTCGGGGTTCTCTTCACCATGCGCCATGTAAACGAGATTGCCGTCCACCACGGGCGACGGATTCATCACGCCGACGGCGCATGGGTAGCTCCACACGCTCTTGCCGGTGCGAACTTGGAAGGCGTGAAGCGCGCCGTCGGCTCCGCCGGAGATGGCCAGGCGCTCGCCGTTAATGACGGCGATGATCGGGTTGGAATAGTAGGTTCCGCGAAGCTGGCCCGGAACGTCGGTCGTCCAGACCACGTTGCCGTTGGCGCCGTCAAAGGCATAGAAGCGATTCATGCCGATGGCATGATTGCCCCACGCGGAATTCACCAAACCCATGATGACCAGACCGGAATCGAAGGTCGGTCCACCGCCGATGCGGCCGCCGTAACCGGTCACCCGCCCGAATTCTTCCGTGAGGGAACGTTGCCAGATCACTTCGCCGGTCTCGGAGTTAAAGCACATGAGGAAGCCGCCGGTGCTATGAGCGTAGACCCGTTTGTTGGCAGGGTCGCCGGCCATGGGGGCCCAGCCAAGCCGGTTGGCCACGATGTCGGAATGAAAGACGTTGAACGTTTTTTCCCAGATCTTGGTTCCCTTGACGGCGTCGAAGCAGGTGACGCGCTCGCCGATGAGCGGTTTCTCTTTCGCTGTCGGCACGCCGAGTGGTTCGTTGTCCGCCCCGATGATGTAGACTCTTCCCGACATGATAAGAGGCGTCGACCGGCAACCGTAAGGTTGTTTCCAAATGAGGTTGTCCTTGCCGACGACGCGCGGATCCCACTCGTCAGGCAGGTTCTTCTCGGGCGAATAACCGGACTGGGTTGGCCCGCGCCAGTGCAACCAGTCAGTTGCGGCGGCGACCGACGGAATCAGGATCAGGGCTACCGAAAAAAGGATAGTTCCCAGCGTCGTTCGGTGCTTCAACATCGGCATGCCTCGTGGTATTGGGGGATTCGCCTTGGCGAACCGCTTTGTGGCTCTTGGTGTTCTACGTTCTTGGGAGCATATACTTTCGCACGTGATGCATCTACCTTTTCTACTTCTGGCGGACAATCCGTCGAGCTTTCATCTCGAACCGCGGCAGAGTTCCCGAGGGGACGGCCGCCACCTCGACTCGAAAAAGCAACTCGTCCCGAATGGCCCTGCTCACCGCCATAGCAAGTCCCGGCCCGTTTGCCGCTGGCGTTGGTTCGACTTCGATCCGCAAATCAGCCAGCGGCCCACTCTGATTGACGACGATGCGGAACTCGACCACCTCCGGGAAACGGCGGATGACCGCTTCTACGGCCGCAGGGTAAAAGTTGTTCCCACGTAGGTGAATCATGTCATCGGTGCGGCCCAGGATGCCGCCCTCAAGAAATGCGGAATTCGGAATGCGGAATGCGGAATTAAGAAACGGTTCTTCGTTGATTTTGTCTTCATTCCGCATTCCGCATTCCGCATTCCGCATTCCAGAAGTATTCCGCATTCGAACAAGGTCTCCCGTGCGATATCGGATCATTGGCGAACCGGCTCGGCCGAGGTTCGTCAGTACCAGTTCGCCAATCTCGCCGTCCGCAATCAATTGATCGCCGTGAGGATCGACCACTTCCGCTAAATAGTGGTTCTCGAGCAAAGCCATGCTGTGAGGCGTTTCGAGCATCTCGACGGCAACAGGGCCAACTTCCGTCATGCCATAGTGATCGAAGACCCGGGCTCCCCATACGCTCTCGATCCGCTCTCGTGTTGCTGGGATGCTGCCGCCTGGTTCGCCGGCAACGATGATCGCGCGAACACTTGAGCCGGCCAAGTCAATTCCTTCGTGCGCCGCCAGTTCCGCCAAGTGCAACGCGTAGGTCGGCGTGCAACAGACAACCGTTGCGTCGTGATCGAGCAGAAACCGCAGGCGAGCGGTGCTCGTCATTCCGCCGCCGGGAATGCAGAGAAAACCCGTCCGGCTCGCGGCCTCGAAGGCGCTCCAAAAACCGATAAAGGGGCCGAACGAGAACGGGAAGAAGAATCGATCCCGTGGCGTCAGCCCCATCAAGGGAAAACTATCCTGCCAGCAATGAAGGAGCGTCTCCCAGCTTTCCGGCGTATCAAGCCAGCAAAGCGCCTTGCCGCTGGTGGTGCCCGACGTCTGGTGGATGCGCGAATAGCGATCAAGCGGATACGTCAGGATGTCGCCATAGGGTGGCCGCTCGCGCTGGTCGACGATCAATTCTGCCTTCGTGACGAACGGCAAGCGGGCCAGGTCGGCCGGCCCGCGCATCTCTTCCGGCCTTATCGCCAATCCCGCATACTTCCGTTGATAGAACCGATTGCGCGGCAGAATTTCGCCAAGCAGAACTCTCAGCTTCTCCCAGACGTCGGTTGTCGTCGCGTCCTTCGCCATGATTCCGCTAATCCGCCCCTTTGACGTCGAACGCGAAGAGATACTCGTGATCGCGCAGGAAGAGCTTGGCGTCGGCGATGACGGGATGAGTCCAGATCTTCCCGCTGCGGCGTTCGAACTTGCTTTTCTGGGGTATCTCGAAGCGGCCGGCCTCTTTCCATTCTTTTGAATTCGCTTCGAGTAGAACGCAGACACCCTTTTCGCCGTAACAATAGAACCGGCCATCCGCGAACGTCAGCGAGCCCTTTTCGAGCTTGTTGCTCTTCCAGAGGGGGTCGATCATCGTCGCATTGAGCTTTAAATAGTCGAGGCAGACCCAACCGCCGCGTTCGCTGAACCCGTAGAGGAAATTGTCAACATTGATGACCCCGCCGTGGTGATTGATCATCGCTGAGTTCAGATAGACTTCCTTCATCTTGACGTTGTCCGGCCCGTCGGGTTCCAGTTCAAGCAACCCACAACCGGAGTTGTAACCCGATGTCGAGAAAACATACTTGTCGTTGATGACAGCGGTGGGACAAACGGCCACGCCGTTCTTGCCCGCGGCACTCTTCCAAAGAACCTTGCCGTCGCTGGCGCGGACGCTCACTGTTCCGGACGGAACGAGCGTGATGTATTGCTTGACACCGACGTTGCTGATGACAATCGACGAATAGGCGGCGCCATCCGTGAAGCCTTCGCTGCGCCACACGACCGATCCGTCCGTCTTCTTCAGGCAGGCGATGGTTCCTTTCGCGCCGCCGGGGGTGCAGAGCAACTTGTCGCCGTCGATCAGGACCGATTCGCTGTATCCCCAACCAGGAATACGGCCGCCCAGATCCTTCATCATGCTCAGGCTCGAGACCTTTGAGCCATCCGCCAATTTGCGGCACTGGAGATCGCCGCGAGCGCCCAGAACGTACACAAATTCGCCGTCAACCGTAGGCGTTCCGCGCGGTCCGCTGCCCCAGTTGGTGCTGTACCCGCCAGCGGTAGTGTCGATCTCTTGCTTCCAGAGTTGCTTGCCTTCTTTGGCGTCGAGGCAAGTGAGGAACTCTTTATCGCCCTTCTCCGGATCTTCCGCCCCCAAGATGTAAACCTTGCCTCCGACAACCGCGGGCGTTCCGTAGCCGGCCCCCGTCTGATCGAACGTCCAGAGAAGTTTTGGCCCACCCTCCGGCCAGGTCGTCAGCAGAGCTTTCTCTTTCGAGTGGCCATCGCGGTTCGGGCCACGCCACTGCGGCCAATCGGCCCCGACGGCATGCATCGCCATCAAGCAACCGACTAGCGGGAGGATCACGCGAATCATCTTCATGCAGAACCTCGGCAGATCAACGGAGGGATTTCGATCCGAAAGGACCATCTCGGAAACAGCCGTAGGGCGATTATCTTACTCAAAAGATAGACGAAGTAGCCAGGGGGATATTCGATCGAACGTCGAGCGTTCTTTCGAATATCCCTTGAAAGCCGACCTTGACCGGTCGGCTCAGACTCGCAGCCGTTTTAGAAGGTCGAGCGTGGTGATGACGCCGATCAGGCTGTTGTCGTGGTCCACGACGAACAGACGATGGATGCGGCGATGGACCAGTTGCCGGACGACCTCCTCGATCGGAGTATCCGGGGTGACCGAGTAGATGACGGGCGTCATGATGTCGCTGACGCTGCTGTCGTCGTCAACTTCGATCTCGAACTCGTCGGGCAACCGTTCGCCACTGGGCAGGGTCAGCTCGGAATGCAGGTAATAGTCGGGAACGGGCTGGAGATGATTAACATGCTCGCGATCGTAACGCAGAATGTCGGCCTCGCTGATGACACCCACCGGCCGGCCGGCTTCATTGATGACCGGGGCGGCACTGATGCGGCGATCCGTCAGAAACACAACCGCTTCGCGAACCGATGCCTGATCGCGGATCGAAAGCGGATTCAGGGTCATCGCATCCGCGGCCGTGGTCGCATGAAGCGTCAATAGGGACTGTCGGGTGGCAGTTGCGCTGGCCATGTTGCGTCTCCAGGATGGTTGTTCGAAAGGGATCGTCCTCAGAAAAAGAAAGTGATGTCGCCCTTCAGAGTAGCAGACATCCCCAACCCCCGCGAGGGCTTTCTCAAATAGATCTCATCGTGTCTCACCCAGCTTCCACCCAAGGCGAAACAGACACCCGATACCTTGAGACGCTGTTCAAGTCTGCAACGTGAAACCATCTTGAAAACGTGATGCAGCCCGTATTTTTGCCTCTTGACAACCTGTCCTAATCGATGTCTACCCGACTGCGCAACACTTCTTCAAACAATCGCGTCAATTGTGGGCTCATGGTTCCTTGCTTCGCCGAAACATGTTCCCCCCAAAAACTCGTCTAGCAATTCTAGGGGAAGTGGGTATTTCTCGTGGATGACGTGGGTTTTTGGGTCTCGCCCGGGCCGGCCCTGACATCATTGCGAGGTCGTTCGATGAAATCCTTTGCTCTCTCGTTCATCTTCACCAGTGTTCTCGTTCTGTCGAATGTCGAGACGCTTTGGGCCGTCACCCATCCGGGCGATGCGGCCATTCGGGCGGTTCAATTTGTCGACGATCGGGAAGGGTGGGCGGTCGGCGATGACGGGGTCATCTGGCACTCGATCGACGGCGGCAGAAAGTGGGAAGAACAGGCGAGCGGGGTTCGGGCTTCGCTGCGTTCCGTACACTTCCTGACACCCTATACCGGCTGGATCGTCGGACGCATCGAGACCCCCAGCGGCAGTCGCGGCGTCGTTCTTTCGACGACCGACGGCGGCCTCAAATGGGTCTATTCCGCGACGCAGCCGCTGCCCGGCTTGAACACCGTCCGCTTCTTTACCCAGCGCAACGGCGTGGCCGCGGGCGATGGCTGCGACGGGTTTCCCACGGGTTTGTTCAACACGAATGATGGCGGACGCACCTGGAAACCCGTGCCGGGCAAACGCTGCCCCACCTGGTTGACGGCCGACTTTTCCGATGCCGAGACCGGCGTCCTGGGTGGACCGTGGAGCCAACTCGCCACCGTGCGCGACGGCCTCTTCGGCGCAGCGGACGTTGATCCGCTCGGCGGCCGCAGCGTCAAGGCGCTCAAGCTTCAAGGCTCATTTGCCGTGGCGGTCGGCCAGGGCGGCTTGATCCTCACCAGTTCAAACAGTGCCGGGTTGAAATGGGGTTTCGCGACGCCGAACTTGCCCAAGGAAGTTCTCGCCTCGTGCGATTTCAACGCGGTCGCGGTTCAGGGGAAACACCTCTGGGTCGCGGGCCGGCCGGGCACGATGATCTGGCACAGCCCCGACCTGGGCCGAACGTGGGAGATGCAGCGGACCGGTCAGCCGTTGCCCTTGCACGGCCTTTGTTTCGTGAATGAAACGACAGGCTGGGCCACGGGCGAGATGGGCACGATTCTCTCGACCACCGACGGCGGCCTGACGTGGAAGGTCGCCCGCCAGGATGCTCAACGGTTGGCGGTGCTATTCGTTCATGCCCGCAGCCACAAGACGCCGCTCGAAACCATTGCCCTATTGGGAGAAGAAGACGGCTACCACACCGGTGCCTTACGGCTGACCTGCGTCGCCGCCCCGACGGTGCCGCAACGGCATCCCGATGATACTAAACCTCAGTTGCGCAAGGTGGAAGCGACCGGCGCGCCGCCGCATCTCGCGCTCGACCCGGAAAAGCTCTCTGGCGCCATGCGTCAGGTCGGCGGCACGGTGGGCGAAGTTCTCTGGCACTTCCCGTTGCCGGCCCATCAAGAAGGACTGACCGGCGAACGCCTGCTGGCCCAGTGGGATAAGAGCCACGACGAACAAGCGAATCGGCAGGTTCTACGGCAACTCGTTCTCGCCATTCGCCTCTGGCGACCCGAGGTGCTGGTGACCGATGCCATCGGCAGTGATCCCGCGGAGACGCTGGCAATCGAGGCCATCAAGGAAGCGTTCAAAGCCGCGGAAGATGCCAACGCGTTCCCGGAACAAATCTCGACCCTCCTGCTAACTACCTGGGCGCCCAAGAAACTTTACACCATCGTCGATCGCATCGACCCGACCGTGGTGCGTATGCCGATCAGCGAGGTGAAGACGCGTCTCGGCGATTGCGCCCGCGATTTCGCTCAGCCGGCCGCCATGACGTTGACCGATCGGCCCGAGCGCGTCGGCGATCGCGGCTACCGCCTCCTGGCCACTCGATTGCCGAACTCGACTGGCGACCTCCATCTCCTGGACGGCATTACGCTCGCTTTCGGCGGCCAAGCCCGACGTGAGTTGCCGCCTGTTGATGAGGATGTGATCAAAGCGCGGGTCGTCACCGAACGGGCGGTCAAGAAACGCCAATTCCTCGAATTCCTCGCCCGTGGCGAAGTCGAATCGATCGCAACGCCGGAGCAAGTGCTCGCCCAGATCGGCCCGGCCATTCGCGAAATGCCCGCGGAACTCGGGGCGCGGGCGGCTCATGCTCTCGCGTTGCAATACGTTCAGGCCGGCCAGTGGACTCTTGCCCGCGAGGCATTCTTGATGATGGCCGATCGCTTCCCGACTCATCCGCTGACACTCGAAGCCTATCGCTGGGTGGTTCGCCATCAGTGCAGCAGCGAGGCCCGCCGGCGCCAGGAGCTGGGCCACTTCCTGAATTACACGGAAACGGCCGTGCAGTCGATCGACCCGAAGGAAACACGCAATGCCGTCAAGGGCGGCACCGAGATCGTGCAGGCCAGCCACCAATTCATCTTGAAGGATTTCGAAAACGCCCGGCAGTGGTTGAAAGGGGCCATCGCTCTTGAACCCCGGCTCGCCGGTTTCGGCCCGCTTTATGCCAACGATCCCGCTCTCCAGTTGTGTTTAATGTCCGCCCGCCGGCAACTCGGCGAGGCTGACACGGTGAAGAAGTGGTGCAGCCGGTATCTCTCCGAGACGGCATCGCCGCTCGGCGGGCAAACGGTCGTCCGCGGCGCCGACCCCTGGCGTGATTGCGCGATGGCCGAGCTCTGGCTCACGAATCGAGCGATTGGCGCATCGCCCGGCAAACCTCTTGGTTACTGTTCCATGAACATGATCCGCCCCACGCTCGACGGCAAGCTCGACGATGATTGCTGGCAGGGCATCACGCCGATGACGCTGGCGACGACGGCCGGCGATTTGAATTTGAGCATGACCACGGACGCGGAGGGCAAACGCGCTCCCGCCTACACGACCCGCACCTGGTTCGCGACCGATCGCGAATATCTCTACATCGCGGTCGACTGCACGCACCCGGCCGGGAAACGCGTGCCGAAACTCGAAAAGCGTTCACGCGACATGGACCTACGGCCGTACGATCGCGTTAGCCTGATGATCGATCTCGACCGCGATTATGCGACCTATTTCCAGCTTCAAATCGATCAGCGCGGCGCCCTGGCCGAGGATTGCTGGGGCGACACCAACTGGAACCCGGCCTGGTTCGTGGCCGTCGACAGTCACGAAACCGGCTGGACCGCGGAGGCGGCCATTCCCCTGAAAGAACTGACCGGTGAAGCGTTGATGCCCGGAAAAGTCTGGGCGGTGAACGCAACACGCATCGTCCCCGGCAACGGCGTGCAAGCGTGGTCAACCCCGGCAGACGTCCGGCCGCGACCCGAAGGCATGGGGCTAATGCAGTTCATTGAGAAGAAATAACCGGGTCAATCCGACTTAGCCGCTCCTCGAAGGGTTTCCGGAGAGGAGTGCGTCCGTCGACGGCACCAATACATCCAGCGGGCCGCACACCCGGCCCCGGAATTCTTCTGGCGCATATGGTGAGACCCCTCGCCAGAAGAAACAAACATGTCCAGAAGAAACAAACATGTCCAGAAGAAACAAACATGTCCGGA
>Ga0105048_10008015_pt1 | contig 16934 bp, 7 predicted proteins | sample MAT05_FD_78382 | JGI IMG/M metagenome (GOLD analysis project Ga0105048, IMG submission 78382) | Freshwater microbial communities from Lake Fryxell liftoff mats and glacier meltwater in Antarctica - MAT-05 | ecosystem: Environmental > Aquatic > Freshwater > Ice > Liftoff microbial mat | place...
GCGACTACATTATCTTTCAACACGGCGTATCATTCCTTCAATGGAAAAGTGGAGGCGTTGAACACCACCACGATACGCCGCTTCAACCTCTCACGTCGTCACCAACTTTCGCGCATAGCTCCCCAGCTTGTCGCTCGGACCAAAATTCAGACGTTAGGGGGCCGCAGAGAGATATGGTTTCAGCCCCGCCGCCATCTGGGAAACAGCGGGTTCCTCAAAGACGGTGAAATGGTCAGCGGACACATCGAGCGTGCTGACCCTTCCTCTAACAAACTTCCCCCAGCCGAAGCTCGGACCACTGCGCACGAAGGGCGTGCGCGCGTCATCCGCTCGCACAAGCACTATTTCGCCTTCATAAGGTTCAGTGACATACGCCCGTTGGCTACGGTGATAAGCGGCATCCACAGCCTGCGCCGCAATTTCTAAGGTCGTCATCGGAGCCGCTTTGCGTTTGACCCCGATCAAGCGCTCAAGCTTCGGAACGAGATGGTAAGTCCATACATTGATCGGAGCCTTCAAGACGCGGCGCAATTTGAGTCGCGGAAGACAACGCAGACGGTCGAGCATAGAAACAGGGGTGCGCATCTGGCTGGGCTCCAGCGTATCGATCATGATGATCGCACCTAACGTCTCGTTTGCACGTCTCAGTCTTTGTGCGATTTCATAGGCGATGACGCCGCCACCAGAATACCCGGCAAGAAAGTAGGGACCTTTCGGTTGCACGCTGCGAATGGCAGCGAGGTAACGTTCGGCCATTGCTGGGATCGTCTCGTCAGGCTCCAGAATACCGTCCACGCCGCGCGCCTGCAGACCATAAAAAGGCCTATCCGCGGCGAGACGATCGGACAGAGACTTGAAGCCCAGAACGTTGCCGCGCGAGCCATGGACACAAAATACTGGCGTGCGGCCCGGCGCGCCTTTGTTGATGCGCACGAGGGGTGACCATTCGGTCGGGGACGCACTGTCCGGCGGCGCGCCGCCTTCAGCGCCCCGCGCAACAAGGAGGCCGGCCAGTTCTGAAATCGTGGGCGTTTCGAACAGCGTCGCCAGCTGCAAGGAGACATGAAACTGCTTGCGAACGGCAGCGAACAGACGAACGCCAGTCAACGAGTTGCCGCCGAGATCGAAGAAATCGTCATTCACGCTGATTTGGCGCACGCCTAAGAGTTCAGACCAGATCCTCGCCAAGGTTTTCTCCACGGGCGAAGATGGCGGTGCAAAGTTGGATTCCAGTTTCTCTCGCTGGAAACCATCGGACTCTCCGTCGTCGGCGGCGACGCGTCCAGCGTGGACCGTCAGAAGCTGCTGGCTCCAAAGGTTTACATCGACAGAAGCCGCTACGGCCTGGACAAGGTGCGGCTGCGACATGATGCGGTCAAAAGCTTCAAGGCCCTCGGGAGCAGTGATCGCTTCGCGAAGCGCCGCGGCCATTACATCGTCGCGAGCCTTGTCCACCGTTGTCCGACTGGTCAAGGCAGTGGTGAACGAGGACCGAGAGTCGAGCCGCTTCATGGTGAAACTGGAAATCTCAGCGATTACGCATCCTTCCTGGTCGCAAAGCATGATGTCGAAACGGGCAATGCCGTCCCCGCTTTGCGGCAGATATCGAACATGGCTGAACACAACGCGCGGCATCGCGCGAAATACACGGATGGCACCGTAGGCCATCGGCACATAAAAGTCCTTTGTAAGATCGGCATCAGGGATCAATGACTGAACCCCTCCCGTCGCCATGTCCAACACGGCCGGGTGCAATCCGTAGCCATCAAGCTCGCTAGCGAAACGCTCATTGAGTGATAGCTCGACGAGTGCCTCGGATACGCCGTAGCGGATCCGTCGCAGGTTGGCCCAGCGCGGACCAAAGCTCATGAAATCCTGCTCGAGGAAGCCATCAACCGGCGCCCACTCGCGAACGTTGCAGCGGTCCAGGATGGCGCTGAGGTCAAGCTGCGCCGGAGGCTTGCCACCATAATGGCGCGCCTCGGCTACGACTAACGGAGGGGCTGAAGCATTGGCGGCGTCTCGCATGCTGACTTCGTAACCATCGCCCAAGGGCGAAAGCCGAATGGTCAGGCGGCGGGTCTCTCCGGGTTGAACCTGGAGAGGTGCAATAAAGGTGAGGTTCGAGAGTTCGATCGGGCCCGGCGCACGCCCTTCGGCAAAGGCCGCGCGCGCAAGCTCGACGAAGGCGGCGCCAGGCAACAGCGCGCTCCCGCCTCGGACCACGTGCTCGGCGAGGAGCCAATGAGTATCGCAGCTAAAGTTTGAGACAAAAGTACGCGCACCGCCAGCATCCGTGTAGCCATCAAGAGCAGGATGCAGGCTGGGCAAAGTCGGTTCCGGACCCATCACTTGCGCCCGATGGGCGGACGCCGCCATGCCGATGTCACGCCAAGCGTTCCAGTTTATCACAACCGTGCGGCCCGGAGCGCGCTGGGCACGCGACCGCGCAAATGCATCGAGGAATGCGTTGGCGGCGGTGTAATCCACCTGCCCCGGCAGGCCCAAGAAAGAGGCGACCGAGGAAAACAGCACGAATGCATCCAGCTGCTCGTGCACCAGGGCTTCGAGCGCCAGCGTGCCTGTGACCTTGGGGGCAAGGACTCGGGTCATCGCGGCGGCGTCCTTGGCCATCAGGGGTGCATCATCCATGATACCCGCGGCATGAATGACGCCATTGAGTGGACCATAGGCGGCTCGTACTTTGTTCAGGGCAGCACGAAGACTATCCCTATTGGTGACATCGCCTGCGACGACCATTACCTCGGCGCCGTGCGAGCTCATCGCGCGAACGCGGAGGATGCGGCGCGCTGCGCGGCTCGTAGCGCTCTTGGCGAGAATGCTGTCCCAGTGCGCTTCTTCCGGCAGGTCTTCTCGCGCCAGCAATGCCAGTTTGACTGGCTTGCTTCGGGCGAGATGCTCCGCGACTTCCAGGCCGATACCTCCGAGGCCACCGGTAATGAGATATACGCCGCCCTCTCGGACCCAGCCATGCCCGTCGGTTCTGTCTACGGCTTGTGCGATTGGCATTTCCGAAATCTTGCGTACCCAACGCCCGCCCGCTCTTAGCGCGACGAGTTGATCGTCGGCCTCGGCCCGCAGTTCGTGCAGGAGACGTTCTCGAAGACGTCGGTTCCGCTCGCCCGCGAATGAACGCGAAGGCAGGTCGATGCAGCGTGCATGGAGGTGTTCGATTTCGCGCGGGGCCACCAAGGCCGGCCCGAGCGCCAACGCACGCTGCGGGTCCACCAGCTCGCCATCAATGCCAGAAAGGCCCGATGAAATGATCGTAAACTGCACCCGGCCGCTCAGCCCGCCGAGCGCTTGCGCGAGGTAGGTTGGATGCAGGAAATTTCGCGTCAGAAGGCGGTCGTCAGATGCCTTACCCAGCGCCGGGATGAATATGACATGATCCGGGGCGCCCCCACGCTCCTCTAGAGTCCGGAGCACGGCAAGATATTGATCCGGATCGTTGAAGTTGAAGCGAAGATGCGAGCCTTTCGTGGTCGCGAAGCCGCTGCCCGCGGACGCAGTGACGACAGTGTCGGGCGCCAGCAGGAGCGCCAGATCGTGCGCAACATTGGGCGCTTCCGAGATCACAAGCCATCGCCGCGGTGCACGGTCGCAAGCCTTGGCAGGGAGTGCTCTTTCGGCAAAGCCTGCGTCGTAGAACCAGTGCGCGATGTCACCCCGCTTGGTCAGCGCTTTAGTTTCTGATTGGGCAGCAAATTTACCAGGTGCAATCCAATAACTCTGCCGCTCAAACGGATAGGTTGGAAGTGGGATACGATTGCGCAACTGGCCATCATAGAAGGCAGACCAGTCAATGTTGACGCCCGCAACCCAAAGACGGCCAAGGCTGGAAAGGGCACATGTCAGATCACTGGCGCCTTCTTGCGGGTGCCGCATGCAACTTAATGTGTTGCGCCATGGTGCAGCCTGGGCGCGCGCCAACATGCTGAGTGTGCGTCCCGGCCCGACCTCGATCAGAACGGGCTCGCCGAGTGTCTTCAGCGTGGCGAGTCCTTCCGCAAATCGAACGGTTGAGCGCAAGTGGCGCACCCAATACTCGGGATCCGTCGCCTCGGCCGGCGTAAGCCAGTCCCCCGTGACGTTGGAAATGAGGGGGATACTGGGCGCCTGCAAATTGATGGTCCGGCAGAGCCGGCGAAAGTCGTCGAGAACCGGATCGAGCATGCGCGAATGAGCCGCGACGTCGATGCGCACCCGCGTTGATTCAACCTCGCGGTCGGCGAGGATTTTTTGCAGCGCCTCGATCGCTGCAACCGGCCCCGACGCGACACAAAGGTCCGGGGCGTTGGCAGCGGCAATGTCGAGCTCCTTGGGCATCAACGCACGAAGGTCCGCTTCCGGCAGCGCAACACTCAGCATCCCGCCGCGCTGGGCCACTTCAAACAGTCGGCCGCGCATGATGACCAGGCGCAACGCTTCTTCCAGGCCCATGACGCCAGCGATGCAAGCGGCTGCATACTCGCCAACGCTGTGACCGATCACCCCTTGGGGCATCACGCCCCAGGATTGAAACAGCTGCGCCATCGCATACTCCGTCGCGAACAGAGACGGCAGGGTTAGCGATGGTTGTTCGAGTGTGCGCGTCGCTTGCTCGACTGCGCGAGCAGGCGGGAACATCAACGGTCGCAAGTCACGACCGATCGCTGGATTTATGATTGCCAGGCAATCATCGATCGCATTGCGATACACCTCTTCCAATTCATACAGCTCTGCGCCCATGCCGGCGTACTGCGCGCCGCCACCTGGGAACATGAAGATGGTTTTCGTCCGGCTGCCCTCGAGCCGATCTATTGTGCTTTGCCCTGGATCTCGTTCCCGCAGCTTGGCTATCGCATCTAACCGGTCACGAACGACCACGGCCTTGCGGTGCGCCATCGTCCGGCGTCCGTGCGCCAGCGTGTAAGCCGCGTCTGCAAGATCGAGCGACGCGTTCGTCTCAAACGTCATGGCTAGATTTTCAGAAGCTTGGTCCAGAGCCGTCTGGGTCTTTGCAGAGATAAGCAGCAATTGCTGCGTCCGCTCGCCCTCACCAGAAATTGCCTGAGGAGCTTCTTCCAAGATCACGTGACAGTTGGTGCCGCCAGCGCCGAGTGCTGTCACGCCGCAACGAAGCGGCCCTTCCCCATGCCAATCGCGCAACTCAGCGTTCACGAAAAACGGACTGTTGTCAAAATCGATCGTCGGATTGGGGGTTTCATACCCCAGGCTCGGTGGCAGCTGACGATGTTTGAGCGCCATGACCGCTTTAATCAACGAGGCAGCAGAGGCTGCCTCGCCAAGATGCCCGATATTCGACTTTACCGACCCTATGCCGCAGAAATGGCGTCGATCTGTCTGCGCCCGGAAGGCGTCGTTGAGCGCCTCCACTTCGATCGGATCGCCCACTAGCGTGCCCGTGCCGTGGGTCTCGATGTAGCCGATGCTGTCGGCAGGCACATCCGCCGCAGCGAGCGCAGACGTAATCACGGCGGCCTGACCCTCGACTCCCGGGGCGAGGTATCCGGCTTTGACCGCTCCGTCATTATTGACTGCGGAGCCTTTGACGATGGCATGGATGGTATCGCCGTCGTCCAGAGCGTCACTTAAGCGCTTGAGAAGGACTACGCCGGCGCCGCTGCCGAATACCGTCCCTGCGCTTTTCGCGTCGAACGGACGGCAATGGCCATCGGGTGAAAGGATCTCTCCTTCCTTGAACAGATATCCCTGGTCGCGAGGAAACAAAACCGTAGAGCCGCCAGCGAGAGCCATGGTGCATTCACCGCGGGCCAGGCTCTGGCAGGCCAAGTGGAGCGAAACCAGAGCAGACGAACAAGCCGTCTGCACGTTCATGCTGGGCCCACGCAAGTCCATCTCGTAGGAGACGCGCGTCGCCAGGAAGTTCATGTCGTTGCCGGTGTGACGCACCAAGAACTCTCCCATCGACCGCATCAGGTCCGGGTTGGTGCGAAGGTTCTCGATCATGTAAAGCGGGGCCCCTGCGCCAGCGAAAACGCCGACGGCCCCCTCTTCCGGTAAAGCCGTATAACCGGCGTGCTCGACAGCCTGCCAGGCTACTTCCAGAAAGAGACGATGCGCAGGATCCATCACGGATGCTTCGCGGGGACTGAAGCCAAAAAATCTGGCGTCGAATTTGTCGACATCATCGAGTACAGGCGACACCTTGACGTAATCAGGATCGTCGAGGTCTGCACGGGCGACACCGGCGGCGAGAAGCTGATCGTCGCTAAGCGCCCGGATCGATTCGACACCGTCGCGAACGTTTGCCCAAAACGCGTCGACGCCTGGCGCGCCTGGGAAGCGCCCCGCCATCCCGATGATAGCGATATCCTCGGATCTCAGTCGTTCCGATGCTGGTGGTGCGCTCATCGCAGCGTCGATGCTCCGCGCAATTCACGGCGACGTTCAGCGGCATGCCTCTTTCGGCCTGCTCGTTCTTGAGCTCGCTTGATATCTTCCTCAGGAGACGCCGGGCTGGGATCAATGTGCGCCGCGAGCGACTCCACAGTGGGGAACCGGAACATACTGACAAGCGACACCTTGCGGTCGAGCAATACTGACAGCCGCTGATTGGCTTGCGCTGTGAGTAGGGAGTTCGCGCCAAGATCAAAAATGTTGTCGCGCAGGCCGACACGGTCGATGCTTAAGAGGTCCTTCCAGACGTCCGCGATGATTTTTTCGAGATCCTTCGAGGGAGGCACATACTCTGCCGCCGGTCGCGGCGGCTCCCGCATAGGCGCCGGCAAGGCCTTGCGATCAATCTTGCCATTCGCAGTCATGGGGAACGCATCCATCACAACGTATGCTGCTGGAGTCATATACTCTGGCAAGAATTCGCGAAGATGCGCGCGTAGGTCTTCGAACAACGCGGCCTGATCAGACCCCGCCCTGGCCGGCCGGTTCGCATAGTGCGGCGGCGGTTCATTGTGCAGATGAGCAGAAAAATCGAGACGACCTTTGGGACCCGTTGCCTTGTGACGAAATACGGCGTCAAAGCTGGCATGATCACCCGATCGCGCCCACGTAATATCAACAACATAGTCTGCGTTCAGATGAAAGAGATCCTCGGGATTGAGGCCCTCGTTGGCCGCAAGGCCTAGCACCCGCATCAATGCGTCAGCGTTGGCGGCGGAGTTGCTAAGCACTGCATCGCGTACCGCATATGCTGCAGAAAGACGGGCGTTCTTGAGGTTTTTGACCACCACGATAGGCGGCGCTGAGTCCAGAGCTTGCCTGATCTCCGTTAGCGACTGAAGGTCACTGGCCCCCGGCAGACTTGCGAACTCGGTCTCCAACGTCTGTGGGCCCACGTGCAGCACCACGTCAAAGCGAAACGCGCTCATCTCGTTGCGCGCTTGGCCGCGTTTGAGACGCACATCAACTGCTGACAGGCGAGGAACGTCCCGTTTCAAGGCGTGGAAAAAGGCCTCAGAAACGACGAGCTCACTTTCCTGCGATACACGCTTTGCGATCCGGCGCGCGAGCTCCGCCGCGCCAATGTGGCCGGGCGCCTGATGCAGGGCAACTAGCGTTTGGAATACTTCAAGATGATCGTAACTGCGAACATCACCGACAAATATTCGACCGCCGTCAACTACCAACTCACTCGCGCGCTTCAGAACCTGAGCAAGATACTCGCTGTCGGGGAAGTACTGACAGACCGAGTTGATTATCACGGTGTCGTACGACCGATCGGTGATGTCGCTGAGAGCGTGCGCTGGCCGCTGCAAAAGCGTTACGCGGCCGCGCTCACTCGGTGTCAGCTCGGCGCCGATAGCTCCGATGGCATGAGGCGACGGATCAACACCCGTGTAGTGCTGGACGTGCGGCGCGACCCGATACAGAACCATGCCGGAGCCACAGCCAATCTCCAACACACGCTCCGGATTCAGCGCGAGTATGTTGCGGTCGGTATGATCCAGCCATTCACGCATGTCGGCAACGGGAACCGGCGCACCCGTGTAGCTATCTTTCCACCCGGCGATGTTGAAACGCGGTTCTGGGGCTTCCTGGCCTTCCCTGTACGCCTCATCCCACAGCACCTCCCACTGCGCCACGCGGTTGGCGCCATACATGGCGCTCTCAGGTTCTTGCGGGATTACGTAGGCAACGAGCTGCGCAAGGTCGCCGTCGGAGCGGGCCATGACAACGTTCTGCCGAACTGCTGGATGTCGGCCGAGGACGGTTTCTATCTCACCAAGCTCGATGCGGTAACCATTGACCTTCACTTGCAAATCCAAGCGGCCTAGAAACTCGATTTGGCCGTTCTCGCGGTAGCGGGCAAGGTCACCCGTCCGATAGAGTCGTCCATTTGCATCATATGGGTCGACAATAAATCGTTCGGCTGTGAGATCTGGTCGCCCAATATAGCCGCGCACCACACCTGCCCCGCCAATGCACAGTTCGCCTGGCACGCCGATGGGAGTCATTTGACTACGCGCGTCGAGAATACGGACAGTGGTGTTTGCAATCGGCCTGCCGATGGTGACCGGTTCTCCAGCGCGCACACGCGCTGCAGTTGACCAGATCGTAGTTTCAGTCGGACCATACATATTGTGAATTTCACCGCGCATGACCGGAGCAAGCATATCGGCAAGATCTGTGGGCAGTGCTTCGCCTCCCAGCAGAAGGTGTTTGAGCCCTGCCAATCTGACGAGCCCGTCCGGGTCGCTTGTCAGCATCCGCGCCATTGACGGAGTGCACTGAAGGTGAGTCACGCAGCGATCGCGAATCTGATCTACGATCGAACCGCTCGCAGCTCCTTCGATCTCTTGCGTCGGCGAATTGGCAAGTTGCCTGAGCCTGTCGAGATGGGGCAGGTTTTCAAGCACGATTTCCGGATCGACGCCAAAGTCGATCAAGCAAGCAACCTCGTTGACTCCGATCAACTTGAGGCTCTCGATCATGCCCAGCGCCTTTTCGGGGGACCCGAACAAGCCAGCCGTTTCAAAATAGCGGTCGAAGGCATGGTCCATCAGGGCGGCCATGTCTTCTTCGGTGAAGCGCGTTGCATCGAAGTCGACTGCTTTCGCGCCAGCTTTCAATGAGGGCTGGCGGAAGGCGGGAAACATCGTCGGCGCCACTTTCACAAGGTCGAAGGAACTGCGCAGGTAATCGCCGAACGGTTTGCGCGCCAGCTCACGCGCTCTTTCCGTGTCCTCGCACACAAAGGTATGAAGCATGACCGAGATATTGCCCTGCCCCTCGAAGCCGGCTTCTCGCCTTGCAGCGCGATATTCCTGAAACTTGTTTCTGAGATCTTCCAGATCCTGGCCAAGCATGTTGGTCAGTATGTTGGCGCCTAGCTTGCCGGCGAGCCTGAACGTGTCGATGCTGCCAGCAGATGCGAGCCACATCGGCGGCGTCTTCTGGATCGGCCGTGGCAGGACGCTGACTGAAATGGGCTTGCCGTGGCCGTTGTTGACCTCGACTTGCTCGCCCCGCCAGAGTTTCATCACCGTCTCGATGTTCTCGAGCATGATCTCGCGCCGGCGTTCGTAGGCGTGCGGCATGAAGGCAAAGTCATTGACATGCCAGCCGGATGCGAATGACAAGCCGACGCGTCCCCCCGACAACTGGTCGATTACTGCCCAGTCTTCTGCAACGCGCAGCGGGTTGTGTAGTGGCAGGACTATGCTGCCAGCCCGCAAAGCGACGTGGCTAGTGATCGTGGCAAGTGCGGCTGTTGTCACAGCAGGGTTGGGATAGAGCCCGCCAAATGCGTGAAAATGGCGCTCCGGGGTCCACACCGCACTGAAGCCGTGCTTGTCGGCGAATTTGGCGCCTTCAAGCAGCAGTCTGTAAGCGCCCCCAGGCGCTGACCCACCTTGGTCAGCGGCGAAGTAGAAAAGCCCGAACGCCATCGGTTCTTTGGAGATTCTGACGGGCGCGTCGCGCGACTGCGAAGCGCGGTCGCTTTCGCTCTGTATGACAACTTCAAATCCGCGGGTCAGGGTCCAGAACAGTTCGAGCACGGAAATATCGAACGACACGCTGGTGACGGCAAGCCAAACACCGGGCTCTGCGCCAATCACGGCGTCCATGCCGGTGAAGAAATTGGACACGTTCCCGTGCTGAACCATCACGCCTTTGGGTCGCCCGGTCGAACCAGAGGTAAAGATCACGTAGGCCAGATTGTCGGGTGTCGCATCCGAACCCGGGCTTTGCGCCGAAACATGTCGGGCAAGGTCTTCAATGCAAACCAAATCAGCGTCCTTCGCCGCTACTCGTCCCACGAGGCGGCGCTGCGTAATCAGAACCTTGGCGTTCGAATCCTCAAGCATCATGGCAAGCCGGCCGCGCGGGTAGACCGGGTCCAGCGGCACATATGCGCCGCCCGCCTTCAGCACGCCCAGAAGACCAACCATGAGGTCGAGCGACCTCTCAATGCAGACGGCGACCAAAACGTCCGGCCCTACCCCACGCGCGCGCAGCATTTCAGCTACGCCGTTAGCGCGCTGATCAAGCTCGCGGTAGGTAAGCGCCTCTCCCCTGAAAACGATCGCTATGGCATCCGGCGTGCGCGCAACCTGGGCTTCAAACAACTCGTGAACACAACGGTGCGAAGCATAAGGGGTGGTCGCATTCTGCCAATCCTCGAGGAGGCGCCTGCGCTCGACGACAGGCAGGATGTCGAGTTGCCCGACGGGTTCAGAAGGTCGCTGAAGACCGGCAGCTAAAAGTACGTCAAACCGATCTGCCAAAGTGCGGACCGCGGCGTCTGACAGAGCCTTTCGATCATATGCCCAGCCAATCGCTCCACTCTCGGCTATGACGAGGGTGAGATGAGTACCTGGAATCAGCGCATTGCGAGGAGCGACTCCGGCCAACGACTGAAAGCGTATGCCGATGGGAAGCGGCGGGATTGGTGGTCCGTTGCGCAAGACATTGTAACGCGTCACCACGTCGCTGGCGAATGTCTTACGACGCTTCTGGATCTCGAGTTCATTTTCAACACGCGTGCGCAGAACGGAAAAATCGGCGCTCAGATCAACATCTATGTGCATTGGGGTTGAGGAGGCGTAGGCAAAGGAGACGTCCTGCGGAATCGCCCTGTGCAACGCGAGGTCGATTCCACCGCTTTCACCGACACGCGCGATGTAAGCAAAGAGTGCTGCGACTAAGGCGCTACAAGGATCAGCTGGGTCACCGGCGAGCGCTGTGCTTGCGGCTCGAACGTGCAGTGCGGCTTCGACAGGACCTGAATGGGGCCTGAGTTCCGCTATGGCAGGCCCGCGTAGAGTGGACAATCGCCCCACCCAGAAGCGTTCATTCTTCGTCACGGTCGCGTCGAATGCATGCGCAGCTTCACGAAGCTCTGACGACACAGGCGCGATAACCTGGCCTATCCGCAGGCCCAAAGTGACTGGCTCAATCGCGGCGCCGTCTAGCGTTGCGAGTCTGGAGAAACGCAACGCGCCATCTGCAGTCGCGATTGTCAGACTGCTTTTATCAATTGCAAGGACAGATCCCGCTGGAGCATGGCCAGCCTGATCAATTGAGACATCTCTAGCCACAACCGCGCCCGATGGCAGGAGAAGTTTAGGATGGCACATCCAGTTGTCTTCCGAGCCCAAATCCAGACCGCGGACAAAGGCGTGTATCGTGGCCGACGGTTGTGCAAAGTCGATCACCCCCAAGTCAGGCCGTTCGAAGCGAAGATGGAAATTCTGACGTGGGCCCTGAACGTCTGCTGGCGTAGGCCGACCACTCGAGACTTCGAGTCCAAGAACTTCGATCAATCGGCGAAAACTCTCGAGACCCGCTTCTACGCATTTGGCGCCAAGAGAGAATGACGTGTCGTCCTTGCAAATTTCGATGGCCTGCTGAAGCAAGATCGCTCCGCTATCAACGTCATTGGCCATCTCATGCCAAGTAACTGCGTGCTGCGCCTGCCCATCAATGATCGCCCACGCCGTGGCGTTGAAGCCCGCATAGCGCGGGAGCGGCGAGTCGTGATAATTGATCGCGCGACGGCGCGGCAAAGTCAGAACATCGGCGGGCGTTATGGTGTGGTTCACCACGCTAAACAGGTAGTCGAACGGTTCACGGCCTAGCCAGGCTCCCTGCTCTTCAGATGTTGGAGCGCGAGCAATCCCCTGGATGCTAGACCACGCCGACACTTCCGGGCAGTCTGAGACGACGCCGCTTATACTATGGCCACTCTCCAACCAAGCTTCGGCGCATGCGACGAGAAGTCGACCGCTGCCAATGAATGCGCCAATCATCATCGTGACACGCCCCTGCCGTTCTGTGTTCACGGGTCAAGTTGCCAAGCTTGCCCCGCCCGCTGTACTCGGCGTTGCGCAGCTGGCCGGGCTATATATGGCAGGCCTGAAGAAACTCATGACACCGCACTCAAAATAGCAGTGACGCAGATTCCAAGGCGCTCCTTCTGGACGCGCATTGTAAACTCAACGCCCACACCGGCCGCCCACTGGGATCGACGTATCCCTCCGGGACTAGCACTCCTTGTGCCAGTCCACGCGAATGTCTCTGCCGTCGGTTAAGGCTGCAACAGCCCCAAGGTAACCGCTGACCGGTTCATCCTCCGCAAACCGCCAACGACTAGGATCGTGGCCAGCGCGCGCCAGCCGAAGTAGCCGGGGTGCTCCAACGCCTGGCGGGCTTATATCAAAGTCCTCCAGCGGCAGCGAAACGCCTGCGCCGACGGCCTTGATGAAAGCTTCTTTCAGCGTCCAGTATCGGAAAAACGCCCGAGTCCGCTCTGGCTCATCGATCGTGGCAAGCGCAGCCTGTTCCGCGTCAGATAACGGCCAAGCCATCTCGTCCAAGGTCAGCGGGCGTATGTACTCGATATCTACGCCAATGCGCGCCTCGTATGACGCCGCCAGCGCCGCCATGCCTTCTGAATGACTTAAGTTAAACGACGGCAGACCGTTCGCGTTATGGGTAAAATTTGGCCGCCCATTCGCTTCTGTGCCGAAAGCGATCACTGTCGGCGCAACCCCGGTAATCCGGCCCAGGATCTGACGCATCCGCCCCCTTGAGGCAACCCAACGCCGGCGATCCAACGGCATAGCGAAGCGTTGCGCTCGCTCGTGTTCCTCAGGGGACAACAAGGCGGAGACAGCTTCAAACTCATCGGCTTCCAGATCGAGCGACCAGAACCAGACATCGATGCGCAACGGCGCAGGGTTCATATTTGGCGCCTTCATCAATACCCAATGTCATCCAGCGTCCGGAGTCTTCACGCTTCGTCACCATAGCAAGGAGCACAGTTCGTGCCCCATCAGAAGCAAGGTGGTTCGGCAAGTGCTCCGAGTGGTTAATGATGGGTGGTATTGGAGTTGCAGCGAAGTTCAGCGCCCACGACGATGCCCGCCGGTCCAGGACAAGCAAAAATGGCATTGAACTCGCCAGCGTCAAACTGCACGGCAATATGGTCGGCACCGTATGGGATGCGGCTATCTAACAGTGAGGCCTTTAGCGTGCGCTGGGAATTCGCGCCCAAGCGCCTCTCGTATTTCAACGCTAGCGTGCTGGTTCTCGACCTGGAGATGATCCGAAAGGCCGGCGGCTTCGAACCAGCTATCAAAATACTCCAAGACCATCGTGAAAAGTGTATGTTTATGGACCAGTGCGCGCTCAACGGCATGATGGGGGATCGGTCGACGCCGATCGACCGGACATGGAATGTGCAACGTCGCATGGTCTTGCGTGAAGGAACTTCCGGTCATCTCGCGCCGGAGGAGATGCAGACAGGCCAATGCTCGCAAATCATCCACTTCACCGAGACCAACAAACCCTGGGCGGTTGACGGCTACCGCTCCTTCGTCTGGATGTATTGCAAGTATTTGCAGCGCACGCCCTACTGGCGATTGGTCAGCGCCAAAGCCAAGACCACTGTCGTCAAAAATGTTCGCCGCTATGTAAAGACTGCGGTCAACCTTGCTCGGCTGACGACGAAAGTCAGCCAATGACTGACACTCTCGAGCGCACCACAGTCATCATACCAACCTTCAATCGCTCCGCATACCTGCGCGAGACGCTCGGAAGCCTGTTTGCGCAGACGCTACCGCCGGCGGAGATCATCGTTGCCGACGATGGATCTACGGACGACACTCCGGCACAGATGGCGAAGCTCGGTAATCGCATCCGCTACGTGAGAAAATCGAATAGCGGAAAATCGGATACGCTCAACCAGTGCATCAAGCTCGCGCAGCACCCGCTTATCTGGATCATGGATGACGACGACATCGCGCGCCCAGCAGGGCTGGAAGCGATGACACGGGCGATAAGCGGCAGGCCTGAAATCGGCTTTGTCTATGGCCGTTACAAAAGATTCAGCGTTGATCCAATCAGTGGAGCGCGCCGCGTTTGGGATTGCGGGCACTGGAGCGACGTCGAAGACGATCAATTCTTCCGGGCCAACCTAAACGACCTTTTCGTACACCATCCCGGACTTTTGGTACGGCGCGAAGCCTACGAGTCCCTCCTCCCCTTCTCACGTGAGTATGGTCGCTCAGAGGACTACGAGATGATGATCCGCCTCGCGGATCGTTTCGATTGTCGGCGGACCGACGAGATCATTTTCTTCCAGCGCCAGCACGATGGTCCACGGTTTGGCAACCTCGACGGCGCGAAGCGCATGCAGCGCTGGATCGACGAACAGAAGAGCATGTTCAAGGTTGTCCGAACCGAATTGCCGCTCGCTTCCTTTCTCCCGCGCCAATATCGTAACTTTCCATTGGCAGCGCCCCAGCGACGTGAAGCGCTGATCCTTCGTGGCGTCGTCATGGCCCGCAAAAAGCTCTGGCCCGAAGCGTTCGAGGATCTCCTGGCGGGCTCTTCGATAGCGGGCGCGCAAGGCCCTCTAAGCTCGGTAGAGAGGGCCGCCTCTCGTCATATTTTCTTTTCCAAGTTCGGAAGCTCAGAAGTTCTGTTTGACCGAACCGTCCAGGAAGGTCTTCGCAACCTTGCGGATAAGGGCGCGGTGGGGCGGGAACTTGCGCGCGTTGTTGTGCGGTCGCTACTTTGGTTTATTCGAAAGGAGCTTCAAGCCGGACGTCTTCACAAATCGTGGCAATACGCAACGCTGGCAATGTCGCTAATGGTCCGGGCGCGGACCACCCAATGAAAGCTGCGGACCAGTCGGTCGAGATGACGGCGGCGCCCGGTCAACCGGAGAGCGCCCGTCCGCCGATTTCTCGCATGATACGCGGCGCCATGCTCTGGAATCTGTTGAGCTTCGGTGCATCCCAGGGCGCTGGTTTTGTCGTTTTCTTGATCATGGCGACGCGGCTGCCTCCTGAAATTATCGGTGTTATCGCGCTAGCGACTCTGGCTGCCGACTTCGTCGCGAGCGATGGGCGGTATGCCGCTATGGACGCGGTCATTCAGGCTGGTCGATACGACAAAGCTTATCTCAACTCGGCGTTCGTCGGCTTCTTCCTGCTCGCGACTGCGATCGCAATCAGCATGTGGGTGGCCGCACCCTTCGTCGGGGCCTTTTACAACGCCCCACTGGTGGCGACGTTTATGCCGTTGTTCGGTGTGATGCTGCTTCCGGTCCCGTGGCTGGCCATCATGGACGCGCAGATGGCGCGGAACCTACAGTTTCGTCAGCTTACACAACGTAACATAGCAGGCACCGTGGTCGGCGGCGTCGTCGGCATCGCTCTCGCATTCTCTCCATGGCTTCTATGGGCGCTGTTTGCGCAGCGCGTGGCGGCACTGATAGTCACGACCGTCATGGAAGTTTTCTATACGCGCTGGGCGCCGGGCATCGCGTTCAATCGCAGAGACCTCCTGGACTTCCTACGCCGCTTCTTCTCGCTGTGGGTGATTGGGGCACTGAACCTGCTCATAGGTCGCGCTACCTTGCTGCTCTTCGGACTCCGCTATGACGCCGTGACGGTCGGGTTGACAAGAGCTGCCAACCGCATCGCCGAAACCGTTCAGGGACCGATCGTCAGCCCCATCATGGGTCTATGGTTCCCGCTGATGGCCAAGGTGAGAGGTGATCTTGCAGGTGAGCGCGAAGTCTACAACAGCATCCTGCGAACAGCAGGTTTCCTTGTGCTGCCCGCTTTTGCTGGACTTGCGATCACGACCAATGATCTGGCCGCGTTGTTGTTGCCGCCCCAGTATGCTGGCGTGGGGCCATTGATGCAGGCAACAGCTATCACTTACCTTCTGATTCCCATTGTCTGGTTCAACGCAATTGCTATGACCGCTCTGCGTATGAATAAGATGTCGCTGATCTACACCCTTGGGCTGGTGTGCACATCCCTCACGACCCTGTTTGCATTCCCAACGGCCAGCCCCTCCCAGGCGCTGCTGATCATGGCAATCCCGGCTTTCGTCGCAGGGATCCTTGGGAACATCGTCCTCAATCGCCGCCTGCAGCAATCTAATGCTCAGCACTATGCCGGCCTTGCGCCGGCGATCCTGGCGACAGCAGCGATGTCGGTGATCACCATCATCGTGAGTGGGGTGCTGCATGACAGCGACAGGGTGTTGCGACTGATGGCCTGCGTTGTAACAGGCGGCAGTTCCTATGTGGGCTGGCTTGCCCTGTTTCACGGCGCATGGGTCAAGGATCGGATCGCATTGCTGCGCGGACGAAGCACGACGCAAGTTCCATCAGACCCGTTGTCTGTGACGGTAGCTGAGCCGCAAGGGAAAACTTGACCCCGAGCGGCAAACTGCTCGCGCCGGAACTCCGATCAATCTGTCCGGTGACGCGGTCATCGCCGGTGTGCAGATTGGCGTCCACAGGGGACTATCAGGTAAACTCGCTCAGCCAAAATCGTAAGGTGTCAATCGGCGTCCAAAAGGGACCCCCTATCGGCGTCCAATCGGGACCCCCTTGTGGGGTTCAGGATTGCGGTGACGAGCGCACCGTTTGCGGGGGTTGGGGCGTAGGGAGGGCGTAGCCC
>Ga0105048_10008016_pt1 | contig 16934 bp, 9 predicted proteins | sample MAT05_FD_78382 | JGI IMG/M metagenome (GOLD analysis project Ga0105048, IMG submission 78382) | Freshwater microbial communities from Lake Fryxell liftoff mats and glacier meltwater in Antarctica - MAT-05 | ecosystem: Environmental > Aquatic > Freshwater > Ice > Liftoff microbial mat | place...
CCCCAGCGTTCGCCGTAGTGCGGCGACGCGAGCAGGCGGTCGAGCAGTTTCTCGTAAGCGTCGGCGGAGGTGTCTTTCAGGAAGGCTTCCGTCTCGTCGAGCGTCGGCGGCAGACCGGTCAAGTCGAACGTCGCCCGGCGGATGAGGACGCGTTTGTCGGCATCGCTGGAGAAACCGAGTTTCTTCGCCTTCATGCGTGCCAGCAGGAACGCGTCAATCGGCGTTCGGCCGTGATCTTCAGCGGTCATGGGCGGGGTGGCAGGTTTGGTAAACGGTTGGAAGAACCAGAAGGCCCGGTCGTCCGCCGTGATCAGCAGTCCGGTGCCGACCTTTTCCGGTTCCGGCCCGCGCACCTTGGCGCCGCCCGCGATCCATTTCTCGATCACGGCGATCTGGGCCGTCGTGAGCTTCTTCTTGGTCGGCGGCATCTCGCCGGTCTGCACTCGTTTCAGCAGTAGGCTCAGGTCGGCTTTGGAAGGAACGATCGCCGGCCCAGTCTGACCCCCCTTCACGAGGAGACGCTGCAAACGCGTGTCGAGCTCGCCTGAGAGTTTTTCGCCCTCGCCATGGCATTCGAAGCAGTAGGCTTTGAAAATCGGGCGGATGTGATCCTCGAAAACGAGGTCGCCCTCGGCCGCGCGTGAGGAAGCCGCGAGTAGGCCGACCGCGAAGGCTGCTAGATACCATCGAATCATGCGTGAAACCGGCGGTAGGTGGGTGGCGAGAATAACTGGCAGGTCTCTTTACTATCTACAGAATAGGATGGAAATGCAAGGAGAAATCAACAGGAGGAGGAACCACGAATCAAACGAATCTGACGAATGAAGATCAAGCGCATGTTTTTCTTGATTCGTCAGAGTCGTTTGATTCGTGGTTCCTTTCTTACGGAACAAGACGGGAGCGTTCATGTCACAAGCGGAATCAAACGAGATTGTCGAACTGACGGAGAACGTCTCGGCGTCGCCCTATTGCAACGCCGATATGGCGCCGGTCGGCGCCGCGGGGCGGAAGTGGGGCTTGCGCGACATGGCGGCGCTGTGGATCTCGATGGCGGCCTGCATCACCACCTACACACTCGCCTCGTCGCTGATTGCCGGCGGCATGAACTGGTGGCAGGCGATCCTGACCATCTTCGTCGCCAACGTCATCGTCCTCATCCCGATGATCCTGAACGCCCACGCCGGCACGCGTTATGGCATCCCGTTTCCCGTCTATTGCCGGGCGTCGTTCGGCATTCGCGGCGCGAACGTGCCTGCGTTGTTGCGTGCCCTGGTCGCGTGCGGCTGGTTCGGCATCCAGACCTGGATCGGCGGGGCAGCCATCTACGTCATCGGTGAAATCTACAACCCCGCTTGGCGAGATCTGCCCAAGCTCGCGGTCGGCATCAACGTCGCTCAACTCGGCTGTTTTCTATTCTTCTGGTCGATCAACATCCTCGTCATCTTCATGGGAATCGATTCGATCCGCGTGCTTCTGAACATCAAGGCCCCGCTTCTGATCGCGCTCGGCCTGCTCCTGCTCGGCTGGGCATATTATCACGCCAACGGCTTTGGGCCGATCCTGAATCAACCGTCGAAGTTCGAGCCCGGCGGCGAGAAGGCCGGCCAGTTCTGGGCATTCTTCTTTCCGGCGCTCACCGCCAATGTCGGTTACTGGGCAACACTGTCGTTGAACATCCCTGACTTCTCTCGCTACGCGCGCAGCCAGCGATCTCAGGCGCTCGGTCAGGCGCTTGGGCTCCCTTCAACCATGGCTCTGTATGCCTTCATCGGCGTGGCCGTCACGTCGGCCACGCTGGTCATTTACGGCAAGGAGATCTGGGACCCCGTCAAACTCTTGGAGAAGTTCCCGAACCCGATCGTGCTCGTCATCGCCATGTTCGCTCTCTGCCTGGCGACGCTCGCCACCAACATCGCCGCCAACGTGGTCAGCCCCGCGAATGACTTCGCCCACCTCTGCCCCAAGAGAATCGGCTTCCGCACCGGTGGGCTCATCACCGGCATCATCGGCATCCTGATGATGCCCTGGAAACTCTACAACGACCCGGAAGGCTACATCTTCACCTGGTTGATCGCCTACTCCGCCCTGCTGGGGGCCGTCGGCGGAATTCTCATCGGCGATTACTTCATCATTCGCCGTAAACGGCTCGACCTGGCCGGACTCTATCGAAAAGAGGGTCCGTACTGGTACTCCAGCGGCTTCAATCGCACGGCCCTGATTGCCCTGATCCTGGGAATCGCCCCCTGCGTGCCGGGCTTCCTGGTGGAGGTGAAGGCGGTCGAGTTGCCGCCGATCTGGAAAGAGCTTTACCACTACGCGTGGTTCATCAGCTTCGGCGTGGCGCTGGTGGTTTATGTCGTGGGGATGTGGGGGAACACAGCCGGCCGAAAGACAACAACGACCTCCATTATTTGAGTGTTGTTCAAGCGACACGAAATTGTAAGGTGATAGAATGAGGACAAGAGGTGCTTGACATGGTAACGACAATCGAGACAGTATTCGAGAAGGGCGTTTTTCGTCCGCTTCAGCCGGTGACAATTCTCGAGAATCAGCGAGTCCGAATCAACTTTGAAGAAGACCCCCCAAACGGAGCAGCTTGTTTGAAGCACCCCCGCCTGCGTCCCCGGGAGTACCCAGACGATTACCCGGAAGTTGCCGAAACCGATTTCGAGTACACGTCTGTACCACCGAAGTCGATCCATACCGTTCAAGCTAGAGTCGTTTTTGCAGGAAAGTTACCCCCTGCTCCTTATCCAGAAGATGAGTAGCCGATGTTGCCATTCTGGAAATCATTGACGGATTCTCAGCTCAACCAGGGCGATTTTCTACCCGACTGTCTAGTGCCGATCATTCCGCCCACGTTTGGACCACAATCACAAACGACAGACCTGACGATCCACACCGTTGATTTGGTGATCCTAACCCAAAGCTGCGACTTGGCAAAAGCAAAGAGCGGTCTAGTCGCTCTCTGCCCCATTTACTCGATCAAGATATTCGAAACAACGAACCCCGCGTATGGAAAGAAAGGCGCTTGGGAAGAAGTTCGAAAGGGCCGGCGAGAAGGACTGCTCTTGCTTGCATCGCCGATCAATCCCACCGATGGGCGCGAAGCGTTAGTCGTCGATTTTCGTGAGATTTATAGCCTTCCATTCGAGTATCTCGTTCAACATGCTTCGGCACTAGGTACGCGCTGGCGACTCGAGTCTCCGTATCTCGAACATTTCTCGCAAGCTTTCGCAAGGTTCTTCATGCGGGTTGGCCTGCCATCGGCAGTGCCTCCCATTCTTTAGCTTGACGATTCGAATTTCAGACACTCATAACCCCCACAAACCCCGATTCACCGCCGATCGCGATGCGGCTGTCGTTCGGGGCCCAGGCGATCTGCGAGATGCCGTCTTCGATCTTGGCTTCCGAGAGCACCCGTTTCGCGCCGCCGGGATACCAGAGGGCGAGTTTGCCTCCCGCGCAGGCTGACGCCAAGAGAACTCCCTTGTGCTGGAACGCCAGGGCGCTCAGCGGTTCTTCGTGCAAGGCGAAGCTGATCGGCTTCGAGCCGGCCGGTCCCTTGCCGGAACAATCCCAGACGGTGACGAGCTGGCCGCCGCCCGAGGCGATATAGGTGCTCGTCGAATCCCAGGCCAGTTCGCGGACCTTGCGCGGGTAGCCGCTCATCTCCAGGTCCTTGCCGTCCTTGACGTACCAGAAGTGGACCGACGCATCTTGCGCCCCGCCGACGAGGCACTTGCCGTCCGGGCTCCAGGCGAGCACCAGAGCCGAGCCCTTCCAGGAAAACTGACGCAACAGCGCATCGGCTTCAGGAGACCAGAAACACGGGCCGCCGAAGCCGATGCTGGCGAACTCTTTCCCTTTCGGGGCCCATTTCACATCAGCCACGGTTGATGGAAGATCGGCGAAGGAACGGACCAGTTCGCCTTGATCATTCCAGAGCCGCAATTTCTTCCCGGCCGCGGAGACCAAATAGTCTCCTTTCGGACTCCAGACGACGCGTTCCGCCCACGGAGCGTCGGCATCGAGAATGCCGGCAGCAGTTCCCTTGGCCCCGTCCCAGAGGCGGACTTTGCCGTCCTGTCCCGAACTGGCGATTAGATTGCCGTCCGGTTGCCACGACAGACACGTGGTGCCGAAGCCGTGACCGGGCAGTGTGTATTTGAGAACGCCATCGGTCGCTTGATAAATATGGATCGGCCCGCTGACGGAGGCGGCCGCGATGCGTGAGCCGTCCGGCGACCACGCCAGGGCAATCACGTGATCGTCGAGCGACGCCTGCCAGAGCAGGGACAATTTCGGAGGTTGCGAGAGCTTGGCCATGATGTGGGATGTTATAGGGGACCTCGAAAGTCCAGAAACGGCCGTCCCTGGGCTTTCTTGAATTATCGCGCATCCCACAAGCGGATATTGCGATCGCGGCTTGTCGCGAACAGCCTCAGGCCGTCGGCGGTGAAGGCGAGATCGTGGAAGCCGCCTAGGCGGCTGTCACGGAGCATCAGCGTTTCCTTGCCCGTCTCAACGTCGAACAGCCGGATCGAGCCATCTAGGCTACAGGTGGCGACGCGGTCGTTACTGGGACTGAAGATCGTTCGAGGGACCAAGTTCAAATTCCCTTCGAGCGTGTGTTTCGGCCGGGCCGTTGCGGCATCCCAGACGATGACGCGGCTTGACGCGCCCGACGTGACTACCCATTTGCCGTTCGACGAATAGCGGACCGAGTTGACGTGATGCTCGTGAACCTTGCGGACACTCACCGCTTCGCCTTTGTCGATATTCCAGAAGCGAACGCTGGAGTCGTCGCTGCCGCTGACCAATCGATCCGCGTCCGTCGGGTCGAATGCCAGCGATTGCACGGTGTCCTCGTGCCCTTTCAGAACATCGACCGGTTTTATACGGTTAAGATCGTGAATACGAATGACACCGTCGTGGTGCCCCGTGGCAACCGACTTGCCGTCGTGAGAGAATGCCGCCGAGGAAATCGCCGAACCTTCAGGGCTCTTCAGATCCAGCGGGCAGTCGGTCTCCGCATCGACCGCGTTGAATTCGACTGTCCCGCCGCCGGTGACCATGGCCACGAGTTTGCCGTCGGGGGAGAAATGAACATCTCGCGGAAGATTGTTTTCCGTGTAGCGCCGATTGATCATGCGGACGGTCTTCCAGGTCGCCGTATCGATCAAGACAACATGGCCGCTCAACAGGGCGACGGCGGCCAGGCGACGATCGGGGGAAATCGCCAAACGCCACGCGCCGCCTGCGGGGAGTTCGACCTGACGGCGATCAGGATCGACATGGGCATCCCAGATTTTGACATCACCGGTTGTGCTGGTGGCCGTTAACTTTAACTGTTTGCCGGGTGCGAAGGCCACGTTGATAAAGCTGGCGCCGCTGCCGCGAAACGTGCGTGCTTCGTGACCGGCCGCGACCTGGTAGTAGTGAATCAGGGAATCGTTTCCTCCCGCCGCGAGATAGTCGCCATCGGGCGAGAAGGCGAGGGCGTTCATGACTTCGGAACTGCCTTTGAACGATCGCAATTCCTGACCCGATCGTGTATCGACGATAAGAACTACGCCGTTGGACATCGACAATGCCGTCGTGCGACCGGTAGGAGGCTCAACGGCAATCCGCACGGCTGCCGCGTTCTGGAAGCGAAACGGCGGAAGCGCCTTGCCCGTTGGGAGATCCCAACGGTAGACCGCCGTACCGCTGACGCAACCCAACAACGTCTTGCCATCGGGCGTGAAGTCGAAGTTCATCAGGGTGCCGTGATGCCCTTCGAGCCGATTCAGAATCCTGTCGCTGCCGGTCTTCCAGACGAAGATCTCGCCACCCGCCTGATTGTCGCGGGGGTTCATCGCCGCGGATACGATGGTCTCGCCATCGGGGGCGAATCGAGCGTTGAAGACCTGTTCCGAATGCTTTTTAAACTCGAAGGTCGTCTCGCCCGATTCCACATTATGAATCATGACTGTTTTGTCGTCGCTGGCGCTGACGAGGAGCTTGCCTGTCTTGTTGAAATCGACCGACGAGACGTAAGTTCGATGCGAAGTGATCCGATGTTCGATTTCGCCGGAGGTGACCGACCGGATCAGAATGTGGCTGCCGAGAGCGGTGGCGATGCGTGTGCCGTCCGGGCTGGCCGCGATGGGGCCGCTGCTTGCATCCGGAAGATTGAAGAGTTCCGACCTGGTCAGGCGGTCGAGGTAGCCCCATTCGAAGCCGCGCGGATCGCGCCGGCCGGGTTCGATGGTGCGATAACGATCGAGAATCTGTTGGGCGCGCGCGATCTGCCCCTTCTCCCAGTCGCGATGGGCGATCACCATGTCCGAGTCATACGCTTCCGCGTTCTTGAGTTCAGCGAGGCGTTGGGCCGCTTCCCGTTCGATTGTCTCGCGGCGCAGGGCGTCGTCCTTTTCCCGGTTCGCCTCCAGCGCCTTGGTTTTTTCGAGATTGGCGATCCGTTCCTGCTCGCGGAAGTAGCCGGCGTTGCGCTCGGCCCGTACCGCGAAGTAAGTCGCCACGCCGGCGCCGATCAGGAGAACCGCGCCGACGGCCGCCATCAAGCTGGCAGCCAGGGGATTGCGCCGGCCCCAGAGTCGAGCTTGAACCACCGGACCGATCGACCGAGCCGTGATCGGCCGGCCTTCGAGAAACCGAGCAAGATCGTTCGCCAGATCGGCGGCTCGGGTGTAGCGATGGCGCGGGTCCTTTCGCAGGCACTTGAGGCAGATCGTCTCCAGATCGCGGGGAATCGCCGGTTGCAGTCGGCGCGGCGGAATTGGATCGTGGAGAAGCACCTGATGAATAATCTCCGCCTGGCTGCCGGTGAAGGGCGGCCGACCGGTGAGCATCTCATAGAGGATAATGCCCATCGCGTAGAGGTCGATCGAACCGCCCGCTTGATCCGCCTGGCCGATGGCGAATAATTCGGGCGCCATGTAAGGCGGCGTGCCGGCCGTGAAGCCCGTGGCAGTCAGCCGGTTCTCTTCATTCAGATGCCGGGCCAGGCCGAAGTCCGCCACTTTCAGTTGATTGGGATCGACCGTCCCATCCTTGATGTGGAGTAAGATGTTCGACGGCTTCAAATCGCGATGAATGATGTTCTGATCATGGGCATGCTGGATGGCGCGGGCGAGCGTCTCGACGATCTCGGCGGCGAAGCGCACGTCGCACGGCTTGCGGTCAATGTGTTGGTGAAGTGTGCCGCCATCGACGAACTCAAGCGAGAAATACGGTCGGCCTTCGCAGGCGCCGACCTCGAAAATCTGCACGATGTTGGGATGGCGCAAGCGGGCGACGGCCGCGGCTTCGCGGTGAAAGCGTTCGCTGGCTTCGCCGCCGGCATCCATTCCCGCCTGGATCATTTTGAGGGCGACAATCCGGTTCAGGCCGATCTGCCGGGCCTTCCAGACTACGCCCATGCCGCCGCGGCCGAGGATGCCGAGAATTTCGTAGCCCAAGGGAGCAACCGAATCGCCGCGAGAGAAGGATGAATTTGGAGCGACCATGGTCGAGACGTGGAAGGGCAACCGAGTGGGGGGAGCGGAACCGGCCTGTGGCGGCGGTCGCAAACGGCGAGTCGGCAGTTCGCGATCAAGATCGGATATCGACATGGCCTATTCTCCCTTACGGGTCGGGTCAGGTTCGACCGTCACATTGATCGATTGTTCCGAAATGGGGACGAAGTCATTCCCTTGCCAACCGTGTTGCAGCCGCACACGGTAGGCGCCTGGCTTCAGATAGCGGAACGACACGGGAAAGTCGCCTTCCGGCGTGTCGTCGGCCTTGAGCCCTTCTACGGGGAAGAACGAATGCTTGCCGATTTGAGCCGTGCGTACGGGGTCGGGCACGCCATTGACTAACTCCAACGCGCTGACCCGCAACACGGTGCGATGAGGAGTATGGAGCAACTTGGCGGGCGGCACGGGCCATGCCTTCCCGGTGACGTTGGCCAGTTTGTAGTGAAGCGATACATCAATGCCGCTCACGGGCTTGCCTTCAAGCCGAAATGAGTCGATCCGGCAGGCGACCGCGGCGGCTCGCAACAATTCGCGATCGGTCACGGCCCCCGCTTCCCACACGCGAATTGTTTGATCAGGCGAGGTCGACAGAATGCGCCGGCCATCGTCGGAGAAGATCGCTCCCGTCACGTCGCGCGTGTGCCCACGAAGGGTGAGCGTTTCCTGGCCGGTACGGAGATCCCAGAGCTTCATTGTCAAGTCAGCACTGCCGGAAAGAAGGCGGTCTCCTTCCGGGCTGAACACGAGGCTGCGGATCGCTCCGGTGTGTCCTTCGAGTTTGTACTCGATTCGACCGCTCGTAAAGTTCCAGACGCGGACAACCAGATCGTCGCCGGCCGTAGCCAGCCACTGACCGTCGCGTGAGAACGCCGCAACGCGGGACGGAAGCGCGTTCTCGGAATAGTCGCGATACGACGAGAGATCGTCCAGTAGGTAGAGGCGAGGAGCAACGTCGACCCCCAGCACCAACAAATGATTGGGATAGCCGGGACGAAACAACACGTCGGACGCCCCCCGTCCCGAAATCTTCCAGGTTACGGGCGTCTCTTGCTTAACGAGCGAGTGAACCTGAATCGTTCCATCGCGATGCATTGTCGCCAACCGCTTGCTGTCCTGGCGGTAGGCGATTCTGCGGACGCCTTGAGCGAGGCCGGGCAATTCGAACAGGGTGGGCTGTTTGGCTTCCAGGTCCCAGGAATAGACCGCGGATGCTTCGTCGTCTTTCAAGTCCGCGCGAACGAAGGTGAGCGATCTTCCGTCCGGAGCAAGGGCGGAACTGGAAATCGGACCGCGGCCGTCCATCCGGAAGTCAGCCGTAGCGAGGGATTTGCCCTGCCCGCTATCCCAGACGCCGACGAAACCGGGGCCGCCCGCGACGGCCACTCTCCATTGATCGGGAAGAAGATGGATATTCGTCAGCGGCCCCCAACGACTTTGAATCACGAAATGCTCCGGATCTTCCGCGGTATTCCAACTGAGAATGGTCTGATCCATCCCCGCGGAATAGACGAAAGGCGTGCCGGGAGCCCAGGCGACGTCGACCAGCGCCTGGGTGTGGCCCCGGTAGGTGCGCCGTTCCTCGCCGGTGGAGGCATCCCAGATTTTCAGGAGTTGATCGCTACCCGCGGAGGCCAAGGTGCGCCCGTCCTCGTGAAACGCGAGCGAGTGGACCCAATTGACGTGGCCGTGCAGCCGGCGTACTTCCTTCCAAGTTTCATGATTCCAAAGGAGGATCTCGCCGCGCGAGGTTCCTGCCGCCAACAGCGACCCTTTCGGTGCGAAGGTGACCGAGCGGGCCGCCACTCCGCTGGGCAAGGGCAGCGTGTGGATCAGTTTGCCCGAGCTTGAATCCCAAACGCGGACCGCGCCGTCCGCGCCCGCCGTGGCGATCCGGTTGCCATCCGGTGAATAAGCCAGATCGTGGACCGAAGCGTCGTGGCCCGCCGTGATTGCCTTCTCACCCGTGGCCACGTCCCAGACAACAAGTTGACCGGGCTTGTTAACGCGACTTTCATCCGCCAACACGGCCGCGACGAATCCGCCCCCCGGCGCAAAGCGCAAGCCGAGCGATCCGACCTCGCCGGTCGATATTGTCCGCAGAAGTTTGTAAGTCTGGGCATCCCAGAGCTTGATGGTTTTGTCATGGCTGGAGGTAGCGATGCGCTTACCCGTGGGATCAAAAGCCACACGCTCGATGAGATGCTGGTGCGCCGTCCGGGGATCTTGGCCCAGAGCGGTGATGCGCTTGGGACTACCGGTCAGGTCCCAGATCTCGCAGACGTTGCGGAACGCCCAGATAATGCGCTTGCCGTCGGGAGAAATGGCCACGCTGCGGCAACCGTCCGGCACGAAGAACTGAACCCCGTAGGATGTGTTCAGGCGAGTGAGATAGTGCCATTCGAAGCCGCGATAGTCCGGCTGGTCGTGGCGGGCCGGTTCCTGGGCGGCGAGTATACGCCGGCTGCTGGCGACCTGGCCGACTTCCCAGGCGCGAAACGCCTGCAGCATCTGGGAGTCGTACAATTCGCGGGCACGCGACTGTTCGCGTTCAACCGCTTCACGCTTGAGTCGTTCTTCTTCCTGCCGGGCGTCGGACGCCTGCTGGAGCGCTTTCTTTAGCTTTAATTGCCCATCAATGACTTCCTGATGCGAAAGAGAAAGTTCAAGGTGGGCCTGTTCGACGATCTTCTTTTCGTCGCGCAGTTCGTTTGCCGCCTGCCGGGCTTCGCGTTCGTTCTGCTCAGCTCGGCGAGCCTGACCGGCCGCCTCGTAGGCGAAGTACGAGGCAACACCTGCCCCGGCTATCAGCACGAACGTCGTGAGCAGGATCAGAGATGCCACGGCCGGGTTCCGCCGACACCATCGCTGCGCTAAACCGAAGATGCCAATCGGCCGGGCCTTGATCAGCACGCCATTGCGGTAACGGTCCAAATCGTCCGCGAGATCCTCCGCCCTCGTGTACCGGCGTGCCGGTTCCTTCTCCAGACACTTCAGACAGATCGTTTCCAGATCGCGAGGCGTCTTCGGTTGCAGATGCCGGATCGGCACCGGTTCCTGGCGCAGAACGTGATTCAAGATCTCGGCCGGCGTGCTGCCCTGAAAAGGCGGGTGGCCAGTGAGCATCTCGTAGAGGATGACGCCGAGGGAATAAATGTCCGTTGCCGGGCCGACGCTGCCGGGCCGATGCGTAATCTGTTCCGGCGACATGTACTGCGGAGTGCCGGCAATCAAGCCGCTCGAGGAGAGCGCCAGCGAGCGGTCGAGACGTTTCGCCAGGCCGAAATCCGTGATCTTGGGAACTTGAGTCTGTTTCAGAGCCAGATTCGATGAGGCGTCGCCTTGCGGCGTATTGAATTCCGAATTCCGAATTCCGCATTCCGCATTTCCAAGAAGAATGTTGCCGGGCTTTAGATCGCGATGGATGATATTCCGCTGGTGGGTCGCATCAATGGCACGGGCGAGGGTTTCTGTCAACTCGGCCGCGAATGTAGCCGATTGCGGCTGATTGTTGATTAGTTTTGACAGCGTGCCGCCTTCAATGTACTCCATCGAGTAAAAGGGCGTGCCATTGTGCTCGCCGATCTCGAGCACCTGCACGATATTGGGGTGATGCAACTCCGCAATGGCCTCCGCTTCCTGCCGGAAGCGGGCCAGGTCGTCCTCGTCGGCTTGCGCGCCGGCCAGGATCATCTTGAGCGCGACGACCCGGTTCAAGGCAACGTGCCGCGCTTTATAGACAACGCCCATACCGCCGCGGCCGAGCACGCCGAGGACATCATAACCCGGCACCTGTGTATCCCAAGTTGGCCCGCCAGCGGCAGGAAGTACTCCTTGGATAAGAGTGTTCCCGGGGTCGTCCAACATCTTCACGAGATACGGCCGTTCTTGATGAGTCGGCTCGTCCGCTTCCTGATGTTTGGAACGTTCGAAGATTTCACCCACCCGATCCGCCAGCTCGGGGAAGCGAATGGAATATTCTTCGGGGGTCGGTTCGTTGCCGTTGAGCCGCCGAAGGGCGACTTCACACGAGATGAGCTCTATCCAGTCATCGGGCAGCGCATCGGCTTGGTCCAGAAGTGAACGACACTGTTCGACGGTCAAAGGAGCGTCAGTAAACCAAGATCGGCGAAATTCGATGCGTAGAACGGAAACGAGATCGTCGCGGGAGAGTCCCGGAGCAATCGTCGCCGTCCCATTATTAAATATTGACGAACGAAGGACTTGCGTCACGCCGGAAGGCGAGACGTCGCGTTGAAAACGGGTGATCATTTGGCTCGACGACATTGACGGTACTCCGTCGTCTCAGGCCGACCAGAGGGGGGAATTCCCGCATGAAGAGTCAAATTCAGGCGGGAGTTGAAATACTATAGAACAGTTTACGCTCCTGTTGCGTGAAAGCGGAAGAAAAGCCGGACGATGGTTGTCAACGATTTCGCTATTCCCGAGCCGCTTTTAGCCAAAAGCGGGCAGGCATCATTGCGGGAAACGACGCATCATGCGCCAATTCGGTTACCTCGCCATTTGGCTGAGCGCGGCTAACACGTTCGAACGTGCCATGCCATTCGCCCCGCCATACACCTAATATAAAAGTTGTCGTCTCGCTTCACGAGGATCTGCATGTCTTCCCTGTTTCAGATAGTCAGCGACTTCGAACCGGCGGGCGACCAGCCCAAGGCGATCGAGCAACTCGTCTCCGGCTTCCAGGACGGCAAGCGCTTCCAGACCTTGCTCGGCGCGACCGGCACCGGCAAGACGTTTACCGCCGCTCACGTCATCGCCAAGCTCAATAAGCCCGCGCTCGTGCTCGCTCACAACAAAACGCTCGCGGCCCAGCTCTACAAGGAGTTCAAGGGCTTCTTCCCCCACAACGCGGTCAACTACTTCGTCAGCTATTACGACTACTACCAGCCCGAAGCGTACATTCCCCAGCGCGACATCTACATCGAAAAAGATTCCGCGATCAACGAGAACATCGATCGCCTGCGCCTGGCGGCAACGAGCGATCTCGTCAGCCGCCCGGATGTCATCATCGTCGCCAGTGTCTCCTGCATCTACGGCCTTGGTTCGCCCAGCGATTACAAGCGGATGATGATTCATCTGACGAAGGGTGAGACCGTCGACCGCGACAACATTCTCTTGAAACTGGTCGACATCCAGTACAAGCGCAACGACGTCGCCTTCGAGCGCGGCAAGTTCCGCGTCCGGGGCGACACCATCGAAGTCTGGCCCGCTTCCGAAGAATACGCGATGCGCATCGAACTCTTCGGCGACGAGGTCGACAAGTTGTCGAACATCAACCCGCTCTCGGGTGAGACGCTTCAGGTGCTCGATCAACTCTTCCTCTACCCGGCCAAGCACTTCGTCACGCCGGAAGAACGCACGCGGGCGGCCATCGAAGGAATCGAACTCGAATTGCAAAGCCGTCTCGAGCAGTTCAAGACGGAAGGCAAGCTTCTGGAACTCGAACGACTGCGTGCACGCTGCCGGTACGATCTCGACATGCTGCGCGAGGTGGGTTACTGCTCGGGCATCGAGAACTACGCCCGCTGGTTCTCCGGTCGACTGCCAGGTGAGGCGCCCTACACGCTCATCGATTTCTTCCCGGAAGATTTTCTCTGCATCGTGGACGAATCGCACGTCTCACTGCCGCAGGTGCGCGGCATGCACGCTGGCGACACCAGCCGCAAGAAGACACTCGTGGAGCATGGCTTCCGCTTGCCGAGTGCCATGGACAACCGCCCCCTGCGCTACGAGGAATGGGAAGGCCGGCTGAAGCAGGCACTCTTCATGTCGGCCACGCCCGGCACAATTGAACTTGAACGGACCGGCGGCGAGATCGTCGAGCAGGTCATCCGTCCGACGGGGATCGTCGACCCGATTATCCACGTGAAGCCGGCCCGAGGGCAGATCCCCGACTTGGTCAAGGAGATCAAGATCCGGGCGGATCGTAAGGAACGTGTGCTCGTCACGGCCTTGACGAAGCGGATGTCGGAGGATCTTTCGAACTTCCTTCGCGAATCGGGCATTCGTTGCAAATGGCTGCATTCGGAACTCGACGCCATCGAGCGCATCCAGGTGCTCCGCGAGTTGCGTGAAGGCGGTTTCGACGTCCTCGTTGGCGTCAATTTGTTGCGTGAAGGTCTCGACCTTCCGGAAGTTTCGCTGGTGGCGATTCTCGATGCGGACAAGGAAGGTTTCTTGCGCAGCGGCACGTCGCTCATCCAGACCATCGGTCGGGCGGCACGTAACGTGAATGCCGAAGTGATCCTCTATGCCGATCACGTGACTGATTCGATGCAGCGGGCGATGTCGGAAACAAATCGACGGCGTGAGATCCAGATCGCTTATAACGAAGAGCATGGCATCACGCCGCGAACGGTCTACTCGGCCATCAAGAGCGGGATCGAAGACGAGGTGGCCGCCCACCAGTTGGCCCAGGAAGCGGCCGGCATCGCCGAGAAGGACTATGTGACGGCGGAATATCTGGAAGAACTCCAGGCCGAGATGTTGCAGGCTGCTCAGGATCTGAACTTCGAGCGAGCCGCGGAACTGCGTGACCGCATCGCCAAGCTGAAGGGCGAAACCGTCGCCACGCCACAGACGAAGAAGAAGCGCGGCGGGAAAAAGCGGCGGGTGTGATCGAATCGATTTGATGGAGAGGAACTGACGATGCCAAGCCTCGCGATCGACTTTTGCGGCGTGAAGGCCCCGAATCCGTTCTGGCTGGCGTCGGCGCCGCCGGCGAATTCCGAGTATCAGGTGAAGCGGGCCTTCGATGCCGGCTGGGGCGGCGCGGTCTGGAAAACTCTCGGCCACGAGCCCATCGTCAATGTCTCCTCGCGGTATGGCGGAATTGATTACGACGGTCGCAAGTTACTCGGTTTAAACAACATCGAGCTCATCTCGGATCGCACACTGGACGATAACCTGCGCGAGATCAGCAGCGTCAAGAAAGCGTTCCCCCATCATGCCCTGTTCGTCTCGTTGATGGTTGAGTCGAAGCGGGAGTCGTGGCACGACATCACCAAACGCACCCAGGAAGCTGGGGCTGACGGCATCGAATTGAACTTCGGCTGCCCGCATGGCATGAGCGAACGCGGCATGGGCGCGGCCGTCGGCCAGGTGCCCGAATACGCGTGCATGATTACCGAATGGGTCAAGGAAGTCTCAACCATCCCCGTGATGGTGAAGCTGACGCCGAACGTCAGCGACGTGACCGTAATCGGTCGCGCGGCCGTCAAAGCGAAGGCCGACGCCCTCTCACTCATCAACACCATCAACAGCGTGATGGGAGTCGACCTCGACACCTTCGCCCCGAGGCCTGCCGTGCGCGGCCTAGGCAGCCATGGCGGGTATTGCGGCCCGGCCGTGAAGCCGATCGCGCTGAACATGGTCTCGTCTCTCGCCGCCGACCCGGCGGTCACGATCCCCATCAGCGGTATCGGCGGCATCCAGGCCTGGCAGGACGCCGTCGAGTTCCTCCTCCTGGGCGCCCGCAGTGTGCAGGTCTGCACCGCCGTCATGCACTATGGCTTCCGCATTGTCGAGCATCTAATCAGCGGACTCGAAAACTGGATGCGCGAGAAGAAATTCAAGACAATCAACGACTTCGTCGGCAAGTCGGTCCCGCGCATCAAGCACTGGGGCGATCTCGACCTCAACTACAAGGTCGTGGCCGAGATCGATCAGAAGAAATGCATCAACTGCGGCTTATGTTACATCGCCTGCGAGGACGGCGCTCATCAATCGATCCGCTGGGACAAAGTCCCCATGGGCGAATACGCGAAAGCCAGCGGCAAGACGCTCATCCGTTCCGGCGGCGTCGAGGTGCTACCCGGCGCGGGCGGCGACGTGGTCAACCGTTTCACCATCAAGCAAGACACCTGCGTCGGCTGCAATATGTGCAGTCTCGTCTGCCCGGTTTCGGGTTGCATCACCATGAAGGAAATCGACACCGGCAAGTCGTCGATGAGTTGGAACGAGTACCAGAAATTGCTTGCTGACGGGAAGATCGAGAAGATTCAGCCGCCGGAGCACGTGTAGTTTGACGGGCCGGCTTAAAGTTTCTCCCGTTTTCGAACTCCCCGCCACGCTCGCCGCATGTATCCTGTCTGCATACCTCAGTGGGAGAAATCACGATGAAGCTGTCACGCATTCTAATCTGCCTGGTCGCCGTTTGCGGCCTGACGAGCCTGGCCCTCATCTCGCAAGATGCGGCCCCGGTCTCGGCCAAGATGGTCGATGCCGCCGAGAAGTTCCTGGCCTCGCTCAACGACGAGCAGCGGAAGAAGGCGACCTTCGACTTCGACGACAAGCACCGTGTCGAGTGGTTCTTTACCCCCCAGCAAAACAACGAAACGAAGAAGTACACCCGCAAGGGCCTGCCGTTCGAGGACCTGAACGACGATCAAAAGAAACTCGCGCTCGAATTGCTGAAGAGCGGCACGAGTCCGGTCGGCTTTAATCAGGCGACCACGATCATGAGCCTTGAAAACGTTCTGAAGGAGACCGAGCCGCCGAAGAAGAACGGCATGGTCCGCAATACCAATTGGTACTTCGTCAGCTTCTTCGGCTCACCGACGAAGACCGGCAAGTGGGGCTGGCGTTTCGAAGGGCACCATCTCTCGATCAATTTCGTGCTTGATCGCGGCCAGATCGCTTCGATCACCCCTTACATGTTCGGCGCCAACCCGGCCGAGGTGAAAGAAGGCCCCAAGAAGGGGCAACGCGCTTTGCCCGAGATCGAAGATCATGCACGGGAGCTGATCAAGTCGTTAAACGGCGTTCAATTGAAAGACGCCAAGCGAGCCGAGGGCGACCTGAAGGAAGTGGCCGAGAACACGAAAGCCGCGACTCCTGGCACGCCGGTCGGCATCCCGGTTACCCGTCTCGACGAGAAGCAGAAAGAGATTCTGCTGAAACTGATGAAGGCCTACACCGACCGCATGCCGGAGAACGTCGGCATGGCCGAGTTCAACGCCGCCAAGCAGGCCGGTTTTGACAAGATCTTTTTCGCGTACTCCGGCGACCCGACGCCTGGCAAACCGTATATGTACCGCATCCACGGCCCGTCGTTCCTTGTCGAGTTCCTGAACGTCCAGGCCGACGGCTCCGGCAACCCGGCCAACCACATCCATAGCGCCTGGCGGCACCTGCCCAGCGACTTTGGGCTGTGAGAAAGACGGATGGGGAGTCTTCTTTGGCTTCGAAAGCGACTACAGATACCTTTTTCATTGTTTCGTGACCATTTTTTCATCAAACACAGTCTGGTAAAGGCGATAGCCACTTGTTAAAATTCATTTGAAGCGATCCCGACCTCTCCAATCGCTACGCGCATCATCCCCAGATGATGGACAAATTTAAATGTAGTCGGACTCCTCCCTGAGTTTCGGCGCTCCCTCCTCATTA
>Ga0105048_10008020_pt1 | contig 16929 bp, 13 predicted proteins | sample MAT05_FD_78382 | JGI IMG/M metagenome (GOLD analysis project Ga0105048, IMG submission 78382) | Freshwater microbial communities from Lake Fryxell liftoff mats and glacier meltwater in Antarctica - MAT-05 | ecosystem: Environmental > Aquatic > Freshwater > Ice > Liftoff microbial mat | place...
CCGAAGCGCTTTTCGCCGTTTTCGGTATCGAGACGCAGCGTGCCCTTGCCCAGCAGCGTCATGAGCGGCGCGTGCGCGGGAAGAATACCCATCTCGCCGTCGAACGCCGGCGCGATCACGCCCCGCGCGGTGCCCTCGAACAGCACGCGCTCGGGGGAAATCACCGACACCTTGAGTGAGTCGCTCACGCTCTCAGCCCTCGAGCTTCTTCGCGTTGGCGACCACGTCGTCCACGCCACCGGCCATGAAGAAGGCCTGCTCCGGCAGGTTGTCGAACTCACCGGCGCAGATGCGTTCGAACGAGGAGATCGTTTCCTCGAGCTTCACATACTTGCCGGGAATGCCCGTGAACTGCTCGGCCACGGCGAACGGCTGCGACATGAACCGCTGCAGACGGCGCGCACGACCCACGATCTTCTTGTCGTCTTCGGACAGTTCGTCCATACCAAGGATCGCGATGATGTCCTGCAACTCCTTGTAACGCTGCAAAATGCGCTGCGTGGTGGTGGCGGCCGTGTAGTGCCGCTCGCCGATGTACTGCGCGTCGAGAATGCGCGACGTGGAGTCGAGCGGATCCACGGCGGGATAGATGCCGAGTTCGGTAATCTTCCGGTTGAGCACGACCGTGGCGTCGAGGTGCGCGAACGCCGTAGCGGGCGCGGGGTCGGTCAAGTCGTCGGCCGGTACGTAGATGGCCTGTACCGATGTGATCGAACCGTTGCGCGTGGAGGTGATGCGCTCCTGCAACTCGCCCATTTCCGTGGCGAGTGTGGGCTGATATCCCACGGCGCTCGGCATACGACCCAGCAGCGCGGACACTTCCGAACCGGCCTGCGTAAAGCGGAAGATGTTGTCGACGAACACCAGCACGTCGGAATTCTCCACGTCGCGGAAGTACTCGGCCACGGTGAGACCCGCGAGTGCCACGCGAAGACGGGCTCCCGGCGGCTCGTTCATCTGGCCGTAGATCAGCGCCACCTTATCGAGAATGCCAGCTTCCTGGAATTCGAGATAGAGGTCGTTGCCCTCGCGCGTGCGCTCACCGACGCCGCAGAACACGGACTTTCCACCGTGTCCCTTCGCGACGTTGTTGATGAGCTCCTGAATGATGACCGTCTTGCCGACACCGGCGCCGCCGAACAATCCGATCTTGCCACCCTTCACGAACGGGGCGACGAGGTCGACGACCTTGATGCCCGTCTCGAACACTTCCGTCTTCGGTTCGAGATCGACGAAATCAGGACGCTTGCGGTGAATGGGCCAACGCAGGGCGTCCTTCGGGATCGGCGCGCCTTCGTCCACCGGCTCACCGAGCACGTTCAGAATGCGGCCCAGCGCCGGGGCGCCGACCGGCACGGTGATCGCGCCACCCGTGTCGACCACGTCCATGCCCCGCGTCACACCGTCGGTGCTCGACATGGCGACGGCGCGCACCTGATTGCGACCGATATGCTGCTGCACTTCGGCAGTCACGGAGAGCACCTGACCGTCAGGCGCCGTGCCTTCTACACGCACCGCGTTGTAGAGCTCGGGCAAGTGACCGTTTTCGAAGGCCACGTCGATGACGGGACCGATGACCTGAATGATCTTGCCGACAATGGTCGGCGCGGCAGTGGTAGCCATGGGACTCTATGTGGAGATAAGGAAATCAGCCCTGCAGTGCCGATGCGCCGCCGACGATTTCGGCGATTTCCTGCGTAATCTGCGCCTGCCGTGCGGAGTTGTACGTGCGCTTGAGCAGTTGCAGAATTTCGGTCGCGTTGTCGGTGGCGTTCTTCATCGCCGTCCGACGCGCGCCCTGTTCACCCGCGGCCGTTTCGACCAGCGCGCGATACACCATGTTCCGCACGTACAGCGGCAACAACGCTTCCAGCAGCTCGTCGGCCGATGGTGCGAGAATGAAATCCCGCGCGACGCCGGCGTCGGTCTTGGCCGGCGCGGCCACGGGTAACACTTGCTCGGTCGCCGGCGGCGTGGACAGCGCCGACTTGTACTTCGCATACGTGAGATGCACGGCGTCGATGTCGCCCGTCGCAAAGCGCGTCATCAACGATTCGATCAGCGATGCGGCGTCAGCGGCCGTCGGCTTGTCGCTGATATCGGCGCGCTGTTCGGTGAGCGTGCGGCCCAGGTACTTGAAGAAGCCGATACCCTTCTTGCCGACCACATGCAGTTCGACCGTCGCACCCTGCTTTTCGAGCTCGGTAAGACGCGCGCGCGCCTCGCGCAGCAGATTGGTGTTGAAGCCGCCGCACAAACCGCGATTGGCGGTGAGCACGACCAACGCCACACGCTTGGTCTGCGCCGGACGACGGAGCAACGGGAAACGCTCTGCCAGCTCCGGCGTATACACGTGCGACAGCACCTCGCCGAGCGCCAGCGCGTAAGGACGCGCCGACGACACGCGATCTGCCGCGCGCTTCATCTTGGAGGTGGCCACCATTTCCATCGTGCGCGTAATCTTGCGCGTGTTTTCGACGGACTTGATGCGCCCCTTGAGTTCGCGGCCTTTCGCCATTTACAGGCTCTTGGCGTACTGCTCGATGCCGCGCTTCAGCTCCGCTTCCATCTCCTTCGAAAGCGCCTTGCTGGTGCGCACCGTGTCGGCGACCTGCGGGAACTGCGCGCGCATGAACTCGAGGAACCCCTTCTCCCACGCGCGGATCTTGCCGACTTCGATCGAGTCGAGGAGACCGTTCGTCACGGCGTAAATCACGAGCACCTGCTCCTCGAACGGCATGGGCTGGTACTGACCCTGCTTGAGGATTTCCACGGTACGCGCGCCGCGCTCGAGCTGACGCTTGGTGGCGGGATCGAGGTCCGACGCGAACGCGGCGAAGGCTTCGAGTTCGCGGTATTGCGCGAGGTCGAGTCGGAGACGACCGGCCACACTCTTCATGGCCTTCGTCTGGGCCGAACCACCGACGCGCGACACCGAGATACCGACGTTCACGGCCGGGCGAATGCCGGCGTTGAAGAGGTCCGTTTCGAGGAAGATCTGTCCGTCGGTGATCGAGATGACGTTGGTCGGGATGTACGCCGACACGTCGCCGGCCTGCGTTTCGATGATCGGGAGCGCGGTGAGCGAGCCACCCGGCTTCAGGATCGTCTTGCCATCGACCACGCCGTCGTCTTCGCGCAGCTTGGCCGCGCGCTCGAGCAAACGGCTGTGCAGATAGAACACGTCACCCGGATAAGCTTCACGGCCCGGCGGACGACGGAGAATCAGCGACAGCTGACGATACGCGGCCGCCTGCTTCGACAAGTCGTCATACACGCACAACGTGGGCTTGCCCTCGTTGTACATGAAGTACTCGGCCATCGCGCAACCCGAGTACGGCGCGATGTACAGCATCGGGGCCGGATCGGACGCGGAGGCCGCGACGATGATGGTGTATTCGAGCGCGCCGGCCTGACGAAGACGCTCGACGACCGTCGCGATGGTGGACGCCTTCTGACCGATGGCGACGTATACGCAGACGACGCCCTGGCCTTTTTGATTGATGATGGTGTCGACGGCCACGGCGGTCTTGCCGGTGGAGCGGTCGCCGATGATGAGCTCACGCTGACCGCGGCCGATCGGAATCATGGAGTCGATGGCCTTGATGCCCGTCTGCATGGGCTCCTTGACCGGCTGACGCACGATGATGCCCGGCGCCGGCGACTCTACTTTCCGGAACGTGGTCGTGCGGATCTCTCCAAGTCCGTCGATGGGACGGCCGAGGGGATCGACAACGCGACCGATCAGTTCCGGACCAACGGGCACTTCCAGCACGCGGGCGGTAGGACGGACTTCATCGCCCTCCTTGAGCTGGAGGTAGTCGCCGAGGATGACGGCACCGATGTTGTCCTCTTCGAGGTTCAACGCCATGCCGATGATGACGGCCTTCGTTTCCGATGCGGTGAACTCGAGCATCTCGCCGGCCATGACCTTCCCGAGGCCATAGACGCGGGCAATGCCGTCTTTCACTTCGAGGATGGACCCGACTTCCTCGACATTGAGATCGGCGAGATCCGCCGCTTCGATTTCGCGGAGGAGGATGTCTGTGATTTCGCCGGGGCGCAGGGCGGTTTGGGTAGCCATGAGGCAGGGGCTTTATATGCGTGGTAAAGATTCGGGGACAGCTTGTGAAAATTATCACAAGGGCTGAGTCGGTGCAAGCGTGAGCTAGCTCAACAGGGAACTGGGAACTGCCAACTGCTCAGGGAGCAAGGGAAGAGCTAAGAGCTCAGAGCTCAGAGTTCAGAGCCCAGAGCCCAGAGCCCAGAGCTTTGAGCTGAGCTCTGAGCTCTGAGCTCTTAGCTCTTAGCTCTTCCCTTGCCCAAACCTCTCCAGCAAATCCACCGCCCGCAGCCGCGATAGGCTGGAGGCACGGGCGCCGACCAGGCGCTGGGTGGTGCTGGAAAGGTGGGATGAGCTGGCAAAGCCTAATACCTGCGCCACGTCGCGCACGTCGAAGCCGGCGTTCTTGGACAGCTCGGCGGCGGCCAACACCCGCACCAGGTCGATCACGCGTTTGAGGGTGGGCGCCTGGCCCACGGCGAAGCTGCGGGACAGGTGCTCGCGTGACACGCTGAGCTCCTTGGCCAGTTGGTCGGTGCGGACGGGGCGGCCGGCGCGGCGCACGACGCTTTGCCAGACGGCGATCTGCAGCGGCGTCTCGAGGTGCAGTATCGCCGGCGGCTGCGAAAGGGCGCGTTCGAAGCGACTGGAAAAGGCGCGACGGAGTACGAGTTCGCGCGCCACACTGTCGTCCACACCTTCGACGAGGACGTCGGCGACACCGGCATCGGCCGCGCGTGCCACGAGCGGCGCATCGGCCGGCAGCAGCGTCGTGATCAGCACGAACGGGAGGCTGGGAAACTCTTCGGCGCGTGAAATCAGGCGCTGCGCGTCGTCACCGGCACCGGCGTCGATGATGACGACGTCGACCAGCTCTTTGATGAGATACTCCTCGACATCGGCGGCGCTCTTCGCGGCGTGCACGTGCGCCCGACGCCGGGGAAACGCGGCACGCACCAGCGCGCGGGCGCGCTCACGCTTGAGCAACGTGACCACGCACATCGGCGGAGCAGCGCCGTCGGCGCCGCTGCGGGCCGCCGCCATCAGTGAGACGGCTCCGTGCGCATGCCGGTGCGCATGCCGGTGCGCACGCCGGCGCGTGGCGTCGGCGCCTGCGCCGGATCGGCGGTCGGGTCTTCCCCGCGCACCATCGCATTGGCGCGCATCAGCACGTCGCGCGCGTTGGCGTACGACACCAGCTTCGTGGCCTCCGGAAACGTGGCCCACCGGCACGCCGTGATTCCCTCGGCGCGCTGCGGTGTGGTATCCGACGCGTCGCTGCGCATGAGGTAGAAATGACACACCTTGTGCACCAGCCGGCCGCGAAAGCGGAAGAACCAGTCGATGGTGTCGATGGTGCCATCGAGGGCGACGTCGTCGAGCCCCGTTTCCTCGCGCACTTCACGCAGTGCGGCGGCGTCGGGTGGTTCGTCGGTCTCGAGATGCCCTTTCGGAAATCCCCAGTTCTGGTAACTGTCTCGAATGAGCAGGAACATCGGCTCGCCGTCGTGCACGCGATACACGACCCCACCGGCCGATGTCTCGAGCGTGGCGCGCCCGGAGCGCTTCTGCGGATCGCGCGACGCGGTCACGGCGATGTTAACCGGCCACGCCGATCAACGGCGCGCTGCCTTCGAGCGTGGCGCGTCCTTCGATGAACTGCCGCACGAGCGGGTCGGTGCTGTGTTGGATCTCGCTTACCGTCCCGACGGCGCGCACCTGCCCTTCGTACAGCATGGCGATGCGCGTCCCGACCGTGTAGGCGCTGCGCATGTCGTGCGTGATCACCACGCCCGTGACGCCGAGTTGATCACGCATGCGTACCATGAGCGCGTCGATCGTGGCCGACGTGACCGGATCGAGCCCCGTGGTGGGTTCGTCGTACAGGATGTACTTGGGGCGCAGGGCGATGGCGCGCGCAATGCCGACACGCTTGCGCATACCGCCGGAGAGTTCGGCCGGCATGCGGGACTGAACATCGGGCAGATCGACCAGTGCGAGCGCCTCGTCGACGCGTGCGGTGATTTCCGACTCACTGAGTTCGCCCTGCTTGCGCAGTCCCATGGCGACGTTCTCGCCGATAGTCATCGAGTCGAAGAGTGCGGCGAACTGAAACACATAGCCGATCCGTCCGCGCAACGCGTACAGGTCTTTGCGCGAGAGTTCGTCGACCCGCAGGCCATCGACCCAGACCTCGCCCTCGTCGGGTTCGAGCAGGCCGACGATGTGCTTGATCGCCACCGACTTGCCGGTTCCGGAATAGCCGATGATCACCATGGTCTCGCCTTCGTTGACTTGAAGAGAGAAACCGCGGAGCACCTGCTTGGGCCCGAAAGCCTTGAAGACATTCTTGAACTCGATCATGAGATCACAAATGTACCGCCAAAGTCCGGCGAAGGTAGCCGTGCCGCGAGGGACGAAACGCAAGAGAGGCGTCCGACTGCCGGACGCCCCTCGATACTGCCGAACCCGCTGCGCCGACTGAGCGCTCAGGCGGCGAAGCTGGAGAGCGCCCGACCCACATCGCCTTCGCGGAGACGCTTGAGGGCTCGGTCACGCAGCTGGCGCACGCGTTCGCGGGTGACACCGAGCATACTGCCGATCTCTTCGAGCGTATGCTCACGGCCGCCTTCGAGGCCGAAGTAGAGACGAAGGACCTTGGCATCGCGCGGCGGCAACGTGGAGAGCGCCTGCTCGATTTCGTCGGTGAGGAAGCGGTTCATCGCTTCTTCTTCCGTGTCCGGCATTTCGTCGGCGACGAACCGTTCGATGAGCGAGCGATCGCCATCGGGGTCCATCGGGGCATCGAGACGCACGTCGCCGGTGTTCAGTGCCGCGAGCGATTGCACCACGTCGACCGAGAGGCCGGTGACCTGCGCGAGTTCTTCAGGCGATGGCTCACGACGGAGCTTCTGCCGAAGAATTTCCGACGCCTTGATGATGCGCGAGAGGTCGGCGGTGCGATTGAGCGGCACGCGCACGGTGCGTCCCTGCCGCGCGAGCGACGAGAGAATCGCCTGACGGATCCACCACACGGCGTACGAGATGAACTTCACGCCCTGATCGGGATCGAACTTTCGCGCTGCCGTGAGCAGACCGACGTTGCCTTCACCGATGAGATCGATGAGCGGCAGTCCGCGATTCTGATATTTCTTGGCGACCGAAATGACGAAGCGGAGGTTGCGCTTGACGAGTTCCTGCAGCGCATCCTGGTCGCCGGTCCGAATCTTCTTCGCGAGCTCGATCTCTTCGGCCCCTTTGAGAAGCGGATACGTGCTGACTTCGTAGAGATACTGGTCGAGGATATCGCGCTCGGGTTCACTGGGCGCGATGCCCGCGGGTGCCGCACGACGGCGCTTCCGCTTGACTTCAGTCATGGCGTTCTATGAGACCTTGGGATAAGACATCACCCCTGAAGGAGGAAACGAAATGGAAACGGCTAGCCGACCAACGGCGCCGACGACCCACAGGATCCCAACCGGCGGCGGCTGAGCCGTGGCTGGACACGAACGGGTGTAGCCATGCAAGATACGCCAACCGGAGTCTTTCGCCAGTGTAATCTGCGGAACTCTGCTTGACGCCGGACATACACCTCACTAGACTGCGCGTTCCTGATGCCCTTGCCGGCACGGTGCCGCTGGAAAGGGGTACGAACCGGCGATGGCGAAGGAAGCCAGTACCGGGGGCGTAGCTCAGTTGGGAGAGCGCTTGAATGGCATTCAAGAGGTCAGCGGTTCGATCCCGCTCGTCTCCACTCCGGTTGGTCGAGGTGTTGCCAGTTCGGTCTGCGGGAATAGCTCAGTTGGTAGAGCACAACCTTGCCAAGGTTGGGGTCGCGGGTTCGAGTCCCGTTTCCCGCTTGTAGTGCAACGGTGTCCTGGGTCGTTAGCTCAGTTGGTTAGAGCGCCACGTTGACATCGTGGAGGTCACAAGTTCGAGTCTTGTACGACCCATACTGCTAGTCCGCTTGTGCTGGTGTTGGATGGCCTGGTGAAAGCTCGTCAGTAGCGTAGGCCTGCAGGATTCGCTAGCTTCCGGATCTCTCCGCAAGGAGGGGCTACAGGTCGATCGTGGTGCATCGCAGTTCTGCGCCTATAGCTCAATTGGATAGAGCATCTGACTACGGATCAGAAGGTTGGAGGTTCGAGTCCTTCTAGGCGCGTGGGTAATCCGGATGGGAGCACGTCGTCCGGATTCTGGGAGTGGGACAGTCAACGGGGCGTAGCTTAGCCCGGTAGAGCGCGTGCTTCGGGAGCACGAGGTCGCAGGTTCGAATCCTGTCGCCCCGACTGATATAAAAAGAAGCCCCGCAACGACTCCGGTCGCTGCGGGGTTTTTTGTTTCCCCGCCCTGCCCCCTCACCCTCCGGTCCACCGCGCGACCAGTCGTTGCCACGGCACTACCGCCGCCACCAGTGCGAGCGTGATCAGGGTGCCGACCAGTGCGTTCTTGGCCTTCGCCGGCGAGCTCGACGCCTTCTTCACCAGCACGCCCGACGCCGTGGCGGCGATGGCCGCGACAACCATCAGCGTGGGGTGCTCCACGACCAGGCGACGGAGCGACGGATCCTTCATCGTGCTGCCCATCGACGCGCGTGCGGCGGTTACGGCTGGGCTCACGAACCACAGGCCGAGTCCGGCCAGCAGTTGCAAGTGCACCAAGAGGGTCAGCTTCCGCACCAGACCGGTATCGGCCGCCGACCAGCTGGCGCTTCGGGTAACGGCCCGTGCGATCACGAGCACACCCACCACGAGCACCGCCCACGCCAGCAGGTTGTGCGTACCAATCAAGATCCCGTACATCCGATCACCCTCCGAAGATTGAGACGTCACTCGGAATGTTATCCTGCGGATAGCCGTTGCGCCGTTTCTTTCTCAGGAATCCCCGCTTATGCCGCTGACCATGTCGCTCACTCGCCGAAAAGCGGGGAACGTGCTCGCGCTCGTGGTGGTCATCGCGCTCAACGGCGTCGCCGCCTCTGGGGTGATGAGTGGAGACTCGATCGGGGTCATTGCCAACCGCTACCGCTCGCTGGTCCTGCCGGCCGACTACGTGTTCGGCATCTGGAGCCTGATCTACTTGGGACTGATCGCCTCGGCGATCTACCAGGCGCTCCCCACGGTAGGAGCCGAGCGCGCCGTGCAACGCCTCGGCATCTGGTGGATCGTCACCGGCGCGCTGAACGTGGCGTGGATTTCACTCTTTTCCTTCGGGCAGTTCGCGCTGGCGCTCATGGTGATGGTGATCTTTCTCGGGACCTTGATCACGATCGGTGAGCGCGTGCGCGCCGGTGAGAGCAGTCGTCGAAGCGGTCGCGCTACGCTGGCCGAGCAGGCGTTCCTGATCTGGCCGCAGGACATCTACCTCGCGTGGATTTCGGTGGCACTGATCGTGAACAGCTTTCAATTCGCGCACGTGGTGGCGTGGAGCGGCTTTGGCATTGCGGAACAGACGTGGGCCGTGACCCTGATGATCATCGCCACAGCACTCGGTGCGATCATGGCATGGCGCCGCGGCAACTGGCTCTTTCCGTTGGTCGTGGCATGGGCACTACGCGGTATCGGCGTGCGGTATGCGGATATCGGGACCCTTGCCGGTACGACATCGTGGTTGGTACCGACTGGGGTCGTGGTCGGTCTGCTGGCGTGGGTCGCCGGACGGCGCGCACGTGGCGACGGAGCGACGGAGCGAGTTACTTCGCGGTGATCCTGGTCAGCGCGGCCTCGAAGGCGAGCCGCGCGCTGTCGTCGCCACTCACGCGCTGGGTCAGTTGCGCGTACGTCGTACTGGAAAAGCCCTGGGACTCGAGCAACCCGGCGCGCTCGACCCGGTGCTTCGCACGCGCTTCGGCCAGCACCTCCGGCCTCTTGTTCTTCGGGTCCGCATACTCGGCGTCGGCCCGCTCGCGCAGGGCATTCATCGCGAGGAAAGCCTTGGCATACGGGAGCATCGCGGCCACGCTGTCCGGATGGGGCACCGCGGCGACCGGCATGGCCTTTGCTGCCACGGCTGGCGGCGGAGCCGTCTGACCGTGAACCGGGCGGGTGCCACCCATCACGGCACAGCCAAAAGCCAGTAGGGGAACGAGACAGCGCGGCACGGGAAACTCCGGGAGCCAAGGGAGCGCGATGGGCAGACCGCCACCCTCGAAAGCTCGGCCCGCTCCGATTGGGCGTCAACGGGTCGGCCCGAAAACACGTATATTCTTTTGGTCTCCATATAATGTCCGACTGTTCGATGCTGTCTATCCCTCCGCAGTTCCCTCCGCAGTTCCCCCCCGCACGAGGTCAGGCATGAAGGCGATCTCCGCATTGGCGGTCACGCTCTCATTCGCCGTCGCCCTACCCGGCCACAGCGATTCTCGGCCCACCGATCCGCCGGCGCCACCTCGCGCCGTGGGACATCCGGTCTTGCCACGTCCCGTGGCGCGCCACACCGGTGCGCCGCCAGCGTCGTGGATGGCGCCGGCCGAGCTGAACGCGGTGGTGAAGCAATACTGCCAGAAGTGCCACAACCCGACCATGCGGCGAGGCAATCTCACGCTCGACGCGTTCGACGTGGGGGCACCCGAGGCGAACGCGGATATCGCCGAGAAAGTCGTCGCCAAGCTGCGTTCCGGCATGATGCCGCCGGTGGGATCGGCGCGGCCACGTGCCGATACCCTCGATGCGCTCGTCACCTCGCTCGAACGACAGCTCGATGCGAATGCCATCGCGCATCCGAATCCTGGACGGCGCACCTTTCAGCGTCTCAACCGTGCCGAGTATCGCCTGGCGATCGCCGACCTGTTGAAGCTCGAGGTCGACGCCACGGCGTATCTCCCGCCCGACACCAAGAGCGACAACTTCGACAACATCGCCGATGTGCAGGCGCTGTCGCCTACGCTGCTGAGCGCGTATCTGCGCGCCGCGAGTGATCTGAGCCGGTTGGCGATCGGCAACGCGGCGGCGAGCGCCGCGTCGAATACGTACACGATGCCGAAGATGGCGTCGCAAGTGGACCACGTGGAAGGCACGCCGTTCGGCACGCGCGGCGGCATGGCCGTGTTGCATACGTTCCCCGCCGACGGCGAGTACCGCTTCGATGTGAACTTTTTTCACGAGACCACGGGCGCGTTCGCCGGTGGCCTCGCGCGCGGCGAGCAGATCGAGATTTCCGTCGACGGCGAGCGTGTCGCGCTGCTGGGTATCGACCGCTTCATGAATGCCGCCGATCCGAATGGCGTGGCGATGGGCAGCGAACGCGTTCGCATCACGGCCGGACCGCATCGCATCGCGGCCGCCTTTGTGCCGCCCGCGTTTCAAGGCGTGGTGCAAGATCTCATCAGCCCGCTCAAGTGGTCGCTGACCAGCACGTCGAATGCGGTCGCGTACGGCTTCTCGCTGTTGCCGCATCTGCGGGAATTCACGGTGAATGGCCCGTACGCAGTGACCGGCGTGTCGGAGACCGCGGCACGCAAGCACATCTTCAGCTGCCGTCCCACGACCGTCACGGCCGAGCGGCCCTGTGCGCAGTCGATTGTGAATCGATTGGGCACGATGGCCTTTCGTCGTCCGCTCACCGATGAAGATCGCGCCGGCCTGATGTCGCTGTACGAGTCGGGGCGAAAAGGCGGCAACTTCGAAACCGGCGTGCGCACGACGCTCGAGGGCATTTTGGCGAGCCCCGATTTCGTGTTCCGTTTCGAACAGGCGCCGCGTGGCGTAGCGGCCGGTGCGAACTACGCGTTGCGCGACATCGACCTGGCGTCGCGGCTCTCCTTCTTCCTGTGGTCGGCGCCGCCGGACCAGGCATTGCTCACGGCGGCGGCGCGCGGCACGTTGTCGCAAACCGCGGGGCTCGAGCGCGAAGTCCGTCGCATGCTCGGCGACCCGCGCGCCAAGGCGCTCTCCACGCGGTTCGCCGCGCAGTGGTTGCGCCTGCCCGATCTCGATATCGTGCAGCCCGACGTGCGACAGTATCCCGATTTCGACGAGCAGTTACGCAGCGCGATGCGACAGGAAACGGAGATGTTCTTCGACGATCTCGTGCGCCGCGATCGTCCGTTGCTCGATCTCTACAGCGCCGACTACACGTTCGTGAATGAGCAGCTTGCTCGACACTACGGCATGCCCGACGTGGTGGGCCCGCAGTTCCGACGAGTGAAGTATCCGGATGCCGGCCGGCGCGGTGTGTTGTCGCACGCCAGCGTCCTCACGCTGACTTCGCATGCTGGCCGCACGTCGGCGGTGGAACGCGGCAAGTGGGTGATGGAAGTGATGCTCAATTCACCGCCGCCGCCGCCGCCACCCGGCGTCCCCGATCTGGAAGCGACGCCGGGCAGCGCATCGGGGCGTATGCTGACCGTGCGCGAGCGCATGGAGCAACACCGGAAGAGCCCCGCCTGCGCCAGCTGTCACAAGATGATGGATCCGATCGGTCTCGCGATGGAGCAATACGACGTGACCGGACGACGGCGCCTGCGCGACAACGGCATGCCTATCGACTCGCGCGGTGATCTGTGGGATGGAACGACGGCGAGCACCATAGGCGAGCTGCAGGTGGCCTTGCTTCGTCGCGAGGATGCCCTGCTTCGCACGTTCACGCGCAACCTGATGGCGTACGCGATCGGGCGTCGTATCGAAGCACACGACATGCCGTCGGTACGCGCGATCGTGCGCGATGCATCGAAGCAGGATCATCGGATGTCCGCTTACCTCCTTGGCGTCGTTCGCAGCCCTGCGTTCCGCATGCAGCGCGCGGAAAGCACTATTCCGAAAGCCACCGACGCGTCATCCGGCGCGTCGTCCTCGTCGTCCCGGTAAGGAGCCGCCTCATGGCGTTCATCAGCCGCCAACCACTACCGCGCCGCACGTTCCTCAAGGGACTCGGCACGATGGTCGCGCTTCCGTATCTGGACGCGATGATTCCCACCACGGCGTTCGCCGCCAGCGCACCGGTCAATCCCTCGCGCCTGCTCTGCCTCGAGATGGTACATGGCGCGGCCGGCTGCAGTCCGTTCGGCCTGACGGAACATCTGTGGGCTCCGCCGACCACTGGCCGCGCCTTCGACCTCGGCGCCACCTCGTTGTCGCCCCTCGAGTCGTGGCGCAAGTATCTCACGATCGTGAGCAACACCGATGTGCGCATGGCTGAAGCGTACAAACCGGAAGAGATCGGTGGTGATCATTTCCGATCGAGTGCCGTGTTCCTGACGCAGTCGCATCCGACGCAGACGGAAGGCTCCGACATTTTTGCGGGCACATCGCTGGACCAGATGTACGCGCAGCGCTTCGGTCAGGCCACGCCGATTCCGTCGATGCAACTGTGTATCGAACCGCTCGATCGCGCCGGCGGCTGTGCCTACGGTTACTCCTGCATGTACACCGACTCGATCAGCTGGAGTTCACCCACTGAGCCGCTGCCCATGATTCGCGATCCGCGCGTGGCGTTCGAGCAGCTCTTCGGCACTGGTGGTACCCCGGCCGAGCGTGCGGATCGCACGCGCAGCACGGGTAGTGTGCTGGACTGGATCACGGGCCGCGTGTCGCAGCTGAACCGTCAGCTCGGTGCCGGTGACCGGCGGCGGATGGAGCAGTACCTCGAGAATATTCGCGAGATCGAGCGGCGCATTCAGCAGGTCGAATCGCGCAACGCCTCCGGCGAGGAACGCGAACTGGCGGGAGCGCCAGCCGGTGTACCCGACTCGTTCGGCGATCATGTGAAGATCATGTTCGATCTGCAGGTGCTCGCGCTGCAGAGCGACATGACACGTGTGTTTTCGTTCAAGATGGGACGTGACGCCTCGGCGCGCGTGTATCCCGACAGCGGCGTGGCCACGGGCTTCCACCCCTCGTCGCACCATGGCAACAATCCGGCGCGCGTGCGTGAGTTCGCGGAGATCAACCGGTACCATGTGAGCCTGCTGCCGTATCTGCTCGACAAGCTCAACACGACGATGGACGGGGATACGCCATTGCTGGACAAGACGACCATCATTTATGGATCGCCGATGTCGGACAGCAATACGCACAACCATCGTCGCGCCCCGCTGTTGCTGCTTGGCGGCGGACACGGACTCGCCTCCGGCAATCAGCATCTCAAGGCACCCGACGGCACGCCGATGGCCAACGTGATGCTGAGCCTCATGCACAAGCTGGGGATGGACGACGTCAACACGTTCGGCGATAGCACCGGTGAATTCGCGTTCTGATCTGTCTGTGACCTGTCTCTGACCAAGCGGAGCGAACGTCGTATGAATCGAGTGATGCTCAAGGTATTCGGCGTGATCGCGCTGGGCGTTCCCGGTGGACTTTCCATCGCGATCCCGCCGGCTTCGTCGGTGGCCGATGCGGCGATGCGCGGCGACGGTGCGGCCGTGCGCGCGCTGCTGGCGACCGGCGCCGATGTGAACGTGGCGCAAGGCGACGGCATGACGGCGTTGCACTGGGCCGCCAATCGCGGTGATTCGTCGCTTGCCGTGGTGCTCCTACGCGCGAAAGCGCAGCTCACGGCCACCACGCGAGTGGGGGGCTATACGCCGCTCCACGTGGCGAGCCAGAGCGGTGCTACTGGCGTCGTGCGCGCGCTGCTCGCCGCCAAGGCCGATGTACGCGCCGTCACCTCCAACGGCGTATCGTCTTTGCACCTTGCTGCCGTGGCTGGCGTGCCCGGTACGATCACCGCCTTGATCGCGGCGGGCGGCGACGTGAATGCGAAGGAGCCGTCGTGGGGTCAGACCCCACTGATGACCGCCGCTGCACGAGGCCGCGCGGACGCGGTGCGTGCGCTTTTGAAAGCCGGCGCCGAACCATCGGTCACCGCCAAGACCATGGATATCATGGCCAGCGCGGCGCAGGACCGTCAGGCGAAGGCCAAACGTGACGCCGTGCTCGCGCAGCTTCGCGAGGCACAGGGGCAGACGAAGAACGCGAACTGGATGCCGTCGCCGTCACAGGTGCAGGCGGCGGTGAAGGCCTCGCGCGAAGTCGAGGTGCAGGCCGCCACGACGGCGGCTATCGCCGGCGCCGCGGCGGCAACTGCAACTGAAGAGGCTCGGCTGGCGGCGCAGGGCGGCCGTGGGCTCGATGACGACAATCCTGGCTACAACCAATTGCTCGGCCCGCAGGGTGGCCACACGGCGCTACTGCTGGCCGTGCGCGAAGGACAGGTGGCGGCCGTTGAAGCCTTGCTCGATGGCGGGGCGAACATCGACCAGGTGAGCCAAGGCGATCATACCAGCCCGCTGTTGATGGCGTCGATCAACGGCCACTACGACATCGTGATGCTGCTGCTCGAACGTGGTGGCAACCCCAACCTCGCCAGCGACGCGGGCGCCGCGCCGCTCTACGCGGTGCTGAACAAGGAATGGGCACCAATGACGCGTACGCCGCAGCCGTCGTTCCAGCTGCAGCAGAAGGCAACTTGTCTCGAGGTGATTGCCGCGCTGCTCAAGGCCAAGGCGGATCCCAATGCGCGTTTGGCCCACTCGCTCTGGTACACCACCTACAACCGCGACAATCTGGGCGTCGACTTCACCGGCGCCACGCCGTTTTTCCGTGCGGCTCATGCGACCGATCTCGCGGCCATGAAGCTGCTGCTCGCCGCGGGTGCCGACCCCATGATCGCGACCATCAAGCCCAAACCGAGGAGTCGCCGTGGCGCCACGGCCGTCGCCACACGCGAAGATCCGTCCGGGCTGGCACCGATTCCCGAGGGTGGCGTGGGCGTTTTCGCCATTCACGCCGCATCCGGCGTTGGTTACGGTCAATCCTTCGCGGCCAACGAACACAAGCACACGCCCGACGGCTGGATGCCCGCGCTACGGTATCTCGTGGAAGAGTTGAAGTTCGACGTGAACGCCCGCGACTTCAATGGCTACACGCCGTTGCACCACGCGGCGGCGCGCGGCGACAACGTGATGATCGAGTATCTGATCTCGAAGGGTGCCGACGTGATGGCGGTCGCGCGCAGCGGACAGACCACGGTGGATATGGCCAACGGTCCGGTGCAGCGCATCTCGCCGTACCTGGATACGATTGCCTTACTGGAAAAGCTGGGTGTGAAGAACAACCATCGCTGCATCTCCTGCTGATTTCACGTTACGGCGTGCCGCCCTTCATGGAGCGGTACTGGGCGAGCGCCGCATTCACTTTCTGATCGACGGCGATTTTCCCGATCGCCGCTGAGGCCTTGGTCGGATCGCCGGTGACACCGGCGTCCGGCGCGCCGCCATTCGGCATCAGCTTGTCCAGCCGAATCCCATCGCTGAACACGTACAACAGCTGCGATGTGTCGCTCGTGCCGGCGTGCGATCCGACCATCTGCTCGTCCCATCCGTAGGTAGTCTTGAGATAGTCGCGAATCTGAATGCGCCCCTTCTGGTAGTAGTCGACGAGCGCGTACACACGGACGCCGGTCCCGGCCCACTCGGTGTTGAGCGCGTTCGCCACGGCGGTGAGGCCTGCTTGGTTCCCACCGCTATCGCCGATCAAGAGAATATCGGTGAATCCGTGTACGCGTAGCGAACGCACCGCCGCATCGAGTAAGCGATCATAGCTCGGCGACGGCAGCGAGATGACACCGGGCTTGTCACCGAAACCGGGCCGCGTGTAGTCACCCTCGGGCACGTATTGCACCGTGGGCGCAACGAGTGCGTTGCCGAGTTGTGCGGCGATCTGTCCGGCGGCAAAGGTGACGATGTAATTGTGCTTGCCCATCACCATGTGCGGGCCGTTCTGCTCGGTGCCGCCGGTGGGAACGATTGCGACGCGCTTGCCGCCCTGAATGGCATCGCGGATCTCGGTCCAGGTCATGGCCTCGAGATAGGGCGCCGCCAAGAGATTCGGTCTTTCCTGCGCAGGCAGCGCCGACGTGATGCCGAGCGC
>Ga0105048_10008021_pt1 | contig 16928 bp, 15 predicted proteins | sample MAT05_FD_78382 | JGI IMG/M metagenome (GOLD analysis project Ga0105048, IMG submission 78382) | Freshwater microbial communities from Lake Fryxell liftoff mats and glacier meltwater in Antarctica - MAT-05 | ecosystem: Environmental > Aquatic > Freshwater > Ice > Liftoff microbial mat | place...
CGCGTCACATAGAAAAGCAGCAAGCGGATCGCTCATGGCGCAGGCTCCAAGCGTATGCATGCAACACGAGGGTAGGATAGCACATATGCGCGGTATTCACAAGCGGGATGGGACTACTATATAGGCAACATCCAACTAACCCCACGCACAGCATTGACAGGGCCGATCTGCGTGTGGTAGGGTGGAGCTGGTTGGATGTAGCCCAATCAGTGGCCGCTCACAAGCGGTCACTGCAGCGCAAGCTCTCGACACGTGGTAGCCAGCCATGCGGTGTCGAGGGCTTGTTGTTTTTAGGGCTTATCCCACCGGCGAGAACAGATCAATCAGTCTACGCAGCTCTGAGTTTATACTTCTTCGCTTACGAACGTATCTATCATGCTAGAGATCACTTGCGCGGGAGTCAATAAGCTCTTGCGACAGTTTTCTCTAGAACTTCCGCCAATCTTACGCAGACTCACGCCAACTTACGCAAACTCGCGCCTGACCAGCCCCCGATCAAGCAGCTCGCCAAGCCGGTAGTTGACGGTACGCACCGGTGTGTCGAGACTTGCCGCGATGCTCTTAGCGCTAATCCCCACCGTCCCCGCCGACTCCACAAGCACAAAGATCTGCGCAAGCGGCCCTGAGAGCCCGGCGTCGCTGTGCTTGTCGACCGACCCGTGGCCCTCGATGCGGATGAGGAAGCTGGCGCCGGTGTCCTCCATCTGCGGGTAGGCCAGATTCTCAGAGCCCAGCAGGTTGACGACGCTGTCGAGCCCCATGCCCCGCTGCTCGATGTAGCCGGCGTCCCAGAGAAAGCCAACGATGATCGGGTTTCTGGTGTACTGCGCCTTCAAGATGTTCTCGACGGTGACGCCTACTGGAAGGCCGCCCGAGCTTGACCACTCCACCTGGTTTTTGAACATCTCGATCTTGACCCGGCTCCCGGTGACGCGGTAGTCACGGTGGGCCACCGCGTTCACAACCAGCTCACGCAGCGCCGGCCGAGGGTACTGATCCAGCGGGATGCGGCGCGGCCCGTTGTCGATGCGAAAGCCGTGGTTCGACTGTGCCCAGAGGTAGGCCTCGCTCGCGTCGATCATCTCCAAGAGCATCCCGCGCAGGTCGCGGATGTCGAGCACCTGCTGGCTATTTGGCCCGGTGCCTGCGTAGCGCGTGAGCGCGACCGCCGTGTGGGGCAGGTAGCGCTGCGGATCACGCCCAAAGCACAGCAGCCCCCCCAGCGTCGGCACGAGGCGCCCCTCTGCCTCAATCACACCGCGCTACTCGGTGAGATACTCCATTGGGGCACGGCTGCGCACCACGCGCCCCGTATCAAGGTGGCGCTGGATCCGTGTAAGGTCGAGATCATCTAAGGTGGCACCCTTCACGGGCAGCGCGTCGACGTGCTCTATCTCGATCCACATGCTCATCGGCCTGTCCTTCCTGAGCTGCTGATCTCGAACGGGCCCATACTCCGCAGCTGCCTCTATCCTAGCAGAACCAGGGGAAGCCCGCGACTCCTGCTTGAAGATATGCGCCGGCCAGCGCAATACACCGCGCGCAGACGAGAAGATTCAGGTGCTGATCAGGGGGAACGCAGCTGCGTCCCCCCTGGTGTCATAGCGTCCACAGATATACTCTGTCGTGCAAGTTGGAGCGCCCGCCAGCCCGCGAACCAGCAGGGGTGTCAGGCGCTTTTTCCATCTCGGTGGAGGTGAGGGAGGCAGGATGGCCCCTACGTTTGTTCCCGGCGCGCGTGTCTCATCTCATGGGCGGTCTGTTTCGCTGGTAGAGGCCCGCCATCGCCTCTGCCCTGCTCCCTTCAACCCTGGCCGCGCAGTGTCCGGCGGACGTGACAGATTGACACGCCCGCCGCAATCCGCTACTATGTTCGCACGACTTGTGACAACCTGGCACACGCACCGAGGAGCTCTGCATGCACCCGGCACCCGCCGAGCGACCACGCCGCAGCCGAGAGGCGTCGGTGACAACTGAGATCGTCCAGCGCCTCCGGACAGCGCGTACGCAGCGGCAACTCACGCAGCAAACGCTCGCCTCTCGGCTTGGGATCAGCCGGGAGGCGATCTCCCGCTACGAGAGTGGCGAGCGTGATATGCATATCGCCACCCTCATCGATCTCTCGCGGGTGCTCGGATGCCCGCCCGCCGATACCCCGAGGAGCGTGCCGTGGCCCATCTACTTGCTATCGCGAACTAGAAAGGCGGGGTCGGGAAGACGACCTCCACGATCAACCTCGGCGCCGCGCACGCGGCGGCCGGCCGCCGCGTGCTGCTGATCGATCTGGATCCCCAGGCTTCGCTTACGGCGGCACTCGGCATCGACGAGACCACCCTCGAGCGCTCCCTGTACAACGTGCTGACCGGCGAGTGCGAGCTGAGCGACATCCTGGTCCCAGCCCACGGGCTCACCGTCGCTCCGGCGAGCATCGACCTCGCCGCGGCTGAGCTCCAGCTCATTAGCGAGGTTGGGCGCGAGCGGCTGCTGGCCGAAGCCCTGGTCGACCACCTCGATGCCTTCGACGACATCCTGATCGACTGCCCGCCCTCGCTGGGTATCCTGACGCTCAACGCGCTCTCCGCCGCCGACGAGGTGCTCATCCCGGTGCAGTGCCACTTCCTCGCCCTGCGCGGCCTCGCGATGCTCTTCACCTCCATCGAGAAGATTCGCCAGCGCTCCAACCCCCGGCTAAAGATCCGGGGCATCCTGCCGACGATGTACGACAGCCGGAATGCCCATGAGCGCGAGGTGGTCGCGGACCTCATCGCCCGCTACAGGAGTTTGGTCTTCGCACCTGTGAAGCGATCCACGCGCTTCGCGGACCCGACCTTGGCGGGCCAGCCAATGCTCGACTTTGACGCGCGGCACGCCGGCTCCCAGGTGTACCGCGACCTCGCCGCGGAGGTGCTCCGTGTCGTCTAAGCGCCCCTCGCTCCGCGACCGCCCGGTCCTGCCCGCCGTCGGGCGGGGAGAGGCCGATGACCTCCTGATGGGGGCCGAGCGCCGACGCCAGGAGGTGCAGGACCTGCCCGTCGCCGACATCATGCCCAACCGGCGCCAGCCGCGCACGAAGCCCTCGGATGAGGGACTCGCGGAGCTCGCGGCCTCGATCGTCACGCACGGGTTGCTTCAGCCCATCCTGGTCCAGGCCATCTCGCTGCGAGCCTGCGAGGGCACGCCCCGCCGCTACGAGCTAATCGCCGGCGATCGTGCTCGGCGAGACCGCCGACGACCGTCAGTTGCTCGTCCTCGCCCTGATTGAGAACCTGCAGCGCGAGGGGCTGCCCCCCCTCGACGAGGGCCTCGCCTTCGCCCAGCTCCAGGCCGACTTCGAGCTCACCCAGCACGAGATCGCCGAGCATGTAGGCAAGAGTCGGGGCTACGTGCAGAACCGCATCCGGCTTACGACGGTCCCCGAGGATCTCCAGCAGCTCGTCGCCGAGCGGCCGGACACGATCACGCACATCTACGAGATCGCCCGCGTCGATGACTCCGAGGCCCGGCGCGAAATCGTCGGCGCAGTGCGCGATGACCGCATCTCCTACGCTGAGACGAAGGCGCGGGTCGCCGCCCTGCTCGCCCCGCCCCTCTCGCCGGCATCCGCTCAGGGCGAAAATGATTTATATAAATCATCGGGCGATGTGTCATCAGTAGGCGCGCAGAGCAGTGGCCGCTCCCCATCTGGTCATGGAGGGCCAGCCTCAGCTGCTTCAGGCGGGGCTGCCAATGATTTACGTAAATCATTCTTGCCGTCCAGGTCCTCGTTCCTCAGCCCTGCCGAGCACGCTGCACTCGCGGCAGTGGTGCGTCGCCTGGAGGCGGGTGAAGCAATTCCGGAGGGCGACGACCTCGATCTCCTGGTCAGGCTCTCGGTGCTGGTGGCAGCACTGCTCCCTGAGGAGCAGTAGATGTCAGGAAGCGATGCTACCGCCGCTCTCATCCCCGCTGAGATTCGCGTGGTCGACTTCTACGGCGATCAGATCGCCGGCGCCTTGCTCCGTATCGCGGGCGCCGAGCGCATCTACATGCCGGTGAAGCCTATCTGTGAGGGGTCGGTATCGTGGCTCCTATTGTAGCGCGCCGACAGCCCCGTCGGCGTACAAGGGGTATGGCAACGATTCGTGGAACATCACGCCATGTGGCTGGTTTAGCGTGTCCTCATGCGATCTGCGTGAAGCAGGCCTTCACGCGCCTGTGTGCCAGAGAAGCCGCGATCACTGGCATCGCATACGCGCATCTGCCAGGACTACGCCGCGATCCGCGCGCGCCGCGGGGTGCGCGCGCGGGATTGCGCTGGCATCCGAGGCCTACCACCTTGATGCTTCACCCGTGCGCGGGTGAAGCGCGACCGCCGACCCGCTTCGCTAGCCTGAAGGTGCGTATTCCTCGTGGTGATGCGCTACCTCGGCCACCTGGCGCGCTGTTGCACGAATCGTTGCCATCCCCCTCGTTGACCGGATCGTGGTAGTGGCCGAGCGCGGCATCAGCGAACAGGCTGCCACCTGGAATTGATCTGCCAGAGATGCAGGGAAGCGCGCCTCTTCCGCTTCCTGACGCGGCAAGGGCATACTGAGCGGTTTTCCTGCGGCCAGGAATGCGGTTCTTCGTCATGTTCTGAAGCGCCTGCGTTTCCGCGCCTAAAGGCACGTGTGCGCTGCGTGGCCTACATGGAACGACGAGCGGCGCGTGCTCTATAATGGCGCTATGCCGACCCCAGTCATCGCTGCCAAGCTGTTTATCCCGCCACCTCGACCGAGCGCGGTCGCCCGCACCCGCCTGATCGCGCGGCTGAACGCGGGTCTCCACCGCAGGCTGACCCTCATCGCGGCCCCTGCTGGCTTTGGCAAAACGACGCTCGCGAGCGCATGGATTGCCAGCTGCGGGCGGCCTGCCGCCTGGCTGTCGCTGGACGAAGCGGATAACGACCCCACCCGCTTTCTGACCTACCTCGTGGCAGCGCTGCAGACGATTGCGCCGACCGTTGGCGCAGGGCTGCTGGATGCGCTCCACTCCGCGCAGCCACCGCCCATCGAGCCACTGCTGACCGCTCTGCTCAATGAGGTCGCCACCCTCCCGGGCCATGTTGTGCTCGTCCTTGATGACTACCACTGGATCGATGCCGAACCGGTTGACCATGCCCTGGTTTTCCTGGTCGAGCACCTGCCGCCGCCGCTGCACCTCGTGATTGTCACCCGCGCGGATCCCCCGCTGCCCCTGGCCCGCCTGCGTGCCCGCGACCAATTGACCGAACTGCGGGCCGCCGACTTGCGCTTTACCCCCGCTGAAGCCGCCGCATTTCTCAACCAGGTGATGGGCCTCCGCCTCGCGGCGGCGGACATTGCGGCATTGGACGATCGCACCGAAGGCTGGATTGCCGGCCTGCAGCTCGCCGCGCTTTCCATGCAGGGGCACCAGGATACGCCCGCCTTCATCCGGGCCTTTGCGGGGAACCATCGCTACATTGTGGACTATCTGGTCGACGAGGTGCTCCAGCGTCAGCCCGCAGATGTGCGCAGCTTCTTACTTCAGACCGCTATCCTTGACCGCTTGCATGGCCCGCTGTGCGATGCCGTCACGGGCCAAGAGCATGGCAGCGCGCGGCTGGATGCGCTGGAGCGCGGCAATTTCTTTGTCGTCCCACTCGATGACCAGCGCCACTGGTATCGCTATCACCACCTCTTTGCCGACGTGCTCGCGGCGCATCTGAGCGCCGACCAGCCCGATCAGGTCGCGCCGCTGCATCGGCGCGCGAGCGCGTGGTACGCGCAGCATGGGTCGGCGGCCGATGCGATCCGCCACGCCCTGGCCGCCGAGGACTTCGCGCGCGCGGCGGATCTGGTCGAGTTGGCACTGCCCGCCATGCGCCGGAGCAGACAGGAAGCCACGCTGCTGGGCTGGCTCAAGGCGCTCCCCGATGCGCTGATCGACTGCCGGCCCGTGCTCAGCACGCACTATGCCGGGGCGCTCCTGGCCGGCGGCGAGCGCGACGGCGTTGCGGCCCGCCTGCGGGCCGCCGAGCAGTGGCTAGAGATGTCAGCGGAGCGGCATGAGCGCCCGCAAGCCCGATCGCCTGAGATGATCGTTGTGGACGAAGCGGAATTTCGCCGGCTCCCCGCATGGATCGCCATTTTCCGCGCCGGACACGCCCTCACGCGGGGCGATGTCCAGGACACCATGACCTTCGCCCGACAGGCGCTTGAACGCGTGCTTGCGGATGACCCGCTGGGGCGCGGGGCCGCAACGGCGCTCCTCGGACTCGCATCCTGGACGCGCGGGGATCTCGCGGTCGCGCACCAGACCTATGCCGACGGCATAGCCAACGTGCAGCGGGCCGGGTATCTCTCCGACACCATCGCTTCGGCCATCGCCCTGGCGGATATCCGGATTGCGCAGGGTTATCTGCGCGAGGCCATGCGGACCTATGAGCGGGGATTGCAGCTTGCCACGGAGCAGGGCGCACCCGTGCTCCGCGGCGTGGCCGACATGTACGTGGGCATGAGCGCGCTCCGCCGTGAGCAGAACGATCTGCCTGCCGCCACGCAGCACCTGCTGCGCAGCCAGGAGCAGGGTGAGCACACCGGGTTCCCGCAACACCCATATCGCTGGCGCGTCGCAATGGCGCGCATCCGGGAGGCCCAGGGCGATCTGGACGGCGCCCTCGACCTGCTCGACGAGGCAGAACACCGGTATGTGAGCGACTTCTTCCCCAATGTGCGCCCGGTCGCGGCGCTGCGCGCACGGCTGTGGGTTGCGCAGGGTCGGCTGGGCGACGCCCTCGGCTGGGCACGTGCGCAAGGCCTGTCCGCCCATGACGACCTCAGCTACCTGCGCGAGTTTGCGCACATCACCCTGGCTAGGGTGCTGCTGGCCCGTGCGGCGAGCGACCGTACCGACCAGGCCACGCGTGAGGCCATCGGCCTCCTGGAGCGCCTCCTGAGCGCCGCGGAAGCAGGCGAGCGTGCGGGGAGCGTGATCGAGATCTTGGCGCTGCTCTCACTCGCCCACCAGACACACGGCGACATCCCTGCCGCGCTCATGGCGCTGCACCAGGCCCTGAAGCTGGCTGAGCCGGAGGGCTACATCCGCATATTTGTGGACGAAGGCCCGCCCATGGCGGCGCTCTTGGAACGGGTGAAGCATGACGGCGGAAAGATGCAGGACTATGGCGACCGGCTGCGGGATGCCTTCTCCGCAGTGATCGCGCACCCCGTTGCGCCATCATCGCATCCTGCATCCCGCATCCCGCCTCCCCTGATCGAGCCGCTCAGCGAGCGTGAGCGTGACGTGCTTCGGCTGCTCAGAACCGACTTGAGCGGCCCCGAGATCGCCCGCGAACTCATCGTGTCCCTGAGCACCATACGGACCCACACCCGCAACATTTACGACAAGCTCGGGGTGACCAACCGGCGGGCGGCTGTCCGCCGCGCTGAGGAACTCGATCTGTTCTAGCAAACCCGCGCACACCATCTCCAGCCCCGGCAGGTGAGTCAAATCATCTGCCGGGGCTTTGTCTTTCCCGCGTAGCATCCCGATCACTCCCTCATCACATCAATCATCACGTGTGATGATGACGCCTCATCACATGGATCGGTATCCTCTGATCAGTGAGCAGAACCAGTACAACCACAAGGAGCTGTATCGATGTGAGGGATCTACACGAGGCGCCACATGGATGAATCACACGCAGCACCAGCGGATCATCACGAGCCTACGCGGTACGAGATTCGCATCAAGGGCCACCTTGCGAATCGCTGGTCCGGCTGGTTTGAAGGCATGATCATTACGCGCGAGAACCACGGCGAAACACGGTTAACCGGCCCAGTGCTGGATCAGGCCGCCTTGCATGGCCTGCTCAGGAAGGTGCGCGATCTCGGCATGCCCCTGCTCTCGGTCACGCAGGTTGAACCCGAACCGGCGAACGGGCCGCAGGCTAACGCCGACACCGATCACAATCAATCGATAAAGGAGACATATCTATGAACATCAACCGCCAGACCACGATCACGGAGCGCACCATGAAGCCAACCGCCGCGAAGCTCATCCGCTGGTCAGGATTAGCCGCGATGGCAGCAGGGATCATGTTCATCGTCATTCAGATGATCCATCCATCTGACGTGCTCTCGTCCGTCACCACCACTCAATGGGCAATCGTCCACGACATGAGCCTCGCTATGGACTTCCTCGCCCTGCTCGGTATTGCGGGGCTCTACGCCAGGCAGGTGAAAGAGTCCGCTTGGCTTGGTCTGGCCGGCTACCTCCTGTTTAGCCTCTTTTGGGCGTTCTCGGCGGCCTTTCATTTTGTCGAAGCCTTTATCTCGCCGGTGTTGGCGACCGAGGCGCCGAAGTTTGTGGCGGGCTTACTGGGAATGGTCACGGGGGCGCCCAGCGAGATGAGCCTCGGCGCCATCCCTGTGGTCTATGGGCTCACTGGGTTTGTCGGGTATCTGCTCGGCGGCCTGCTGTTTGGTAGCGCGATGTTTCGCGCCGGCATCCTGCCGCGTTGGGCGGGCGGCCTGCTTGCCATCGGAACCGTCGTGACCCTCGCGCGTGTGGTGATCCCACACCCGCTTGATCGGCTGATGGCGGTGCCGGTAGGGCTCGCGCTGGCTTGGCTGGGCTATGCGCTCTGGTCGGAGCGGCGCGAGCAGGCCACGGAGCCCGTCCCTGCGACGGCGGGCACCCAGCGCCGCCAAGCCGGAGCCGAGTAAGCGCGCGAGAAGCTGCGTGACGTGGACAAGCGGCCATGTGGCCGCTTGTCGCATTGATAGCAAGGATCTGAACATGAACGCGAATGTCTCCGATGAAGGCTGTGCCCCAAATGGGCCGCAGCGCAATGAGGGAGAAAAACCGACGTCCCGGAAAACCAGCGCGTCGGCAAAGGCAGGATCGGCGGCGTGGCTCATCGCCGCACTGCTCGTGCTGAGCGCCATCCCGCTCGCCGCCGGCGCCTTCCGCCTGACCCAACTGGCCGGCGGCGCAGCCATCACACCGGCCAACGCACGGTTTTTTGCGGCACCCCTGCCGGTGGTAGTGCATATCGTGAGCGCCAGCGTGTATGCCCTCCTGGGTGCGTTCCAGTTCGCCCCCAGGCTCCGGTGGCGCTGGCCGGGCTGGCACCGTGCGGCCGGGCGGCTCCTGGTTGGGTGCGGGCTGCTGGTGGGGCTTTCCGGACTGTGGATGACCCTGTTCTATCCGGGCGCGAATGGCACCGGCGGGCTGCTGTACGCCTTGCGGCTCCTCTTTGGGTCGGCCATGGTCGTGTCGATCGTCCTCGGCTTTACCACGATCCGGCACGGGGACGTGAGGGGTCACCGCGCGTGGATGCTGCGCGGCTACGCGATCGGGCTTGGCGCGGGCACGCAGGCGCTCACCCTGATGGCCGGGGAACTGATCGCCGGCCCGCCGAGCGAGCGCAGCCGGGCGCTCCTGATGGGCGCGGGCTGGATGATCAACCTTGCCGTGGCCGAATGGGCCATCCGCAAGCAGCGACCGATCCCGCGCTCCAGCGCTTCGCTCTTCGGCGGGAATGCCTGAGCAGCGCGCTGCGTAGCTCGCCTTGTACGGTTGAGCCTACTGCTTATCTGGAGATGGAGAACGATGAAAACATTCGATGCTACGGTTACGCTCGAGACGCCAGGTATTGGAAACGCACCACAGCCACGCATGCCGCTGGCGCGGCGCATCGTGCTGCATTGGGTCGTGCGCCTGGTGATCTCGTGGTTTGGCTTTGGCCTTATGACTGCCGCGACTGTGGCTGGGCTTCAAGCCCTGTCAGTCGAAATCGGCCCAATCGTCTCAGTAGGCATGCTTGCCGTGTGCGCCTTGCTCACGGTTGTTGCCGTAACGGGGTTGATTGAGCGGCGCAATCCGGCAGCAATCGGTTTGGATGTGCGGCATGGCATCATTGACTGGCTCAAGGGCGCTGGTGTGGGCGCAGCATATCTCTGCGCGTCTGTGGGCATCCTCGCGCTGCTTGGCGGCTATCGCATTACTGGGGTCGCATTCGCAGGACAAGCATTTGCGAGTGGTCTCTTGTTACACGTTCTCGTTGGCGTCTTTGAAGAAACGCTCTTTCGCGGCATTCTGTTTCGGTTTTTGGAGGAAGGTTTTGGGTCGTGGATTGCATTGACCGTAACCGCGCTGTTTTTTGGATTTTCGCACCTGAGTAACCCACATGCTACCGTGTGGGGCGCCATCGCAATCGCGTTAGAGGCCGGTGTCTCGATTGGCGCCGTGTATATGGCAACGCGCAGCTTGTGGTTCGCGATGGGGTTGCACACGGCCTGGAACTTTCTTCAGGGCACTGTTTTTGGCGTGGCTGTCTCGGGTAACGGGGCGCCTACCGACAGCCTCTTTCAACCGCTCATTCAGGGCAATCAGTGGCTGACCGGTGGCGCGTTTGGCATCGAAGCGAGCGTGATTACGGTTGTGGTGGGACTTGGCCTGGGCATCTATTTTCTTGTTCAGGCCGTGCGACAGCAACGCATCATGCGCGGATTGTTGTGGCGCGGCGGAATCAATGTGCTGCGCAACGGTTCGTAGCACATCGCGCTGAAGCGTGCCATCAAACAACGTGTATCGTTCGGATAGCGCACGTTCGAGCGTTGCCCAAAAACGGAGGTTTTTTGAAGCCAATCAGGACACAACGCGATGCGGTCGTAGCTGGAGGCGCGGAACGCACGCCTTCAGCTCGCTGGGCACTCGCCAGTCTTTCACTCTCCATGCTGCTGCCCTCGCTTGGCACCAGCATCGCCAATGTCGGGTTGCCCACGCTGGCGCAAGCATTCAGCGCCTCTGTAGCGCAGGTTCAGTGGATCATCCTCGCCTATCTGCTTGCCAACACCACCCTGATCGTCAGCGTCGGCCGGATCGGTGATCTTACCGGTCGCCGACGGCTGCTTCTGGCCGGTATCCTCCTGTTCACCGTGGCGTCAGCCCTGTGCGGCGTCGCCCCCACGCTCTGGCTGCTGATCGCCGCCCGGGCGGCGCAGGGCCTTGGCGCCGCGATCATGATGGCCCTCACTATGGCGCTTGTCGCTGAGACGGTCCCACAGGCACAGACCGGGAGCGCCATGGGGCTGCTCGGCACGATGTCTGCCGTTGGCACCGCGCTCGGGCCGTCGCTCGGCGGCATCCTGATCGCCAGGCTCGGTTGGCCGGCCATCTTCTTGCTCAATGTCCCGCTGGGCATCCTGACTCTGCTGCTCGCGCAGCGCTTTCTGCCCGTGGATGGCCAGCGGGCGAAGGCGGATCGAACCGCCTTCGACCATGTGGGTACGCTGCTGCTTGCCCTGACGCTCGGGGCGTATGCACTCGCCATGACCGTGGGGCACGGCAGCTTCGGCCTGCTCAACGTGATGCTGCTATTCACGGCCATCCTCGGCGTTGTCCTCTTTGTGCGCACCGAGGCGAACGCCGCATCACCGCTGATTCGCGTGGCGCTGTTCCGCGATCCGCTCCTCAGCGCGGGCTTCGCGATGAGCACCCTCGTCACGACCGTGGTGATGGCGACGCTGGTGGTTGGCCCATTCTATCTCTCCGGCGCGTTTGCGCTCGACGCCGCCCGGGTCGGACTCGTCATGTCGTCCGGTCCAATTGTCGCCGCACTCACGGGTGTGCTGGCCGGCCGCAGCGTGGACTGGTTTGGCGCCCAGCGCCTGACCATCGTCGGGCTGATCGGAATGGCGGCCGGCTCCTCCATCTTGCCTATGGTGCCGACAAGCTTCGGCGTCCTGGGGTATATCGCCCCGCTCATGGTCATCACCGCCGGCTATGCGTTCTTCCAGGCGGCCAACAACACGGCCGTCATGACAACTATTCGACCGGACCAGCGGGGCGTCATATCCGGCCTGCTCACCCTGTCGCGTAATCTCGGGCTCATCACCGGTGCATCCGTGATGGGCACGCTATTCGCGCTCGGCTCGGCGGCCAATAGGATGGTATCGCCTCCTGAAGCTGCCGTGGCAGGCATGCGGATCACGTTCGCGGTCGCCACGGTGCTCATCGTCGTCGCCATGGCCATCGCGTCGGTCAGCCATGCGCTGTCGCGGCACGCCGTTCATCTAAACCGTGAGCAGGCGGATAGCCGTGGCCTTTAAGCTGGTAGTTGGGGTCACCGTATAATACGGTGACCCCAATGTTGGGATAAGGCCGATATGTGCCGGCTCGATCATACGGGTGCTGCGGCGCGGCGGAGATCCGCCTACTGCTGATCGTAGCGCGTTGGGGTGCCGTAAATAGTGGAGGAGGCGGGCGGCGGGATGTAGGGCGCGGCTACGGCACCACGGCCCGGGCATGCTCGACGCCGGCCGGGGTGTAGAGCACAACGGTCTCGCCGGACTCCCAGGCCGCCGCTGTCCGGTTCCAGTAGAGCCAGAGCCCGGCGAGGTCGTCGGGGCCGGCGCGGACCTCAAGGGTGAGCTCGGCGTTGGAGCGCAGCGTCACCTGGGGGAAGGTGTAGCGGGGGCGACCCGCCGTGAGCGAGCCGACGGTCCAGCCGTCCAGGCTCACCCTGCCGTCGCTGTTGTTCTCAATGACGAGGTAGCCGAGGTCGATGGGGTAGCCGGGGTCGGCCGCGCCGAGCTCGACGAGCTTCAGCTGTGGGTTCGCAGCGGTCTGCTCGGTGGGGGAGGGCGAGGGAGTGGCGCTCGGCGTCCTGGTGGGCGTGATTGTGCGCGTCGCCGTGCTGGTGGCGGTGCTGGCGGCGGCTGGGGTGGTGGCCGTCGCGCTCGGCGTGGGGCTGGCCTCGCCGGTGGCCGTCGGCGACAGGGGCGCAGTGGCGGTGGGCGAGGCGTCGCCGGGGGGCGGGGTGCGCGCGGGCGCGGGCGACGCGGCGCTGGTGGCGGTGGGGGTGCGTGTGGGCATGGGCGTGCGCGTGGCGGGCTGCGGGGCGCCCTCGCCGGGCGCCGGCGTCTCGATGGGCTGGTCGACGAAGCAGTCGAGGCGCTGGAGCAGCCCGTCGCTGAGGCGCGTGCGCACCTCGACGGGGTAGACCCCGGGGGCCTCGGTGACGAGGAGCGGGATCTCCCAGCGCCCGGCGGCGTCGGTGAGGCCGCCGCCGACAGGCCGGTGGTTGAAGAAGACGAGCAGGGCCGTGTGCTGGGGGCCACGGCCGCGCAGGATGGTGATCTCACCCGACGGGCAGACGATCGGCGCGGCCGGGGCGTCAAGGCGCGCTCCGGCTGGGGCTGCAGCCGTGAGGGCAAGGCCGGCGCCGAGGATCGCTATGGCGAGCAGTTGGGTGAGGTGGCCCATGGTATTCCTGGGTTAGGGGGCGCCGGGCGTGAAGCTCTTCAGCATCGTCTCGCCCTCCAGCGAGGCCGGGATCAGCTGGTAGACCGTGACGCCGCTAAGGAAGTAGTAGGAGCAGCCCGGGCCCATCAGGGTGTCGCTGCACACCTCCACGCCGGAGGCGCCGGCGGCCTGGAACGGCCTGGTTTGCCCGCCGCCGGCCGTGGCGGCGCCCGCGGAAAGCCAGTCCTCGATGGTGGCCGACCCGCCCGCGTCGAGCACGCGAAGCTCCAGGTCGGCCGCCTCCATCGCGCCGAGGTCGCTCGCGGCCCGCGTGGGGCTGAGGAAGGCGAACCCCGCGACGGGCTGCGGGACGAGCTGCCTGAGGGCAGCGGCCTCCAGGGGGCGCACCACGAAGTCGGCGGGGTGGTCGATGCGGAACTGGTAGGTGCTGTCGGTGTAGGTGGTCATAGGGCCTGTCTGGGCGGGCTCGGTCCCGGTGGCGTCGGCCGTGGCGCCCGCCTCGCCCGAGCCGGCGCCGGGGTCAGTCTGTCCAGGGGCCTGGGAGCTACCTGTCTGCCCGGAGGTGGGCGCCGCGACGACGCCCTCGTCGCTGCTCTGAACCTGCGCTGTGGGCGCGGCAGCCGACGCCACAGGCGCCGACGCGGCGGCGCCTGTGGCGGGCGCTCCGGCCCCGCCGGCGGCCGCGCCGCACCCGGCGGACCCGAGCAGTGTCACCACGAGTATACCCATACCTAGCAAGCGCCGTGTCAGCATCGCGGTTCTCCTTCCTGTCGCGTCTGTAGTTCGTGTTGTGGGGGATGTGCTTCAAAGACGCCGGGGGCGGGCGGAGAGTTCCAGCCGTGGCGGCTGCAAGGGGAGAGGGCCTGACATTGCTGCCAGGCCCTCCTGCGACTACGGGGGCGGAAAGACCGCTAACAGCCGACGGCGTTACAGAGCGGGACGATGTTGTTGCTGTTGAAGCGCGGGCCGTAGAGGTTTTGCTGGCCAACGAAGATGCCGGAGTTGACGCCGTCGACCCAGCCGCCGACCACGCCTGGCGCGTAGGCGATGAACCAGGCGCCGCCGCTGATGCCCCCGCCCCAGTTGCAACCCATACCGCGGACCTCGGTCGACTGGATGAAGCTCTCGGCGGCGCAGGTGCGCAGGTAGAGGCCGGCGGAGGTCAGCAGGTTCTGGCTGGTGTTGCGGAAGGGATAGCCGACGGTGTGGAAGTGGCGCAGGTAGGGGAAGTTCCACGAGCGACCGGCCCAGCCGACGGCCGAGTTCAGGCTCACACCGGCGGAGTTGTTGTTCATCTTGCAGACGGCGACGTCGTGGGGGGCGGCGCCGTTGATCGAGTAGTTGGGCTGGTTGACGTAGGCGGTGAGGATCGTGCAGCTGCGGGCCGGGAACGTGCCGAAGGGCGCGCTGCCGTTGCGGAAGGCGGGCGTGAAAACCCAGTTGGAGTAGAAGCGGTTCTGCACAGTGTCGTAGACGCAGTGGGCCGCCGTCACGATCGTGTTTTTGCTGGTGGCCGTGGCCGAGCAGTACGAAGTCCCGCCGGGCGTGCTAAAGGAGAGGCGGCCGAACCAGCGATGCGGGAAGATCGTCTGCATGCTCGACAGTTGGTTGACGACGTAGCTGGTGAAGACCTGGCTGGTGCCAACCTCCAGGTCGACGGCGCTCTCAAGCGCGGGGTCGCCTGCCATCGCGGCCCAGTCCTCGGCGTAGGCGGCCTGGAGGACGGCGTCGACGCTGGCGGCGGGCGCGCCGGCGGCCGATTGGCCCGAGGGGCCGGCGGCGACTGACTCGTTGACGGCGGTCGCGCCAGCGGCGGCCTCAGCCGCAGTACCGACCGGCATCTCCAGCGCGGTGGTGGCGTTCAGGCGCTCACGCGTCCAGAACTTCAGGGCCTCGCGCTGCTTCGTCGCCGAGACCGTGCGTGAGACCACACCCTTGTCCTGCACACGCGGGGCTGCGAAGACGGATGTGCTCGACAGGGCCAGAAGCGATAGGGCAACCACGCTCAGGAGCGACCGGAGTCTCAGCCTCATACAAAACCTCCTTAAATTAGGATCCTTAATACCCCCCCCCCAGGTCTTTTATGTGGTAGCTCGCCGCCTCTAAACGTGACCGCCACGTGAATAGGACGTGACAGACAGCGCCCGCGGGTGGCGAGCGAGCACAACGATCCTAATACGGTAGAAAGTGAACCCTTTCTACCATATGCGATTGTCCTGATGCTTCAAGATATAGCGAGGTAAGCGCAATATGCGCTTTTCGGTCGCACATTGCTAGATAGAGCATATTACAGCTCTGTCATCCAGGCGTGGCGTGCTCTTCTCGCTGCTGATCTACGGCATGTCTAGACGTCAGAGTTTATTCTGGTGCTGACGCCTTGGTTCGATTACGCCGCTATTCAGGTCGCTCTTGATGGTTATGATTGAATTGTTGGGTGATGGCAGTACTATATAGGGTGACTACAATTTGTCAATAGTATTTGTAGTTAGGGAATCGGTTCAGCTTAATCATCCCGCTTCTGGCTCCATCCACGCGAGCTCTACCGCATCAGGAAGCCGTGCAGCACGTACGGAACTAACAACTGGGATGGACAAGCATTTCCGATTCCCTTAGTAAATAGTTGGGGTTATTATCTCTACTTTGCCAGTTTCTTGGCAGGCCGGTATGCGTCGAGTCGCCCGTCGCAGATGAGTTCGTCAATGGCCAGGATGCGAAGCCAATCCAGCACCCCGCGATGGACTGCCGCAAGTGATTGACGCCTGAGATCGGGCTGAGGGGGGAAAAGCGCGTCGCCCCGGGTTTCCCCGCTGCGCGCGCTGCTGCCATTCCTGGCCTGTTAGTACTACAACGAGAGCTGTGTAAACTACGCTCGACCGCGCTCAGGCCTTGATGGGAGGGGCCAGCAACGGGGTGTCGGGGCCAACCGGGTCGTCCATGTTCACGATCCAGCGTTCTGTCCGCTCACGGTGACTGGTTTGCGCCGCCGCGTGGCGGCGATGGTAGTAGGCGATGCGCTCCAGCACGCCCTCCAGGGTGCGCGCTGGCAGGGGCAACAGGACGCTGAGCAGCAGACAGACCTGCGGCAGCGTCAGCAGCGGGACTTTTTTTAACCGGTATTGCAGCCGCACCAGGAAGAAGTAGGCCAGCGTGACCAGGGTCATATGATGATGCCAGCCCGGCCACGAGCGCGGCTCGTCGTCGCCCATCTGTTCAACAATAATAAGAATTGCCGGTCGCGGGGCCTCACGGGAGAATCTTACTTTGGGGGGAACGCTGCCTCACGAAAGATCTTATCATACCTCACCGAAGATCTTACTGCACGCTGGTCGTTGCGCGCGGCGGGCAGCCGGCCTCCCGTCAGCGCGGCGGCAGTTCCGTTGTTGTAAGCTCGCACGCAGCGGCCTCAAGCTGAAGCATCGTCACGCGCTCCGTCCGGCCCAGATAGATCTTCCGCACTCGTCCTTGCCCGCGTCGATAGGCCCACCAGTAGTCGCCTCCCCGTGGCCGGTGCTCCTTCCGAACGGTCATATAGGGGTGATCGTATTTTTTCCGGGAAAAGTACCGGTAGGGTTAACAAACGTTAAAAGAGGTTTTCGCGCTTTAGAAAGCTGTATCGCCTGATTGTGCGCTGCTTCACATTGCATCCTCTGAAGCAGCGCACACACCTCGTCGGA
>Ga0105048_10008023_pt1 | contig 16924 bp, 13 predicted proteins | sample MAT05_FD_78382 | JGI IMG/M metagenome (GOLD analysis project Ga0105048, IMG submission 78382) | Freshwater microbial communities from Lake Fryxell liftoff mats and glacier meltwater in Antarctica - MAT-05 | ecosystem: Environmental > Aquatic > Freshwater > Ice > Liftoff microbial mat | place...
AAAAGATTTTTAAAGCTCACATTTTCACCCTCTTTCCATTCATTGTTAATGAAGTGTATTTTTTCTATTCTAGCTGCTTTGTTGGTATCAAAAAAGGTAGTAATCATTTCCTTATCATGGTTAGTTATTGCTGTTTGATACAGCATTGAAATTTCTTTAAGTTGAGATATTTGAAGTACAGCCATTTCTTTTTCCATTGTTTCTCTCAATTGAACCTTTTCATCGTACGTGCCGGCAGGCAATAATAATTTTGATAACAAGGGCATCAATTCTATCAACAGCAAAATAGCCATCAGTAAATAATACCTGTATTGCAAAGCAGGATGATTTTGAAGTAAATGTTGCAAAGCTTCAATTTGAGTTAAAAATCCATCGTTGAAATAACCGGAATAAGTTTCTTCTTGTTTACTGCTTGTTAGCTCAATGGCGTTTAAACTACTATCAATCATTTTAAGTTTTGGTTGCTGCTCTACTATTAATTGCTGGTATTCGGTATCAAGTTTCAGGTATTCATTTCGTTTGGCAATGGCAATATCCTTTATGCCCACTTTGCCAGTACCACCGCTGCCGTCAGTTTCTTTTAAAAAATTTTCTCTTGCAAGTTGCACACCCTCATATCGCAAGGCTGCCGCTTGCTGCAGCGTATTTTTATCATTATTCAATAAACTTTTTTGATAACGATACAGCGAATCAAGCTGCTGCCTGTTGGCAATTTTTCTGTTGGTATTATCGGCCGCTACCTGTAGTTTAATTTCCTTTTTAAACATATACAGCAATGCAGGCTGTGCCATAAACATACCAATTACACTTGCAAGTACAATTCTAAATATTATTGGTAGCCACCGGTTTTTCATTTGCCTGTTAATGCTTTTTATCAATGCCCTATCAATGGTTAAAATGATAAAACCCATTAATAAGCCTAAAGGCAGCGCCAATAAAACACTGTCTGTAACTGTACTAAAAAAATAAGTCCACGCTGCGGTAGCAAATATCCAGGTAGTAAATACCGTCATACCTACAATACCATACCTGTTGCCGTCAATAACAGCGCCACTGAGTAATTCATTTTCTGCAGTAGCAAGCCACCATAAAAATTGTGTAAAAGCAGCAGGCTTATTGGGTTTCTTGCAGGCATAATCATACTTATCCATCATATAAAAGATTGAGGTTATAAAAATGATGGCTGAGCTTGGTTGAAGTGAAGTGCAAAGTAAGAAAATGCTTGTTGTATTATTGTTTTGCAGGTGGTATAGTTTCCTTTTAGATTTTAATTAACAGTTTGTTTAATGGAGGGTGTAAACCTCGGTTGCTAAACATTGTCTATTCACTTATCTTTGCGCCGCATAAAATATAGCAAATAAAAATATACAATGAAAAAAATTATAATAAGTTTATTGTTAATTGTAGTTACAGTACAAGCAGTAACTGCACAAACCAAAGGGCTGGGACAAAGCGACCCTGATGCAAAAAAGATTTTAGATGCAGTTAGTGCTAAGTTCAAATCTTTTAAATCGGTACAGGCAAAGTTTTTATTAAATATAGAAAGTGCTGCTGGTAAATCGCTTGGTACTAAAACAGGTACTTTATTGATGAAAAGCAGTAAATATCGTATTAGCGTAACTGGTCAGGAAATTTACAGTGATGGTATAAATGTTTCAACCTACGAAAAGGGGGCTAATGAAATTACAATTACTAAGTTTGACCCATCTGCCAATACTTTAACCCCTCAAAAATTATTTACCAATTTTTACGATAAAGATTTTTTGTATAAATTAAATGGAGATAAAGTAATTAATGGTAAAAAATTAATTGAAATAGAACTTACTCCTACAGATAAAAGCAAACCATTTTTTAAAGTTCTTTTATATATTGATAAAGCAATAAGTGCTATCAGCAGTGCAAAAATATTTGAAAAGGCTGGTAATAAATATACCTATGCAGTAAGCGGGATGAACACAACTACTGTATTAAATGATGCACAATTTGTACTGGATCCCAAAAAATATCCTGGGGTGGAGGTAGTAGATTTGCGATAAACAAATATATTTTTTAAAAAACCGGCACCTAAATGCCGGTTTTTTTATGCCTTATAAAGAGGTTTAAAATCCATTCTGGCATTTCTAGTGCAATAGTTGTGAGGGCTTCAAATTAAATACAGGCAATTATTTAAAACCATTTTTAGCAAAAAAACAGTGAAGTATTTACAATAATTTGCAGTAAAGTGCTTAATTGAGTTAAAAACCTTGGTAATATTCCAACTGCAAAATTGGATAAAAGATTAAAAGGATTAGGTATTTTGTTCGTAAACGAATACTGGTTGTGGCCTTGAATAAAAGTGCTGGAAATTTTCTCCATAAGCCGTTAACAAATCAAGTCTGCCAGGCCTGAGCTATTAGCACGGACGTTATTTTCTTTTGTTACTTTTTTTTATCAACCTATCCCGAAAATATCGGGAGAAAAAAAGTAAACAGATTGCAGCTCAAAATTGTAAAGGCTTTGCGAATAAAATACTTAATCCTAAAAAATTAAATACATTTATTTTACAAATGCCATTAAAACTTCATCAACAAAAATATTTTCTTTTTGGAGGTAAGTGTATTTTTTCATGACGCCCTCTTTTAAAAAACCCATTTTTTTATATACGCTGATGGCCTTTTCATTATTAACTGCTACACTTAATTCGATGCGTACAAAACCGATGCTAATTGCATATTCAAGTACATCTTTTATCATAAGCTTACCAAACCCTTTGCCTGCAAATGACGGATGTATGGCCACTCCACCCAAATAAACAATGTGTGCAGAGCGATAGGTATGTGGTACTAATTTAAACATACCAATGGCTGCATTATGGGCAGTGTAATAAATGAATAACAGTTTTTTTTGTAATAATACCTCTAAAATTGGATTAAAAGTAACAGCATCCATCGGTTCATACAACAAGTAAGGGTTTATGGAGGAGTGCATATACAATTCATGTAAAAAACTCCTGTCACCTTCAGTTGCTATTCTTATCATTTTAGTAAGTTCAAATCTGGTTGTGCATATTTGTACACTTTAAAATAAATGGTAGTCTTGGTTTGATGTATGCCCTCTATAGCAGATAACTGACTAACAAAAGCCAAAAGATGTTCATTATCACGGCACATTACATCAACCTCAAGGTCATAATCGCCACTTGTCATAGCTAAAAAACTTACTTCGGGAAATTGTTTAATTTGCAAGGCCACAGCTTCTTTAAGCGTTGCTGGCCGTACATACACAGCAATGTGTGCATAAGATTGAAATCCTACTTTTTCCGGATTTACCCGGCCAATAATATTAATTGTTCCGTCATCAATCAATTTATTAAACCTTGTACGGATGGTACCTATAGAAACCTTCAATTTTTCAGCTATTACCGTAAAAGACATCCTTCCATCTTGCTGTAAATTAGAAAGTATGGCAAAATCAAGTTCGTCTAGTATAATTTTATTACTTGTCATATCATCAAAACCGATAAGCTAAACTTAAAATTTCACTATTAAGAAATTGTATGAGAAAAACAGTCGGCTTTGCAACAAATATGAAATTTTAAATTAAAAAATTTGTATTTATTTTGCTAATAGCTAAAATATTTATAATTTTCAGCCATTATTTCTACACAATTTACAGTAAATAAAAAAATCATGAAATACGCTACAGTAAAAAATTATATTAATGGCCACTTTGTGGATACCAACAGTACCGAAATGTTGGATGTGATATCTCCATTGGATGGTAGTTTGTTGTCAACAGTGCCCATGAGTACAAACCATGATTTAAACGCAGCGGTTGATGCAGCAGCCAAAGCATTTCCATCGTGGAGCAAAACCCCCATAAAAGAGCGGGTACAGGTATTTTTTAAATACAAAACGTTGCTGGAAAAACATTTAAAAGAGCTGGCCGAATTGTGCAGTGAGGAAAATGGAAAAACATTTAGTGAATCAGTAGCTGAGATTGAAAAATCAATAGAATTAACTGAATTTGCTACTTCTTTACCACAACTTGTAACTGGCGAAATTTTGGAAGTAAGCAGAGGGGTAGAATGCAGAACAGAACAGGTGCCATTGGGAGTTGTTGCTTCAATTGTTCCATTTAATTTTCCGAGTATGGTACCCAACTGGACACTACCTAACGCAATTGCTTTGGGTAATTGTATGATAATGAAACCATCTGAAAAAGTACCATTAAGTTGCGGAAGATTGGCTGAGTTGCTAAAAGAAGCTGGCTTGCCAGATGGCGTATTTAACATAGTGCATGGTGGAGTAAATATTGTAGAAGCTATTTGTGATCATCCAAAAATAGAAGCAGTTTCATTTGTTGGATCTACAAAAGTTGCAAAAATTGTGTACCAAAGGGCCACTTCAAATTATAAACGCTGCCTTGCTTTGGGCGGTGCAAAAAATCACTTAATGGTATTGCCAGATGCTATACCTGGTATGACTGCACAGAACGTAGCAGCTAGCATGAGTGGCTGTGCAGGACAGCGTTGTATGGCAGCTAGTGCAATGATTGGCGTAGGAAATGTAGATGCTATCATTGAAAAAATTTGTGAAGAAGCTAGAAAGATAGTTCCGGGAGAAAACCTTGGTGCAGTAATTAATAAAGAAAGTAAAGAACGTATAGAGCAATTTATAGACGAAGCTGAAAAAAATGGTGCTAAAATTTTGGTAGATGGCAGAAATACAACAGTAGCTGGAAAAGAAGGCGGAACTTATGTAGGGCCTACGGTGATTGATTTTGTAAAGCCTGGTATGAGTGTGGCAACGGAAGAAATTTTTGGGCCGGTGATATCTATTATGCGTACCAATACAGTAGATGAAGCATTGGCAATTGAAAATGCCAACCCTTATGGAAATGCTGCTAGTGTGTTTACGCAAAGTGGCGCCATGGCTCGCTATATCATTGACAGGGCTAGTGCCGGTATGATTGGCGTTAATGTTGGTGTGCCGGTACCAAGAGAGCCATTTAGTTTTGGTGGTTGGAACGAAAGTAAGTTTGGCGTAGGTGATATTACCGGTAAAAGTTCTATCGGATTTTGGACAAAATTGAAAAAGAGTACAGTTAAATGGAATGCAGAAGCTGGGGTGAATTGGATGAGTTAACATTCCTCTTCCTTCTCCTAAGAGGAATTAGAAAACATTTTTTATTTTAAAAAGAGTTGTTGATAAACATTCAAAATAGGTTGAACGTATAAGTGATTGACACCCGTACGAACAATTCTTCATCCGTTAGGGCAATGATGTTGCGTTAAGATAATACAATAGTTAAAAAAAGACTTACAACAAATGCTCAGTTTTTTCGATTATACTTTAGACTATAAATAATGATAAAAAATTAAAATATGCAAACATCTACATTATCAGAAACACAAGAGATTGTACAGGAAAATCTTGATTACACACTCTTTAGCTGGAGCAAACAAAAAGGTCAAAATCCGCTGGCAGTAAAACACGCAGAAGGGGTTTATTTATACGACTATGATGGTAACCGAATTATTGATTTTTCATCGGGACTGATGAATGTAAACATTGGCCACGGCAACCAACGAATTACAGATGCTGTAGTTAGGCAAATGCAGGAAGTTAGCTATGTTACACCTAGCTGTGTTACCAAAGTAAGGGGTGAATTGGGTAAAAAACTAGCAGAAATTTGTCCAGGCAATTTAAATAAATCCTTTTTCACTTTATGCGGAGCCACTTCTATCGATAATGCTATTAAACTAGCTAGATTATACACAGGACGCCATAAAATACTTACCCGCTACCAATCTTACCATGGTGCTTCTATTGGTGCAATGGCAGCAAGCGGTGATCCACGTAAATTACCAGTAGATGCACAGCAAGCACCCAATTTTGTTCACTTTGATTTGCCCTATAAGTATCGTTGGGAATATGGGGAAGAAAATTTATTGAAAGAAACTGTCGCAAGCCTTGAAAGAATGATTGCTTACGAAGGGCCGGCAAATATTGCAGCTATATTATTAGAAGGAGAGTCTGGCTCTTCCGGCTGTTTACAATACCCGGTTGGCTATTTAAATGAAGTAAGAAAAATATGCAATAAGCATGGTATTTTACTAATTATGGATGAGGTAATGAGTGGCTTTGGCCGAACCGGCAAATGGTTTGGTTTTGAAAACCATGGTATTATCCCGGATATGATTTGTATGGCAAAAGGACTTACCTGTGGTTATATTCCTTTTGGGTGCCTGCAGGTGAGTGATACAATTGCTGCTAAATATGATGATGTTATGCTAGCCCTAGGCCTTACATATTCTGCTCATCCGGTGGCGTGTCCAGCAGCTTTAGAAACGCTGAATATTTATGAAGATGATAACCTGATTGAAAATGCTGCCGCAATGGGGGCATATGTAACTGAGCAGGTAGAATTATTAAAACAAAAGCATCCGAGCATTGGCGATTTTAGAACTACTGGTTTGCTTGGCTGCATTGAGTTGGTAAAAAATCGCACTACAAAAGAAGCTATGGCTCCCTTTAATGCAAAGCCAGATGAAATGGAAGTAATGAATAAAGTAGCTGCTAAAATTAAGGCTTTGGGAATGTACACATTTGTACGCTGGAGTTATATTTTTATAGCACCGCCACTGTGCGTAACCAAAGCTCAGATAGATGAAGGATTAGCAATAATAAGCGAAGCTATTTTAATTGCAGATGAAGCTACAACAGCCTAAGCAGAGAAAAAAGTTTTGAGTTGAATGAAATACAAAAAATTACTACACCTGCACTTTTGCAGGTGTTTTTTACCTGATAATATTTTTAAAAGTGGTAAAATCAATTGCTTTTGCACTACATAAAACTACACTGCTTACAGCAGAATTTTATACAATAGTAAAATCGTTTTTTAAACGCAGCAACAGTGTTTTTTTAAGCGTAGATTTTTCTTTTTGCCATATTTTCTTTATTGTATTTATTTGAGCCTTGCTATGCTTATCCAACTTATTAATTCGCTTAGCATTTAAGAATAATATACCCGTAAACCTGTCTTGAAATTGTCCAAGTTCTGTAAGCAGCGCTGAAAAATATGCTTCATCTTTCCCCTTCCAAATACTATTGGTAAGCATACCATGTTTTGTTTTTTCGTAAATTTTAAGGTTATATAAAATATCTTTTATACTTTTCCGGATACTATGAATATCATCATCGCTTAATTTTTTTGACAGTAAAATGGCATCAATGTTTTTCCAATGCTGTAGCAGAAAACCCCTGAATAGCTTAATAGAAAATCTATTTGGTAATGCCGCTGTTGTATGCTTGCTGTTTGCTGCAATTATTTTAGTAGTCAATATTTTGAGGAGTTTTTCCTTTTGTAAAGCCATTTCTTTTTGTAGCAGAAAAAGATACATAGTTGGCTTTTTAATTTCTCTATTTTTCACTGCCTTCAGTATGCGCTGTTGTTGTATTTGTATATCCCGGATACTTCCTGCCAGTTTGAAACTGGCTTTTAATTTATTGCTAATTATAATGGAGTTTTCTTTTACTTTTTGATGAGACAGCATTCGAAGAAACGCTCTTAGTTTTTTATATGTTACCCTCAATTTGTGTATTACCTCTTCATCAAAATCAAAAAGCATTGCCTTGGTTTGCTCAATTAATTTATTGTGTAGCGTATTGCTGATTTGGTTTAATTCTTTTTTGTTCATTTGTAAAAATTGATAAAAGGATGTATGCCTGGGGCTGGCTTTTTTTTCTCTTTAATAAACATAAGTAAAAAATATTTTTTCGAGATAATGTTGAATTGTAATTGCTATTATCTACAGTACAAATCTAAATACGCTTTCTGCAAATAAACTACTCACATTATCTGGTAAAAACGCACATAAATAGCTGCTGAATTTACTCTTAGCTACAATTTTTCTCCCACCTCAATACTAAAAAAACCCTTTGGACTTAAAAGTTGATAATAACAGTTTTTACGCATTATTATGAAGCGCCATTACCGGCACATGACTATGCAGAACCAACTGTTTGGTAATGCTTTTATTAAATAGCTTATCGAGCAAATTATGTTGCTTTGGTAGTACAATCAGTAATTCAATATTGTTTTTATCTGTAAAATCTATTATGCCCTCATCAGCATTATCGCTGGTAATAAAGTGGTATTTAGGTAATACAGCACCAAACATTTCATTCATTAAGCCTGATTGAAAAACAACATTTTGATTAAATTCACTTTGATCTCCTGTATTAATAATATGCAGGGATGCGTTAAAATCATTCATAATCATTTTAATTTCATTTACAGGAGTATTGCGGGTAACATTCTCAAAGTCGCAAGCGAACCCGATATTTTTGATACCGTTAAAATGTATATTAACTGGCACTGTAATCAACGGCCACTTTAGATGCTTCATAGCATTTACGGTATGTCCGCCAAATAGCAGTCGCTCTGCAACAGTGGTACCCTGGCTACCCATTATCACCAAATAAGGTTTAATAAAATCGCATACAATTTTTAGCTCGTCAAAAAATGCGCCCAATCTTACATCAGTTTCAACTGAAATATTGCCTCCTGTTTTACTAATTATTCCATTTTTTATCTGCAATATTTCATTTTCAGCTTCTTGCCTTTCTGCTTCTTCATTTAAGGCTATGGGCAATTCTCCATATACTACAGATACCTGGTAAATATGTAATAGCAGCAATTTTGCTTTAAGTGCTAAAGCCATATCTGTTGCATAATGAACGGCGTTTAAAGCTGCGGAGGAAAAGTCTGTTGCAACTATTATTGTTTTCATTTTGTAACGTTTATCATGAGTAATAAATAAAATTATTTCAATTATTCACTGGCACTTTACCGGTAATATTTCACGAGTGCAATATGCTGGTAATTTTGTAATACGCCTTTATCCACAAACTCTACATCGCCTCCATTTTCTAATATTTTTTCAATTATATCATCAACGGCATCTTTTACGTACGAAAACTTATTGTAAGGCTGGGTTGCTGTGTAAATAATATCTTCAATACCGCCTTGCCCGGCAGCGTACATATAATTACTTTCTACCACCAACAGCTGTCCTTTATAATTGGTAGCCGTATCCCACACTTCCTTCATACCTATTGCAAGTTTCTTTTTACTGGCTGCTTCTTCTAATTTATTAATTACCTTTTTCTCCATTACTTTCTTCCAATCTTTAATAAAGGGCACAAGTACATTTTTTAATACATCTGTAGTAGCTTCCTCAAAATTTCCATTAATAAATTCATTAACAGCTTTGGTATGTTTAGTTAGTTTTTTAAAATGAGCTGTAATTTTTTCTGTACCCATTACAAAAAGTGGCAGATTATAAGCGTTTAAAATAATACCAAGTGTATTATCGATGTGGTGCAAAAAATTTTCTTCTACAATTTCTTTGCAGTTATTTATCTTATCAAAAATAGCAATACCTTCCGGTGTATCATTTTCATAAGCAAACGAAGCGGTGGAAGTATCAGAAATAATTCTTACAAAGGTTTGCAAATTACCTACATAGATACGGCTACTTTTGCCGCAAAGCAATAGCACAAGGTATTTATATGTTTGTAGTTTACTGTATACCAATTCCCTGATATCAAAAGAATCATCCACTTTTATTTTTTCTTGTACCAATAAATCGAGATAAAGTACTTTTTGAAATACCGGCGATACATAAATAGCAATACTTTTTTTATGGGTATTAAAATTTAAATCACTTGTAATTGATTGTAGCTTATGCATTACCAATACTCCCATATCGGCAGGATAGTTTTTGAGTAATTCTTCTTCAACTTTATTCAAGGCTAGTTTGAGACTAAGGAGCAGATCCTTTTTTAGACTCATTTTAGGCTCAAAAGGCATTATAATTGATACGGAAGGAAGGTAATGAACTGCTTTTATAACCTGCCTAATTTCAGGCGTTAATTTGGTTGGCATAACAAGCTTTTTAGAGAGTAAATTTAAATGATGGAACTGTAAAAAACAATGATAAGTATCATTTATAAATTTGATTATACTCATTTACACACCCTTTAAAAAACGACTTTACAACAATGGTGTAAATCTCCTCGGTTGTTAGATATGAAGGTTTAGCTATCAGTACACTTTTCGTAATTTTTATTGTACTATATAAATAACTTACCTACTTATACATAAACTTTTATGTTATGTATATTTCACTACTTTAGTTCAAATTCAACCGCAGAATCATGGCTTTAGATACTAGTATTCACTTAAACCTCCGTACTTTATGCACTAGTTTCCTTTTATTCTTTTCCAAAAAGAAGCAGCAGTTCCCTTATTCCATCCGGTAAACCTGCCACGCTGCACCACCAAGGCATTATTGCCTGGTTGCTCCAAAAAATAATAGAATACAAACTTTGCTGATGGATTTTGCCAGCCTGCAATTTGCCCAAACCGCAAGTCATTAAAAACCAACGTATCGCCCCATTTTTCTACAGTGTAATACTGCTGCGAAAAGCGAATTAACTGCTGAACATCTTGCTGATTTGCAAAAGGTTGTAGTAAGCCATTATTTTGGGGATAGTATTGAAATTGTATGCTGTCTTTACTATCAAAAACCGACCTGTAACTAGTGTAATAAACACTATCAGTGGCTGCTACAATGTACCAAAGCCAGGGTTGCAAAGGAGCCGGTGTAGTAAAATAACGGGTATAATGAATTTGCTGTTGTTGCAAACTTTTTTTTGTACTGGTATTTATACTTTCTTTATTGTAAAGGCAATAGAGCAGGTACAAACTACTTAAGCCAAGCCCCATCTTCCACCATTTTTGTCTTTGTGGATTCCATTTTTTTAAAACGATTAATGCTACCAGGGCAATACCCGGCCACATTGAAAAAAAGGGATCTGCAACATAAATAGCATTAAAACTTATACGCCGGTGGCTAAAGGGCTCAAACCAGCCCACACCATAATTGTTAAATGCATCAATAAAAATATGGGCAAATATTACCATTCCAAAAAATAACAGCCAGCGTTGCAAGCTGATATTGTGGGGCCGGTGCCAGCGTTGTGCAAGCATTGCAAACAAAGGGGTTATAATGGCGCAAAATAGAAAAGAATGTGTAAAGCCACGATGGGCAAGCAAACCAGAAGTTGTATCCATCCAAAAAGCACTTAAAAAATCAATATCTGGAATACTTTGAGCTATGGCTCCCCAAAGCATTGCTTTTTTACCCAACGTTTTTCCGGCAAAGGCCTCGCCCATACAAGCTCCCAAAGCAATATGCGTAAGTGAATCCATATTTGTTATTGCAGTAGTTGATAAATATCTGTTTGTAGTTGATATTTATTTTTTACAGTTGTTTCATCATTTAAATATACCTCAAATGGCAATCCCTTTGGTAGTTTTTTTTTATCATCCATCATTCTGGTGATGGCGTTATAGGCAATACCCATATCTTGATAAGCACCAATATAATGGGCCACAACAGCATTACCACCGTCTATTCTTTTGGAGTGAATATTTTCTGAAAGTGCCAAGGGTAATTTATCTACCTCAATGGCTGCTTCAAGCTGGATAGGGTTTTCATAATTAAGATAGAATGCCATTATTTTCCCGGGTTTTAAACCATGCTTATTTATAAATTTCAATAATACCTCATAGTCTTTATGTATGGCCTTATTTTGCTTATCGATGGCAGTAATATCGTTAATGTACAGTACTGTCATGGATTTTAGCTCTACAGCTTCTACTGCAATTGCCGGTTTTTTTATAGTAGTATGCATCTTGTTAATCTTTTTTTTTATTAATAAGGTTTGGTACTAAGTTTATTGAAAAAAGTGCTGACAATAAACTGAGTTAAACAAAAAAGGTTTTTCCATAATTATTTGGGCCTTACTTTTTGAGCAAGCATAGCCGCTATTTAATGTGCAATAAACAGCGGTACTTTAAGTTCATTCATCAATGTATCTGCAAGGCTTTCTTTAAACCAACTACTTAGTAAGCCTCTTTTGTAAGCGCCCAACACTACCAATGTGGTTTCTGTTTTTTGCTGAAGGAGTGCAATTATTTCAATTGCTGCAAGGCCTTCTAGTACGGTAAATTTAGCGGTGGGGTAATGCCATTTTGTAAATTCTTTAATTAGTTTACTATCGGGCAGGTGCAAGTTGGTGCCAGTAGGTTTTATTGAAATTATTTCTGTATCAAGGTACTTTAACTGCGGTAATAAGTAGCTGAACATTTTAAGCGCCTGAACCGAGGCTGCCTCTCCATCAAACAACAGTTTTATTTTTTGTAAAGGTTCATACACTGTTGGCACTACCATTACAGGGCATTGCACATCGGTAAGCAAAGCTTTTATAAACCTGGTGGGAGAAGCTTCAGGATAATGTGTGAGTGTTTCTGAAACGTCAATTATAAGTAAGTCTGCATAAACACTTTCTAGCTTAAGCTCTAATAAAGCGGTTTTATGATCGTGGTGTATGTTGTATTCCACGCCATTTTGCTGGCAGGTTTTTTCAAAATCTTCCACCGATGCTTTTCTACTTTCTTTATCATTGGCTTCCAATTGTTTCATTTTATCGCCAGATACACCATCTTCGGTTAGTAAATCGTACACTTTGTAACTGGTGTATAACGCATCTTCTAAAAATACACCTACTAAATGCGTTTGAGTTAGTTTGGCAAGATAGATAGCATAATCTCTTGTGCTTTTTGAATATTTAAGTCCATCAAATGCAGCTATTATCTTTTTCATTTGTGTAAGATTTTTTAAAATATTAAATAAGGTTTCCTTTTATGCAGTCAAATACTGTAACTGCTTGTTAAGCATCTGCTTTACCAAAATAGCCTCAGCCAATATTTATTATAAGTTTGGCACAGATTAATTAAAGCCGAATGTTGCGGTTTACAATCTATTGCGGTTTACAACTGCTTTACAATTGAGCATACCGGATATTTTTTACCTCAAAATAGTTTACATTTTTTTCGGGTAAGAAATAACCTGAAACACCTATCTGTATTGGATTTTAAACGCTAACTATCACTGCAACTGCAAAAGATGGGTTACATTACGCTTTGCACCTGTTGATGAACTGCAACCGGTAAATTGAAAATATTTTAAGGTAATCTCTGCCAGCTTCTAAGCAAACAGAAAAGCCTTATCTAGATGATTAAAGCCGGCAAAAAAACTTGTTTACCTTTTAACAATTTATTTATTAGGGAAGATATTACCGTAGGTAATGCTCCCAAAAAACATACGATAAAGTTTTAAAATGGGCTGATTTGCACCAGCCCATAAAACTAAACATCAACCTATATTCATAGTAGCAAATTACTTGTGAGCAATAAATACCGGCACTCTATGATCTGATATAACTTCTTTTACAAAACTTTTTTTAAATAACTGAGATATTCCGGAACGGCCATAAGAACCACTTACCAGTATGGCAGATTTTTTTTCACTTACCCAGCCACTAAAATGTTTGGATGGATTTACTGTTAGTTTGGTAAGGGTAAGTTTGCTAAAGCGCCGTGCTACCAGTTCTTCAATCTGTACTTTATCCGGAAAATCTTCTTCTATATTTTCGTTGGCATAAACCAGTAGCGCTTCTTTATTACATAGTTCTGGAAAAAGGTAAGAGAATTGTTTAATAGCATAAACAGACTCTTCGCTGCCATCATAGGCCAATAAGATGCTTTCCGGAAAATCGTACTTTTCTGGCACCAACAGTACAGCACATTTTACGTCATGTATAGCATCTTCCAGGTATTGGTTAGGGAGATGGGAGCCAAAGTTTTCGTAAAAAACTTCACTACCCAAAATAAGTAAATCTGCAAAGCGACTTTCTTTTTTTAATTGAGGCAATACCATGTCAAAAAAATCTTTATGCACCCGGTATTCTATACCATGGTGCCGGCATAGTTCCTCAAAATGAGCTATGTTTTTATTTATTAAAGTGGCATTTACAGGCTCTACTAAAGGTACTAGAGGGCCGCCACCCACATCTGCATAGCTCCATAAACTAGATAAAGCAGCCTGTGGCAAAAATATGCCAGTAAGTAAAATGGGGTTAAGCACATTCAACCTGCGTGCAAATTCAAAAGCACCTTCAGAGAAATTGGTTCCATCAAAAGCAAGAATAATCTTTTTCATAAAAGACTTTTTATTACTGTGAAATTACTTATGTAGCCAATTAGATTAAATGACAAATAATAGCTGAGTTTCTGATAAATATCATATTTTATTTACGTTAAAAAGACTTTTAAAGTATCTATAAAGAGGCATTGTTAACTACTACAATTTTAGGTTTATTTTGCAACTAAAACACTATTAATAAATTAAGAACTTACCGGTAAAACTTAAAGCTAGTCTGGTAAATAGCTTATAGCAGAAAACCTGTTTCTTTCAAATAGTTTTAAAGTGGCTTTATTGATTGCTAAGGTTGGTGTACATAAATTTTAATAAAACCCAGTTATGTAAGGGCAAAAATTTTTCTATTTTCAACTGAATCCGGATTTTCTTCTTGTTATACCTTTACAGCCCTCCAACTACTACCGCAATTATTCTACTGGCCATTAACACCAGGCCACTGCGTTAAGGATTGCAGCGAAAATCCTTTTTTTGCCCCTGTATTTTGGCAAAAAAAGATTGTAGCGGAAAGCCTGGCCCCGCCTTGCAGGCAATAGCTTACCAAAGAAAATTTACGGCGGGGCAACGCCAAAATATTTAAATAACATTCGTTTATTTTTAAATATTTTATCTCTCCTATCCGGCATTACAAAGCATTTTCCTATTTTTGCCTATGGCAATAAGAAATACTCCCAATAATACTACCAAATCGAGTAAATTTTTCGGCGAAGGTTTAACATTTGATGATGTGCTTTTGCAACCTGCTTACTCAGATATTTTACCGAGAGATGTGGTAATTAGTACCCAACTTACCAAGACTATTACGCTGAACGTACCCATGCTGAGTGCAGCGATGGATACAGTTACAGAGGCGGCTTTGGCCATTGCCCTTGCAAGGGAAGGTGGCCTTGGTATTTTACACAAAAACATGAGTATAGAAAAACAGGCCGACCAGGTGCGTAAAGTAAAACGTAGCGAAAACGGGCTGATATTAGACCCTATTACCCTAAGCCCCGATGCAACTATTGGAGAGGCTGTACGACTGATGAAAGAAAATAAAATTGGTGGTATTCCTATTGTAGATGATCAGCACAAACTAGTGGGCATACTTACCAACCGTGACCTTCGCTTTGAAACCCATTACAAGGCAAAAGTAAGCACCGTAATGACCAAAGACAGCCTCATTACCGCACCCGAAGGCACCGACCTTAAAAAAGCAGAACTCATTTTTAAAAAAAATAAAATAGAAAAATTACCCGTTGTTAACAAAGCCGGTGTTCTTATAGGTTTGGTAACTTTTGGCGATATTTTAAAACTCACCAGTTATCCCAATGCCATAAAAGATTCGTTTGGCAGATTGCTGGTAGGCGCTGGCGTGGGCATTACCAAAGATACTCTGGAGAGGGTGGCTGCCCTGCAGCAGGTGGGGGTAGATTTAATTTGCCTTGATAGCGCCCATGGGCATACAAAGGGCGTAATTGATGCGTTGAAAAGTATTAAAAAATCGTTTAAAGGCTTGCAGGTAATTGCAGGCAATGTAGGCACAGGAGCCGGTGCAAAGGCTTTGGCAGATGCCGGTGCAGATGCGGTGAAAGTGGGTATTGGGCCTGGTTCTATCTGTACTACCCGTATTGTAGCGGGCACAGGTGTACCACAAATTACAGCAGTGATGGAAGCGGCAGCAGCACTCAAAAATAAAAATGTAGGCATAATCAGCGATGGAGGTATCCGTTACACCGGCGATATGGTTAAGGCATTGGCCGCAGGCGCTAATTGCGTAATGATGGGCAATGTATTTGCAGGCACAGAGGAAAGTCCGGGAGAGACCATTATTTACGAAGGCCGCCGTTTTAAGCAATACCGGGGAATGGGTTCGTTAGGCGCTATGGCAGAGGGCAGCAGCGATCGCTATTTTCAAGATCCGGAGGCAGGCATCAAAAAATTTGTACCAGAAGGTATTGAAGGCAGGGTGGCATTTAAAGGGCCATTAAAAGATATTGTACACCAATACACAGGCGGCCTAAGGGCTGGTATGGGCTATTGCGGGGCGCAAAATATAAAGGCTTTACAGCAGGCTACTTTTATAAAAATTACTAATGCCGGCATGAGCGAAAGCCATCCACACGACATTGCTATTACAAAAGAAGCACCCAATTACAGCAGGTAAATTACAGCAGGTAAATTACATCAGGTAAATTGCAGAGCAACCTTTAACAGAAAAAAAGCAAAGGTATTAATTGATTTAGGGTATGTAAAGCATCATAACTTGTATTATTGCAAAGTGGAATTAAATATAATTTTACCAAGCTGTTGATTTATAATGTAGCCTTGAAAGGCTCGTCCGAATTGCAAGGCCGGGCGGACGTATCAATTTTGTACTTTTTTTTGCAATGAGGAACTTTTACCACAATATTTGTGGTTGCCAATTTAAGATTGGTTAAAGTATGTTTATTGGCTTATTGGTACAATTGCCATTTGCACATTGCTAATTTGCATATTGTCAATTTCACATTTGCCAATTGTGTATTTGCAAATTGCGTATTTGCATATTGCCCATTGCCAATTGCATATTGCATATTGCATATTGCCCATTGCTCATTTGCCAATTGTGTATTTGCCAATTGCGTTTTTGCATATTGCGTATTTGCCAATTGCTAATTTGCCCTTACTCATTTGCATATTGCCAATTGCATATTGCATATTGCCAATTGCCAATTGCCAATTGCCCATTGCACATTGCTCATTTGCACATTGCTCATTTCCCTTACAATAAAACCTCTACCATGAAAAAATACTTATTCCGGTTTTTGTTAGTTTACACAATGGCCTGTT
>Ga0105048_10008024_pt1 | contig 16921 bp, 17 predicted proteins | sample MAT05_FD_78382 | JGI IMG/M metagenome (GOLD analysis project Ga0105048, IMG submission 78382) | Freshwater microbial communities from Lake Fryxell liftoff mats and glacier meltwater in Antarctica - MAT-05 | ecosystem: Environmental > Aquatic > Freshwater > Ice > Liftoff microbial mat | place...
GGCGAGAACTTCCATGTTCGCTACCCTTCGGTCTTCGAGGTGCAACAAGAGGAGTTAGTTTTGGTAAAGGGAGGACTAGGAAGTCGATTGCTTTCGAAGGCATACAAGATCGGTGCTCTAGGAAAAGATCGGCAAGGTAAGCGGCTAAAAATCCTATCTCCAGAGATGCAAGAGATTTTTGGCGACTTCGGCGGCAAAGTCTCCATCCAGAGAAGTCCTCCACGATGGATCGACGATTCATTCGTAGACAAGGCAATAAGTTTCGTATCAACACTGAGATAATGGAACTCTGTATGCGGTCAAATAGTTAGGTCGGAGATTGCACTCAACAAGAAAAGAAAGTAGCTAACAACCAATGTGGATATTTACGAAACACGGTTTCTTCAGTGCCGTCTGCGCACGACAAGGTGCTTCCCATAGTGATCCAATCGATTTTGACCGCATCATGGTTCGAGCAAGAATTCGTGGGCATCTTGAGGCGTTGAAAAAGCGTTTCTCAGACTTGCTAGATGGCTGCGAAATCCAAGATTCAACTTCCACCGATTACGCATACCGATTCTTCGTAAAGAAGGCTGTGTGGGTGCAAGTTGTTGCGGAGCTTGCAAAGGAAACCGACTACGACAACTTCAAGTCGGAAGTCGCAAATCATCAGGGACGATCTGGAGCAGCATACGAGCACTCGTTGCATTCCGTATGGTCGGTGATGCACAAATTGCAGAAGTAAAATTTCCTACGGTTTCAAGATGAGAGGATTCTTGGGGACAACACTTATTTTTTGGGGGGGTTGCGAATAGAATTAGCAATTTTCATGCTGGGGTGATTCTGTACTTTCACGTATCGGTCATGCGAAGGAGTGAATCATGGCGAGTTGCGCTGCGTTGGTGGCAGTTGCGCCCGACCAGAAAGGTTAAACTGGAAGTCGATGGAGAGTGGGCCAAAGTGCCAGCCGTACCGACCGAATTCGAACTGAATGCCATCCGAAATGATCCGGTGTGCCGCAACGCCAAGCTAAGACTGCTGGGTGCCTAGCAGTTGTGGAGCACGGCGAGGAATGCGTTATCGTCTCTGGTTCAATCGACTGTGGTGCTCGTCAATGCGGTGTGGCGGACCCACGGTGGCTTTGGAGAACTACCGAAGTTCTCAATACTCGCCTCGGGCAATCAGCGCCTTGCGAATCTGCAGTTGGTCGTCATCGTTCATCTTCCTCGCTCACGGACCAATCGACGGACCGCAACACTCATCTAATGTGAGCCCGATTGCTGCACAAGAACGTTCTTGGCTTTGATCTGCAAAAGCGTTACGAAGCTGGCAAAGCTGACATACTTTTCGTACTCCGCATGTTCCGCTTCGTTCAGCGATCCGAGATTCGCTTTGTCGGCTAACTCATCAACTCGTGACTGCAGTTTTGCATCTGCACGAAGTTCTATAATGCGCTGGGCAACCTCTGGAGAAAGGCAGGCCCCGACGGGCTTCATCAGTTGATCGATTGTGGATGCTGTGGTTGACATGTCAGTAGTATACTTGCTTCCGCATCAGCAAGCAATTCGCGACGATACTGGCCACACGGGGACGCTCGTAGCGCTATGGGGTCGCACAACGGGGGTGGATTTTTGTGGCTGAGCAAGGCCCTCGCTCAGGATTGAGTCCAACGAGCGAAGGGCCTCGCTCGTCCACACGTGCCGCTTTTCGCTCCGCGAAATTGTGCCGCATTTTTGCTGGGCAAAAGGCGACAATGTCATCGACCAACGAACTCGTTTCGCACCCAACCATCACCAATCCCATTGAAATGTCCAAAGGTCCAACCGTTGGTTTCTTCTAAGACCGTGAATTCGGCACCATCCTGGAGCGGAGAATCAAAGGCTGCTTCGTAGTCTTTTCCTATCCCCTTGCGAGCTACCGTTTCACCGGTAATCACGGCTCGCTTCGCATTGAATCTCTCGGGCGAATTGAGCTCTGAATCGATCGCAAAAAGCAAGGCTAGAAGCAGCGTTCCACCTGCTAGCCAAATAAGCTTGCGCCGATAAAAGAATACCGAAATCAGTGCGATCAAGGGAACGAGTGAAAGAGAAACAAGGGCGATCTTAACTCGGGTTGGATACGCCAACGAATCATTCCAGAAAATAACGTATAGCCACCATGGCTTAGGTGGTTCAGCGATTTTGCCGGGGGCGGACAGCAGAGCCTGTTGTAGGTTGGCCTCCAAAAGTGGATCGCTAGGTCGGTACGGTTTTGCTTTCCGGTAGTTCAGGATCGCGCGGCCAAAGTCCCCTGCTCGGTAATACGCGTTTCCCAGATCATAGTAGACGATACCGTTGCAAAAACCATCCGACACAATCGATTCAAATACTGCTGCCGATTCGCGAAACTCGATTGGCGACTTGGCCCTGTCAAATAACTCGATGGCTCGCATAAAATCTCGTTGACGATCGCTGGTTGGATCAGCCTGCAACTCCCTCGATGATGCCAAAAACAAAATGACCATGGTGGCGACAATACAGAAACGGATCATCTTGTAAATCTCCGTACCAAAAACGGACTGACTCGATCCACAAGCTCTGCTGCATCCTTTACCAATAGTGTCGAATCGGTAGCATCGGTAGCGCCATATTCGGATGACTCGATTCTCTCCAAAAGTCTCTTCAGTTTTTGTTGGTCTTCGTTGGGAACCGCTGCCGCTTGCATAGCATCGTTGACGTTCGCGGTGGTTAAACCATCCGCAATCCGATTGCCTGTGTCAGCCACCAATCCAAGGATGGCGGCTCTCACTTCGCGAAGCGACTCTCTCTGTTTGCCTTGATTTAGCAACGATTTTGCAGCAGTCAGCCGGGATTGTGCGGTTCTTCGAGCTGAGACTCTGCGTTGCCGTGGTACGTCGGCAGATTGCCTTCGAAAGACTAAAAGCGTTGTGATCGCAATTCCAGTCCCCATCCAAAGTGCAGCAACCCATTTCAGTCCATTCATGAGATCAGTTAGCTCATCGCGCAACTGCGAAACATCGGTTACATTATGAAAAATTCCGTCCGCACGCGTCTTGATATCTGTCACAGGTTTGGCAGATCCGATAGCGCCGATCAAATCCCCGCCGCCGATGGTCGATGCTTCCGTGACTTCCATTGCAATTGGATCGGTCCTGATGTTCGAAAAACTCTCGGAGGTTGGATCGAATGTCGAAACGGACAACGCAGGAATCGACACTCCCGCTCGTTTCGGCCTCAGCGCGAAAGCAAATTTTTTGGAACCGTTCTCCTGTCTTCCAACTGGGTTCTTGTCCACGATATCAAACTGATCTGCAATTTCGGGTACTGCGGTGAGATCGGGAGCAGAAATCAATTTCAATGAACCGCTGCCCTCTCCTTGCGTAATTTGTAGAGTGAGCGTCATTGGATCGCCGACCCGCAACTTCGTCGGCGTCGCAACGACACTCACGGCATAGTTACCAATTCCCCCTATAAAATTATTGGGGCGAGGTGAGGGCACTTCAAGTACCTCGATGTTGATGGCAGGCGCGATCGCGACGATTCGCGTTGCACTGTATTCGCGTCCGGAGAAACCGGTTGCAAATGTACCCTTCACGGACGCGGGGCCAAACGTGTAAGTTCCGGGTTTTTCTGCCACGAATTTGCGATCCAGTTCATACACAAAGTATTCGATAGGTATGCCTGTGAGTCCATTTCGCTTTTCGCGCCCTTTGCTTAGATCGAAAACCGCCAACCTCGTTCGGAGAAAGGAGTCTGCATTCACTTCATTGATCGTAAAGCCGACATTGTTCGTTGAAAGCATTGGCTGCAACCAGTCAGAAACCTCGTTCGTTTCCAGACCTTCCTGCGTCTTGAGCCAATTGATTTGCAAGCGCGGAGGACTGCGTCGAAGCGGTTTAAGAGGCTCCTCTCGAGTGTCGGCAATGGGTTGGACCAAAACACGTAGCTTGATAGAAAAACTTTGCGTCGGATAAACCTTGTTAGAACTTGGAACGATTTCAGCAACAACGGTATCTTGCTCAGGTATGTCCAAAACGCGGACGGACAACGCATTGCTGGTAAGATTCTTGCCGTCAATAATGGCTGTCACTTCCGGGATCGTTAAAGTGCCTGCTAGCTTGGGGGTTAAACGGTATTGGTAGACATGGCTTAAGGAATTTGTTTGGGAAACCCTGCCATTGATGATCATGGTTGAAGATTGGTTTCTGGATTGATCACCGAGGAACTCCACCGTGAATTGTTCGTTTAATCCCGCAATATTCGGAGTGCTTGGAGTATCCGAATTCTGAATGTTGACCTGATACGTGAGCGATTCACCGAGAAAGATATCTTCCTCTTCGATGACTGAGCACACGATCTCGGGTGGTGCGGAATGGAGCGATTGACTCCCAATGAGAAACAAGATTCCCGCCAATGGAAGCATCAAGCTCCAACTTCGCCTTGTGGATAGTCGTCCAAAACGGTTTGTTTCTGTCGTCATTACCAATCCTTGTCCACTGGAACGCGACCAAGAACACGAGCCCTTAGCTCTCGGTCTCGTTCGCGTTTTTCTTGTTCGCGCTCACGCACTCGGCGAAGCGCTTCCTCGATACGGTCTTGGGAGACTTTTGGTTCTTGTCGCTTCTCGGTTGATTTGTCCTTGTCTTTTTTGTCCTTGTCTTTTTTTTCGTCTTTTTTCTCGTCTTGTTGCTTGTCTTTTTTCTTGTCCTCGTCTTTGTTTTTCTCTTCCTTGGGATCCTTACCTTCGTCGTCTTTTTTATCTTTTTCCTGGTCTTTGTCTTCCTTTTGCTCGTTGTCTTGCTGTTGGTCTTTGTCTTGGTCCCTATTCTGTTCTTGCTGATCTTGATCAGGGTTCTTGGGCTGCGCATCCTGAATCTCTTGAAGGATACGGCGAGCTTCCTCAGCATGAGTAGCCGATAGCTGACGATCTCGCTTACCGAGTTGCTTCACAGCGGCTTCCATTTCCTCAACCGCTTTTGGAGCAAGTTCGATGGCTTTTTGGTAGCCCGCTTTGATCGCTTCGGGATCGACTTCAGGCTTTGCTTCCGCATTTTCGCCCTCGGTAGGCGGAGCGACATTGATGTTCTCGTCCTCCTTGAGTTGGCCCTTGGGTTGGCTATCGGGTTGGCTTTCCACTTGTGATAATTCGGATTCTGCCTTTGGTTGCAAAAGTCGGGCCTTGCGCAGTACCCGCTCCTGCTTCTTAAGCAATTGAGACCAATCTTGATCATTTACCTCGAGTTTCTGTTGCGGTTGCTGACTCTCAGATTCTTCCGACTTCTCCGAGGAATCGTCCAAGTCCTTTTGGCCTTCGTTAGGTGGAGGTGGGGTAAGCTGCTTGGCGATTTGAGTCTGCTCCATAAGCTCATTGGCGAGCAAGGGATGAAATGGCACGACGGCATCCCAAATTTGATCGAGTTGGTCCGCAGCGAATTGTTGATTATCTGCGGCAGCGGAAGCCTCTCGTTTCATGAGGTCCTTTCCAGCGTTAGCCATCTTAGTCCCCGCTTCATCCGCCCAGGAACTTAGCAATGCGATTCCTCGCTCTATGTCTTCCTTGTCCTGCGCATCTTCTTCCTTCGGCCGTAGTTCTGAATCGATCTTGTCTTTCAAATACGGGATCTCGTCACGTAATTCCTCTTGCACACGTTTCAATTCCGCAAACGAATTGGGTGACGCGTTTGGCCCCAAGCCTTTGGACGTGTCTTTTAGTGATAGCTGAGCTTGGACTAGGTATTCTAGAAATTGAATCAAATTGGTTTCATCGCGGCGTTTTTGTAGATCCGCTTCTCGCCATCGATCGGAGTAATATTTGGTCCACTGCCGCAACAGTTCCAAATTGTGTCGAGCCTGGGAATGCTTTGGCTGCAATTCCAAGCAATGTCGATAGGAATCAATCGAGCGGCCAATCTCATCGAGAATTTCTTTGCGCTTGTCAGCAGGAACCGTTTCTGGTTTTTCACCTGCCAGTTTGCGAGCTTGTTCCGATGCGATCACCCCGATATTGAAATGGGCGCTCGTGGCGATGCCTTTGTCTTGGCTTAGTCCTGCTTTTAAGTACCTGTCTCTCGCCAGTTCGAGGTCGCCCTTGCGATGAAGTGCACAGGCTTCGTCGAAGGCTGCGATGGCAGCCTTGTCGGATTTCGCTTTCTCAAATGACTCGCTCGCAGCCGCGAATGACTTGCTGGCCTCTTCGTACTGCTCCGCGGAATAAAGTCGAATTCCTTCGCGGATTTTGTTCGTCGAGTCGTCCGCGACCGCATCTCTCGTAAACACGAACAGTACCAATACGATTGCTGCGATAATACTCGTTTTGAAAACGAATGTAAGACGGATGGTTGCAGGGCTCATTCTATAACGCCTTGGATCGAATTGAATTGTTGCTTCATTGGATACGGACTCAGACACCAATCCACGATCAATGCCAACAAAGCGATCGCGAGAAAGATCTGATAGCGTTCGCCTCGTCGCACCCGCTGTTGGCCTTCGGCTTCCTTGCCTCGTCTACCTTGAAGATGGTCTGCGTACAACTGACCCAGGTCATAGGCTCGTGTCCCAGCAGGAATGTAAACGCCCGACGTCTTGATCGCAATTTCTTGCAGAAGCTTGTTGTCCAGTTTGCTCCAAACTTGCTGACCGTCGTGTTCTGTGAAGGCGCTGGAATTCCCTTTTTGTGGCACGCGTGAACCTCTTTCCGAGTCACCCAAGCCAACCGTAAAAACCGTCACTTGACGCTCCGCCGCGACCGTCGCGGCCTCAAGTGGATAAGAGTCTTGATCGTCGCCGTCAGTGATGAGTAGGATCGCCTGATCGCGTTCAGCGTTCGCATTCAAGACTTCTAGAGCCTTGCGGATTGCATCTCCAATGGCTGTCCCGCCGCGCGGTGCACTATTCGGGTCCAACTCGTCCAGTGCCCGCCGAAAAGAATCATAATCGACTGTCAACGGGCATTTCACAACAGCTTGGCCAGCGAACGCGATCAAACCGATCCGTTCTCCTTCGAGCCGATTTACCAGAGCCGAAACGTCCGCTTTCGCACGCCCCAGCCGTGTTGGCAAAACATCGTCGGCCAACATCGAACGGGAGACATCGATGATCACATACAAATCGCTGCCTCGCGGAATTACGACTTCGTATTGCTCGCCAAATTGAGGTCCAGCCAGCGCGACCAACCCCATGAGAATCGCGATCTCAATCAAGATCAACTTGAACCAAAACCTCGCCATGGACAGTGGCGGCATCATCCGCACCATCATCGGCGGCATCATGAATACCGATCGAGCAGCCGCGCGCCTCCCCTTGGAGTAGATCGCCAGCGCAAACCAACCGATACACAACGGCAAGATCAAAACCAGAACTTGTGGAAACTGCCAATCCATCATTTGAGTCTCAACCGCATTCGTCGCTTTCTAAAGCTACGGAAGCGAACGAAACCGCGTCTCCTTCATTACATAAACACCAAAAACGATGGCCAAGCCGGTCCCGGAAAACCATCGAAACAACTCCGTGTACTGTGAAAACTTCGACTCCTCGAATTCGCTCCGTTCCAACTGATCGATCTGAGCGTAGACCTTTGCTAAACCATCGGCATCCGAAGCATGGAAGTAGCTTGCTCCTGTCGATTCGCCCATTTCCTTGAGCAAGGCTTCATCGACACGAAACTGAGCACCCACCAAAACTCGACGTCCAAATTCGTCCTCTTGGGGGAATGGCACCGTGCCGTTTCTGCCAATGCCGATCGTGTAAAGTTTAATGCCCAATTCCTTGGCGATTGCTGCAGCGTCGCGAGGCTCAATCACCCCTGCGTTGTTGTCTCCATCTGTCAGCAATACGAGCACCTTGCTCTTGGACTTCGTGTCTTTAAGACGATCGATGCCCAAAGCCACGCCGTCGCCGATGGCGGTTGCCAACTCCTCTTGCAACGTATCTTGGTTGATAACCTTGCCTCGACGATCGCGGATCGCTTTTGGAACCTCAAGGCTTCTTACGATTTCCACCAATGCACCGTGGTCGAGGGTCAATGGACACTTGCTATCCGCGAAACCACAGAAAGCGACTAAACCAACCAAATCATTTTTTCGTCCAGACAAGCCATTGCGTCGGGAACCAGCAATGAACTCACTCACCACATGTTTTACTGCCTCGAGTCGACTGACCGCTTTATCATTCAGTTGGAAATCGAGGGCTTCCATCGATCCAGAGATATCCAAGACCAATTCAATGGCAATGCCATCGCCGCGAATACGCGATTCCGATTTACCTGATTGGGGCCTGGCTAGCCCAGCCAAGATCAAGCACAATCCAATCGCAAAAACGAATGGCAGCCATCGATTCACGCGTTGCATCCAAGTCATCGGCAGAGCCTTCACATCCGCGATGCTGGAATAGAGCACCGCCGGTCGATTTGCTCCGCGCGAAAAGTACCAAAGCAATGCAAGCATCACAGGTAGCAACCCAAACCAATACCAAGAAAAGAAACGGAAGGAATCCATCGATTACAGCCCCTTTCTTGATCGGTATGTCTCTTCGTGGACACCGTCAGCAACCGAAACGGCGGTAACGCTTTCGGACTCGAGCGGCTTCATATCGATGAACTCTTTCGCCCGAACAATGGATGTCTCGACCTCCGTCGAGTCCGGTTGTTGGCCAGCATATTTGACTAAATCTGCGGCTTCTAGGAAGTCCTTAAGTCGTTGAGATTGAACCGCGGCAAAAACTTGTTGCGATCTCATTTCTTGCAAGAACTCTTCTGTGGTTTGCTCCGGTGCTCGCAAGCCCGTTACACCTTCGATATAGATCCTAACAATACCGGTCAGTCGAAGGTAGAAATCCTTAAACATCCCTCGTGATGGTAGGTCCTCTGCCAGCAGTGATTCCAGTTGCAAATGGGCGATCTCCTCGGCTGTCGGTTGATATGCCATCACGTTATGGACTCGCCTGCGCCGATTCAAAAAAATCGCCCCAACAGCAACCACAAGAAGCAATGCCGCTGCAAACCACCACCATCGCATTGGATCGTCAATCGTTTTCGGTGGAACCATGGGTTCCAGGTTTGCGAGACTTGGCACTTGGTCGCCGAGCTCGGAGGTAATGTTCACCTCGATCGGATCCGACTCAATCCAGGTTGACTGTCCTTTTTGTTCCGAGTTCTCTCGGTTATCGATAAATTCGATCGCGACCGACCGAATCAAATGAACGCCGGTATGGACGGGTTCAAGCTGATAGTGAAAGACGCGTCGATTCGGCTTGTCTCGTTCCGAACTTTTTTTGGGTGCACGTTCCACGTAGTCTCGAACAAGAAAATCGCCAACGGCACCACCAAAGTCCGGCGGCCGGATAACCACTTCGGCTTCTGCTCCAACTTCGATCTCCAATTTAACCAGATCCGACAAACGTGGTTCTTTGGGCCACAGACGGACCTGCATGCTTACCGGCCCCTTCTCCTTGGTGAGCTGAATAAATTCGGATAGAGGTCGTTGGACAGAGACATTCCTTTCTCGGCCTGTCGAGCAGCCAACGATTCCGCAAGAGCATATTAGGCACGAACACATTACCAGGATGAGAAAAAAAAGTCGGTCACACCGCCCTTGTGTTGGAATCATCGCTGCCGCTCCCGCATTCGAAAGAATCGTTGCAGACTGGTAGCATAAGACTGATCGGTTCGGATTTCTAAACGATCGACATTGGCTTTACGAAGCAAATCTTTCAGTTTGGATTGTCGATCGTGGGCTGCCTTGGCGAACAGTGCTCGCACACGTGGATTCCGAGTATCCACCTCGATCCATTCATCTGTTTCGGCGTCTCTCAAAGTGATGAATCCGACGTTGGGCAGTTCCCGTTCGCGAGGGTCCTCCAATGTAACCGCGATGCAATCGTGTCTTTGATTGGCAACTGCGAGAGCTCTCGAGCAATCCGGACCAATGAAATCACTAAGAACAAAAACGACCGATCGACGGCGTTGCACCCGTCCAATGTACTCGAGCGCCTTGGCGATGTCCGTTTGAGATTTAACCGGCTCGGTGGCGAGCATCTCCCGAATCAATCGCAAAACGCTCCCACGACCCTTGCGAGGCGGGATGTATTTTACTACGTCCTCTGCAAAAAATAGCAGCCCAACTTTGTCGTTGTTCTTTAAGGAAGTGAACATCAGGACGGCGGCAACCTCTACCGCCGTCTCCATCTTGCTGATGCGTTGCGAGCCGAAAGCGCCCGATGCTGAAATGTCAACTGCCAGCAGGATCGTCAACTCCCGTTCTTCGCAAAACGTTTTCACGAATGGGGCGTCGGAACGAGCAGTAACGTTCCAATCAATACTGCGTATTTCGTCACCGGGAACGTATTCACGTACGGTATCAAACTCCATTCCTCGCCCTTTGAACGCGCTAATGTACTCGCCAGCAAGCAAATCATTGACCTGCCGACGGGCCACGATTTGAATGCGGCGAACTTCTTTGAGTACTTCTTCAAGCTCACGTGCAGCCATATTGGTCTATGGAACCGGTACCGATTCGAGGACTTTGCGAACAATGTCATCCGAAGTCTTTTCTTCTGCTTCCGCTTCGTACGTCAAGATGATGCGATGCCGGAGCACTTCGTAGGCGATGTCTTTCACATCCTGAGGCGTGACATAACCTCGGCCAGCCAAAAATGCATTCGCTCGGGCGGCAAGGCACAGATTGATGGAAGCACGCGGTGAGGCACCGCATTCGATCAGCGGCTTGAGCTCCTTGAGCCGAAACTCCTCTGGATGCCGAGTCGCGGCTACCACATCCAGTACGTAGTCTTTGATTTTGTCGTCCATGTAGATCATTGCAACGGTTTTCTTCATTTCGAACAGTTGCGATTTGTCGAGTACAGGTTGCACCTCGCGTCGAAAATCTTCTAGGACCGTGTCGACAACTTTTCGCTCTTCCGCTTTGGTCGGGTAACCTACCACGACCTTTAGCATGAACCGATCGACTTGCGCTTCTGGCAGCGGATAAGTGCCTTCCTGTTCAATCGGATTCTGCGTCGCCATGACGAGAAATGGTTCATCGAGTGGATAAGTCGTATCGCCGATCGTTACTTGGTGTTCCTGCATGGCTTCGAGAAGGGCGGATTGGACTTTCGAAGGTGCTCGATTGATTTCGTCGGCCAGAACCAAATTGGCGAAAATCGGACCTTTCCGAGTTCCGAACGATCCTTCACGCGGGTTGTAGATCATCGTTCCGATCAAGTCGGCGGGAAGGAGATCCGGCGTAAACTGAATTCGCTGGAACTGACAATGAATCGCGTTTGCTAAGCCTTTGATGGCGGTGGTTTTGGCTAGCCCTGGCAGCCCTTCGAGCAGGACGTGGCCACCCGTGAGCAATGCAATCAGCAAACGCGACAGCATCACATCTTGGCCAACAAGCACCTTTCGAACTTCCGCTCGAATCCGCTCAAGCTGATCGGTGTGCTTGAGAACTTGCTCCTTGATTCGTTGAATATCAACACTCATGGATGGTCCGGTACCTTGAACACGTGGCAAAAAGTTTTCATGGGTCGCGTTACGGAACGTTTTCCTTCATTTTCTCACGTCCCGCCGTTTATGCAATACCCGTTCCAAGATCAGAAACAAGGCGGCGTTGGTTGTGCTACGGAAGGCAAAAGGGACGGAGGGAGGCCGATTCGCCAAGACTGAAAGAAGCTTGGTCAACATGTAAACGAGCGCCGTTGAGAGACGAGCCATGTCGAGTCCTATCGGAGCTATTCGAAATCGGATTAATCGACGTCGTTCTTCCAACAGACGGTGCCGAGAAATACGAACAAGCAGCGTTACACGACCAACAAAGCATTAAAGGGTTCTGTTTGACAATCTCGGACTTAAGTTACCGACACGATTTCGCACACGAAATGTCGTGATAACAAAGTGACACAAACCCAGTCTTTTTCCACCCTCGAGCCAAGATTTTGCGAACGATGGACTAGGTTCAATCCGCTTGTTTGAATTTCTTTGAAATTTTCTTGTGTTTTGTATTGGTGTATGGTCTATTCACTTACGCCTAATTTTATGGTGTGGTGCAATAACGAGATACGGAATCCCTCGAATGATCAGGCTCTCAGGCTCTCAGGCTCTCAGGCTCTCAGGCTCTCAGGGCCGTGCTTTTCTGTGGCAATTGTGGTTGGCTTGATTTTAGGCGTGGGGGGATGTGATAGTCCGATTGGCTTAACGGCGAATGTAACTACTCCTACAGCGAGTCAATTAAGCCAGCCTCGTAGCTCTGCGTATCACTTCGATGCAGGAGTTTTGTTTGCGAATGAAGCCAGCGACCTGTGTTTTCCCATAGAAAAGTTTGGGATTGATTCGACACAAGAGATTCTGACGATCAAGTCATCCTGTGAATGTGTACGACCAAGTGTGGTACGTTATCAGCGCCAGCAGTCGGAAGAAGGAGTTGCTCTTCGATTCGACTTTGTCGAAGACTCTCAAGCTCAAGACAAAGAGAGTCCTGTTTCCTTAGCGGTGACGATAAAACTACAGCTTGTAAGCGGAATCGAGCAATCGGTTACGATCCAGTTTCTGCACACAATCATTCGAGGCACGGCATTATGAGCTTGATCCCAACGAATGAGCGAGTAATTAAGGGTGCGCGTGGCGTGTTCGCGAGTATTGTTTCGACTGCTCAGCAAGGCTATGGTGAGTTATGAACGAACGAGCGGTAATCGTATTTGCAACTTTTGGTTTAAGCTTGATCGGTTTGTTCGTACTTTCACCCTGGAGTGAGAAACAGTTTGAAGACTTTGTGAGTCTAGACAAAGAGGTTCTCAACCTGGGCGAAATTGTGCGATTTAAGAAAGGGGAAGGTACTTTCTCGATCACGAATCGAACAGCGACTGCTATTCGCTACCGCTTGAGTGCGGATTGTCTCTGTACTCGCCTAAACCCGAGGGAAGGCATGCTCCAACCACGGAGCAGTCAAACCGTTGTTGTATCCTATTCTCCGAAATCGATATCGGATCGCGATTTTTCTAGAAAGCAAGAAAGCGCTGATGTTGTACTCAACATTAGCGCTGGCGATGTTTCGATATCGAAGTTCGTAGGTGTCAGGGCAACTGTCTTGATTCCCTTGACAGTGGACCCACAGCTATTGCATATTACTTCCGACGCAATGCGACAGTCGTTTTTTGATATTGCATTTTCCGTTGCCCAAGACGTCGAGAGCGTGCGATTGGTGGGTGGCCCTAGTTTCAGTGTTGACAGTAAACTTGGTCCAATCGATCCTGAGTTACGAGTCGCGAATCTACGAGGTTCGTATGACTTGGCTCCGGGCGTTTATCAGGACTCCTTTGAATTGCAATTCACGCTCTATCCGAGCCAACAAAAAGGGGACCAAACATTCAACTTGACTTTGCCTGTGACCGTTGAGATTCAACCGGCCTACACTTTTTCGATGCCACTGCTGGCAATGGTGTCAGGTGACCGATTGGAGTTCAAAGTTTTGCCTCGGGAAGGCATCGCTAGCGTCGAAATAGCAAGTGTCAGCACCGGTTCCGAAAATGTAGAGCTAGAGTGGACATCGCAAAATTCTGTTCGCGTCGCTTGTTTGGAAAAATCGACTGAACTGCTGCCGGTAGCAGGACATGTGGAAATGGAACTTCGATGTACGAATACAGCCGGTAGGGTCGAGTTTTTTAAGGACTATTTACCGTTCGTGATTTCCGAAAGGAGCAGTGAGGAAAGTCGCGAAAGAGAAGAAAAAGAAAGAGTGGAGTAGATTCGTTGAACCAATACTAAATGGAACACTTTCAATTGAAACTGGAGAAATGAAAATGAGATGGACAGTCAATGTGATGCTCGTGGTTCTTACATCTGGTATTACGCAAATCGCTTTTGGCGGACAATGCCTTTATACTTGCAAGAACGGAATTGAATGGGCAAAAACACTCCAGCCGCCGGTTACCGGACAACCACCGGCGTATGATTGTTGGAATCATCCCACTCCTGTTGGGTTTTTCATTTACAACGACGATTCTAGCCACAATAAACAGCGAAACAAGATCACGACTCGTAAGCGCCAAAAGTATTCAGAAACAGCCTGTGATCCGGGCTGTGATGCGCCAGCCTATCCGGTCGACGCACGAGGAACATTACCTTCAGTAACTAGTCCGGAAGAAAATATCGATAGTTGGGAATGCTGGTCAGATTCGCAGTATGCGTGATTCGGCGTCGATCATGAGTCGGGCTGAACCGGACGCAAGTGCCAAAAGCCCTAAGTTCGTTCCGGTGCGGTGCTGAGCAGCATATTTAAGGCTTTGGTCGAGTTAACTCGGCGGTGCCACATCTGGCAGCTACCGTTCGATTACCTTGAGGTCAAGCTCTCCATTTCGCTTTATCTGAGCGGAAGCACGTTGCTTCCGCCTGGATGAACCAGACGGAGAGCCAAGATGTAAGTTAAGTAAAGTAAGATAGCTGGTTTGCAATGGTAGCTGTCAGATGTTGCCCCGCCGGAATGAATCCGACGGAAGCTGTGAAACCAGATATTTCGCGAGAAGTGTGGCCCGGAGGTTGAAGAGAGGCTTCAAAAAATGGACGGGACTTTCGACTTTTGGCACTAGCATTCCAGCGGCTGACGCGCCGGATGGCGCTAGCGTCGGGTTTTAAAAATTCGTTATTGACACGCGATTTGATTGATAGGGTTTTGTTCCCTACAACCTGCGATAGCAGCCAAGTCATTCCGTCTACTGACGCGAGGTCAGTGGGGCGAAGGTTCTTGGCAGCGGCTATCGGAATCTAGCCTGTCAGTCATCGGTCCACCGACGCAGGTCGGTGGTGCCGACTTAGCACCGATCAAAGGTCGTTGGTTTTTGCTCACCACTGACCTTGGGTCAGTGGTAGCATGACTGAACAGCTAGTTCGGAGCAAATACTGCGCGATCCAAATCGTGTCAATATCCAATTTTTAAGACCTCAGAGCTAGCCCACGGGCGAGTATGCAGAATAGCAAGCTTCGCATCCTGCATACTCGTCTTTGATCACTACTACCATTTAACAGAACTTAAGTCACATGAAAACGTTTCTTCGGCTCATTCTTGTCGTGTTCTGTTCCTGTCCCTTTGTTTCCGCGCAGTCGGTGAACCTTGATTCTCTGATGCAGGCTGGCGAAACAGAGCGACCTAGGATTGTCGCCAATGAGTTGGTGAGGTTCGCTGATAAACATCGAGGCAAGATATGCAGCATCGTGGTAGAGGAGGGTGGGTTTCGAGCGGGAGTCGCGCTTAGTTACGACAAAGATCCCAAATATTCTCCAGACTTTCGAGGAAAGTGGCGGATCGAAATGGTTGCATCACCAACGAAGGCATACGGAATCGGGCGTTTTCCAAATGGGCGTTCGACGAAAACAACTTTCGATGGTTCGACCGCAATGGTCTATTGGTTTGATCCTGAAAACAAGATGTTTCAAGCGGATAAATTTTGCAGTCTTCCATCAAGTCCATCATCCGGCTTGAATACATTCGTGGAGGTAACCGGCATCGGCAGATGGTCAAACGGACCGCGCATCGTGTCCAATGAGGCATTTGCCGACCGTATTAGAACCATGAAATGGCTTGAGCGAAAAACGCATGCGAGCCTGGGCGACATTGCGGTTTTGGAGACAAAGACATCAACGAACACCATCAAAAGCAATTCCGACAGAGCGCTCTTCGGAGTGCACGATGGAAATCTAGTATGCGTCGGCATTGAGCTTGAATCGAAGAACATCTTCCCAGAAAAAATTGATGGAAAAACAGCCGTTGCAGATTACAAGACTTTGGTAGAAATCCGCTACGGAAAGAAATTTGGGCCACTTCTTCCTGAGTCATGGACCTACTTGACGTCGCGGGAGATTTTTAGCATGGAGGGCAAAGCTCTCTTCCCACCCCTGGTTGATTATTCTCAATTGAGGCAACTTGTCGCTTTTAAGACTCTGGCGAGCTTCCCAGATGCGATCCTCAACATTCCCATCGATCCAAAGGCAAAACTCGTCGACTATTGCGAAAAGAAGGTGCAAGCTGCGATTGCCGAGTCCATTGCCGAAGAGCCCAAAAAAAGAAAATTCTTTTGGATTCTCGCCCTTGGTCTAGCTTCATGTTTCGTCGCCATAGTCATGTTCGTACGTCGAGTTAGAAAATGAAGCGCAAATCGGGATTAAGCCTAGTCGAATTGCTCGTTGTCATTGCAATACTAGGTGTACTTATGAGTTTGGTGTTAGCTGCGGTTCAAAATGCGAGAGAATCGGCGCGACGGGTGACGTGTCAGAGTAATCTTCGGCAAATTGGAATTGCTGCCCATGCATTTGAGGTGTCGAACCGTTCCTTTCCATCGAATGGTTGGGGGTACCGCTGGGTAGCGGACCCAACACGAGGCAACGGGCCAAATCAGCCAGGTGGTTGGATCTATCAGCTTACCAATCATTTGGAAGTTCTCTTGCCGGAGCGAAATGGCTCAGACGCATTTGCGCACGCAACTTGGAGAACGGAAATAAGCGTCGTTCCGATCGGTGTCTTTCGATGTCCAAGTCGGCCTGGTCCCCTGAAATCGCTTGCGTCGCAAACGGCATCACCTGTGAATGCGAATTTTCAAACTCTGGTTCCTAAGACAGACTATGCGGCAAACGAAGGGGACTTCATAACCAACACAAACGAAGGACCACAAAGCATCGCGGAGGCTGAAAGGCCCAATTTTCCGTGGACGCCGACTACAAAGGCAACGGGCGTGATTTTCCTACGCAGCAAAATCCGAACCCAGGATATCAACGACGGGCTTTCGAATACGTACTTTGGTGGGGAAAAAAATGTAAGCACAAAAGGCTACTTCGATGCCAGTGACTTGGGGCACGACCAAAGTCTTTTTTCAGGCGTCGATCTTGATCTGAATCGATGGACAATCGAAACGCCGAAACGCGATGCGGCCGAACAAAAAAATCGAGTCTTTGGTTCAGCTCA
>Ga0105048_10008025_pt1 | contig 16919 bp, 7 predicted proteins | sample MAT05_FD_78382 | JGI IMG/M metagenome (GOLD analysis project Ga0105048, IMG submission 78382) | Freshwater microbial communities from Lake Fryxell liftoff mats and glacier meltwater in Antarctica - MAT-05 | ecosystem: Environmental > Aquatic > Freshwater > Ice > Liftoff microbial mat | place...
CAATTGCCCTAGGTTGCACTATGCGGCTCGATCTGCGCGGCCCGCCGACCGGCGCTTCACCCGAGTGCGGGCGTCGACTCCCTGTTCAACCTCGAGCTCCATGTCCCGACATCTGACACTTACCGCTTACACGATCAACCACTGATGTAGCTGGAATCCGCTGTCGCGATCATTGTGTACCAAGGCTGGATCTTCACCCCCCCGGGTTCTGCTGGTTCGGCGATTTGGCGCGCGCCGGGCCTGCTCGGCGATGCGCTCCGCGACCGAGATCACGGAGGGGATCGACCCCAGCGATCGTCAACGAGCACGAGGCGCAACGACTCCGTCAGCAGATGGCTCCCGGACTGCCCGCTACCATCGCGCTCAATAGCCTGTATCCGACGTGTGGATACAACGGGAGCAAGTGGGTGCGAACGTCGGACGATACCGCTGGTTGCCATGGGTGGTAAAGCCTTCTGCGGCGCATCCCTGCCGCCCTCGAATTCTACCTCTTGAATACCTCCGCGCGATGCCACGCCAGATACTGCCGATGCCCCTCGGCAATGCCGCGCACCTTCACCGGGCGATCCAGCCCGAGCAGCCCGCGCGCATCCGCATCGAGCGCGCCGGAGACCAGGACGGTGCCGTCATCCTTCACACTGATGAACCCCCCGTCGAACGCTGCATCGAGGTTCGCTGACAGCAAGAGGCCGTTGAACACATCGAGCCGCTCCGTGTCGCGATCACAATCGGCCCAGGGCTTGATATGGCTCGCGCGCAGCAGCTCGGGCACCGCGAGGCCAGAGATCACGCAGCGCCCCTCCCCGTAGTCGAGGAGCCCCTTGCGGAACACGTCCTGCCCGATCCGCGCAACGACGAGGCGCTCAGCCTCGGTGCTGCGAGGCAGGCCGGCGGCCTTCTCCGCGAACGTCTTCCACAGCTCGTCGGGCAGCGTGCGCGAGAGCAGGAAGGCGCGCCGGAGCAGTCGGTGGAGCGACGCGAAGTCGGTGACACCCCGCGCCTCGCAGGCTCCTGCGGGGAGCGGGTTCACGAACGGCACCCCGTGATCCGCGAGCACGCGCGCGACGTTGGGCTGCGACACAGCGGCGAGGAGGAGCGCATCGCCGAGCACCGTCAGCCAGACACGCAGGGGGGCATGGCTGCTCGCGAACCCGATCCAATCCCCCTCCGGCGGGAGATCGAGGTCGAAGCCATTGTCAGCAGCCGCCTTCTCCAGGCGGGTACGGAAGGCGGGCGCGATTGACATCTATGCGCCCTTCCCCACGCGTTGCGACTCGATCAACGCCCGCTCGCGCAGCAGCTCGCGCTCCAGCTCCTCGACCGTCGGCAGGTAGGTCACGTAGCGAGCCGCGAAGATCTGCTCGCTCTCGTGGAGCACCGAGTAGCGCGCCACCGCCTGGTTCTTCTCCGCGCAGAGGATGAGGCCGATGGTCGGATTATCGCCCTCGGTAAGATAGCGGTCGTCGAACAGCCGCACATAGCCGTCCATCTGGCCCACGTCCTGATAGGTGAGCTTACCCATCTTGAGATCGATGAGGAGGTAGCATTTGAGGATGCAGTTGTAGAAGACGAGGTCGACATAGAAGCGCTCATCGTCGTACTCCAACCGCTTCTGCCGGCCGACGAAGGCGAAGCCCTTGCCGAGCTCCAGCAGGAAGCGCTGAAGCTTCTCGATGATCGCCGCTTCGAGGTCGCTCTCGTGGAGCCTCTCGGCGTCGGGCAGCTCGAGGAAGTCGAGCACGTAGGGATCCCGGATGACGTCAATCGGGCGCTGGACGGCCAGACCGCGCGTGATGAGGTTCAGGACGCCGGCCTTGTCGCGGCTCTTCCGCAGGCGGGCGAAGAGCTGGGTGTGGATCTGGCGTTCCAGCACCGTCGTGCTCCACCCGTCTCGATCGGCCTCGATCTCGTAGAACCGGCGCTCGGCCGCGTTTTCCACCTTCGTCAGGACGCGGTAGTGGGTCCAGCTCAGCCGCGACGAGAAGGCGCGCGGCGGGGTCGTGAGGTCCACGGCGCGGGCGAGATCGGCGGAAACATCACGAGGCTCGTGATGGATCGGAGCCGGGAGGGCGCGAGATTCATCACGAGCCTCGTGATGAATCTCGGGGCGCCGGTCGGCATACACCTGGTAAAACAGGCGAAAGTAGCGAAGATTCGCGGCCGAGAAGCCCCGGCCGAAGCGCCGGCAGAGCGCCGCCGAGAGCGTCTCCAGCACCGCCTCCCCGTACTCGGCGCGCTCCTGGCCAGCCTGCACGCCCTCGACGATCTCCCGCCCGATATGCCAGTAGGCGAGGACCATCTCGCTGTTCACCACGCGGACGACGCGCGCGCGGGCGTCCTCCAGGATGGTGACGACGCGCTCGAAGAGGGCGTCGGGCTCGACGGGCGTGATCGGGGCGACGGCGGGGCGAGCGGGACGCGGAGCGCGCTTGCGAGGTGGCTTGGTCATGAAGGCTCCGGAGCGGGCGGGCGCGGCGGGTGGGCGACGCGTGGGTAAGTTGGGTCCGCCAGGGACACATTGTCTGCTTGAGGCAAGATGTGCTCCCGTTCGCCCTCGTCTAAAAGTGCAAAATCACCATAGCGATGGTTGTAATGGTACACCATCTTCGCAGTTAGCGTGAATCTCACCCCGTCTCCGTTGACTTGCGTGGGCGCCCGCGCTTCCGGGGCAATGTGGCGCCGCCAGCAATGTCGCTGGGAGGAATCGCTCGGGGTCGCATCTGCTCATGCCAGCGCGTCACAGCCTCCAATTCATACGGCGTCAACTCATAAATTTGGGCGACTAACCGATCGATCGCATCACGCGCCGCAACAGCTTCAAGCGCCGCGTCCGCGTCGCATCGTTCGCGGCCCACCATCACCTGCTTGGCAAGAGACGCCATCTCGTTGAACTGCGGAGTGAACCCTGCTGGTGGTAGGGGGATCGCGCGTAGGTGCCCTATTTTTACCTGAGGCATGACCGGCTGGCGAGCATCGCGGAAGCGCATGTAGTGCGCCCATCGAATCAGCGACGAGTTGAGAAGTGCAACGAGCGCTTCCGGCGTCCACTGTGAGTGGTCGAGTCCAGCCAAGAGGGAGTTGCGAAAGGCCATGCCATCTGATACTGCGGCGATGGGATACCGGGCGGTCTGGCGAACAACGACGCGAACGGCACTGAACGCATCGGCGGAGCGGATACGAGCCCCGAGCCCAAGCGGGTCAACATGATATCGGGGGGCAAGGAGCTCGAACTCTCGGACGTCAGTCCCCTCGCGAATTGGCGTCGTGAACCGATCGACTGGCATCGAGGATTCGACGAAATGCTCAGCCAATGACTTGTCCGACTGGATGCCTCGCTCGCCGAATAGCTCAGCAGGTACCGTGGGCAATGATGCAAGGCGCGAAAGCAGACGTCGATCCGTTACTGTCAGTTCCGGACGCGCCATCGGCCAAGGCTCGCCATATACCGCATCGGTCCTGCCCTCTTTGGCTCGTCTTGAGACGAGTGCCATGCAAGGTTGCGTGACGCCTGGGAATCGGCCCTCACCGAAGTCGAGGAGTTCGCATGTGAGCTTGCACAGTTTATCGTGGGCCCTTCGCGTCGGCGCGTATCCTACGAGCTCCGATAGCGACGACGGAATTATTAATCCCAGATACCCGTCAGGTCGTGTAATTCTCGCAGCAATGCTGACAAACATGCCGTGTGTTGTTGGGTAGTCCGCGAAAGACTCGTAGTTGCACTCAAAGAAGTGTTTGACGCCAGCGGGCAGCGGCTGTGCCGCGCGTCCTGCATGCGCGATCCACGGCGGATTTCCCAGTACGACGTCGAAGCCGTTTTGGGAAAACACCTGTGGGAACGCGAGGTGCCAGTGGAAGAATCGATGGGAGTCTTGAAGCCTCTTGACTTCTTGCCGCAAAGCATCCGATGCGCGATGTCCCTCCTTTTTAGCAGCGCGAAAGATCGCGTCTGTCGGCGCCGCGTCACGAAGAGGACCGGGCTCCTTGGGCCACACGAACGCCGAGCACCATAAGTCAGCGATGAAGCGCTCGTGGTTATAGGTTGCGCTCGCTACCAGATCTTCCCACCCACGCGCTTTCGACTCTACCGCCAGAAGATTGTCGTCCGTCGCGTCGTCAACCGCGCGAGCGCCCGCGCCGAGACGGGCATACGTCGATGCGGGCGTCGCCCCGAAGTCCAGCGTAAGCTCGGTGCGCTCTTTCTTGTTCTGCTTCTTGAGCGCGCTCGCGGTTCTCTTATCGTCGCCTTCAATGGGCTCCCAGGCCTCGTCCGGAATGCCTTTTGCCATCAAGTCCGGGCTGGTGCCGAGCAAGGCGTTGCCGTGTTGGATATGCGCGTCGAGAAACGTCAGCGGTAAGCCCGGCTCCACGGCCTCCATCCAGAGCGCGACCTTGCAAAGCTCAACCGCCATCGGGTTGAGATCCACTCCGTAAATGCAGCGCCCCACAACCTGCCGCAAGGCATGGCGATACTCCGCAGCCGACGGGGTGCCGTTGGCCTGGAATCGCGCGACGTGCGCTGCGAGCCTGCGCGCCGCCGCGAGAAGGAAGTGCCCCGAACCGCACGCCGGGTCCACGATAGACAGGTTCAATAGCGCGTCCTCCGGCTTGACGGGGTTCGCTGCGATGGTCTCTTTGACCACCGGCTCCAGTGCGCTGTCGAGCAGCACCTGGACGAGGCTGTCGGGCGTGTAGTAACTACCCGAGGTCTTCCGCGCGTTGCCCTTCGTCTCGTCGCCCGTCGCGAATGCGAACGAGCGCGTTGCCACCGACAGCACCGGCAGCAGTTCCAGCAGGCTCTCATACACGCTGCCCAGCTCTTCGGGACCCATGTCGCGCCAGTTCACGCGCGAGAGCCCTGCCGTGTCTCGCAGCCATGATAGCTTGAACACCGCGACCAGGAGCGCTCGGTTCTCCAGCTTCGCGGCGTCGAGCGCTGGACACTGGCTCTTCGCGAAGATGCCGGCCAGCGCCGGGAGCCCGAGGCGCGGCTCGCCACTCGCGACGCCGCGGAACACGATCCGGGACGCGTCCCAGAGGTCGGAGTGCCGATCGTGAGCGCTCCGCTTCGCCGATCGCTCGCGGAGCCGGCGCAGGCTGTAGCCCTCGGCGTAGAGCGTTCGCAAGGCGTCCGGCGTGCCGTCGGGGTGCAAGAGCCCGCGCTCTTCGACGGTGAGCAGGAAGATCAGCCGGTAGACGAGGCGCAGGAGCTGGTTGAAGAGCTCTCGCTCCTTCAGCGATCCACCCTCCAACGCGGCTCGAAGAACGCCGTTGTCTGGGTGAGACACGAACCCGTGCCCCAAGGCAGCGAGAGCGTCTTCCACGCCGCGCCGCAGGTGCATGCGGGCGCGGGTGCCCTCTTCACGCCCGGCGTTGCGCCAGGCCTCCAGCGCGCACTCCACGACCGGCTGATCGGACTCGCCAAAGCGCGTCTCATGCATGAGCAGCCAGAGTGCCGCGAAGTCGGCGTAGCGCTCCTCAGTGAAGATGCGCGCGATGTCCGCCTCGATCCACGCGGGCCGCGTGAGGCTCGCGTTGTCGCGGACGAGGCGCAGAGTCACCCCGTCCGAAGCGATGCCCCACAGCGCGCCGTCCTCCGCGTTGAGGTACTCCTGCGCGAGCCCGAACGCGCTGCGCCTCCGCGCGCCGTCGCCGAACGCGGGAGCGAGCGTGTCGAGCCCGCTCCACCCAGGTGCGATGACGACGGGGACGCGGCCTTGCAGCGCGGCGCGGTCGATCGGATACGCCCGCTCCGCGAGCACGGCGGTGTCGACCTTGACGAGCGAGCTGAACCCGAAGGCATCGCGCAGCAGCGCGACGACCAAGCGATCCGCGAGAGTCTGCGGATCGGCGTTGCGCGAGCGCCCGAGCGCGAAGTCCCCCCAGTGCGCCTGGGCCACGCGCCAGTAGCGACCGATCTCGTCGCGGAGGTTCAGTCCCCGCAGGACGCCGTAATCGGCCTCCGATTGCCCGCCCGCATCGAGCCGGGCCACCTTGGTGAGCCACTCGGGCGCGAGCAAGCCGCCTTCGATGTAGAGCGCCTCGAAGGCGAGCTTGGCCTCGGTGCGGCGGGGCTTGCGACGGGCAAGGGTCGAGCTGGTTGCCATCGCTCAGTCCACCTTCGGCAGCAGAACAAAGAGCCCGATCACGTCGGGCGGAAGCAAGGCATGGACTTCGTGACGGCCACGATCGCGCGACGATTCTCGGACGCGCTCGTGGTCGGCCAGCAGCGCCTGTGCGCGACGGTTTGCGAAGGCGTCGAGATCCGCAACGCGCGCGCCCGCGCCGATCTGCTCCAGCGCCTGCGCGGTGTTCTTGTTCCAGACATGGAGCGGCGGATCCGCGATGGGCGGCGATTCGATCAACGCGAGCGCCTCTGCGCCCTCGGCAACGATGGATGCCTCTGCCCCCGACCAGGCGATCGCCGTGGCCTCCTCGACGAGCAACACGGTAGGCGGGCGACTCGTCGCTTCTTTTCCACCTTTCGTGCGGATCAACTGATGCCGGAGCCGGACCAGCGCCACCGTCGTGCGTACTTTGACAGCGCCCGATACCCAGCACCCGACGCGCCCGAGGACGCCAGGATCGAGGTTCGAGCTGGGATCCGCGGCGAGCGTGCGTTCGAGCAGCGTCTCCGCCAGCACGGCGATGAGCGGGTGACTCCGCTGCACGGCGCGGCAGCGACCCCTCGGCGGGTAGTCGAAGTCCACGAGCAGCGTGCCGGTGAGACCTTCGCTCTCCAGGCGTTCGCGCGCGTCCTCGGGGAGCGGCGCCAGAGGAGCCTTGAAACCCTTCTTCAGCGGCTCCAGGCCGGATCCGAGGCGGGCCAGGGCGCGATCGGCAAAGCGACGCACCTCGTCCTTGCCGCCCAGCGCGGCGAGCGTGCGTCGCCACTCCGGGAGAACGTCGGCGGGGCGCAGGCGGCGCTGAGCGAAGATCGTGCGATTCGCCTTGGCCTTCTCGGCAGCGTCTGTCCACTTGGCGTCGATCTGCTTCGCCTCGGGCAGGTTGCTGAGCTGGAGCGTCAACTGCTTCGGGACGACGGTCTTTCGCTTGAGCAGGATCGCCTTGAGGAGCGCCTGCGTGAGCGTGTGCCCGGCGTCGGGCAGCGGGACCGGCACGCCGAGCTCGCGGCGGATCGTCTCGCCTTTCCGGAGGATCACCTCCAGCACCGCGCCGTCGACAGGGTTGTTTGCGCCGTAGATCAGCGTGGCTCGGACGACGTCGCGCGGTTGCCCGAAGCGATCGACGCGGCCTTCGCGCTGCTCGTGCCGGGTAGGATTCCAGGACAGATCGTAGTGGATGACGGCGTTAAAGCTCTCTTGCAGATTGACACCCTCGGAAAGGCAATCGGTCGCGATGAGCAGACAACGGTCGGCGTCCCCGAGCGTGTCGATCTTCTCGCGGCGCTCGTCGGACGTGAAATCGCCCGTCACGACGCCGACCGCGATGTCCTTGAAGCGCGCCGTCATGTGGCGCCCCAGGTAATGCGCCGTCGCGATGTAGCGACAGAACACGACCGGGCTGAACCCTTCAGCAATCAACTCTTCGAGGTGCTCGGTCAGGAGCTTGAGCTTGGGATCGCCGGCTTGCCCGGCCAGCTTCTCGGCTTGCTCGATCAGCGCAGCGAGGGCCGGATCCTCGGTGCCCACCGGAGGCTCGACGTCGTCGTCGGGGAGAGCATCGCTGGAGCCGTCGAACAGCCGATCCAGCAGCGCTTCGCGCTCGTCTTCTCCGTTCTCCAGCCCGGCGCGGCTGCGCAGCGCGAGCACCGCGGCGACCGGGCTCGACGCGGCACACCGCATCAACGCGAGCGTTCCCCAGAAGCTGAGTCGTTCCCGGAGCGAGTCGCCGCCCGCCTTCTCCACGACGGACGCGCAGTAGTCGAGCACTCCCTCGAAGAAGCGTTCCCATTCGCCGGTGAGACGATACGTCAGCTCCTTTACCTGCCGTGTGGGGAAGAGCTTTCCTTCCTTCCACTCGTCGATGTCCGGCCTTCGACGCTGCACGAAATGAAGCGCGAGCCGCTCCCGGAGACGGTCGCGCTCGGTGCCCTCGAGATCCCCCAGCCGCTGGAAGTCGCGGTCGAGCAGCCCGAGCAAGCGGAAGAAAGCCGCGTCGTCTCCGCTGTGCGGCGTGGCCGTCAGGAGCACGAGATGGCGTGTGGCCGAGTCGGTGAGCCCCTTCAGGAGCTCGTAACGCTGGTGCCTGCCAGGGCCAGTCGCCGCGCACGTATGCGCCTCGTCGACGATGACCAGCTCGGGACAGTGATGGAGGAAATTGTCGCGACGCTTCTCGCTCTTGATGTAGTCGAGGCTCACCACGGTGTAGGAGTGAGCCTCGAAAAGGCTGACGCTGGGCGGGAGATCGCGCTCGAGGCGGCTCGCGCTCACTGCGGTGACGGCGACGGCCCGGATGTGGAAGCGCTCCTCCAGCTCGGTGACCCACTGCTCGACGAGGTGTGGAGGGCAAAGCACCGCCACCCGCTCGACGTCGCCACGGTCGATGAGCTCGCGCGCGATCAGCGCGGCCTCGATGGTCTTGCCGACGCCCACGTCGTCCGCGATCAGGAGGCGCACCGGATCGAGCTTGAGTGCCATCAGCAGCGGCACGAGCTGGTAGGCGCGTGGCTCGACCGAGATCTGGCCGAAGCTGCGGAACGGCCCAGCGCCGCGTCGCAACGACAGCAGGAGCGCGTCGCGGAGAAGGAGCGCTGCGTCGTGGCTCGCCCGCTGCGCGGCGACCGGGAGTGGGAAGCGGGCCTCGCGGACGGGCTCGGCCTCCAGCGCCAGATGGATGCGCGTCTGGTCGTCCTCGGAGCCGGATACGGGCCGGACGCGGAGGGTCTCTGCGTCGCTTCCCGCGAGAACGATCCACTCTCGACCCCGGGCGCTGATGAGGCTCCCGGGGCTGTAAAGGCCTTCCGTCATGATTTGTGTCCCAGCGCGGCGGCGAGGCGGGCGAAGGCAGCGGGCCAGGTGGCCTCGTCGGCGAACTCGATGACGTCGAAACCTCGATCTTCGAGGGCGCGACGAGCGGCGATAGGCGTACCCACAACCACGGCGGCCACGTAATGCGCGCGCCAGCAATACGGCACGCTGGTGCCGTCGATCACCAGCGGTTCAACGTCGGGGTCTGGCAGCGATCGGGAGCGAGCCTCGTCGAGCCAGCCACCCTTCGGGACCGGCGTCCCGGGGTCGCGCGGCGGCGGCCGACTGTGCGTCGGTTTCGACTCGCGCAAGCGCGTGGAGGAAGCCGCGAGCCGCAGTAGCATCTCCTTTGCTCGCTCGTCGCGTCGGTCGATGATCTCGTGATCCGGCTGGTTGTAGTACGAGAGCAAGCAGCGATAGCAACCAGCGACGCAGCGCGTGTCGGCAACATCGCCGAGCGAGGCCGCATTGTCGGGGAGCGGGCCGTCGTCCGGCACATCGTAGTGCATCACCTGGAGCGCCTGCCGGGCGACCTTTGCAAGCGCGTCGGGCTCGGACACGATGCGAGTCAGCACGCCGGCGCCGCCCTCGCTCGCTTCATAGAGCAAGAAGCCGTTGCGAGCGTCCCGCGAGGGCATCGGCTCGGCCAGCACTTCGCCCTCTTCGAGCTGATACCTCGCCTCGACGCCACGAAGCAGCGCATGCTGCACCGTCGCGAGCGTGATTGCGGAGAGCTCGATGCCTACGGGCTGCACGAGCAACGCGTTCTTCTGATCGCGAACGCTGGGCACGATGAGCTGCGGCGGGGCAACGGTGGGATCAGGGGTTTGGTCCGCCTCATCGCGATTTTTCGACCAGTATCCGGAGACCGGATCGATCCAGAATCCGAGCACCGTCTTCTCGGCCCGGCGCCGGAGTCCCTTGTTGAGGCGCGTGATCTGCGCGCCCGGCCCGTAGGCGAGACTCACGACCTCGCCGTGCTCGTCAGCGGCGGAGCCATTGCGCGCGTCGACGACGCCGTCGCGAATCGCCCACTGGAACGTGGTCTGGAGCTCGAAGCCCTGGCGCTGGCGCTCCTCATCGTTTGCCGTGATGCGCTCGGCCGGGTGAGTGGCAACGTTCTCGATGCGATAGACGGCTTCGATGATCTCGGCATTACCGAGGGGCGTGAGGCACGCATGGCACACCGACACCTCCTCGTCAAAGTGCCCTGCGCCGCAGTTCCTGCAAAGGCGAGCTCGCTCGGTCGGCAACCTCGTGTCGGTGCTGGCGCTCTTGCGGTGCCCGAGCGACAGCAGCGCACGGACGACCCGGAATGCCCGGCCTTCGTGGTACACGAGGCTGCGAGGACCGAACTCGGAGAGCGCGAGGAAGCGGGGTCGTTGCAGGTACGTCTGGCGACCGCGCGCGTCCGCCTTGGGGACATAGGCCATGAGCGGGAGATGCGGGAAGTTGTACCCGGGAAGGAAGCCTTCGGTCGCGAGATACCGATAGGTGTAGAAGTCACTCGCGGTGCGGCTCCGGTCGCCTTGCTGGAGCAGCTCGAGCTGCTCGATGGCCTGGATCCACCGGTTCTTCGCCGCTCGTTTCTCGGCGGGCGGCGCGGCGTGGTCGCGGACGACACGATCGGCCGCGTCGCGTTGATCCTCCGCCGCCCTGTAGAGGTGGCGCCATCGGTCAAAGGCAGCTTCGAACCTCGACAGCGCGGCCTCCGCGACGAGCTGCGCGTGCTCGTCCCGCCCGGCGTACCAGGGCGCCGCCGCCTCCGTGAGGTCCTCGGCGACGAGGTCGAGCACCCGCCTCATTCGCGCCACCGCCTCGGTCACCACGCGCGGCTCCGCCATCGGGGCGCGGACGTCTTCGCGCAGCGGGCGCTTCTCGTCGGGGAGCACCAGCAGCTCGGCGATCGAAGGGTCCAGCGGCTTCTGGGTGCAGGCCAGCCACACCGCATGCAGGTGGCTGTCCACGAGGTCTCGGTTGGCGAGCTCGAGCATCGGCGCCCGCACCTCGCCGTGGACCATCGCCTTGGGATCGCGGAAGAAATACTGATCGTGGGGTCCTTGCGCGGAGGCGTACGTGAGCACGAGCGCTGCCTGGCCGCTTCGTCCCGCGCGGCCGCTGCGCTGCGCGTAGTTCGCGGGCGTCGGCGGGAGGTTGCGAAGATAGACGGCGTTGAGCGCGGAGATGTCGACACCAAGCTCCATCGTGGGTGAGCAGAAGAGCACCGGCAGGAAGCGACTGGTCTCGCCAAGATCGCGGAGCTCCTTCTTCTTGTCGGCCAGCTCGTCTTTCTCCTTCTGGCCATAACGGAAGCGCTTCTCGCGGACCTGGCGCTTCTCCTGGTCCACCTGCGCCGTGTGCTCGCGCGCCTCGAAGCCGAAGAGGGGGTGGTCGCGGTGCCCCAGCATCGTCGCGAGGCTCTGGTAGAAGGAGCGGAAGAACGCGTTATCGTTCTTCCGCTCCTTGCGATCGTTGGGATTGCCTCGCTTGAAGACAATAGATGTATCCGTGAGCTTCCAGCCATCGACGTCGAACGGTGTGGACTCCCGTGTGACCTGGCCGTACTCCTTGGCGACATCGAGAAGTTTCAGAATGAGCTCGTCGAACTCCGGCGATTTCAGGTTACGAATAGCGTCAGTTCCCCAGAGCTCCGATGACCGGAGCTTCTTGCCCAGCCCACTGCGCGAACCTCCCCGGACAATGATGTCTTCGTCGTTAGCGCGCATTTCCCGTCGGCCGGGCGGCTTCACGATTAGCCATCGCCCTTGCCGCGGTTTTTCATCGGAGCTGAATCCCCACGGTGCGAGCAAGCGGCTATGCGACTTCGCGAGCATCTGCTCCACGACAGTCTGGTCAAGCACGTGGCTACGGATGGCCATCCACGTCCGAAGGTGGTCGAACAGGACCTTGAACACCTCGGCGCGAACCGCAGGCGAAGCGTCGCGAAGAATGGCCGGGCCGCTGGCGAAGTACCCTTCGGCCGCAGAGAGCTCGTCGAGCGCCTTGTACTCCACCGTGAGCAGCCCGAGCTGCTCGAGGTTCGGGTTCGTGTACCGCCATCCGCGGCGCTGATCGAACCACGCCCGGTACGCCAGCACTTCGCGCAGCGTCTTCTCGGCTTCGAGGCGATTGACTCCGATGAGACCTGGTTCGATCAGCCACTCGGCGCGGATCTCGGCGTCATTACGATCGAAGCCGAGGGCCTTCTGCTGCGCGGCGCCCAGTTGTTCGGCATCGAGCCCCGCCGCACCGGCGGCGTCGAGCGCGCCGAGGAAGCCGGCGCGCACCAGGCTGACGAACATGAAGTCGTTGAAATGACCAGCCTGAAGCGCCGCATCCTGCCGGTTGTCGGTGAAGCCAAGCAGCTTGCGCGAGGTGGCTTGCAGGCCCGAACCATCGCGGTGCATCCACCGGAGCACGCTGCCGACAAGCACGGTCGTCGCGGAGCTCCGACCTTCTGCCGAGAGTGAGGCGAGACGGTTGCGGTCCCGCGACGCGCCGCTGTGCGTCTCGCCGCACCGCAGGCAGAAGCGAAACTTCCCCGAGAGGAACCAGGCAGGCGCCCCGCTCCCGAACCGGCCGTCAGGCTCGACGCTGAGGGGTCGAGCGCGGGCGGCTCGGTACCCTCGCTTCAGCCTGGGCTTTCCGGCGGCGGTCGGGGTGTCCTTCCACGACTCCGGGTACTCGTCGATATCGTCGGAGAACACGTCGTCGAGGTCGGGCGTGCGAATCGTCAGGAAGCCAATCTCCTCCTTCTCGCTGTCGTCGCCGTCCTTGGTGCCCTCGCCCTCGTTGTCGTCGGTCAGCAGAGCGTCGTCGATATTCCGGGCGAGGACCATCTGGCGACCGTCGTCGGTCTCGAGCCGAACCGGGTGGTATTCCTGTCCGCACTCGCGGCAAAAGTGCGTCGCATACAGCCGCTTTTCGGGCGCATTAGGATAGAACTGCTGCCCTTCGACGGTGACGCTTCTACGGCCAGGCGGCTCGAGCGTGGCGAACGCGTGGCCCGCGCCGGAGATGAACTGATGGAGCTTGAATGCAAAGAAGCTCTGCGATCTGGTCGAGCCCGGGACTCGCTCGCTCTCTGGCATGCTCGACACCAGCAACAGCTCACGCAGGGCGCGACTACACGTCTCGGGGTCGCGACCAGCGTCCGCACTCAAGAGCTCGCACGCTTCGGTGACCGTGAGCGGCGGCGCACGGTGCCACGCGGGCACGGCGTCCGTCGACTGGACGCCGAGGCAGGTCTCGACCCAGATCGCCAGTGGGTGGACCCGGAGCTCAGCATCGGAGATCGTCCTGGGAATGCCCGCGTCAATCGCGGGTCCGAGCGCCGAACGCACGGTCTCCCGCTTTCGCAAGGGGTCGGTCACCCGTTCCAACGTCTCTCCAATGACTTTGCTCGCGTCGATCTTCGCGGCAAAGAGTTTTGAAGCGACGTTCGCGACGACATGGCCCCGCTCGACGACGGTGCCTTCGCTCTTCATCGTGGCCGACGTGCCGATACATTGCAGCTTGCTCGACAGCCGCTCACGCACCCGCCGAACCAGGAGCGCGACGTCGGCGCCCTGGCGTCCTCGATAGGTGTGGAACTCGTCCAGTACGAGGAAGCGCAAGCCGACGCAGTTTTCCATGACCTTCCGGTCGATCTCGTCCTGCCGGGTCATGAGCAGCTCGAGCATCATGAAGTTCGTGAGCAGGATGTCGGGCGGATTGTCGGCGATTCTCTGGCGAGTTTCGCTGTCTTCCTGCCCGGTGTACCGGGCGAAGGTCACCGGGCTACCGCCGGGGCGATCCGGGAGGAACTTCGCCAATTCTTCGAGCTGGCTGTTGGCGAGCGCGTTCATTGGATAGATGATGATGGCCCGGGTGCGGCGTGCGGAAGAGCTACGCTGGTCGGCGAGGACGGCGCTGACGATCGGGATGAAGAAGCAGAGCGACTTTCCCGAGCCGGTGCCGGTGGTGACGACGTAGCTCTCGCCGTCCCGTGCGAGCGCGATGGCCTCCTCCTGGTGCTTGTAGAGCGAGAGAGGGAAGATCTCGGCGCAGCCGGGGTCGAGCGATCCTGCCGCGACAAGGTCGGCGACGGTCTTGGTCCGCTTGTAGTTCGGGTTGATCTGGATCAGCGGCTCGGGCCAGTAGCGCTTCTCGGCGTAGATCGCCTTCACCTGCTCGCGGATGTCGGCGGCGTGGATCGTCGTGAACGACGTCGCGAACTGCTCGTATTCGCTGACGACCGAGTCGCGCAGGGAGAAGACGTCCATGCTGCGGAGCGTGGTCATGGCGATGTTCTCGTTCTCCCGGAGGTGCGCACCGCGCGCAGCCTATCGGGAAGTTCCGTGCGATGGTGACGGGATCGTTTCGTTGACGAATGCGCCAACGCGTTGGCGCGGCGCGCGCTGGAGCGGGGCCAACTGGGCACGAGGGAGGTGTACGCGCTGCCTCGATGCGAGCGCGCACGTGGTCGATCACCCGCGTCGATGTGAATGCGCGGGCAAAGAACTCGGACAGATGGATCCGAGGCCGAGGTCATTCGAGCCGGAAAACCCGCCGCCCGGTTCGATGACGAGCTCTACCGACATCGCCGCGAAGCTCGCGTACTCTCGCGTCAGTGAGCCCCGAAGAGAAGATCCGTGACCTCTACGTCAAGCACCTCGGGATCGGCGCGAACCAGCGCGCCGCCGGCACTGAGGAGGCTCCATTCGCCCTCATCGAGATCTCCTCCTCGCATTCGGGAGAGCCGTTCTACGCCACGCTTGGCGCCTCGGCCGGGCCGCTCCAGAACGAGATCTACCTCGGCTCCCTGGAGCCCTCTCCGTCCTGCGCCGAGGCCGTCGAGGCGGTCGCCCGCGCCGCCCCGGCGCTCGCGCTCGGCGCCGTGATCCCCCACGCTCTTCCGGGCACGCCGTTCACGGCGCTGCTGGTCTTGCCACTCGCGGACAGGGAGGGGAGCTTCGCGCTGGGCAAAGCCGGCGCGCCCCCGTTCGCCTTTCGCGTCGCACCGCTCACCACGGCCGAGCAAGCGCTGGCCGAGCGGGAGCCGGAGCGCGTGATCGCCCTCCTGCGCTACGCCCACGCGCTCAGCTTCGATCCCCACCGAGCATGCTTGGTCGACGTCCCCGAGCCCGCGCCGGTGACGCGCACGGAGATCGCGATGGACCGTCGGCAGACGCGCGCCGCTCTCCTGGCGCTTCAGGCGAATGTGCTCCGCGAGCACGGCAAGCGCGGTGATCGCCTCGGCCCGAGGACGCTGAGCACGCGGCTGTACCGGGGCCATCAAGAGGGCTTGATCATGTTCACCGAGTCCGTGATCATCCTGGCGCTGAGCCCCTACCTTCGGCATCCCGCGCCCGTCGTGTACCTCTTCGCCGAATTCATCTACGTCACGCTCGCCGCTCACCCCGACGCCGTGCGCCTCCTCGATCGCGCGCTCGATCCCCGGAACCTCCCGCAGACGCAGAGCGGCGATCCCGGCCAACACGCGGTGGCGGCCTGCCGGCGAACCGTCGAGGGCCTGGCCATCGCCATCGCTCGTTTGCACCCGGGAGAAAGCGAATCGGCGCTCGTCGCGCGGGGAGCGCAAGCGGCCATCGAGGCGCGGGAGACCTTCGATCCGGAGGACGAGATCCCCCTGGCGAACCACGTCTGGGCGGCAGCGCTCCCGGCGATGTACGAAGGCCTCGACGACATGAAGCGGCCCGCGGTCCGGGGTATGCCCAAGGTCTTCCGGCGCGCGGCCGAGAACGAGAGAATGCTCGAGTACGAGCGTGATCCGCGCCCGCCGCTGGTACGCCTCGCGGAGATGACCCCGCGGCTGGCGACGCAGCTCGTGCTCGCTTATGCCGCGGGACTGCGCCAGCAGTTGTGACGAGCCGTCGAGCTACGCGCGCCGCGACAGCATCTTCGGACTGCGTGCTGCTGGCAGCTCGGCGCGGGCGGGATCCGGAGCCGGTCGGCCCGTGACGAGCTTGATCTGCGCTTTGAGCGCCTTCACGAGCCGCGTCAGAAACGCGTGGCGCAGCTTCACCTCTTCGTCGAGATCGCGACCGTCGTCGGCAACGAGCTGTTCCACGTCGACCCCGTCGATGTAGTGGTCGCTGAAGACCTTCTGATCGTTACGCGCCAGCGTGATCCGGCCGAAGACCTGGACCAGCCCGAGAAAATGGTGCCGGATGACATCGTCGCCGGCATCGTCCTCGCGGTGCTGAAGGAGGTGCTGGAGCCTGCCCATCGCGCTGGCGATCTGGGCGGCGATCCCGAGATCCACGAGCGCGCCTAGCTTCCGGAAGGCCGCGTCCCTCGTCTTCACGGGCTCCACCACCTGGTGTTTGAGGACGCTGCGCAACGCCCGACTGGTCCCCGAGAGGACCTCTGTCGCCTGCCTTCGGCTCGCCTTGTCGCCGCCGTCCAGCAGGACGTCGAGCTCGAGGACGACGGTGTGCAGGATCCGCAGGGGTCGGGTGCCGCCGAGCAGCGCCACCTGACCGGCGGTTAACCGGTCGGTGCCCTGAAGCGGGAGAGGCCGGCTCGCGAAGATCGGATCGAGCCACGGGTCGAGGTTTCCGTGCCCGGCCATGGCAACGAAACCCACGAGATTGGCCCGGAAGGTCGCCGTCACCAGATGCGAAAGGATCGGTCGGAAGGTCGAGAGGCGATGCTCGATCAGCTCTTCGAGCTCGTGGCGGAACACGTTGTCGAGGTTGGCGGTCATGGACGAGCCCTCGGGCGGTGCGCCAGAGCATCCCATGGTAACCGAGCCGAGGACAACGTCGAACCCCTTCGCGCCGGGCGGGGAAGCGGGATGATCGAGATCGCGCCGCTCGTAAACGCGGGCCCACAAAGAACGCGATGTGTCAACAAATTCCACCTGCACCTGACCGATCCCCTGGTTTGTTTCTTGCCTCCGGAATCCATCGCCACGTAGCACTGTTGGAGGGGCATGACGACGAACACCCCTCCGACTTCGACCCCGTTGGCCAGCACCGCTTCTGC
>Ga0105048_10008027_pt1 | contig 16914 bp, 13 predicted proteins | sample MAT05_FD_78382 | JGI IMG/M metagenome (GOLD analysis project Ga0105048, IMG submission 78382) | Freshwater microbial communities from Lake Fryxell liftoff mats and glacier meltwater in Antarctica - MAT-05 | ecosystem: Environmental > Aquatic > Freshwater > Ice > Liftoff microbial mat | place...
CGACCCACAGGGCGCTCTTTTTCAGCGGGTTCCCATTGGGCAGTTCGGGCTTGTTGTCGATGGAAGGAAGGATGATCGTCAACGTGTCGACGCTGGCGGGGGTCGGTACGAATTTGCTGTTGAACTTGGCCAGTTCCTCGACGCCGACCTGGGCAAGCACCTTGCGGTAGAATGCCAAGCCCTGAGCGTTGCACACGTCGGCGACGCGAACGTGGACGAAGCCGACGGTCTCGGCGGTAAGGATTGATTCGATCGCCTTGCTCTCCGCGGCAGGCACTGAAGGTGAAAGGCAAACGAGCCCGAGCAGGGCCAGGAAACCGCGCCGGCGCAACATGAGGGTACTCCTTGTAAGTGCGGTTTTCAACGAGGACAGGTAGGGGGATTATCAGGGCGCGAAAGTGAAGATACAAGGGGGAACTGTTGAAAGTCTCGGGCGACGCGGTAGCGAAGACAGTGGTTCCGCGAACATCACGCTTAACCTTCTTTTTTGTAGACCCTCATGGCTATTCCCAGTCTTCGAGAAGGAGGCCAGGAACACGGCTGAACTCTTTGGTGTTGTGCGAAACGAGAGTCAAACCGTTTGCCAAGGCGATGGAGGCGATTATGAGATCGTTCGCGCCGATAGGGGTGCCCAGTCGCGTCAGGTGTGAACGGATCGTGGCGTATTCTTCCGCCGCTCGATCGTCGAACGGCAGTGAAACAAAGGGTGAACAAAAATTTCGGACCTGGAAAAGCGTTGCTGATACATTCTTGCTCCTGCGTGCTCCAAACAGTAATTCGCCGACCACTACCGAACAAAGAAACACGGTCCCGATGGGAGCGGCAAGCAACCTGACCGAAACCTTGGAAGCAGGGCCATGGCGCAGGTGAACGATACAGGCGTTGGCATCCAAGAGATGGCTCATAGCAACGGTTCGCGCTCCTCTAACGACAGCGGGGGCGGGCGCTCAAACGTTGGGTCGGTGATGCTGCCGGCAGTCGCCAGAATGTGCGCCCGCCATTCCTCTTGAGTCATGATTTGGCTCGATGGCTCAACGGTTACTTGCACTTCCTTGTTCGCTACATCCGCCCCCATGGACAGATCCAAATGCAAGAAGCCATCGCCGCCGACCTTCGATTTCACCACCATGCGGTTCATCGATTTACCTCCTTAATACTTCTCAACCGGTATATTCTATTGCCAACTTCCCGATATCACGGCGCGATATTTTGCAGAGACGTGAAGAGCAAGGCATGGGGATGCGCGAAAGCTTGGTGGAACAGACCGGGATAGGCGGCAAACCAGTTGTGTATCGGCATGGCAAGTTCCCGACAGCAATTCTATGTAAAGCATCTTCCATCCATCCTAAACGAACACGCCGCGTGTTTCCGCACGCGGCGAGTGGTTCAGTGATTAAGCCCCGAGGTTCGCAGAGCCTCACCTCGGGGATTGTACCTGATACCCATTACGGCAATCGCAACCGTGTGCCGCCCGGCACTTGTTTGGCCGGGTTGAGTTGCGGGTTCAGGTCCCAGATCTTCTTCCAGGATTCTTCGCTGCCGAGTTGCTTGCGAGCGATGTCGGCCAGCATCTCGCCGTTCTCGGAGACCGTGTAAACCGGTTCGTTGCGCGGCGTCGCCTCGGCGGGGGTGGGCGACGTGAAATTCACCGCTCGGGTTTCCGTGGCCGCCACGTCGTTCGCGTAGCGTTTCTCGAGCACCCAGATGGGTGGGACACGCACGTAGTCCGCCTGGCCGGGGTGTTCCCGGTTGTACTTCAGGAGGGCGACCGAGTACGATTCGCTGTTGTAGTACTGCTTGCTGATCGCCTTGTAGGTCTCGTTCGGCTTGATCGTGTGCAGATCCTCGTCGTACTCGCCGTCTTTCATGACCACGGCCTTGGGAGCAAATTCCGGATCACTCTTCTTCTGCGTCAATTCGATCAGGGCCGGCGGATCCTTGGGCAGGGGCAGCGGGTCGGCCTTCTTTGGCAATTCGAATTTCGGTTCCGCCGGTTCGATGCGGATGACCGCGTTCTTAATCTCCGGTTTGACCAGATCGATTGTCGGCGGGGGCGGCGGCAGTTCAAATTCTTCTTGCTTCTTGAACGGTTCCACCTTGATCGACGGCGGCGGGGCCTTGAAGTCATCCTTAGCGATCGGGCGAGGCGGCGGCGCCGGGTCGTCGAGCGGCGGCAGCGTGATGGTCGGAATCTCTTTTTTCATCGGCTCGACCGGCAGAAGAACAGGGTCGTCGATCGGGGCGGGGATGATCACGGGGTTCGATTCCTTGCGAGCCGGTTCCGGCGGCAAGGAGACAATCGGGGCGGGGATGATCACGGGGTTCGATTCTTTGCGAGCCGGTTCCGGCGGCAAGGAGACAATCGGCGGCGGTTCAATGTCCGGAATCTGCGGCACCTCGGCCCGGACCGGTGTGATCACCGGCGGCGGAGGCGCGAGGGTGACATCGGGGATGGACGGTATTTCGATCGCTTTCAGCCGCGCAACGGGCGTGGGCTCGTTTACCGATTTTGGCTGCGGGTCCGCGCTGACGGGCCATTCAACCAACGATCGCGGTTCCGGCGGCGGCGGTGGAACTTGGAAGAGCGACTTCACGCCCAGCACGCCGCCCACCAGGGCGAGGAACGAGCCGAACACGACCAGGCCCACCTTCGTCTGCCGGTCCACGATCGGAGACCATCGCGGTTTTTGGGTCGTCGCGACCGTGACAGGAGTTGGCGAGGGCTCCGGAGTCGAAACTGGGGCAGGTGCGGGCGCGGGGACTGGAGCCGATGCCGGCGCCGGCGTTGCATTAACGGTTGTCGGTTTCTTGGCTTCCGTTTCCATGGTCAGCGATCCTCCTGGCCGCTCGAAACTTCGCACTCCGCGCTCGCGGATTCCTGTTCAATTCATCTTCGCTCGCCGTCACGGGCTTCCGCGTCAACGGCGCCCACGCACTGCGATCCTGAAACGCCTGCTTCACGCGCCGATCTTCCAGCGAGTGAAAACTAATCATGCCGACTCGTCCGCCCGGCTTCACCACGCGGAGCGCGTCGCCCAGTAGACGCTCGAGGGCGCCGAGTTCGTCATTCACCGCGATCCGCAGCGCCTGAAAGACACGTGTCGCGGGGTCGATCCGGTGATCGTTGGGCACCGATCGCCGCACCACATTCGCGAGGTCGGCCGTCGTCTTGAACGGCGTCGACAATCTCGTTTCGACAATCCGCCGGGCCACCCGCCGGGAATGGCGTTCTTCGCCATATTTCCAAAACAGGTCGGCCAGGTCTCGTTCGCTCATGCGGTTCACGAGGTCCGCCGCCGTCTCGCCGGTTCGCGGGTCGAGCCGCATATCGAGCGGCCCCTCTTCCCGAAAACTCAGGCCGCGGGCCGCGTCGTTCAGTTGATCCGAACAGACGCCCAGGTCGGCCAGTAAACCATCAATCACAGTCACGCCCGCGATCTTGAGGGCCGCGGGCAGTTGATCAAAATTCGCATGCAGGAAGGTGACCGGTAGTCCCTCCAGGCGCGACCGGGCGATCTCCAGCATCGCCGGGTCCTGATCCAGGGCGATGAGCCGCCCGTTGGGGCCAAGCCGTTCGGCGATCAGGCGGGCGTGCCCGCCGACACCCGTCGTGGCGTCGACCCAAACCTCGCCGCTAACTGGGGCGAGATGGTGCAACACCTCGACCGGCAAGACAGACACATGTCTCGGCGATTGGGGGGTCATAAACGAAGTCTGTAGGTTGGTCAAGAGAGGTTGGAAAGATGGCGAGCCGAGCGGCGTAAGCCGCCGGGTATCAGGATCGCCCGGCGGCTTACGCCTCGACGCTCGCCAAAAAGGGCATTATTTCCCCTTCGGAATCTCACGAAGGTCAAGGTACTTCTTCAGATCGTCGGCCGCGAGTTTCACGGGAGCCCCCTCTTTGGGGATCTCGACGCCAGCGGCCCAGAGGATGCCGTTGACCAGGAAGCGGCGGTAGCCTTCTTCCGCGAAACTGACGTGGAGATGCATCCCCGTGAAGGTGAACGCCCGTCCGCCGTCTTTGCGTTCGTACGCCCAGGCGACGATGGCGTCGTTGCTTGCGGCCACGCCTTCGGCTGCCTTCGGCGAGGCGGTCTTCAATAGCGGGGTCACGCCCTTCAGTTCCGGCACGAAGCGAATCTTGGTCAGGAAGCCGTCATCAATCTTGAACGGTGCCACACCGCGGGTGATGGCGTGTTCCGGGAACTTCTGGAAGTCAGCGATCCAGTGCGCGCGTTGCGAGTGCCCTTGTTCCCAGGCGGCCCCGGTCCAGCCGCGGGCACGGTCGCCCAGGTCTTTCGGGTAATCGATCACCTGATGAAAATGAACGAGTCCCACTCCGGCGTCGGCGAGCTTCCGCACCTGGGCGAGCCGATCTTCCTTCAGCAGAGCGTGCTTGGGTCCACCATCGAACAAGAAGACGACTGCCTTCGCGCCCTTGAAGGTTTCTTCGTTCTTCGGCCAATCGAGAGCCAGCACCGGCGCCACGTTCGGCGTCTGCTTCAGCAGGTCGGCCAGGACGGCACAACCCGCGAGATACTCATGCTCACCCACTTTGAAAAAGTTCGACCCGGCGATCAGGACGATCTTGACGGCCTTCGGGTCCTTGGGCTGTTCTTCGATCGCGGGCTTCATCGGCTCGGCCGCCGAGAGCGATCCGAACACGAGCAGGAGCAAGATGGGAGAGAGTACGCGAAGCATCGGAGTGTCTCGTGAGGAGATTCAGTTTTTACCAGGAGACAACTCGATCGAAACGCAGGAGTGTCAAGGGAATCATCGTCTTTACCCCGAAGGGGTTGTATGCCACAGCCCAGGGTCACGCCTCGCGCACCCCCATAGGCATCAAGTTAAGGACGCAAAGCCGGTTTTAGTCCCGAAGGGACGTTAGCCCGTAGCCAGGGGCGTAAGCCCCTGGCATCCAGCCGGATTGCCCTGTGCCCTGAAAGGGCGGCAGCCGCTGTCGCCCTTTCAGGGCTCAGAATCCTTGACGAGAGTTCCAGGGGCTTACGCCCCTGGCTACGGGCTGCCGCCCCATTCGGGGCTAAATCAAGTCGCAGTCTCCCTAACTTGATAACTATGGGGTGCGCGAAGCGCGACCCTGGGCTGTGGAGTAAAACCCCTTCGGGGTAAAGAATCGATCATCTCCGTTGAACGGATGAGAAGTCTCTTCTTTTGATTTATGAAATTCCACCACGACTGGGCGACTCGTTGAGGATCCTCACACCTTGAAGAAGATCCGATGCCGGTACAAGAACAGGCAGAACAGCCACTGAACGAAGACCACCAGCGACGCGAGCACGACCGGTCCCCACAGGCCCAGGTGCTGAAGGGGGTAGTAAGTGAACGGCATCAAGAGATTCGCGACCGTCTTGTTTAAGATGCCCGCCGACACATAGATGAAGATCGAATTCACACCGACAACCATGAACGGCCAACCCAACTTTCGGAAGCCGATCACGTCGATCACCAGGTAGAAGAAGAGCATCATCCAGCAGGTCCACCCGGCCGCGAGGAGGGCGAACGACGCGGTCCAGATCCGCTTCACTTGGGGGACCCACTCGCCGGTGAGCATCCCAAGCCCGAACAGAATGCCGCCCGCGAACAAGAGGAGAAACGCCTTGGCGGCGGCGGAACGATTGCTGCGTAAAAGCTCGCCCATGACGACGCCAATCAGAATCGTCGCGGCCGACGAGACGGCGTTGAAGGTGACGTAGAAGCCCGTGCTCAATGGGATCACGGAGGGGTTCACCATGTCCTGGAACGGACGATGAAGCGCGCGATCGATCTGCCGGCCGATGTTGGCGTCGCGATAGGTGTAGTCCCAGGCGTGCCAGCCGCCATCCAGCCAGTAGACGAGCGTGTGTCCTCCGAGCAAGAGAACGATCCCGAAAATCTGACCGGGCGGTCCCAGTCTCAAGAAGAAAAAGGCGATGAAATAGCCGAGAGCGATCTGCTGGAGAACGCGGATGAACTGGATCGTGACGAAGGTCTTGCTGAACGAGTCGAGGACGAACCCGATGAGACAGAGCAGCAGGCAGCGTTTCAACACGTGCAGAAACTGACCGCCCCAAGTCGCCCCGCTCTCGGCTCGCTTGGCGAACGCAAAGGGCATCGACACGCCGACCATGAACATGAATGAAGGTTGAATCAGATCCCAGAACGTGCAACCTTCCCAGGAAAGATGCTCCAGCTGATAAGCGAGCGGCCACCAGTCTGGGTTGGCTCGCAAGCCGGCCGTGCCCAGGCCGCCGGAGACCATGGCAAGCATGATGAAGCCGCGATAAGCGTCGAGCGACGCCAACCTGCCGGGCAATGGGGCGGCGGGAGTGGTCATCGCGGAAACTCCGGAAAAATAGGAAGGATCGCTGGGATCGGAACCGGCTGATGGGACAAGAATACGGAAATTCTGGCGAAAGTGACTTGCTAGAAGGCCATTCGCGTGGATAGGATAAAAGAGCCGCAGAAGTTTGCGCTCCTGCGGATCTCCTGGGACGCCGCGGGAAATCAACGAGGCCCGCGGCGTTCTCTTTTTCTTCCTCCGCTTCTGGAGGCGCTACCATGCCGATTCATGACTGGAGTCTGGTCAGTCCCGGGATCCTTCACGATTTTCATCATGCCTGGATAGAAGAGATAAAGCGTGTCTTGAACAAGGGAATTCTTCCACAAGATTATTACGCGATGGCAGAGCAACGCGCTGGCGGCTACGGCCCCGATGTGCTTGCTCTGGAATTAAACGCGAATGGCAATGGGTCAAGTGATTTCGATGATGGAAATGGCGGTGGAATCGGACTCCTGCGAGCGAAGCCGAAAGTTCAGTTTATCGCCGAGTCGGACAAGGAATTCTATCTTCGGAAGCAGAGCCGGATTGCCGTGCGCCACGTGAGTGATGATCGAGTTGTCGCGATGGTGGAGATCGTCTCGCCAGGAAACAAGTCGAGTCAATCGGCTGTGCGCTCGTTTGTTGAAAAAACCGCTGAGATGCTCGAACACGGGCTTCATTTGTTGATTTTGGATCTGCAATCACCCAGCCGTCGGGATCCGCAGGGTATTCATGGCTTGATCTGGGACGACGTCGCGGGGGAGAACTATCGCGCGCCGCTTGACAAGCCGTTGACGCTCGCAGCATACGAAGTTGATCGGTCGATTCGCTGCTACGTTGAACCCGTAGCCGTCGGCGATGACTTGATCGATATGCCGCTATTCTTGCTGCCCGGCGCCCATGTTGCTGTGCCGCTGGAACGAACGTATTCCACTTCCTGGGAAGCATTCCCCAAGCGCTGGCAACGGGTCGTACAACCGACGATTTAACGAGCGACGTTCAGCGCCCGCTGTTCGGCAGGCGGCAGCGGCAGCAGGGCCGCGAGAGACTTCGCTTGCTTGAGGGCACGCTCCGCCGAACGGGGCTGATCCATTCGATTGAACACTTCAGCGAGATACCAGTGCGGCCGGGGTTCGTCCGGCCGGATCTTCTTGGCATACGTGAATTCCGTCACGGCCTTGCAGAGCAATCGTTCCTGGAAGCCCGGTTCCGCCTCGGTGGACGTCCCGCTTGATTCAAGTTGACGCACCAGCAGCACCAGGCCGATGCCCCGATGCAAATGCTCCGTGTAGGAGTCGTCGCGGTCCTGGGCGATCTCCATCAGGCGGGTGTGGGCATGGAGAAGTTGTTTGCGTGCCGGGCCGTCGGCATCTTGTGCCTCGATGCTGAAGCGGTCGTATTGCTCTTGCGCGTCCGACAACTTCTTCATCTGAAAGAGCACTTCCGCAAGGTAGGCGCGAATCATGAATTGATCCGGGTGTTCGCGAAGATGCTCCTTGAACGCGGCGACAGCGCCTTCCAGATCGCCCTTCTGTACGCGATCAGCCGCACGATCGAGGCCATCGAGCGCGGGAGCGGGCGTGTCATGCTTGATCGGCTGAATGGCAGGCGTGGGGGTCGGCGGCTTGGCGGCCTGGTGCGGCGAGACGACCCGGCTGGGGGTCCGGCAACCGGCCAGGCACAAACAAATGATAAGCCAGCGAACCTTCATCGACGTGCCGCCTCCGGGAACGGGGGGAAGGAACGGTGACGATGGTAAGGATCGGTATCAGGTGGAGATCGGAATTATCGAAAAGATCGGCAATCTCGGAGATCGCGCGTAAAGATGGGAGGAGTTGAACGGTCAGTGGAAAGAAAGGGCCGGGAGTCGTTTCCGGACTCCCGGCCCTTTCTTGTCTATTCCGCCGACAGGCTCTCGCTGAGTTTGGCGAGGGCTTCGCTTTCGATCTGGCGGACCCGTTCACGGGTCAGGCCCAAGCATTCGCCGATTTCTTTGAGTGTCTTCGGCTCTTCGTCATTCAAACCGAACCGCAAACGCAGAACCGTGGCTTCGCGCGGGTCCATCTTGTCGAGCAGATGCAGAACCTGCTTGAGGTCATCCGATTCGACCATCTCGTTGTCGGGGGTCTTCGTGTTGCCGTCCATGAGCATTTCGTCGATGGACCAACCGGCTTCCGTCTGATCGGTCTGGGGAGCCGAGTTGTAAACGCGGATGGCCTTCTTGATGATGCTCAGCTTCTTCTTGGGCAGGCCGAGGAACCGGGCGGTCTCCTCGTGCGTGGGCGGCCGGCCGAGTTCGTCTTGAAGCTGATTGGTGGCCCGACGCCACTTGGCAAGCAATTCGACCATGTAGGCGGGGATCCGGATGGTCTTGGCCGTGTTGACCAATGCCCGTTTGATCGATTGTTTGATCCAGTAACTGGCATAGGTACTGAAGCGAGTGTTCATCGTCGGGTCAAAACCCTCGACGGCTCGCAGCAAACCCAGATTTCCTTCTTCAATTAAATCTTGAAGGGCGAGGCCTTTTCCGGTGTAGCCACGGGCGATGTTGACGACGAGGCGGAGATTGGCTTTGACCATCTGCTCGCGGGCCTCGGTGCTGCCGTCCGCGATCCGGTAAGCAAGTTCCTTTTCTTGGTCGCCGGTCAATAGCGCCGTCTCGTTGATCTCCCGGAGATAGGTCTCCAGGGGAGATTGAACGAGATCGGTGCGAATTCGTCGTGGTCGAGTCATGTCAGCATCCCGCAACAACAGAGTTACCCCGGGATCGCTCGCGAGACGATCCAGACGGCACAACCCCGCAATTTCATCCCGACAACCCAAAAGAGCGTGCGCCCTCCGTGGCTGTACGATTCATCGTATCGTCTATGGCAAACACCGACTGGAAGGGAAGCCGGGTAAAATCTCCGGTCTTTGCCGAGAGAGCGACGGAACAAGGGGGACAACTCGCGAGACCGATTTAATCGGCCCCCTACTGAGATTGATTTGGTGAGCCGAGCCGTGTAAGCGGCCGGGTGACGCGCACCCGACTGCTCACGCGACTCGCCCAATAACTTACTGGTTCTCTTCCGGCGCCGGCACACTCGGCATCGAGAAGAGCGGACCCGTGGCGCCGGTGCCGCCGCGAAGCTCGCGCGATTTCTCGCTCTTGTCCGACGGCTTGCTGCTGCTCTCCCCGTCGGGAATTTCGGTCGCGGCCGCTGCTGCGACTTCTTCTTCGGTCACCCCGCCGTGCAGGTTCTTGCGGCTCAGGCCGATCTTGCGATCTTTCGTATCGACTCGCAAGACCTTGACCTCGATTTCCTCGCCCACCTTGACGAGTTCCTCGGGATTCTCGACTTTTTCGTCCGACAGTTCGGAGATGTGCAGCAGCCCTTCCAGGCCCTGCTCGAGTTCCACGAACACGCCGAAGTTGGTGAGCTTGGTAACCTTGCCCTTCTTGACTTCGCCTGGCTTGTAACGGCCGGGGATATCGCCTTCCCACGGGTCGCTGGCCATCTGCTTCAGGCCCAGGGCCACGCGTTTGCGTTCCTGGTCGACGTTGAGCACGATGCAGGTGACCTTCTGGCCCTTCTGCACCACTTCGCTTGGGTGGCTGACCTTACGCACCCAGCTCATGTCGCTGACGTGGAGCAGGCCGTCGATGCCTTCTTCGATCTCGATAAACGCGCCGTAGTTCGTGAGGTTGCGCACCACGCCGGACACGACCGTATTGGGCGGGTAGCGCTCGGCCACCTTGTCCCAGGGGTTATCCTGGCACTGCTTCATGCCGAGCGAGATTTCCTGCTTGTCGCGGTTGATGTTCAACACTTGAACATCGATCTTGTCGCCGATCTGAACCAGTTCGTTCGGGTGGTTGATGCGCTTGGTCCACGACATTTCGGAGATGTGGACGAGGCCTTCGATCCCCGGTTCGAGTTTGACGAAAGCACCGTACGTCATGATGTTGACGACTTCGCCGGAATGCCGGCTGTTGATCGGGTACTTGCCCTCAATATTCTGCCACGGGCTGGCGGACTTCTGCTTCAGGCCGAGCGCGATCTTTTCTTTTTCCTTATCGACGGTGATGATGAAGACCTCGAGGTCTTGATCGATCTTGACCATGTCGTGCGGGTTATTAACCCGGTGCCAGGCCATGTCGGTGATGTGCAGCAAGCCGTCAATGCCGCCCAGGTCGACGAAGGCGCCGAACTCGGCAATGTTCTTGACCGTGCCCTTGCGGATCTGGCCGGGCTCGATCTCGCTGAGGAGCTTCTGCTTCGCCGTGGTCCGCATGTCTTCGATGAGCTTGCGGCGGGAAACGACGATGTTGCGGCGGGCTTCGTCGATTTTGAGGATTTTGCAGTCGATGCTCTTGTTCAGGTAGTCGCCGATATCGGGTGGACGACGGATGTCGACCTGGCTTGCGGGCAGGAACACGTTGACGCCGATGTTGACGAGGAGGCCGCCCTTGATCTTGCGGGTGACCATGCCGGAAACCACGTCGCCTTCCTTGTGCTTAGCAAGGATCGCTTCCCATTCCTTTTGCCGCTTGGCCTTGCGGTAGCTCAGCGAGATGCCGCCGTCTTCGCCTTCGACCGTTTCGAGAAGGACCTGCACCTTGTCGCCGACTTTGGGGATGGGCGGAGCGTCGATGCCCTCGTCCTTCCATTCGTCGATCTTGATGACGCCTTCAGACTTGTAACCGATATCGATGATGACGTCGTCGCCGCGGATGTCGCGGACGGTGCCTTCGACGATCTTGTTTGTCTCGAACTCGCGCTTTTCGTCTTGCAGCCAGGTGGCAAGACCGAGGTTAAAGTCTTCATCGATTTGGGCATCGAGATCGGGTACATCGAACTGACGGAGAAGATTACGGTTGACCATTGGGTTCCAGGGGTTTCCAGCCCGGGCGCGTTCCGTGCGACCGCGGGACTACGAGGACAGAGAGGATTGTTAAATACGGCCGCGCCGGCCCGTCACGCGACGGACTCTACGGTCGGCAGTAAGTCAATTATAGAAAGGAAGGAACAAAATCGCCAGTGGGGCAGGCTAACCGCTCTCCGTCGAGTAATCGTTCTCGATTGCCCGGGAAGATAGAGTAATCGAGGAAGATTACTCGACTGAAGAAGAAACAAGCCCGAGGAGGGGGTGCTCCGAATCCCCGGGATGAGCCCGAAGATTCCGCCACCCCTCCCTTGCGATCGGGTCGAACTCGGCTTATATTTGGTCATTGATCCTCTGTTGGGAACCAGGACCGATCGCCTCGTGCTTCTAGGGTTGGATTTCGGATATGGAACAATCAGGTTCTCCATCGAAGTCCCCAGTTTTGCCCAAGCGGTCACGACGTGAAAGCCGCGCGGTTCCCGACAACGAACCGGCTGATCCCAACTCGCTTCGGCTGGGCCGCTACCAGATCACGAGCCGGCTGGGGCAGGGCGGCATGGGGGTTGTCTACGAGGCGTTCGACACCTTGCTCGATCGAAGCGTGGCCATCAAGTTGTTGCCCAAAGAGGTCTCGGCCAGCCCCGAGGCGTTGGCCCGCTTTCTGCGTGAGGCTCAAGGCGCGGCCAAGCTGAGCCATCCCAACGTCGTCGCGGTGCATGACATTGGCGAGAGCAATGGCACGCACTTCATCGTGATGGAACTGATCAAAGGCGGAAATGCTCAAGACATTCTCCGCACGAAAGGGGCCTTCTACTGGGCCGAGGCGACAGCCATCCTCGCGGACGCCTGCCGGGGAATGGAAGCCGCCCACAAGGCGGGCCTCATCCATCGCGACATCAAGCCCGCGAATATCTTGCGATCCACGCAAGGAATCGTGAAGCTCGGCGACTTTGGCCTCGTCAAGCCGACCGGCCTGAAAGGGACTGCCGTCACCGCGCTGGGAGAAGTCGTCGGCACGCCACACTACATGAGCCCCGAACAAAGCCGCTGTGCCGCGCTCGACGAGCGAAGCGACATCTATTCTCTGGGCGCCACCTACTACGCCCTCTTGACCGGCCGGCCGCCGTACCAGGCCGCCGATTCGATGCAGATCCTGTTCGCCCATTGTGCCAAGCCGATTCCGGACCCTCGGAAAATCGTCCGCAATGTTCCGGCTGAGTGTACCACGATCATCCACAAGGCGATGGCGAAGAATCGGGCGGAACGCTACACGAGTGCGGGCGAACTCCTGGCCGACCTGGAACGGGTGCTTGATCTGAAGCCCCTGAAAACGAATGCCGCCGCGACACCACCGCCCCCCATCTGGAACCGGACCAATTCGGGCGACGTTACCAACCCGCTCAGCCTTGCCGATGCCTACCCCGCGGAACGAACCGTGGCCATCAGCGGTCGGAAGCGACGCCGTTGGGTGATCTTCGGGCTTGGAATTCTGAGCATCCTGGCGGCGACGGTCCTGCTCGTCGTTTTGCTGAAGGGTCGAATTGGGTCGACGCCCATTCCGCAACCGGTCGATGCGATCGTCCAAAAGGACGAATGGCCCGAACTGGCCGCGGGAGCGGATAAGGCAATCCGTTCCCGGAACGCATCAGCCATGAGAGATGTGTTGGATGACATCAAGGTGCTGCAGAAACGCACCCATGTTCAGGAACCGGGCCGATCGGCTCTGATCGGGCAAACGATCACGCGGTTGGAAAAGGCCCTCGCCTTCCGCGAGAGCATTACTGAAAAGGGGCTGGTGCTGGGCCTGGATGGACAGGTCACCAGCGTGGCCATCTCGCCGGACGACCACTGGTTGGCGGCCGGTCAGTCGCACGGGGGCGCGGGCGCACTGGTGTGGGATAGTCATACCGGCGAAAAGCGTCACACTCTCTGGTCGCGGAAGGGCAACACGTTCCTGAAGGTGCAAGGCCTGGCTTTCTCCCACGATAGTGCCATTCTAGCGGCCGCCTGTGCGGACCACGTGGGGGTCTTGTTATGGAATCGGGGCAGCGGCAAGGAATCGGCGTTGGAAGTGGATCCCGGCGTGAACCGCGTGACGTCGGTGGCCTTTGCGCCATCCACGCGAAATCTCATCGCGGGATTCGAGCCGTTCGGTATCGGCAAGGGCAAGCCCTACCTGAAGATCTGGAACCTCGACACGGGGAAGGAACCGTTTCTCTTCAAGGCTGAGCATTCACACATGGTTTGGTCAGTGGCCTATCTGACCGGCGGCCAACAAGTGGCGTCCGGCAGCCAGGATAAACGGGTCGTCATGTGGAATGCCGAGACCGGCCGAATCTGGCGGGAACTGCGCACCGGCCTCGAAATTCGCGCGATCGCTTGCTCCCCCCAGGGCCGCGTGATGGCCGTGGGCGGTATGGACCAGGAGAACTCGACCCTGCAATTCTGGGACTACGCCGGCGAGCGACTCCTTGCCGTCAAGCCGAGCCCCCAAGGCCCTTGTAGTTGCGTGGCTTTCTCGCGCAACGGCCATCTCCTCGCCAGCGGCAACGGTTCGCATATCATGCTCTGGAATCCCGAGACGTTCGAACTACTCGGGACATTGACGGGGCACGGCTTCCAGGTGACATCGCTTGCGTTCTTCGCCGACAGTGGTATCCTGGCATCGGGGAGCCTGGATCAAACGATGAGACTCTGGGACGTAACCCGCTTCCTGCCGGCACGTCCCGAACCTTGACGCATCATGACCGATTCATCCATTTCCAACGACCGGCCACGCGCGGGGATTGACCAGATCTCGACGCGCTGGCCGTTGATTCAGGACCCCGTCAAATTCGTGATGCGCTATGCCCCGGCCATTCAGGGCTACCTGGGCGTGTTCCTCAAGAATCCGCACGATGTCGAAGACGTTTGCCAGGCGTTTCTGCTCCGCGTGGTCGAACGCGGTGTCGTGGACGAAGGCAACCTACACGGCCGATTCCGCGATTACTTGATCGCCACGGTTCGCAACGCCGCCCTTGCCCATCTCCGCCGACGACCACTTCCGGTTCATGACGGCGTGCCGATCGCCGAGATCCCGAACGCGGACGCCTTTGAGTTCCCGGAAGATGAAGAATGGCTATCGCGTTGGCGGCGGGTGGTGCTGGCCAGCGTCTGGGAGACGCTCGAGAATCATGAACGCGAGAACCCCGGCAACCTGGGGCACACAGTACTTCGTGTGCTCGTGGACTTCCCGGAGGAGGACTCGACGCAGTTGGCGGCCCGCGTCAGCAAGAAGTGTGGCCGAGTTATTCAGCCCGAAGCTTTTCGAAAACAGGTCAGCCGTGCCCGCCGGTTGTTTGCCGAACTCTTGGTGGCCGAGACGGCTAGCACGCTCGACGATCCGACGCCGCTCCACGTCGAAGAAGAACTCATCGAAATTGGCGTCATGAAGTATGTCAAACCTTTCTTACCGCCGGACTGGCGAACGAGCGGCAAGCTGATTGAGGTGTGAGTTTATTCACCCCCGAGTGGGGTTGTCTCGATTTCGCTTTCCGTGGTAGTTTGGGGGCGCGATTCTTCGATCACACGCAGGGAAGCGTTCCATGACGGGATTTCTACGGCAGACTACGACGTTGCAACGCCTGTTCCTGGCGGTGCTGGTGCTCCTCTTCGCCGGCGTCAGCGTTCAGTATAGCTTCAAGGCCGCGAAGGGGCGGGGGGCGATCAATCGCTGGTCGCCGCAACTGCAACAGTTGGAAACCGGCGAGGACATCCACAAGCAGCACAACTACCCGAACCCGCCGATCATGGCGTTGATGCTTTGGCCGCTTTCGGAACTCGTCACCTACTCGCCGCTCCTCGGGGCCTTGACGTGGTACTACCTCAAAGTGATCATGGCCATCGCCTGCTTCTTGTGGGTCTTCCGTCTAGTTGAAACTCCGGAGAAACCATTCCCGGTTTGGGCCAAGATGCTGGCCGTCGGGCTGAGCATCCGGCCGATCCTCGGCGACCTCTCGCACGGCAACATCAACATCTTCATTCTGTTCTTGGTTGTCAGTTCCTTGGCGGCGTTTTCGCGCGGCCGCGATTTCCTGGCCGGTGTGCTGCTCGCCCTGGCGATTGCCAGCAAGGTGACACCCGCCCTGTTCGTCGGCTACTTCCTCTGGAAGCGGGCCTGGAAGGTGCTGCTCGGCGTCGGGGCCGGGTTGGTGCTCTTCTTCCTCCTCGTGCCGGCGCTGTTCCTCGGCTGGGATGGCAATCTGCAATCGTTGCGGAGTTGGATCGAAGTCATGATTCTGCCGTTCCTCAAGGGCGGTATCGTGACGCCCGAGCACAACAATCAATCGTTGCCGGGCTTGGCGGCGCGGATGCTGACGGCCGCCCCGTCGTTCTCCACCTATATCGGCGACATTTACGTCCCGTTGCGTTACGACAACATTGCCGACATCGGCCCCAAGGCGGCTTCTTTGGTCGTGAAGGGCTTCATGGCGGTGTTCGTCTTCCTTGTGGTCTGGAAGTGCCGGGCGCCGATTCACGACACAAATGCGGAATCCAAGAAGGAGACAGAGAGTTCGCTGTCTTCCATTCCGCATTCCGCAATCCGTATTCCGCAATTGAGAAGCCGTCAGGGTTGGCGGCTCGCGGCTGAGTATTCGCTGATTGCCCTCGGCATGTTGCTCTTCAGCGAGCGGACCTGGAAGCACCATTGTGTCATGTTGATGTTGCCGTTCGCGGTATTGAGTTACGGCATCGCTCAAACGGATTTGGGGCGTTCTCGCCGGATCGTCCTGTTGACGCTCACGCTGCTGGCGATCGCCGTGATGATGACGTCAAGCACGGGCATTTACGGGGAAAAACTCGACCGCCTGCAAGACCAGGCGAGCGTGATCGGCGGGGCGATCGGTTCCGCGGGCCTTTTCACCGCGACTCAATCGGGCATTCTGACCGATTCGCCGGCCAAGCTTGCTCAGGTCTACGGGGCCTACGTCTGGGGCTTCTTCTTGCTTATCACGGGCTTGATTGTGCAGTTGCGGCATCGCGAGCCGACGAATGTGGCGGCTTGCGTGGTGAACGATCCACCGTTGCGGCGAGCGGGCTGATAACTATTTCGTATTGGGAATCGAGACTTTTACTGTCATTCCGGGACGTTGCAGGGAAATGCCGTCGGCCGGCGCGATCCGCACGCGGAGCGTCTTTTGCCTGTCGAGCGCGGGAGCCATGAAGATCACCCCACCTTTCTCCACACGATCGCCGTCGAATGTCAGATTCACTTCCAAGCCCATCTTGAAGTGAGGAATGGCCTTCTCGGGAACGACCACCTCGACCACGAACGGCCGGGCGATCAGAATCCCGAGCGGTTGATCCATCTTGGCGACGATCTCGCCCGAGCGAGCGTCGAGATCGCTGATGATCCCCTCGAACGGGGCTCGCAGATAGACGCCGTCCGCTTTGAGAATTTCCACTTCAAAATGAGCCTTGGCGGCTTCGATTTCGAATCGGGCAAGGGTGAGTGTCCCCTCCGCCAACGTCCAATCGTTCATCGCGATTTTGAAGTCCGTCTCTCCTTTGAGCAACTCGTCCCGACCGATCGCACCTTGTAGGTTCAGAACCTTCATGCGTTCAAACTGGGCCTTCGCCGCATCGGTGCGTGCCCTCGCTCCTTCTAGCTTCGCCTCGCCAATCTTCATCTCCAACTCTTTTTTCTTGAGCGCGATCTCCGCCGTCCGCACATCGAGCTTGGCTTGCGC
>Ga0105048_10008029_pt1 | contig 16913 bp, 9 predicted proteins | sample MAT05_FD_78382 | JGI IMG/M metagenome (GOLD analysis project Ga0105048, IMG submission 78382) | Freshwater microbial communities from Lake Fryxell liftoff mats and glacier meltwater in Antarctica - MAT-05 | ecosystem: Environmental > Aquatic > Freshwater > Ice > Liftoff microbial mat | place...
CTCGAGCCGCCGGTGCCGAAGTTCACGTTGCGATTGAAGACCGAGGACGCGTTGGCGGTCATCGGCGTGATGATGCGGGCGCCGCCCTGGTTGGTGAACGCGCCGCGGAGGCCGAAGTCGACGTCGGTGGTCGTCACTGCGATCTGGTAGTCGACCATCGCCGTCTGCGCGTAGGTCAGGAACGCGCCGAGGTTGGTGCCGAGGTTGCCCTGCTCTTCCGACATCGAGCACGAGTCATCGACGATGAAGAGCACGTCGGCCTGCGGCGTCGGCAGCTGCGTGAAGCTATCGGTGATGGTCGGCGACGTGTCGCCCTCGCCGAGGAGCGGCACCGCGACCGGCACGGCCGAGGCCGAGTGCTGGATGAAGAGCACGCCGCTGTCGGTCCCGATGTCGCGCGGGCGGTAGCGGACCTGGAACGAGACGTTGCCGCCCGCGGGGATCGTGGACGGCGTCGAGAACGGCGCGGTGCACCAGGCGAACGACCCCGCGCCTTGGGCGCAGAGCTCGAACTCCGGCGTCGTGGACGGATCGAGGTACACGCGGCTGACGGTGATGGAGCGCGCGCCGGTGTTGTACATCGTGACGGTGCGCGCGGGAGAGCCGCAGGTCACCGGGACGACCGAGAAGTTCAGGTCCGACGGGATGACGCGCAGCTCGCTCGGCGCGCTGGTGCCGACCAGCGGCACGGCGATCATCGGCTGCGCCGGATCGTCGCTCGCGATCGTCAGCGTGCCCGAGTTCATGCCGTTCGCCGGCGGGTTGTAGTTCACTTCGATGCGGTAGGTCGCGCCCGGGGGGACGACCGCGTTGACGCCGTTGGCGACGGCGAAGGTCGGGTCACCCGTGGCCGCGATGCTGTTCAGCGAGCACGGCTGCGCGCCGAGGTTCTTCGCGTCGACCGGCAAGGTCACGGTGCGACCGGGCTCGACGAGGCCGAAGTTGAGGTTGGGCGGCGAGACCGCGAGCGCGCAGGTGGTCGGGACGCCGCCGACGCCGGCGACCTCGACGATCAGCGGGTTCTCGTCGCGATCGTCGGAGACGATGACGAGCTGGGCCTGATCGAGGCCCGCGTCGATCGGCGCGTAGAGCACCTGCACCTGGACCGTGTCGCCCGGTGCGAGCACCGACGGGAGACCGGGCACCGTGCCCAGCGTGATCTCCGACGAGGGACCGTTGAGCTGGATGTTCGAGACGGTCAGCGGCGAGTTGCCCTGGTTCTCGAGGATGACGTTGCGCGAGCCCATGCCGGTCATGATCGCGAGCGTGCCGAAGTTGAGCGCGCCGGGCAGCGCCGCGATGTCCGGGCCGGTCGACTCGGCCACCAGCTCGACGAACGCGGTCCGGTCGTCGTTGGGGGTCGCCGGGTTGTCCCACGCCGTGGTGTCGATGCGGACGCGGCCGTTGTCCACGCCGGGGGTCGTGCCTTTGTACGTCACCGCGACGGTCAGCTCGGCCATCGGCGCGAGCTCGAGCGGGAGCGCCATCTGCGGGATGATGCTGTACTCCGACGTCGTGCCGGCCTCGGCCTCGATCGTGTTCACGTTGAGCCGCGAGATGCCGATGTTGCGGACGCGGAACGAGAGCGTCGAAGCGACGCCCTCGTCGAGGCGGCCGAAGTCGAGGCGCGCGGGCTCGACGACGAACTCGGGCTTCACGCCCTGGCCGAGCAGCATGACCGAGATGTCGCAGCCGTTGGGGCAGTACTTCACGGCGAGCATGTTGGTGGCCTGACCGGCGTCGAGCGGCGAGAACGCCACGCGCACGGTGGTGCTCATATTGCCCGGCACCTCGACCACCAGCGGCTGGCCGGCGAGCGCCTCGGCGCCCGCGGCGCTGCGGACGCTGAAGATCAGCGAGGTCTGGGTGATCGGGCCGATCGCGACGGGCTGCGCGAACTGGGTGCGGTTGGTCAGCGTGAGCTCGAGCTCCTTCATCTGCCCGACCGTCACCTCACCGAAGTCGAGGACCTGCGGCATGACGTCGACCATAGGCTTCACGCCGACGCCCTTCAGCGAGATGACCTTCTCGGCGTTCTTGCCGTTGTGCCGGATGGTGTACGTGCCCTCGGCCAGGCCCTCGGCCTGCGGGTTGAAGACGATGATGATCTCGCGGGTCTGGGCGGTCTGGACGCCCCACGCGCCGCTGTCCTCGAGCGTCTCGTACTTGGCGGAGAACGGCGATCCGGCCGGCATGAACTCGGAGAGCTGCATGCACTCCAGCACCGCCGTCCCGCCTTCCCGGGGATTTTCTGCGCAGACGAGGAGAGCGAGCTGACCGTTGTTGGTGATCGCCAGCGGCAGCTCCTTCTTCGCGCCGACGGGGACCTCACCGAACTCGAGGCTGTCGACCTCCGTGAACAGCTCGGCGTTGAGCTGGCCGATCGGGCTCGCCTCTTCGCACTCGCAGCCCAGCAAGCTGAGCGTCAGCCCGAAGGTTGAGAAGAGGAGCGTGTTGCGGATCGATTGAGTGATGATCATGTTCCCGTCCTGCGTATCCAGCTCGACGGGAAACATACGCCGAGAAAGTCAGGACCTTCCCCGCGCAACCCCACCCCCGTTCGAGCCTTCGACACTCTGAGGAGACGACCCGGGCTAAGCCATAGGGAAGGCGACCGATGAGGGGCCTAGAGCATCGCGAGGAGCGCCTGGGCTTTGGCGGTGTACTCGGCGTCGAGGGTCTTCTTCGCCAGCGCGGACTCCAGGCGCTTTTTGGCCTGATCGCGCTGGCCGTCGTGCTTGTGCTCGGCGCCCAGGAGGACCTCTGCGATCGCGGCCACAGCCGGATCCGCCGACTTGGCCACGGCTTCGAGGATCTTCAGCTGCTCGCCGCGCGCGCGGTCGGCTTCGATCTTGTTCTTCTGCTGGCGAAACGCGTCCACCACGATGCTCATCGCCTGGGCGGCCCCGAGCGTCGGCGGCTTCTGGCTCGCGACCTTGCGCAGCTCGAACACCGCTTGCTGGAACTTGCCTTGTCGCAACAGCAGGATGCCCAGCGAAGCTCGCGCGCTCATCGCGGCCTTCGCCGACTTGGCCCTGGTCGCGTTGCGCAGGTGCTCGATCGCCGCGTCGAGGTCCCCACTGGTAAACAGCACGTCGAGGCCGAGGCGGAAGCTCGCGTCGGCGCCCGCCTCGGTGTCGGGGAACGCCGCAGCGAGGGATCGGCGCGCTTCGCGGACGCGCTCGGGATCGCCCACCGACAGGGCGCGCTCGAGCACGATGGTCAGCTCGGGGAGCGGCGCCGGCATCGACCGGGGACGCTACCGCTTCAGCGCCCGCGGGCCAACAGCGCCCCGAGGACCTTCTCCGGCGGTGCGTTCGATCCGAACACGTCGACGCGCGCCATCGGCGGCGACTCATCGTCCAGCGTGTCGTCGAGCCCGCCCCCGCCGACGATGACCAGCGGCATCTCCGGCGGCAGGCGTTCGGCCAGGGCCCGGCCCAGGGACTTCGCGGCGATCACGCCCCAGGGCTTGGTCGAAGCGGCGCGCGTGATGGCCGCGTCCACGTCCGCCACCACGTCGACCGGGTGCCCGCGCGCGACGACGTGACCGCCGACCGCGCCATCGACCGGCACACCGACCAGCATCACCCGCTCGCGCGGCGCGATCTCGAGCGCCGAGATGGTCGTGCGTAGGTGATCGATCAGCGCCTCGATCACCCTACCGTCGAAGCGCCCCTCGTCGGCCCGCTCGCGCAGCGCGAGCACCGCGCGGCGCGGCGACACGCGGCGCCCCGACTCGGCAGACAGCGTGGCCTGCGCGTAGGCCTCGACCACCGCCGCGACCTCGAGCGCGGTCGGCTCGGGATCTGGCGCGCGGGCGCCCATCAGCCGCTCCTCGAGCTCGAGCAAGCGCGCGCCGAGCACCGGAGCCACGAGACCTTCGGCGACCGCCTGGCGGGCCTTGATCTCGAAGCGCAGCGCCATCGAGCGCGCGGCCAGGAGGATCGCGGAGGCCGCCTCGTTCTCGCCGCCGAGCCCGAGCCGTCGGGCCATCGCGCGCGCCAGGGGACCGGAAGGATCGCGATCCGGCGGCTCGTAGGCCGACGCCCGGCGAAAGTGCGCCTCGAGCGTGCTGGAGAGCGCCTCGTACGTGATGCCGAGCGGCGCGCCGGGTCGCTCGCGCGCATCGAGCGGGCCCGGGATCGAGCCGCTGCGCGGGACTGGCGGCACCGAGCGCTCGCCGGACGTGCGCGTCTTGGCCTTGTTCGCGTCGATCAGCACGTCGAGCGCGCCGCGCACGCCCGCCAGATCGGTCCAGCGCTTCGTCTTGTCGGGCTCGACGAGCCGGGTGAGGATCGCAGCCAGCTCCGGATCGAGCTTCTGCGCGTCAATCGGCTTCGCGCCGCCCGCGAGCAACCACAAGCCGAGCTTGCCGAGCGAGAGCGCCTCCGCCGCGAGATCGAGCTCGCCGCCGAGCGGGTGTGTGCTGCCGGCGGACGCGAGCATCGAGAAGTCGACCAGCCGCGCGCGCCCATCGGGCTCGATCAGCACGTTGGCCGGCGACAGATCGGCGTGCGCGAGGTTGCGGCCGTGGAGGTATGCGAGACCGTCGGCGAGATCGCGCACGATCGGCCGCACCATCGTCGGCGACAGCGCGCCGCGCTCCGCCACCACGCGATCGAGGTTGTTCCCGTCCACCAGCTGGTACGCGAGAAAAAACACATCGCCGTCGCGGCCCGCGTCGAGCAGCACCGGCAAGCGCGGGTGGAACAGCCCCGCTGCCAGCCGCGCCTCGCGCCGCAGCACCTTGATCCGCAGCGCGCGATCGAAGCGCGCACCCTTCTCGTCGCCGATGTCGCTGACCTTGAGCGCCACGGTGCGGCCGAGCACCGCGTCACCGGCGAGGTACACGCTCGCCAGCTCGGAGATGCCGAGCAGCGTGGATCGACGATAACGCGCGATTCCCGGGCCGTCGGAGTCGTTCGGCGGCTCCTCGCCGGGCTTGACCAGCACCTCTTCGAGCGATCCTTCGGACTCGGCGAACTGCAGCGGGCGATCGGAGGGCTCGTCGGCCGCGGTCGCGATCGCGAACGTCGGCGCGCCGTCGAGCGTGTGCTCGAGCGAACCGTCGGCGGCCCACCGCGGCGCCCCGTTGCCTTCGGGGCCGCTCGGCTCGAGCGGACCGTCCCACGTCGCCTCCTCGACCATGATGTCGCGGCTGTTCGGCTTCGATGAGCGGACCGTCAGCGGGATCGCGCTGATGCGGCTGTTCGGCGTGGGCGGCTTGCTGCGATCGGGCAGGTCGACCGTGTCGAGCTCGCGCTCGGCGAGGAGCGGTGTCTCGCCCGACATGAGCTCGGGGAGCAACTCGGAGAACGCGGGGCCACCGTCGTGAGGCGGCGGCTGCGGGACGTCCAGGACGGGCTCGATCAGACGCGGCGCGATCCCGGATCCACCACGGCGGATCGGCGCCACCTCGACCGGCCTCGACTGATCGTTCGCGCGCGGCGCTTCCTTGACCGACGACGTGACACGCGACGGGGCGCTCGCCCCCACGCGGCGAAGCGCGGCATCGACCACCCGGCGCTGCGCTTCCTTGTCTTCACGGAACCCGCGATCGATGCGTTGGGACAGCGCCTCGCGCGTCTTCGCGACGTCGCCGACGCGCGGCCGCAGGACCTCCTCGACCTCTTCCGCGTCGCGCGGGCGCTTCTCCGAGAGGCGCTCCAGCATCGAGGCGACCAGCGTCGCGACCGGCCCGCCCACGCTGGCCAGCGCAGCGTTCACGTCGGGCACCGGCTCGGTGAGGATCGCGCTCTTGGTCTCGGCGTCGCTCGCGCGGCGGAACAGCCGCTGGCCGGTGAACGCGTCGTGCAGGATCGCGCCGAGCGCGAACAGATCGGTGCGCCGATCAGGGGCCTTGTTGTTCCACAGCTCCGGCGGAAGGTACGCGAGCCGCGACTTCGGCGCCGGCAGGTGCATGCGCGCCCGACCACCGCCGAGCCCGAGCACCCGGACCTTGCCGTCGTAGTCGATGAGCACGCTGCGCGGCGAGAGCCCGCCGTGGATCATCGGCCCGTTCCCCGACGGGGACCAGGCGCGCTGCGAGGCCTCCCAGAGCGCGGCCGAGATGTCGGCGCCGATCAGCGCGACGATCTCCGGAGGGAGCACCGAGCCCTGGCTCGACTCGCGGAGGAGCAGCGCAGAGAGCGTCTGCCCGGCGATGTAGTCCATCGCAGTGAACGGCTCGGCGCCGACGCGATCGACCTCCAGCACCCGCACCGCGCAGGGGTGGCGAAAGCGCGTCGCCACCGCCCCCTCGGCGAGCATCAGGCGGGAGTGCTCGATGTCGGTCGCCACGTCCCCGCGGATGACCTTCACGGCGCAGAGGTCGTCGACCGCGATCTCGGCGCCGGGGATGCGCTCGACCAGGCGCGCGAGATACACGTCGCCGTGATCTCCCGACGCGAAACGGTGCAGCAGCGCGTAGCGACCGAGCTTTCGCAGAACGGGGGAGGTTAAGCCGAGTCGGGCCCGGCGGCCAGTCCGCGGCCCTTCATTCGGAGACCCAGCCCTCGATGCGGGCGCCGACGCGCGCGGCGATCTTCTCGGCCGCCGCGGCCTCGCCGGGGGTCACGCAGGCGACGCTGGGCGCTGCAGGAAAGCCCGCGAGCAAGGCGCGGATCTTCTGGGCGTCCTCACCGCCGCCGCGGCGCGAAAGGTACATGTTGAAGCAGGCGCGCAGCTTGGGCACGTCGCCTTGCTCGCGATGGAGCAGCCCGAGGTTCTTGAATACCGCCGGATCGACGCTGGCGCCGCTCCGCGCGTAGGCCAGCCGGTAGAGGAGCTCGGCGTCGTCGAGCTGACCGGCGCGCGCCAGGCGGGCCCCGGCTTTGAGGAGGTCGCGCGGGCCGTAGCGGGCCGGCTTCGGGGTCACGCGCGGGGACGGTGAGGCCGCGGCCGTCGTCTCAGAAGGAGACGAAGACGGCACCGGCGTCGGGGCGACGGTCGCGACGGGCGTCGCTACCGGCGTCGTCGACGGCATCGGCGCCGGCGTCGTCGACGGCATCGGCGCCGGCGTCGTCGACGGCATCGGATCGGGGGCCTGGCTGACCACCGGAGGCTGCGGCTCGATCGCCAGGCTGCTCACGCCGTCGTTCGTCGAGATCACCCACGCCGCCGCGCCAAAGCCGATCAGCAGCGCCGCGATCCCGGCCCCGACGGCGCCCCTCGCGACCCGCGAGGCCTTCGGCAGCGCGGTCACCGTCGCCAGCTCGGACGCGCCCGGCGAGCCGGTCTTGGTGTCGCCGTCGAGCGGCGGCACGCTCAGCGGCAGCTCCGCCCACGACGAGTTCACCTCGCGCGCCTGCGGCGACGGATACGGCAGGTTCGCGGGCGCGAGCACGATCGCCGTGTCCGGGCGCGGATCGATCGACGCGGGCGCGACGTGGTTCGTCGGCGCGTTGGCCTGCGCCTCGCGCGCCGCGTCCACCAGCTCGGCGGCCCCGCGCATCGAGAGGCTCGAGCTGGTCGAGAGCGCCTCCTGCAGCCGCGGCGTGAGCTGGTGGATGTCCGGGAAGATCGCCTCGAGAAACGTCACCAGCCTCTGGCGCGGCGAGGCCAGGCGCTGATCAGCGAGGTACTGCTCGAGGTCGTCGCGCAGCGCGCGCATGTCCGGGTAGCGCTTGTCGACGTCGCGATCGAGCGAGCGGTGCACGATCGCGTCGAGCCGCGGATCGAGGTCGCGCACGACCTCGCTCGCGCGCGGCACCGGCACGTGGATGAGCTTCCCGATGCGCTCCTGGAGGTTCGCGCCGTCGAACGGGTTCCGGCCGGTGAGCATCTGGAAGAGGCAGATCCCCAGCGAAAAGACGTCCGATCGACGATCCACCACGTCGCCCAGCACCTGCTCCGGGGACATGTAGCCGAGCGTCCCTTTCACGGAGCCGGGCGCGGTCTCGGTCTGGCGAAAGTCGGCGCGCGCGATGCCGAAGTCGATCACCTTCACCGCGCCAGCGTCGGTGATGCGGATGTTCTTCGGGGACACGTCGCGGTGCACCAGGTTGAGCGGCTGACCGTCCGGCGTCGTCGCGTCGTGGGCGTAGCCGAGGCCGGCCGCGGACTCGGCGACGATGTACGCCGTGATGTCGGCCGGGATGAGGCGACCGAGCTCGTTGCTGCGCTTGATCAGCTCGCGCAGATCACGGCCGCGCAGGTGCTCCAGGACGAGGAACACCTCATCTTCGCGCGCCACCAGGTCGATCACCTGCACCACGTTGGGGTGCGAGAATCGCGACGCGAGGTGGGCCTCGTCGAGGAACATCGCGCGGAGCTGCCGATCGGCCAGGAGATCCGGGCGCGGGCGCTTCAGCACGACCTCGCGGCTGAAGTTGTTCTCGCCGCGCATGATCGCCAGCTCGATCAGCGCCGTGCCACCGGTCTTGAGGGACTCGATGACCTGGTACTTGCCGCCCACCAGGGTGGCGGCGCCCGACACCGAGCCCGACGGCCGGGCAGACGGCGGCGGCGCTGGGTCGGTCATCGCGGGCTCTACCATCGCCCACCTCCTCTCCGCTGGCTACGGCTGTGATACCTTCGCGTCGTGGCGGTCCGAGGCACCGGCGGCGGCGCGCCACCGCCCAAAGCGGCGCAGGAAGCGGCAGCCGCGGCGGAGCAGACCCAGAAACAAGAGGGTCCGACCCAGGAGCTCAAGGCGCGAAACGCCGCAGGAAAACAGGCCCATTCCTCGCCGAAGTCGGAGTACCAGCGGCCGCACCGCGTCCACACCAGCGCCGAGCGCCGCGCCGCCGACGCGCGCCATCACGAGGCCGCGCTGCGCGACATGGCGGCGCAAAACATCGTCCTCGACGTCGAGATCAAGTCGCTGAGCCGCGAGGAGGAGATCGAGGAGGACACCAAGCTCAAGGGCGTCTCCCTCGACGAGAAGCGCAACAAGCGGGGGCGAAAGCAGAACGACGAGGACAACGAGAAGGAGTCGCCGGAGGACGCCGCGCGATCGCTCGGAATCAGCGAGGGCAGCGCCGGCAAGTACTTCCAGGACATGCCGGTCGACCGCATGGGCGACCCGACGCTGGCGAACCCGAACGAAATGAAGCGGCTGCTCGGGCCGTCCGTGCGCTTTGCGCAGCACGCGATGCTGCTGGCCGAGGCGCGGCTCAAGGAGGGCCTCGAGCGGCCCGACGCGCTGAAGTACCTGGCGAGCCTTTACCTGGGCCTGGCCGATCGCGCCTACGCCAACAAGGCGCTGCGCGAGTTCGGCGCAGCCACCGGCATCGTCGAGCTCTATCCGCTCGAGCTGATGAAGCACCTCATGGAGCACGTGCCGAGCTTCATGTCGCGCGTGTCGACCGCCGCGTTCCTGAGCTCGGTGCCGGTCGAGGGCTACAAGGGCAAGGCGGGCGTCCCGATCAAGCTCGCGTTCGACGCCGGCCTGCGCATCCGCGGCTTCGCGGTGAAGGGCGGCGCCAAGCCGGGCTACGTGCTCGAGCCGATGGACCCGCCCGGCACCTATCACCTGACCTTCGGCACGGCCGGCTCTTACACGGTGATGCTCTCGGCGCTCGAAAAGGTCGGGACGCTGCACATCCAGGAGTTCGCCGTGGAGGTCGCGCCCGGAGATGCCGCCGCGCTCGAGGCCTCTGCCGCAGTGAAGCGCGAGCGCACCGTGGTCGAGGGCGAAGAGCCGCCCGCAGACGGCGCAGCGCCGGCACCCACGGCGAAAATCCCGGCCGCGACGACGGATCCGGCGGCCAAGAAGAAGGACCTGACCTTCACGATGCCGCGGAAGATCTAGTCCCGAAGACAGTTACTGGCACATGGCGCGGAGGCGCTTGTCTTCCGTGCCGTCGACCGGGACGAAGATCGGCGCGCCGCCGGTGATGCTGATCTGCCCGACGTGCCACATCTCACCGCACTGGCTGAGCGTGCGCGAGATGCTGCCGCCCGGCGTGCCGTGGAACTTGAACGCGACGGTCGCGGTCGTGGGGACGTTGGTCGTCTTGTAGTAGTGCACGTAGACGTCGTAGCGGTTCTCCGCGAACGTCTGCAAATTGATCTCCTCGGGCCCGAGCCCGTCGGAGTCGCGATCGAGGACGGGATCATCGGTGCTCGTCCCGCTGTCGCCCCAGCGCTGCGCCTTGTGCGCGAACCAGACGTCGTTGATCGGATCGAAGGTGGTGGCCTGGTTGCGCACCATGTGGAGGTCGAGATCGATGTTGGGCTGGTCCCACGAGAGCGCGACGTTGATCGCCACGTCACCGACGGGCGGTCGCAGCACCTCGCCGTCGAGCGCGAGGATGCGCGTGCGGCCGAGGCCGGAGACGATGCGGAGCGTGCCGGTGTGTGGGATCGGCGAGCCCTGCGCATCGAACCGCGCGGAGATCTGGAACGAGTCGCCGTCGTTGAGCACCGTGCCCGGCGCAGGCGCCGTCATGAGGGTGAAGAGCGGCGAGGAGCTGGCCTCGATCTCGGCGATGTTCACCGTGTAGACGCCGCCGGTCACGTTGCAGGTCGCGGTGCGATCGTTGGCGTTGCCGCGGACCAGCGCGCCGAAGTCGAGCGTCAGCGGCACGCAGGTGACGTCGCCGCCGGGCAAGCCGGCGCCCTGCACGTTAACCTGCGCCGCGACGCGATCGGAGTCGTCGACGGAGAAGCGGAGGGCGTCCATCACGACGCCCACCGACTTGGCGCGGAAGTGCAGCTCCACGTTAGTGCGGCCCTGGGCCGGGATCATGACGTTCTCGATGGGCCCGCCGCCGTTGCGCGTGACGTGGAAGACGTCGGCCGTGGTCAGCGGCATCGAGCGCGTGCCGACGACCCTGCTGATGACCATCGGCTCCTCGGTCGAGTTGTCGAGGGTCAGCGGGATCATCGCGTCGCCGCCGATCTCGGAGTCGTTGAACACCACGTCGCTCGGCGTGATGCTGAGATCACCGCCGCCAGTGAGGCGCCCGCGGGCGCGGATCGTGAGAGTCACCGTGCGCTGGTCGCTGAACACGACGATCATCGAGGCGTCGTAGACGATCTCCTCGCGCGGAATGAACTGCAGCACCACCTCGGCCGGTGCGTTGGCCCGCAGCACCACGCCGCGCAAGCTGCCGCCGCCCTTGAGCGTCGGGCGAAAGACGACCTGGTCCGGCTCGAAGCGCACTTCGGAGATGGTGAGCGGGATGTTCATGGTCAGCAGCGTGCCGAGCTCGTGCGTGTTGCCGATGCGCCGCGCGCCGAAGTCGAGGTTCGCGGGATCGAAGATGTCGGACGGGTTGAGCTGCCCGACGCCCGCGCTGGTGTCGCATGCGACGAGGCCAGCGAGGCCGATGGCGGCCATGATCCGGGCGATGCGCATGACCCGAAGAGCATACTCGCACGCGCCCGGTGCAGGCGAGTTCTCTAGCCGATCGAACGCCGGCGTCGGAGGGGCGTCTGTGCCACACCCACCGAGCGAAAGCCCGTGCGCGCGACGATGACGTGGTCCACGACCGGGATCCCGATCATCTGCCCCGCCTCGGTCAGGCGCTCGGTGAGCGCGAGATCCTCCTCGCTCGGGGTCGGATCACCGCTCGGGTGGTTGTGGACCAGGACCACGTGCGATGCGCGGTGCCGGATGGCCGGCGCGAACACCTCGCGCGGGTGGACGAGGCACGCGGTCAGCGTCCCCTCGGCGACGCGATGCTCGCCGATCACCCGGCTGTGCGCGTCGAGCAGCAGCACCCAGAACGACTCCGCCGGCTGGAGCCCCAGGCGCAGCTTGAAGTGCGTCGCGACGTCCATCGAGCCCTCGATCCGGGACGGCGGAGGCAGCGCCGCGAGCGCGCGATCGGTCAGCTCCAGCCAGGCATCCAGCCGATCTCGCGCAGCCGACGGGAGCGCCTCGCCCAGGCTCTCTCCGCGGCCGTGCCAGAGGCCGACCAGGCCCCCCGCGTGATCCAGGGCCCCCTTCATCGCGTCGGCGGGGACATCGAGGGCGGTGGCGAGGAGCTGGCAGTCGTCGTTCATGCGACGCCCCAGTTCAGGGGCCATGCCGCGCTGCGAAAACAGCACGCACGACGTTTTTCGCGTCCGGACCGTCCGAATAGCGGACGCCTCCGAAATCCGCACGGACGCCCCGGGTTTCCCGGCACCGACGAATACCGCTGGACCGCTCCCACATCGACACCTACAAACGATGGCTCCCGAATGCCCAACCCTCGGCTTCACTTCGTTTCGCTCGGCTGCCCCAAAAACCGGGTCGACTCCGAGCTCATGCTCGGCCAGCTCCAGGACGCCGCCTTCGACGTCACGTCCGATGCGGACGAGGCCGACGTCATCGTCGTCAACACCTGCGGCTTCATCGAAGAGGCCAAGAAGGAGTCGATCGACACGATCCTCGAGATGGCCCAGTACAAGGCCGCCGGATCGCTGAAGCGCCTGGTCGTCACCGGCTGCTTGGTGCAGCGCTACGAGAAGGAGCTGCGCGCCGAGATCCCCGAGATCGACGTGCTGCTCGGGAACGGCGAGTACGCCAACGTCGCGAAGGCCGCGCTCGCCGACCTCGCGATCCAGCCTTCGATCGCCGATACGATCGAGAAGATCGACTTCCTCCACGACGCGACCTCTCCGCGCGTGAACACGTTCCTCCCCCACTCCGCGTACGTGAAGGTCGCCGAGGGCTGCGATCAGAAGTGCACCTTCTGCATCATCCCCAAGCTGCGCGGCCTCCAGCGCAGCCGCGCGATCGACGACGTGCTGCGCGAGGCCGAAGCGATGCACGCGCGCGGCGTCGTCGAGCTCAACCTGATCGCCCAGGATCTCACCGCGTACGGGCACGACCTCGAGCCCAAGGCGCAGCTCGCCGATCTCCTGAAGGCGCTCGGTGAGGGCGACACGCCGCCCTGGATCCGCCTGCACTACGCCTACCCGCGGCCGTTCTCGAAGAAGCTGCTGGAGGTGCTCGCGACGCAGCCGAAGGTGCTGCCGTACATCGACATGCCGCTCCAGCACATCGCCGACAGCGTGCTCAAGCGCATGGCCCGCGGCCGCCCGCGCCGCTTCATCGAGAAGCTGCACCAGGACATCCGCACCGCCGTCCCGCACGTCATCATGCGCACGTCGTTCATCGTCGGCTTCCCCGGCGAGACCGACGCCGACTTCCGCGAGCTGTGCGACTACGTGGAGGGCGAGGACTTCGAGCACGTCGGCATCTTCAAGTTCTCGCGCGAGGAAGGGACGCCGTCGCACGACATGGACGATCAGGTGCCCCGTGCGCTGATCGACGAGCGCCACGCCGAGATCTCCGAGCTCTTGCAGGACAAGTCGCGGGCCAAGAAGGCCACCTACGTCGGCAAGCGCATCGAGGTGCTGGTCGATGGGGCTTCCGAGGAGACCGAGCTGCTCATCGCCTCGCGTCACAAAGGACAGGCGCCCGAGGTGGACGGGACCACGTATATCAACGACGGCGAGGCCAAGGCCGGTGACATCGTGGAAGTCGAGATCAGCGAGTCGTTCGACTACGACCTGGTGGGGCACGTGACCCGCATGATCCGCCCGGCGCCGGTGCGCCCGAGCCACCCTCGCCTCGAAGCCAAGAAACAAGCTGCCCAGCGATCGCGGGGCTCCCTTCGGGTGATCAGTTGAGCCAAGCCGAGAGGCGAAGCGGAGGGCTCCGCCCGACCGAGCCGAAGGCGCGCAGTGAGCGCCGCGAACGTAGCCCAAAGGCCGGCCGCGTCGTCGCCCTGGCCGGCGTGGCCCTCTCGATCGGCCTCATCGTCGTCGGCATCCGCTCCTTTCCGCTCGATCAAGTGGCCCACACACTCGCCGCCGCCGACCTGAGGTGGATGCTCGCAGGCGCGCTGTTCTACCTCTTGCCGCTGCCGGTGCGCGGCCTCCGCTGGGTCACGCTGCTGCGCGCGGTGAAGCCGGTCTCGGTCGTCACGGCATCCGAGGTCTACGCGTTCGGGACGCTCGCCAACAACGTGCTACCGGCGCGCCTCGGGGACGTCGCGCGCGCATTCGTGCTCGCCAAGAAGGAGAAGATCTCGGCCTCCTCGAGCTTCGCCACGATCATGCTGGAGCGCATCTTCGACGGCCTGGTGGTGGTCGGCTTCTTCCTCACCGTGCTGGTGATCGCGCCGCCGACCGCGGGCTGGACCTTCGGGCTCGCGCGGGCGATGGGCCTCGTTTTTTCGGCGGCGGTGCTCGGGTCGGCGTTCGTCGCCTGGCAGGAAGAGCGGGCCACGAAGGTCGCGGCGTTCCTGGTGCGGCCGCTCCCGGCGGCGCTCGGGGAGAAGATCCTCGGCCTGGTGAAGAAGCTCGCGCTCGGCCTGCACGCGCTCAAGAGCGCGCGCGCCACGGCCACGGTGATCGGCTGCTCGATCCTGATCTGGGTGCTCGAAGCGGGCGTCTACGCGTTCGTCCAGCAGGCGCTCGGCCTCGACATCCCGCTCCACGGCCTGGTGGTGGTGATGGCGGTGCTGACCCTGGGGCTCACCGCGCCGAGCGCGCCGGGCTTCGTCGGCGTATTCGAGGGTCTGGTCATCGCGGGGGTCGGCCTCTACGGCGTCGAGGGCGCGCCGGCGCTGGCGTTCGCGCTCGCCGTCCACGCGGTGCACTTCAGCATCGGCACGCTGCTCGGCGCGATCGCCGCCTGGCGCATGGGCCTGCGGGTGCGCGACATCCAGACCGCCGCCCCGGCGGAAGCGCTTGGCGCGGAGGCCTCTCTCCAGTAAGGACACGCTCCATGGAGCTCGCCGTCATCGGCACTGGGTACGTCGGACTGGTCGCAGGGACCTGCTTCGCGGAGACCGGCCACACCGTCACCTGCATCGACAACAACGAGGCCAAGATCGAGATGCTCTCGCGCGGCGAGATCCCGATCTACGAGCCGCAGCTCGAAGATCTGGTGAAGCGCAACGTGAAGAAGAAGCGCCTCTTCTTCACCCAGGACCTCGAAGGCACCATCGCCAAGGCCGACGTCGCGTTCATCGCGGTCGGCACGCCCGAAGGCGAGGACGGCAGCGCCGATCTCACGCACGTGCTCACCGTCGCGCGCCAGATCGGAAAGGCGCTCACCCGCCCCCTGGTGATCGTGACCAAGTCGACCGTCCCGGTCGGCACCGGTGATCGCGTGAAGGCGGAGATCGCCAAGGTCACGTCGATGCACGTGGACATCGTCTCGAACCCCGAGTTCCTCAAGGAAGGCACTGCGGTCGAGGACTTCCTCAAGCCCGATCGCATCATCGTCGGCGCCGAGAGCGAGACCGCGAAGGCGGTGATGGCCGATCTCTACGCCCCCTTCAACCGCACTTCGAACCGCGTCGTTTTCATGGACGTGCGCTCGGCGGAGATGACCAAGTACGCGGCCAACTCGATGCTCGCCACGCGCATCTCGTTCATGAACGAGATCGCGAACCTCTGCGAGAAGGTCGGGGCTGACGTGAACAAGGTGCGCCTCGGCATCGGCAGCGACCCGCGCATCGGCAGCTCGTTCCTGTTCCCCGGCGTCGGCTTCGGCGGCTCGTGCTTCCCGAAGGACATCCGCGCGCTGGTGCGCACCGGCGAGCAGCACGGATCGCAGATGACGATCCTGAAGCGCGTCGACGAGGTGAACGATCGCCAGAAGAGCGTGCTGCTCGAGAAGGTGATCGCCGCTTTCGGCGAGGATCTGAAGGGCAAGACGTTCGCGGTCTGGGGCCTGGCGTTCAAGCCGCAGACCGACGACATGCGCGAAGCGCCGTCGATCACCATCATCGAGGGCCTGCTGAAGCGCGGCGCGAAGGTGCGCGCCGTCGACCCCGAGGCCAGCAAGACCGCCAAGCGCGTGTTCAACGACTCGATCACCATCGAGGAAGATCAGTACGGGATCCTCGAGGGGTCCGACGCGCTGCTCGTGGTCACCGAGTGGAACGAGTACCGCCGGCCCAACTTCAAGCGCATGAAAGAGCTCCTCAAGCAGCCCTACGTGTTCGACGGCCGAAACGTCTTCGAGCCCGACACCATGCGCAAGATGGGCTTCAAGTACACCGGCATCGGGAGGCCGTAATCGATGGTCGATTTGTCGGCATTCCGCGCCATTCGCTACGACTCGAACAAGGTCGGTGACCTCTCGAAGGTGCTCGCGCCACCGTACGACGTGATCGACGAGAAGCAGCAGGACGCGCTCTACGCGCAGCACCCGCAGAACATCGTGCGGATCGATCTCACCAAGATCGAGACCAGCGATCATCCGCTGGCCCGCTACGAGCGCGCCAAGGAGAGCCTCGCGGAGTGGATGGCGAGCGGCGTGCTCGCGACCGACGAGGCGCCGGCCTTGTACGTCCTCGCGCAGACGTTCACCGGACCCGACGGGATCGAGCGGACGCGCACCGGGTTCTTCTCGCGCGCGCGGCTGGTACACTTCGACGAGCGGCAGATCCTCCCGCACGAGCGCACGCTGCGCGGCCCGAAGGTCGACCGGCTCAACCTCTATCGCGCGACCAAGACCAACCTCTCGCCGATCTTCGGCGCGTATCACGACGCAGACGGCGAGATCGCGCGGCAGCTCGGGAAGGCAACCAAGGACACCAAGCCGGTGGTCGATGCGCGCATGGGGACCGTGGTCAACCGCCTGTGGATGTTGACCAACCCGCAGGCGATCGCGGCGATCGAGAAGCTCTTCGGACCGAAGAAGCTCTACATCGCCGACGGCCACCACCGCTACGAGACGGGCCTGGCGTACCGCGACGAGCGGCGCGTCGAGCGCGGCGGCGGCATCGAGCCCAACCTCGGCTACGAGCACATCCTGATGTTCGCGAGCGCGATCGAGGACCCGGGGATGGTCATCTTCCCGACCCACCGCCTGGTGCACACGGTCCCCGGCTTCGATGGCAAGAAGCTCGAGACCGAGCTGGCGCGCTTCTTCACGCTCTCACCGGTGTCGAGCGATCCGAAAGAGGCGCGCGCCGCTCTGGCGAAGCACCAGGACAAGAACGCCTTCA
>Ga0105048_10008031_pt1 | contig 16911 bp, 12 predicted proteins | sample MAT05_FD_78382 | JGI IMG/M metagenome (GOLD analysis project Ga0105048, IMG submission 78382) | Freshwater microbial communities from Lake Fryxell liftoff mats and glacier meltwater in Antarctica - MAT-05 | ecosystem: Environmental > Aquatic > Freshwater > Ice > Liftoff microbial mat | place...
AACGGGGCGAGAGCTTCGGAGAGTTTACCGCATGCCGAATCCGCGGGCACGCGTGAGCGAGGCGGAAAGACAAGGCCGCCGCGGGGATGCCGCGGCGGCCTTGGTCAACCACGTTGGAGCCCGATCGGCGGGGCTCAGTTCATTGTTGGAACCCAGTTTGCATCCGTGGCCTTGTTTGACCACTTGCGCATGTCGCGAAGCTGCTCCATGCTCTGCATCTCGACGTGGCCGTCAGCGAAACCAGCGACGGACTTTCCCTTCCAGCGGCCGTCCAGGAAGCCCCAGCTGCGGGGATCGGTATCGGCGCGGAAGAGGTTGTTGGTCGCTCCGGCAAGCCACGAGTACCCGCTCATGGAGCTTGACCGGATCGAGCCAATCCGCGGAGGCAAAACCATGTGGTGACCTGGGACAATGGCTCGACCAGCGGTCCAAGGCACAGCCCCGCCCCCGAAGCCGGCAGATCCCATTGAGCTGGTGATCAGATCGGCCGATCGTGCGCTGGCCATGATCAGCAGGTTGGAGGAATTGTTGATCTGCGTCGTTTTGGAAACGAAATGGCGATTCGGGGCCGTACCCACGCTCGTCGCAGTTGCCCCGGTCGAGGTGCCGGTTCCCGTTGGAAGGTTCGCGTTCCAAGCCCCGAATCGGAAGTGACCGCCGACGAACACACTGTTCATCCCGAAGCTGGGGTGCCAGGCAAGCGAGCCTTGAAACCGATCGCCTGAATCGTACGTGTTGACCGTCATGCCGTACAGATTCTGTGACGGCAGAGTCGGATCTATGCGACGCGCCCGAATGGTCTGGGAGAACGTCTTATCGATCTGGATCGTGTTCGACGGAAGCTCGACAAAGCCCCAGAACCGAAGTGGCCACACCTTGATGCAACTGCCCTCGATCACCGTCTGCCGTTGGACCGTCTGCCGCGGCTCGAAACCACCCTGAGCGATGAGTTCGTCTTGCGAGGCACCGGCAGCCAGCGTCGGGCCGTTCGGATCACTTGGGGCCGCCGTGATGCCCTTAGGATTCGGGCCGTTGATCCAGTCCGGAGGGGCCTCCCAATAAAGCGAGGGGTTGCGGGGATGAGCCCAGTCCCACGGGATGCCCGGGATCGTCATGCCGTCCTTGTACTCGCTGGCGTACATCGCCCAGCCCTGCATCATCGAGCGGCAGGCGGCCTGCTCGCGGAGGGAGTTGGCCGCGATCCGGGCTTCTTTGAGGGCCGGGAGCAGGATGGAGATGAGCAGGGCGATGATCGCGATGACGATCAGCAGCTCGATGAGGGTGAACGCGCGCTTCGTTACCGTTGTGACGCGCGTGCCGACAGCCTTCAGACTCGACCGCATACCAGACCTCCCGCGTGAAGACTCACACGATGCGGCAGAACGCCGCCGGTTACCTCAGGGATCCGAGTGGATCCACTGCGGACAAGTATAACAGATTTTGACCAGTCCACAACTTTTCGCGGATTCCGGCCCGACTGTTCCGTAATCGGCGGACGTTTCCACCGCGGGTTTGCCCTATTCAGGGCATCTATGTACGCATTTACGGCGTCTGCCCGAGCGTCCAGGCGGCGTTCGTGGCCCGGTCGGCCCACTTGCGCATGTCCTGCATCGCGGCGAACGTCTGCCGATCGGCGTGGCCGTCGAGCATGATCGTGGCGGCCTTGTTCTCGTGCCGGTAGTGCATGTGGCCGTAGACCCCCGGCGGGACAGCAGAGGCGGCGACGGGCGGGACCGTCGGCCAGATCCGCGACCGGAGGAACGGCGGAATCACGCGGAAATAGCCGGGGACGGGCGAGCCGCCAGCGGGGTTCAGGCCTTGGGCGCTCGAGAAGACCATCAGGTCGGTGGGCCGCTGGGCCTGGTCGATGCGCTGGACGTAGAACGAGCCGAACTGCTGGGCGAAACCGCTGTCAAAGGCGAAATAGGCCTCGTCGCCCCCGAGAAAGACGGTATTGAGCCCGAACGAGGGTGTCAGGCTGATGAGATAGGCAAACTCGGGCAGTGTGGGGCCGCCTTGGCGATAGCGGGAGAGAAGCTGGTCGTCTTTGTAGAGACCGGCGACGTCGTAGTTGAGGTATGGGAGCAGTCGCCAGGGGTATCGCTGGGCATTCAGCGGCGAGACGGGTGCGCCGTTCTGGTCGACGGCCCGAAGCTGGGGCGTGCCGGCGGGGGCCGTCGGGTCTACCCAGTCGGCGGGAGGAAGGCCCGGGAGCAGGGCCGACTTGTTGTCGTCGGCGTAAGCGATGTATGCCAGGATGAGCTGCTGGCCCGCGGCGAGCTCGCGGGTAGACCGGGCGACCCCGCGGGCCTTGGAGAGTGCGGGGGCGAGAATGCCAACCAGGATCCCAACGATGGCAATGACCACGAGCAGCTCGATGAGCGTGAATCCGTGGCCGGGGGACCGGGGCGAAGAGGGATTGTCGCGGCGTATGTGGTTTACCAAGCATCAACCTCGCGGGCGGAACGTCTCTCGACCGGGAAGCGTACGCGAGAACAGTGAAAAGTACGCAGAACGGGGTAATCGGGTCTGGAAAATCTTGTCAGACCGGAACTTTTTCGGCGAAACAAGACTAACATCCGCCCGGTTGTGGGCCTGATGAGGCCAAGCCGCTTCAACAGGCGGATCGGCTCGGGGCAGAGCGAGAGAGCGTGGAACGGTCGAGTGGAAAGGAAGACCATGCAGAAGCAGACACGTTGGTCCGTAATAGTCGTCGCCGCAAGTATGGGGCTCTGGGCCATGGCGGCGGGGGCGGGCGGGCAGGTGATCGAAGCCCTGTATCCATCGCCGGCGCTGGACCGCTGGATGTACAACTTCGCGCAGACGCCCGGGACGGAGAACAACATCAGCGTGTTCACGAGCCTGGGCGACCCGCTGCAGCTGAACTTCGACGACCATGACGGGCAGTATCTCATCGGCTTCGACACCGCGACGTTGGTGCCCGCCGGGCTGCCGGCGGCGAACTATCGGATTCTGGGCGTGACGCTCACGGTGCGGAACAACCGGAGCAACGGGTTCCGCTACGACCCGACGTACGACTCGTGGCGGACGTACTTGCCAGTGACGGATGTGAATGCTTTGGCTGATGGGGATGTCGGTCGGCCGATCGAGCTGTACGGTGCGGGGTATCGCAACGGGTTCACGGCGCAGACCTTCGGAGAGGCGGCGGCGTTTAGCGTGGGCGATTCGTCGGCCTTGCCGCAGCGGGCGGTGCGGAACGTGTTTGCGGCTGAGTACGACGCTCTGGGCGTTGCGCGGGACGTGTCGAACAACGTGCTTGGTGAGATGGGTGCGGGGCCGGGGTTTGACACCTCGCCCTTGGCCGTGGGGATCGCTACGGCGAACGCAGCACAGCCGAACCCGGTGAGCCCTGGGGACCTGGTGCCGACGAACACGGACTTCGCGTTCAGCGTGTCGCTCGGAAACGCGGGGACGATTCGGTATCTGCGGGAAAGCCTGGCGGCGGGGCGGCTGAACCTGGTGGTGACGGCGGTGGCGCCTTCGGCGATGATGGGGGGGAGCCCGCCGCGGTTTTATTCGAAAGAGGCGAGCGGGGTTCCGGCGACGGGGATCGCGCAGCCGGCGCGGCTGAGCCTGCGGGTATGCACGAGCTTTCCGTCGGATTGGAACTGCGACGGGACCCGGGGGGTGGACGACATCTTCGCGTTTCTGTCGGACTGGTTTGCTGGTCCCGGGGACTTCAATGCGGATGGGGATCGCGGGGTGGACGACATCTTCGCGTTCCTGAGCTCGTGGTTTGGGGCGGGTGTGCCCTGAGGTTGGAGTGCGGGATGCGGTGAACGGGCCGGACCGACAAGGCCGGGGCGGCTGGACGGCGTGATTAACTTTGTGGCGAGCGCGGGCTGGGCCCGCGCTCGCGTTTTGTATGGGTCAACTGTGTTTACTGGCGACCGATCAGGACCGGTTGGGGTTGCCAGTGCGCAAAAGTAAGTGTAGACTAACTTGATCGATGGATCGCCTTGATGTCGATCGAGAAGGGTGCGGGGACCGGGCTTGGTCAGCGAGGTGGCACGATGTCGAGCACGCAGACGGACCTTGAGCGGCAAGTCTGGGACCTGACCAAGCGGGTATTTGAGATCGAGCGGCATGTTGGGCTGCGCGGGGCGACGACGGCGACGATGGAGCAAGCGGCGCCGGTCGCGGTGGTACCGCCGGTGGCGATCTCGCCGCCCGTCGCGCCGCCGGTGGCGGCGCTGGGGCCGGTACATGCCGGGCCGAGCGTTTCGCGGCCGCCGGTGACGGCGATCTTTGAGCGGGCCACGGCGGGGATGGCGGGGGCGGGCGTTGCCGGGACGGGCCAGCCGCGGGTGGGGCACGCGGGGAGACTGTCTGTTGAGCAACTCGTCGGCGGCAAGCTGTTTGCGGCGATCGGCGCGATCGTGCTGGTGATCGGCATCGGGCTTGCGCTGAAGCTGGGCGTGGACCGGGGCTGGTTCTCGATGTCGCCGGCAATGCGGTGCATGAGCAGCACGCTCCTGGGCGTGGCGATGCTCGTGGGCGGGCAGCTTGTCCGGCGGCGGTGGGGCGTGTTCGCGAGCGTCGGGCTGACCTCGGCGGGTGTCGGGACGATGTTTGTTTCGGTGCTGGCGGCGTACGGGTGGTATGGGCTATTGCCGGCGCCGGTGGCGTTTGCGGCGCTGGTGTGCGTGTGCGCGGTGGGGATCGGGGTGTCGCTGAGCTGCTCGTCGCTGGCGGTCGCGGCGCTGGCGATGGTGTGCGCGTATGCCACGCCGCTGACGATGGGCGACTCGGGGGGGCCGGCGGCGGTAGTGCCGGTGTATCTGCTTGGGCTCCTGGCGGTGGGGCTGGTTCTGGCGGGGTGGCGGCCGGACGTGTTCAGAGCGCTGCGGACGGTGTCGTGGTGGGGGACGGTGGTCGTGGGGACGATCTGGCTGTTTACGGTGGGCAAGGGCTCGCCGATGCTGGCGCTTTCGTTCCTCGGAGTGTTCTGGCTGGGCGTGCACGCGGAGCTTGTGCTTGGGCCGAGGCGGCTGAGCGAGGGGAAGGCGACGATGGCGGCGGGGGCGGGCGGGCTGCGGGGCAGGGCCCGGCTCGCCAGGCCGCTGCTTGGTTCGATGAGCACGACGGTGTGGTCGGTGGGGATGGGGATCCTGCTGCTGCAAGTCGTCGGTGTGGCGTCGCTGCCGATGTGGATGGTGCCGTGCGCCGGGACCATCGGGACGATGGCGCTGGGGATGATTCTGGCGGGGACGCTGCGGGCCTTGGTGGATGCGCCGACGACCGATCTTCAGCGGCTCGGGGCGGGTCTTCGGGTGCAGGCGGGCGGGCTGGCGGTGGTGACGCTCGCGCTCGGGCTTTCGGGGTGGACGATGGCGGTCGCGTGGCTGGGGATGGGCGTGGCGTCGGTGGTGGCGGGCCGGTGGGTGCGGCTGCGCGGGCTGGACGTGTATGGCGTGGTGCTGCTGCTTCTGGCGACGGGGCGGCTGATCGTGTGGGACTCGTGGAACGCGGGCGGGACGGGGACGGAGGTGTTGGGGCTGGTGCTCGGGCGGTGGAGCGTGCTGATGGTGGCGGGCGGGCTGGCGTGGCTGACGACCGCGTGGGTACTGTCGCGCGGGCGCGAGATGGCGGGGCGGTGGTCGTGGATCGTGGGCGGGTGCGTGGGGCTCAGCGCGGTGTGCGTGATGGGGTCGCTGCTGGTGCAGAAGACGAGCTTGGAAGTGGTCGTGATCGCGTGGGCTCTGCTCAGCTTGGCGTATGCGGCGGGCAGCCGGCTGGGGCGTGCGGGGCCGACGGCGTGGGTGTGGGTGCTGGCCGCGGGCGCGACGAGCGTGCTTTGGATGGGCGTGTTCCTGCTCGATAAGGATTGGTGGAGCTATGGCGGGGCGGCGATGTCGCACCCGGGGTTCTGGACGGGGCTGATGGTGGCGGGCGTGTGGGTGATCGGGCCGCTGCTGTCGCGGCTGACGGGCGCGGGCGGGAGCGAGGTTGACGCTGGCGACAAGCGGGCGGCGATGCTGATGCGGGCCATCGGTGGGGGCGTGCTGCTCTTGGCCAGCAGCCTGGAGATTGCGCGGTCGGCGGAGGTGCTGGTGCCGGGGGACACGACGGTGCACCGGGCGGCGGTGAGCGTGTGGTGGGCGGTGTTCGGTGTGGGCCTGATCGTGCTGGGCTTTGCGCGGCGGGTGCCGATGGTTCGGCACGCGGGTCTGGTGCTGATGGCCGTCGCGACATTCAAGGGCGTGATCTTCGACCTTGCCGGTGTTTCGGCGGAGTGGCGAGTAGTCACGTTCCTGGGGCTCGGGGCGATGATGCTTGGGGTGGCGGTGGTGTACGCGAAGGTGTCGGCGCGGGCGGGGCGGGAGATGGCGGCGCGGGAATAGGCTTGACCGCACGCGCCATGAGTTCCATAACGATCCGCACCAGCCAGCCGCGACCGATGCTCTCGCACTTCAGCGTGGCGGCGATGCTCGCGGCGCTGGTGGGGCACCGGGAGCTGATCTGGGGCTTCGCGGCCCGGGATGTGCTCGAGCGGCACAAGGGAGCGCTGCTGGGCGTCGGGTGGAACGTGCTGCAGCCGCTCTTGCAGCTTGCGATTTACACAGCGGTGTTCGGGTACATCTTCGGATCGCGGTGGGAGCGGGGGACGCTGCCGGCGCCGATCGATTTCCCGGTCACGCTGTTCGCGGGGCTGGTGGTGTTCAACGTGTTTGCCGAGAGCGTCGGGCGTGCCCCCACGGCGGTGTCGTCGCGGCCAAACCTGGTGCGGAGAGTCGTGTTTCCGGTGGAGATCCTGCCTGTGACGGTGGTGGTCTCGGCGCTGGTGCACATGGCGATCGGGGCGGCGCTGTTGCTGCTGATCGTGCTGGGGTTCACGGGGTCGGTCTCGCCGACGGCATGGGCGTTTCCGGTGGTGGTCGCGCCGCTGGTGATGCTGAGCCTCGGGGCGGCGTGGCTGCTGGGGGCGCTCGGGGTTTTTGTGCGGGATGTCCGGCAGATCGTGGTGGTGCTGACCCAGCTGTTGATGTTCACCACGCCGCTGTTCTTCTCGATCGATCGGGTCCCGGAGGAGTATCCGATGATCCGGTGGGCGGTGGGGCACAACCCGCTGTCGATCATCGTTGAGAACGCGCGGCGGACGCTGGTGTGGGGGGAGTGGCCGCAGTGGGGGGCGGTGGGTGTGATGACGCTGCTTGGGGCGGTCGTGATGGTGGGCGGATGGGCGTTTTTCTCGGCGTGCCGACGGGGGATGGCGGATGTCCACTGAGGCCGAGGCGATGGGGCCGATGGCGGAGAACCTCGCGGTGGAGTGCCGCGGGGTTGGGAAGCGGTATGACATTTATCGACGAAACTCGTCGCGGGCGCTGGACCTTGTGATGGGGACGCCCGGGCGGCGGGCGCGGGCGTTCTGGGCGCTGCGGGACGTGGGCTTCGAGGTGGCGCGGGGCGAGGCGGTGGGGATCGTGGGGCGGAACGGCTCGGGGAAGAGCACGCTGATGCAGATCATCGCGGGGACGCTCTCGCCGACGACGGGCGTGGTGCGGTGCCGCGGGCGGATCTCGGCGCTCCTGGAGCTTGGCTCGGGCTTCAACCCCGCGTTCACGGGGCGGGAGAACGTGTTTCTGGCCGGGACGATTCTCGGGTTCTCGCGGCGAGAGATGGATGAGCGGTTCGACGAGGTGGCCTCGTTCGCGGACATCGGCGAGTTTCTTGACCAGCCGGTGGAGGTGTATTCGTCGGGCATGCACGCGCGGCTGGCGTTCAGCGTGGCGATCTGCGTGAAGCCCGACATCCTGATTGTGGACGAGATTCTGTCGGTGGGGGACGCGGGGTTCCAGCAGCGGTGCACCGCGCGGATGCGAGCGATGCTCGACTCGGGCGTGACGCTGCTGTTTGTCTCCCACTCGGCGGACATGGTCAAGAGCGTCTGCTCAAAGGCGCTCTTCATAAGCCAGGGGCAGAGCGAGGGATTCGGGCCGGCGGGGGAGATGGTGGACCGGTACACCCAGTCGTTGCGGATGCAGCAGAACGAGCGGGCGGTGGAGCGCGCGGGCGGGGCGCTCGCGCCGGCCCCCGCCGCGGTCGAGAGCGAAGGCGGCAGCGGGGCCGAGGGGCGAGAGGGGACGGGCCACGCGCGGATCACAAGTGTGCGGCTGCTGGATGCCCAGGGGCGGGTGGCCCAGGCGATTGTGCACGGCGAGCGGGTGTGCGTGGAGGTTTCGCTTGCGGCCCAGGCGCCGGTCGAGAAGCTCGACGTTGTGGTGCGGGTGCGGGACAAGGCGGGGATCGTGCTCTTCGGGTTCACGGCGATCGACGAGGGTGTGCGGCTGCCGGAGATGGCGGCCGGGGAGACGGCGCGGGTGCGGTTCGTGTTCACGAGCCCGCTGGCGCCCGGGCCGCACGGGGTCGGGGTGAGCCTGCTGCGGCGGCGGGACCAGAGCGTCGACGAGCGGTTGACGCTCGACCACCTCGAGACGGCGGCGGCGTTCGAGTCGCTCGCCGGGAAGAAGTTCGTGCGTGGCAAGGTCAGCGTCCAGGCCTACGCGGAGCGGGTGGTCGAGCCGCCGGTGTCGGCGGGGTGAGGGGGGAAGCTGGCGGGCGGATGGGGATTGGCGGCCGAACGTAGCATGGGCGTTATGTCGATTTCCAATGAAGCGCCCAAGGCCCGAACGACGCTGCAGACGCTCTCGCGAATGGCCGCGGCGGGTGAGCCGTTCGCGTGCCTGACGTGCTACGACGCGACGACGGCGCGGTTTCTGGCCGCGGGGGGCGTGCGGGTGCTTTTGGTGGGAGATACGGCGGCGGAGGTCGTTCTTGGGCTTGATCGAACGATCGACATGCCGCTGGACGTGCTGCTTGCGCTGACGGCGGGCGTGAAGCGGGGGGCGCCCGACGCGGTGGTGATGGGGGACATGCCATTCATGTCATATCAGGCCAGCGACGCGGACGCGGTGCGGAACGCGGGGCGGTTTCTGACGCACGGGCGGGCGGACATCGTCAAGATCGAGGCGGACGCGGGGTATGCGGGGCGGATCGCGAAGGTCGTGCATGCGGGGATTCCGGTGTGCGGGCATGTCGGGTCCAGGCCGCAGACGATGGCGCTCACGGGCGGGTATGCCGCGGCGGGCCGGACACCGGAGGCCGCGCGGCGGGTGGTGGACGACGCGGTGGCGCTGGAGGGGGCCGGGTGCTCGATGCTGCTCATCGAGGCGGTGCCGCCGGAGGTGACGGCGATGGTGCTGGCGAAGACGAGCGTGCCGCTGATCGGGATCGGTGCGGGGACGGCGTGCCACGGGCAGGTGCTTGTGCTGCAGGATCTGGTCGGGATGTCGGCCCGGCCGCCGCGGTTTGCGGAGCCTGTGGCGGATCTGGGATCGGGTTTCACGGCGGCGGCGCGGGAGTGGGTGAAGCGGGTGTCGGAACGGCAGATCGGGGGCGAGACATACGCGATGAAGGCCCCGGTGGCGGGGAACGAGGGGGCTAGGCAAAAATCCCGAACCGGGCCGGGTTCGACCCTGTAGAAGGATGCGGATCGTCCGGCGCCTGCGGGCGTGGGGGCTGGGGGCGTCCGGAAACGTTTGCCGGCGTGTGCAACTCAAGTGGGACTTGGGCCGAACGCGTCGGGGGCGTCGGACGATAACAGGATTGGCGCGTCCGATCGGCCGCAGGCCGGGACGGGGGCGCAGAAGGACAGGCAAAGCTATGCGGAAGTTCATTGCTTATGGCCCGGCACTGGTGGTGCTGCTGACGGCGCTTGTGACGCTGGTGGCGGCCCCGGCGGCGGTCCGGCTGGTGGGGTATGCGGCGACCGACGCGCAGGTGACCCTGGCGCGACAGACGCTGGCGCAGGACAACATCCTTAAGCAGATCGACCGGGCAACGCGAGCGATCGCGACGGCGGTGGAACCCTCGGTCGTGCACATCGGCATCGACGAGCCGGTGCGGGGCGGGCGGCTGATGCGGACGGCGCAGGGCTCGGGCTGGGTCTTTGATCTGGCCGGGCACGTGGTGACCAACTCGCACGTGGTGCGGGATGCGAAGCGGATCTTCGTGCAGTTTCAGGACGGGCGTGCGGTCGAGGCCGACCTGGTCGGTTTCGACCGAACCACGGACATCGCCGTGCTCAAGGTGCGGTCGGGCGAGGGGCTGGTGCCGATCGTTCGCGCGACGGGGGGCGAACTGTTTCAGGGCGACCGGGTGTACGCGTTCGGATCGCCGTTCGGCTTCAAGTTCTCGATGTCCGAGGGAATTGTCTCGGGCCTTGGTCGCGATCCGCGGCTGGTGATCGGCGAGGACGGGTATACGAACTTCATCCAGACCGACGCGGCGGTGAACCCGGGCAACTCGGGCGGGCCGCTGGTGGATGTCGAGGGCCGGCTGGTGGGCATGAACGTGGCGATCGCGACGGCGGCGGGGGCGTCGGCGGCCGAGGGACAATCGGCGGGCATCTCGTTCGCTATCCCATTGGCGACCATCGAGTCGGTGGTCGGGCAGCTGATCAACAGTGGGATCGTGACGCGCGGCTATCTGGGGATCTCGCACCCCGGGCGCGACGAGATGAACGCGGCCGAACTCAACAGGGTCGGATACCGCGGTCTTGGCGTGGTCGCGACGGGGGTGCAGGCGGATGGGCCGGCCGAGAAGGCGGGCATCCGCTCGGGGGACATCATCACGCGGCTGAACAACCAGCCGGTGGGGAGTGTGGCGGTGCTGCGCTCGGCGATCACGAACAACGCGCCCGGGGACCGGGTGACGGTCGAGGTGGTGAGAGGCGGCGAGTTGATGAGCTTCACCGTCGCGCTGGGTGAGCTGCCGCGGACGGACACGGAGAAGCGAGAGGCGGCGGTGGCCGCGAGCCGGTTCGGAATCGCGGACGTTGACGAGAAGGGCGGCGTGGGGCTGGAGATCAAAGAGGTGCGGGTGCCGAGCGCGGCGGCGACGGCGGGTCTGCGGCCGACGCAGATCATCACGGCCGTCGCTGGGCGGAAGGTCGAGACGCTGAGCGAGTTTTTCGACGCACTGGCGAACGCGGGCCTGCACCAGGGGCGCCAGGTCAAGCTCACCATTCGGGCGGCGGCGGGGCAGGGCGAGCGAGAGGTGGTCGTCAGCCCGCGGTGAGCGGTTGGGCCTTCACGCGCGGGACTCGACGGCCAAGACGGAGTTTTTGGCCCCGAACGCCAGGCAGTTGACCAGCAGTCGGTAGGTCCGATCGCGCTCGAGCGATGCTGCGACCGCGGGCGTGTAATCGAGGTCGCAGTCGGGGTCTGGGTGCTTCAGGTTGGCGGTGGGGGGAACGAAGCCGCCGCGGACGCCGCAGAGGGACGCGACGAGGGCGGCCATGCCGCAGGCGCCTTGGGGGTGGCCGATCATGGACTTGACGCTTGTGCCCCGGACCTGCCGGGCGTGCGGGCCCAGCGCAAGCTTGACGGCGGCGGTCTCGGCGGCGTCGTTGATCTTGGTGGCCGTGCCGTGGTAGTGCAGGAGGTCGACAGATTCGGTGGCCCAGCCCGCGTCGTCGATCGCGGCGCGGATGGCGCGAGCGCACTCGGCCATGTCGGGGTCGGGTCGGACGCGGTGATAGGCGTCGCAGGTGGCGCCGAAGCCGACGAGCGAGCCCAGGGACTCGGCCGAGCTTTGATGATCCGGGCGTTCGAGCAGCACGGCCCAGGCACCCTCGCCGAGCACGAAGCCGTCGCGGGTCTGGTCGAAGGGGCGTGAGGCGGTGGCTGGGTCCTGACCCTGGTCGAAAGCGCGGGTGGAGATGACGCGGAGGAGCTCCATGCCGTGGAGCGTCTCCCAGCGGACGTGGGCGTCGGCGCCGACGACGAGCATGGCGTCGACTAATCCCGAGCGCAGGGCCATGAGGGCCATGCCGGCGGCGTCGGAGCTCGAAGCGCACCCCGTGCTCACGCACCAACTCGGTCCTTTCAGCCCAAGGCGGATGGAGAGCTCGCCGGCGAGGTTGCCGTGGGTCGCGTTGGTGATGGTCCAGAGGCTCACGCGGTTGGCACCGCCGGGCGCATAGGCCTGTTGGGCCTGGTCAAGGGTGAAGTCGATCCCGCCGGCGCCGGTGCCCAGGACCAGGCCAATGCGGCGGGCGCGGTCTACGGCAACTGGCGCGCCCGGCTGGCCCTCGGGCGTCCATCCGGCCATGTCGAGGGCCTCGCGAGCGGCCGCCAGCGCCATGGGGACGAGCCTCGGCAGGCGGAGAACATCGGCCGGGGGAAGGATTTCGGCGGGGTCGAAGTGGGGAGCGGCAACGGGGGCGGCGACGGAACTCTTCAGCAGCGGGTGGGCGAACTCGAGCAGGCGGACGCCGCTGCGGCCGTCACGGAGGGCGGCGGAGTAGGCAGGGATGCCCACGCCGATCGGGGAGACGGCCCCCATGCCCGTGATGCTGGCCGGCTGGTGGATCACCCGAGTCCCCTTTGCAGCCCCCCGCCCGATCGGACCGACGAACGGTGAGCGTATGGCCCGTGGCGGCCAACCCCCGATCTTTGGCGTCCCTCGGACCCGCGGTTCCGGTATCCTCACTCCACATGACCCGACTTCGCCCATCTCACCCGCGTGGATTGCTCCTGGCCCTGGTCGTCGGCGGCTCGGCCGGTCTAGCGATGCCGACGCTCGGGCAATCAACAAGCAACGAGTATCGGCTGGACGGCTCGGGCAACCTGGTGCAGACCAAGCCGGCCGCGACGCCCGGGACCGACGAGGCGCTGATCGCCCGGGCTCGGACCGACCTTGCCGAGGAGCGGTACGCCCAGGCCAAGGCGGCGCTGGACGGCTTCCTGGGGGTGAACGAGCGGACGAGCAATGCGTTCCTGGCCGAGGCGTACCTGCTGCGGGGCGACGCGCTGACGGCGACGGGCAACGAGTACGACGCGCTATATGACTACGAGCGGGTGATCAAGGACCATGCCGGTTCGTCGCACTTTGTGACGGCTGTGGAGCGGGAGCTCGACATCGGCGTGCGGTATGCCAACGGGCTGAGGCGGAAACTGCTGGGGATGCGGATCCTGGACTCGACGGAGATCGCCGAGGAGCTCCTGATCCGCGTGCAGGAGCGGCTGCCGGGCTCGCGGCTGGCCGAGCGGGCGGGGATCGAGCTCGCGGATTTCTACTACCGCGAGCGGGACCTGACGATGGCGGTGCAGGCGTACGACCTGTTCATCGAGAACTACCCGAGCTCGCAATACACGCAGAGGGCGATGCAGCGGCGGATCTACGCGACCATCGGGCGGTTCAAGGGCCCGCGGTACGACTCGTCGAGCCTGATCGACGCCAAGCTCCTCACGCGGCGGTTCGCGAGCCTGTATCCGCAGGCCGCCGAGGAGGCGGGGCTCACCGACGGGCTGATCGCCCGGCTGGACGAGTCGTCGGCGGCGGACATGCTGGAGACGGCGAACTACTACTTCGCGCAGGACGACGAGGTTTCGGCGCGATACACGCTCAAGCGGCTGGTGCGGATGCACCCCAGGACACAGGCCGCGGCGAGGGCAATGAAGACGCTCGACGAGCGCGGGTGGGGGGCCAAGCCGGCCCCGGCGAGCGGTGATGCTGGCCGGGACGCGGGCGGGGCCCGGGGCGAGCAGGGACCGGGCGTTGAGGGGCCCGCCGGAACGGTCGGCACGGCCGAGAACAAGGACGCAGCCAAGCCATGATTCCCCTTCAGAGCGGCGTGTTGCGAGTGATCGGGCTGGGATTCGGATTGGGCGTGATGGGCTTGGCGCTCGGCGCGTGTGCGGCGGACCCGCGCGAGGGATACGCGCACGTGTCGAGCCACGACGCGACGATCCGCACGGTGGCCGTGCCGATCTTCCAGAACCCGACGTTTTCCCGCGGGCTGGAGACGGAGCTGACCGACGCGATCGTCAAGGAGATCCAGCGATCCACGCCCTGGCGCGTGGCGCAGGACCAGAGCGGGGGCGGGGCCAACGCGACCTTGACGGGAACACTTACGGGCTCGAACCTCCGGCGGCTGAGCCTGCAGCGGAACAGCGGGTATGTGCAGGAGCTGGCCGTCGAGCTGACGGTGGACTTTGACTTCAAGGACGCACGGACGGGCAAGACGTTGGTTGCTCGGCGGAACTTCACGGCGTCGGATGCGTTCGTCCCGGCCAGCCCCGTCAATGAGCGGCTGGAGGCCGGGCAACACGCCGCGATCCAGAAGCTGGCCAAGGACATCGTCGCGGAGCTTCGCAGCGGGTGGTGAGGGCGGCGGGACCTAGGGAACGGTCCTCGGCGGGCTTGGGGCAGTGGGGGCGGGCGGAGGGGGGCAAAAGCACAACCCGGCAGAATCCACGCCGGTTGTCCGGTCGATACTCACTTGTGGGGACGGGGGCGGGGCGTCGGCGGCGCGCCAACGATTGCGGAGCGCGACTGGCCGCGGCGCGTACGAGCATGATGACGGCCCGGAATCCCGATCCACAACGCCCGAGCGAGCGTACACCTAAAGCATGGCTGAACAACCCGACACCAAGCGTCCCCAGAACCAGCCGACCCCGGGCAAGCCCGGCGTGCCGACCCCCAAGGCCTCGCGCGGGCTGTTCTCGATGCTCAGCATCCTGGCGTTGATCCTGCTGGGAGGCCTGCTGCTCTCGTCGATGCAGACGAGCGCGACGCGGCTGGCCTCTTGGTCGGAGTTCCGGAACTTGGTGGCGGCCAAGTCGCTGCAGAAGGTCGAGATCCGTGACGACGGGGTGTATGCCGAGAAGACCGAGGCAGACGGGCGGACCTCGACGGTGTATTTCCCGATCTCTCCGGCGACCAAGGCCGACTACACCAAAGAGGTGCGCGACCTGACGGGGGGCAACTACACCGAGGTTGCGACGGCCGCGTGGAAGGGCCTGCTGATCACGTTCCTGCCGATCCTCATCATGCTCGGGCTTGTGTGGTTCTTCATCGCCCGCGGGCTCCGCTCGGCGGGGGCCGGGCCGGGGGGGATGCTCGGGAGCTTTGGCAAGAGCCGGCACCGCACGCTGACCAAGGAGATGACCGGCGTGACGTTCGCCGATGTTGCGGGCATCGAGGAGGCCAAGGACGAGGTTACGGAGATCATCGAGTTCCTCCGCAATCCCAAGCGCTTCGCCAAGCTCGGCGGGCGGATCCCGCGGGGCGTTTTGCTCATCGGCGAGCCGGGCTGCGGCAAGACGCTGCTGGCCAAGGCGATCGCGGGCGAGGCGGATGTGCCGTTCTTCTCGATCTCGGGCTCGGACTTTGTCGAGATGTTCGTGGGCGTGGGTGCTTCGCGCGTACGAGATCTGTTCAAGCAGGCCAAGGAGTCGGCGCCGTGCATCATCTTCCTGGATGAGATCGACGCCGTGGGGCGTCGCCGGGGCGGGGGCTTTACCACCGGCGGGCACGACGAGCGGGAGCAGACGCTCAACGCGATTCTTGTCGAGATGGACGGCTTCGCGACCGGCGACGGCGTGATCGTCGTCGCGGCGACCAACCGGGCGGACGTGCTGGACCCTGCGCTGACGCGGCCGGGGCGCTTTGACCGGCAGATCATCGTGCCGCGGCCGGACGTGAAGGGGCGGATGGAGATCCTGCGGGTCCACGCCAAGAAGGTGAAGCTCGGGCCGGACGTCGACCTCGAACGCGTCGCGCGGGCGACACCGATGTTCTCGGGCGCCGACCTGGCGGCTTTGATCAACGAGGCGGCGATCGCCGCGACACTGCACAACAAGGACTTCGTCGAGCAGGAGGACGTCGAGGAGGCCCGCGACAAGGTGAAGTTCGGCCGGGCCAAGCGGTCGCGCGTGCGGGAGATCGAGGACAACAAGCTCACGGCGTATCACGAGGCCGGGCACCCCGTCATCCAGGCGCTGCTGACCGACGGGGACCCGCTGCACAAGGTGACGATCATCCCGCGCGGCTCGGCGGGCGGGGCGACGTTCTCGCTGCCGGTCAAGGACCGCATGGGCTACGGCGTCAAGTGGCTCACGGCGACGATGCGGGTGCTCTGCGGCGGGCGGATTGCCGAGGAGAAGGGCATCGGCGACGTCTCGACGGGCGCTTCGATGGACATCTCGCAGGTGACCTCGATCGCGCGGAGCATGATCCTGGAGTGGGGCATGTCGCCGCGGCTGGGGTTCGTGCGCTACGCCGGGTCCGACACGCGGGAGGCGTTCCAGCAGGAGAAGGACTACTCCGAGCACACGGCCCAGCTCATCGACGACGAGGTGCGCCGGATGGTCGAGGAGGCGTACAACGAGGCCAAGCGTCTGCTGGAGGCCAACTGGGACAAGGTTGTTGCGGTCGCCGAGGCGCTGCTGAAGTACGAGACGCTCAGCGCCGACGAGGTGCGGAAGCTGCTCTCGGGCCAGCCCTTGGGCAAGCCGACGGTGAGCCAGCTTCTGGCCGACGCGGGCAAGCAGGCGACAGTCGCGCCGCCGAGCAAGGGTTCGAGCACCGAGCCGCCGCCGGAGATCCCGACGGGCGTGTTCCCGAATCCGGCGTGAGGGCTGTCCCGGCGGTTTGCCGCCGCAGATCGCGAGATTGGAAGTTCTCTGATCGTTCAACGACCCCCGCCCAGGCGGGGGTCGTTTGTCAATCCGGCCAAGTCTGGGCGATGTGGGCTTGAACGTCCATCGTCTCGCCGCACTCGAAGCGGGTCTGGAGGTCGTAGGCCTGCTGCTCCAGGCCGATGGCGGCGTACGAGCGGCCGCCTTCGACCCATTGGCGGAGGTAGAGGCTCAGGAAACCCCGAACGCCCCAGAGGCCGGCGAGGTGACGGTACTGGGCGACGTGGACCAGCTCGTGGAAGAGCACGCCGACGTGGAGCGGCGCGCCGGGCGGCGAGGCCAGGACGACGAGGTTGCCCAAGGCGATGCCGCCCGGGCCGGCGTTGTGACCCGGCGGCCCGGGCGCGTCGGCGACGGCGCGGCGGGCCCAGCGGGCACCGGGGAGCGCGATCTGGGCAACGGT
>Ga0105048_10008035_pt1 | contig 16909 bp, 14 predicted proteins | sample MAT05_FD_78382 | JGI IMG/M metagenome (GOLD analysis project Ga0105048, IMG submission 78382) | Freshwater microbial communities from Lake Fryxell liftoff mats and glacier meltwater in Antarctica - MAT-05 | ecosystem: Environmental > Aquatic > Freshwater > Ice > Liftoff microbial mat | place...
AAACTCCAAGAATCAACGATCGGCGATGAAGTTTCGCTTTTGGAGCTTTCGGAGCTTTCGCTGCTTTCGGCCGGGGGGGTGTGCAGAATGACTGAAAGCTAAAAGCTAAAGTAGGCTCAAAGGGCATGCCAAAAATCGAACCAATGGCAACAATTTTTGGAGTGGAGTCTTCGGAACCCGCCGCGTCCAGAAATAGCCTTGTGGAAAGCGGAGATCGGGCGTCTTCCTTCCAGCGGCGGGTTCCGAAGACTCCACCCGCCCTCCGAAAACCTCCGAAAATCGTTGCCACACCCGCAGCACCGGACACCTTGACTGCAGCCTGCAAGCTAGAATAAAGTTGCCCCAATCAAAGCGGTCGCCCCTCTCTCACCGGCTCCGGATCGACCGTCTCCCGCCTGATTGTGTGGAGGAAGCCATGGATTCCATCGCACCCGTTCAACACCCGCTGCGGACGCTGTTCGCCGGTCTCACCGAGCACGCGTTCATCTCGCAAATGGGCATCGCCGACCCGCCGCTTGTCGATTACATCGCCGACCTGCTCGCCCGATTCGTCCACGTCGATCAGGTTTTCCGCTTGCGCGATTCCGCCGGCCGGCCGATTTCCGAACTCGCGCTGATGGCGATGGAAGCCGAGAAACTCCCGGCTTCGGGCCGCACGCGCCGCGAATACCACCGCCACATCGGCGACTTTGCCCTCTACTACTCCGGCTTGTTCCCCGAAGCGGTCGATCGCTTCCAGCACACCGCCAGCCGCGATCACCTCGTGAACTTCACGCGGCTGGGCAAGCGATCGTACCGACTCGCCAGCGAGGCCGACCGCGAGCGCTTCACGGAAGAATCGGCGGTGCTGCATCGGTTGGGGCACGACTTCGAACTCTGCGCCCTCGGGCTGCGGGAAGTCCGCCACGAATGGGAGGAACTGGCCCGCTGCCCACCGGCCAACGGCCGATTGCTGCGCTAGCGCGGGCAGCGGCAAGCCCTCAACGCGGGAACCAATCTGTAAGTTGCCGCGCAGGTGCGTTCGACTGCGTATATCGACACGCCGAAACCGGCGCTGACAGACCCGGATTCCCCAGCTATACACCGCGACCCGAACCGGTGGAAACCCCCACCCTTTCTCGTTGAGGTGCCTCCGATGAATCTGACTCGCTGGAAATTGCTCGCGGCTGGATTCGGTGTGTCCGTGTGCGGAATCGCGGCCTTGGCCGAACCGGCTTGCCGATCCGTCGGCCATCAAGCGAACCGCCAAGATGCGCCGGTTGCCGAAGCAAAACTGAAGGGCTCGACCGAACCTAAAGCGAAGCCGGTGGAAGTGCCGACGCCCGTCGTGGAACTGCCGGTTCCACTGTCGGCCCCGATCACGCCGACCCCGGCTACGATCCCACCCATCCCCGATCTCAAACCGATCGTCGGCGTGTCGACGCCGGCGGAAGTGCCGTCGGTCTTGCAGACTTTGCCCCCGGCGCAACCAATTCAGCCGGTTCCTGCGGTTCCGCCGATTCCCGTCTTCACCGGGCCGGTCGTCACGCTGGATCAGTTCCGACTGTTGGCCACGCCACCGACGCCAATCCCTGAGCCGATTGCGGTACCGATACTGTTGCCGGCTCCGGTTCCTCAGTCCCGGCCCATCCCGTTGGATGCGCCTTTGACATCGAAGCCGTTACCTGTCATAGAAGTGCTCACGCCGGTCGCGTCCGTTGCGCCGAGCACCGAGAAGAAATTGAAAGTCACCCTGCAAATGGACGAGAACAACCCGAGGCTCGAAGTCCGCGATGGCGAGGAAGTCGTGCTGAAAGTCATCTCGAACAAGGTCGATGTGGCCTCGCCGACGCAAAAAGGCGAGCGCTGGTCCACGCTGAAGGCTTCGGGCCAAGTGAAGTTCATGACCCCGGGCGGCGATGGCTTTTGCGACGAATTGCAAGTCGTCCCCGGCACCGGCGAAGTGATCGCCACGGGGCACGTGAAGTTCACGTACAACTGGGGCAAGGTGGAAACCTCCGCCACCGCGGAGAAGATGAATTTCCGCTTGGGCGCCCAAGCCCCGACGAAGTAAATCGCCATCGACGAACCGCCGGCCCGGCGGTTCGTCACTGCCCCAGCGGCGCATCCCAGTCGCGGATTTGCCGGCGGAATTCGTCGAAGTCCAACCGCACATTCGGCGGCGCGGCGGAGTCTTCTTGCGGCAATTCTTCCTGCGGTTCGCCGTCTTCGTCTTGCGATTCCACGAATCGCACGCGTCGCAATTCCTCTTCCAAGCGGCGGATCCACACCGGCACATCGAGGCCGACGCCGACGGGTGTCTCGGCCAACGGCTGAATCGCGGCGAGCAGGCCGGCGAAGGCGGCGTTGTCTTCGGGCAACCCGTCGCGGGCGGCGATGGCGGCGCGGGCCACGCGGCCGGCGGCTTGGTCGATCTTCAGCGGCATCACGAAGCGCTCTTCGAGGCGGTCGCGGATCGTCCGCAGGCGGATGGCGTGCTCCGCTTCGCGCTTGCCTAGGTCGGTGAGGAGTTCTTGCGCCAACCGCCCGGTGCGCTCGGCGACGAACTCGCGCCAGCGGGCCGCCAGGCGATCGTAGCCGCGCTTGCAGAGGACTTCGTGGGCGAGCACCAGCGGCCGCAAGCGCCAAGCGTAGCGGTCGTATCCGGCCTTCAACCGCAGGAAATCGAGGAGGATGTAGAGGTTCTCGCCGTAGTCCGATTGCGTGGTGGTGGTGTTGTAATCGCGGTATTCGTCGTAGTGTTCGACGAGCGAATTCAGAACGATCTCGAACAAGTGCGCCGTTTTCGGTTTGTCGAGCTTGCCGGCTTCCCAATCGTCGAGCAATTTCGAACGGGTGTCTTCGTCGCCTTGGATCGATTCGCGTTCGAGCCAGTCGGTCGCCCCTTGGGCGAGCACGCCGCGGACGTTGCTGAGCGTGACGAACCGCACGGTGAAGAGGTCGCTGCCGTAGCGGGTGATGAACTCGCGGAGGTCGTCCCAATCGTCGCGGTCGAGGACGACTTCGAGCGACGACAGCCGCAGTGTCTGGGAATGTTCGAGCCAAAGCTTCTGGTACGACTCGCTGATCTGCTGCAGCGCTGCGGCGAGGGGGCCGTCTTCCCCGGCGTCTTCGCCCCATTCGCGTGCGGCGCTCAACACCGCTTCGACTGTGCCGGTGACGGCCGTGCGGAACAACACGTCGAAAGAACTGACGCGCCGGCCTTCGGGAACCTCGTTACGCTCCATCTGCCGTGCGAGCCGGGTGAGGTGGTACGTCTCCCGCAGGAGGCCCAAACGCGGTAGGCGCGTCAACAGCGACTCCATCATCTGCTGGGCGATCTGCGCTCGGATGGCTTGCGTCGGGGTGCCGCCGTCCGACGGCGGGCAGACCAGCAACGGCTCTTGGCCGAAGAGCTTGATGAACATCGGCAGCAAACGGCGGACGCCGCCGGCGTCGCCGTTGGCGACGTGGCGCTCGAGCCGGATGGCCACGGCTTCCCACGCTGGAATATCGGCGGTGGGGCCGAGGGACTCCTTCGGCAACTCGGGCAGGCGGGCTTGGATCGCGGCGAGGGAGCGCACGGCCGCGGCGGTCTCGACGGCGGTCTGCACGGTGGCGTCGAGGAGTTGGCCTTTCACCCCGCGGCGGCGGTCGAACTCGGAGAGGCTCTCGACGCCGCCGAGCGGCTCGGGGATTTCGACTTCGAAAATGAACTGGGCCAACCGCACGAGCCGGCTGAAGTTCTCGCGGGCCATGCGGACCCACTCGGAGACCAACTCGGCCGATTTGGTATCGCCGCGCGGAAAGAGTTCGGGCTTGGCCGCGAGCTGCCACAACCGCGCCACCGTCGCCAAGAAACGCAGACGCTCCGTGGCCGGTTCGACATCGCCGTCGAGGGTGAATTCACCTTCGCCGTACCCGGCGGGGTCGTCGTCGGCCAAACTGCTGTCGTTGCCGTCGTCAGTCGAATCTTGGTAGGTCATCCCCTCGTAGGCGGAGTCGAAGGTTTCGCCATCGTCGTCATCGTCTTCGCCTTCGTCCCCTTCGTCGTCGTCATCCTCGTCGTACTCTTCGTCGTCGTCCAAATATTCCCCGAAGAGTTCGGGCACCTGCCAGCGGTCGTCGGCGTTGGCTTCGAGGAGTTCGAAGAACCGGCGGATCAACGGCCCGCGCTCGGCGACGGGAATTCCGTCGGCCGCGAGGACGGCCCGCAGCCAAGCGAAGGCGAGTCGGAAGAACGATGCGGACGGATCTTGCAACGGGACGATTTCGGATTCGCTCAGCCACGTGACGAGCAGCGCGAGCGCCGCTTTGTAATCGCCTTGATCGAGGAGCGCTTCGATGACCTGCGCGTAGGCCGAGGGGGTCCGGAAGCCTTCGCGGTGCTTGCGCCAAAACGACGGATCGGTCGCCCCGCCCGACTTCCACAGGCTGAGGGCTTGGGCGACGTGCTCGGCGGCCTCGGCCCGTTCGCCCCCGTAAACCTTGGGCAAATCGTTGACCGTCGGCGTGGCGAATTGATCCCACCACTCGGCGAGGTTGGCCATGCCTTGCCGGAGTTGTTGGGCCAGCCTGGTGTTTTGAGCCGCCGACGCCGCCGAGAGTGCGGCTGCATAGCCGTCGAACTGCCGGCCGACGTTGAGGATCAATTCTTCGGCGCGGGGATCGCGCACGGTGTCGCCCCGGTCGGCGAAGGTCGGGAATAAGCCTTGGTAACCGAGGATGTTCCACGGATCGACGAAGGCCCCGCACTCGATACCGCGCTTCAACGTATCCTCGGCTTCTTCCAACAACAGCGGGACTTCGGCCAACGCGCCGGAGCGGACGGCGAACTGGGCCGCGGTCTGGCGGATGCGGATCTCGGCCATCAACCGCGTCGTCGCGGCGGGGATCGCGGCAGCGCGCTGCCGGGCGACGGTCGGGTAGCCCATAGCGGAAAAGAAGATCGCCAAACGGCGCTCTTGGAGGTGCAAGGCCCGTTCGCCGGCGATGGCTTGGTTCAGCGATTGCCGGACGCCACCGAAGGGCTGCTTCAGTTTGGCCGACTCGGCCCGCAGTTTCACGCCGTGCGGGCCGGGCAGGCCTTCGAGAAGCTTCTCGTAGAACTTGTCCCGGAAGCGAGCGATCTTGCCGACCAGTTTCGTCAACGTCGTGTTGGAGTCGTAATGCGTCGGCCCGGTGCCGGAGATGCCGGCGCCCATCAGGATGGTGCCCGCGAGCACGGCGGACGCTTCGATCAGACGCTCGGGATCGAGCGCGCGCTGCGGGCCGGTGCGACCCTTCGTCGCCCAGTTCACGAGGGCGTCGAGTGTGCCTTGGCGGATCACGAAGCGGCGGTAGAAACCCCGGCCGTCGATCTTGTGCGGATCCCATTCGCCGAAGAGCACGTTGGGCCGCTTGGTCACGGGGTGGAAGTGATCGGTCGCCCGGGGGTCAATGGCGAGGGTGTCGAGCCGCTCGGGATCGAGGCAGGCTTCTTCTAGCAAATCCGGCTCGGTGTTGTTCAGCAAATCGAGCGCGGCCCGGACCACTTCGGAATACACGCCCGGCGCGACGCCGACGCCCCGGAAATACAGCGGGATCGCGGAGACTTTCTCGTGGAGATAGAAGTCGGTTTGCGGGCGGGTTTCGAGAATCGCGATTGGCCGATAGCCGACGAAGTCGTTCAAGGTCAGCAAACAGTTCGGTACGATCTTCAGCGGGAAGGTTCCCGCCGCGAGTTCGGCCATCGCCGATTCGCAGCAGCGGGCCAGGAAGAAGGCGGTGAATAGAGCCGCGTCCGGCTGGTGGGCCAACAGGTCGCGGTGGTGATCCCGGTAGCCCACGAGCAATTCACCGAAGGCGATCGCGACGACTTCGCGGGCCCGGGACAAATCTTGGAACGCGGCCGAGCCCGATTGTTCCAGATCGTCCGAGGCGCTCAGCAGCCAGGCGCCGGTCGTCGCCCACGGGGCGGGGTCTGCGTGGTTCAGCAAATACTCGAAGACGTCGGCCAAGAGTTTGCGGAAGCGCACGTCGGCCCGGCCGTCGGAGAAGTTGAGGTACCCCAGCGGCTTCGTCGGGTCGAACAGTCGCGTCAGTTCTGGGAAGAAAGCATCCATCCGATAATTCCGCCCCGGCGAGACACGTATCCGACACCGTCAGCATAAAACAAGTCGGTTCCGAGAACCAGAAGAGTTCGACTTATGGATTCGATTCGCCTCGCCGTGTTGATCTCCGGTTCGGGCAGCACGCTGCAAAACCTCATCGACAAAATCGCGGTGGGCGAACTCCCCGCCACCATCGTAGGCGTCGTGGCGAGCCGGGCGGGCCTTTTCGGGATCGAGCGTGCCGAACGGGCCGGTTTGCCGGTGGTGGTCGTCGAACGAAAACCGACCGAGACATTTTCGCAACGGGTCTTTGAAGCGATCCGACCCAAACAACCCGATCTCGTGATCCTCGCGGGCTGGCTGCACCTACTGGCGATCCCGGCCGATTTCGAGAACCGCGTGCTCAATATCCACCCATCCCTGTTGCCCGCGTTCGGTGGGCCGGGGATGTACGGTCGCCGCGTGCACGAGGCGGTGTTGGCGTCTGGTACCAAAGTCACTGGCTGCACCGTCCACTTCGCGGACAACACCTATGATACCGGACCGATTGTGCTCCGAAGCGAAGTCCCCGTTCTGGAACACGACACGCCGGACACCTTGGCGGTTCGTGTCCAAGCCGCCGAGTGCGAAGCCTATCCGCAGGCGATTCGGAAGGTCGCGGAAGTCCGCTGAACACCATGCGTCCACGCCGGATGAGGCCGGAGGGGCGGTAGCCACGGCGACTTCGCAATCCGTCCTCCCGTGGCCGCGGGTGATGGTCTGCACCCATAATCGGATCTGGAATCTGAAATCTGTACCGGGTGTAGCAACGATTCTTGCAGGTTTTCGTAGGTCACGCTGTGCGTGACGGAAGTGGCATCCGACACGGGTCTGGCGTCACGCACCGCGTGACCTACGAAAACGGCACATCGCAAAGAAACTCCAAGAATCGTTGCTACACCGTCTGTAAAAGTGCGCCGACGGATTCTTGCGGTCCAAATGACCCGCTGGCGGATGCGAAGTCGTTGCCAAATTAGGAATACCGAGAATTCCGTTTAGCTTTCGGAGCTTTCGGAGCTTTCAGCGAGGGGGGTATGCAGAATGACTGAAAGCTGAAAGCGACATCGGACATCCCCCGCCAGAATCCGTTGGTGCACCCCTCTTAACTTCGGACTTGACTCGACATCTCGACGCAGGCACGCGCAGAGTTGTCAGCCGTTCCACTCGCCAGCCGAGTTGGGAATCTTCGGTGAATCTGGGAGTCAGGATGAGCGTCGGCATAGTTTGTTCGAATCAATCGTCTTCTAACACCGCGAGGAATGCCTCCTGCGGCACCTCGACTTGGCCGATCGCTTTCATCCGCTTCTTCCCCTCGGCCTGCTTGTCCCAGAGCTTGCGCTTGCGGCTGATGTCGCCGCCGTAGCACTTGGCGGTCACGTTTTTCCGCATCGCGGCGATGGTTTCCCGCGCAATGATCTTGCCGCCGATGGCCGCCTGCAACGCCACCTCGAACATGTGCCGGGAGATTTCCTTGCGCAGTTTCGACAGCACCATGCGTCCGCGGCGATCGGCGACGTTGCGGTGCACGACGATGCTGAGGGCATCGACCTTCTGCCCGTGCACGAGGATGTCCAGCCGGATGAGGTCGGCCGGGCGATAGCCGGTGACTTCGTAATCCATCGTGCCGTAGCCGTGGGTGACCGACTTCAACTTGTCGTAGAGGTCGTAAATCACTTCCCCGAGCGGCATCTCGTAGACGATGATGACGCGCTGCTGGCTGAGGTAATCGGTGCGGAGGTACGTACCGCGGCGCTCGGTACACATGCCCATGATGTCGCCGATGTTGCCCGCGGGGATCAGGAAGCTGATTTTGCAAATCGGCTCTCGGAATTCTTTGATCCCGCCGCCGTCGGGTACGTCCTGCGGCCCGTAGACTTGGATGATCTCGCCGTTGGTTTTCTCGATTTCGAACGTCACGTTCGGCGCCGTCTGGATCAGGTTCAATTCGCTGTCGCGCTCCAGGCGCTGCTGGATGATCTCGCGGTGGAGCATGCCGAGGAAGCCGCAGCGGAAGCCGAAGCCGAGGCCGTCCGATACTTCGGGCACATAGGTGAATGAGCTGTCGTTGAGTTTGAGTTTGCCGAGGGCTTCGCGGAGATCTTCGAAGTCGTTGTTGTTGACGGGGTACAGCCCCGAGTAAACCATCGGCTTCGGTTCTTTGTACCCCGGCAGCGGTTCGGCCGCGGGGTTGAAGGCGTCGGTCACGGTGTCGCCGATGTTGACGTCGCCGATGGTCTTCACGTTCGCCATGAAGTACCCGGCTTGGCCCGCGCCGAGGGTGCTGCACTTCTCTTGGCCAGGGCGGAACTGGCCGACTTCGGTGACGACGTACTCGCGGTTGGCCCGCATCATCTTGATGCGCATGCCCGGTTTGATTTCGCCGTCCATGATGCGGACGTATGCCACGACGCCCTTGTAGCTGTCGAAGTGGCTGTTGTAAACGAGGGCCTTGGTCGGCGCGGCGAGGTCACCGGCCGGGGGCGGCACACGGTCGATGATCACACCGAGCAACTCTTCGATCCCGAGTCCAGCCTTGGCGCTGACCTTCATGACCTCCTCGGGCACGGTCATCACGGCCGTTTCCATCTCGGCGATCACGAAGTCGGGCCGGGCGTGCGGCAGGTCGATCTTGTTCAGCGTCGGGATCAATTTCAGGTTGGCGTCCATCGCCAGAAAGGCGTTGGCGCAGGTTTGCGCCTGCACCCCTTGGAACGCGTCGACCAAAAGCACGGCCCCTTCACAGGCGGCCAACGATCGAGAGACCTCGTAGTTGAAGTCGACGTGACCGGGGGTATCGATGAGGTTGAGCTCGTACTTCTCGCCGTTGTGCTCGTAGTAGCAGGTCACGGGGTGCATGCGGATGGTGATGCCGCGCTCGCGCTCGAGATCCATGCTGTCGAGGGTTTGCTCGCGCATGTCGCGCTCGCTGATCGTCCCCGTCTTCAGCAGGAATTGATCGGCGAGCGTGCTCTTCCCGTGGTCGATGTGGGCGATGATGCAGAAGTTGCGAATATTCGACGTCGGCGTCGGCATTGGGTCGGCGCTCGGCGGGAAGCGGTAAGGAATCGGGTACGCAGTAGTATAATACGAGCGTGCGCCGGGCTGTGAAGTGCGTTCGGGTCGAACCGGGGGTCGAAGATGCCGCGATGGATGCAAGCCGGTTATCTGGTGCTCGCCGTATCAGCGGGCTGTTCCGAGCCTCGTTCGGTGGCTCCGACGCCTTCGACCGAAGCGACAACACCAATTCCGATTGAACTCCGTGCGGTCAAGATCGCCGAACTGAACGACGAAATCGCCAAGCAAAAGGGCAAAGTCGTCCTCATCGATATCTGGTTCCGCGGCTGCGCCCCGTGCGTCAAAAGATTCCCGAAATTCGTCGAGCTGCACCGAGAGATGAAAGCCGAGGGCTTGGTCTGCATCAGCTTAGACGTTTACGTCGAAGAATTGAAAACGAAGGACAAAGTGCTCGAGTTCCTGAAGGAACAAGGGGCTGACACCATCAACTTGATCGTCGATGACACGGAAAAGGCGCTCGGGGATTGGCAAGAGAAATACGACGCCGTGGCGACCCCGAGCTATGTGATCTTCAATCGCCAAGGGGAGTGGGTGAAGACCCCGCAACCCGAAGACAAATACAACGTGTCGAAGCTACTCAAGAAACTCCTCGCCGAGAAATAAGCATGATCCACCGAGCGATTCTCGTTGTCGCGGCTCTGGGGCTCGTCATCGCGGCCGGCTGCACGCCGCCGCCGATCCCGGATACGCCCAAACCGGTGGAGCTGCGAAGCATCTCCACCGCCCAGTACGAAGAAGAGATCGCGGCGCACCAAGGCAAAGTCGTGCTCGTCGATGTCTGGTTCTTGGGCTGTTCCCCGTGCGTGAAGAAGTTCCCGGAATTCGTGCAATTACACCGCGAGTTGGGCCCCCAAGGCCTGGTGTGCATCTCGCTGGACGTGCGGCCGGAGGAACTGAAAAAGAAAGACGACGTGCTCCTCTTCTTGAAGCAACAAGGGGCGGATACGATCAACTTGATCTTCAATGACCACCGCGACAAACTCGACGATTGGTTCGACAAGTACGACTGCCGCTATACTCCGTCGACGTTGATTTACAACCGCCGGGGCGAACGGGTTCCCGCGCCGGAACCGGCCGACAAAGATTCGATGACGCGAGCGCTGAAGAAGCTGCTCGACGAGAAGTAATCATTTGCGTTTCTCGAGCCGCGACCTCAACCAACGATTCTCGGCAACAGTGAACGGTGGCGTCAACGGTTCCGCATAGTCGAGCACGTGGTAGTCCCCGTCGATGTACGCGCGTTCCAACAGCGGTTGCAAGTCGAGGATCGCATCCGTGTCCCGTTCGCGGAGGGGAACGTTGATGACCGGAAGCGGGGCGTCGAACCGGGCCGGATAGACTTCGGCTCGCGTCGGTTTCCAGCTCCGAACCACACTGATCGCGTAATGGCCTCTTCTGCCGATCGGCGGGCAATAGAGGACGTGCTTCCCTTGGCGGATCAGATCGATTTCGACCAAGCTGACGCCGGCATCCAATTGCATTTCTTGACGCGTGAGATAAGCCGCTCGGTTCTGCGAGCCGATTTTATTCCTCGGGCTGAGCAACTCGATCGCCGTGATCACGCGCATGCCTTTGGTTTCGATAATGTTCACCGTCCGTTGCGTACGTAACACGTACTTGGTGTCCATGAACAGAGGCGTCGCCACGGCGACCGAGGCCGCGGACGCCTCCGGGCTGTACTCGGAACTCGGTAATTCGAAAGCCCCGACATCGGGATACACGCTTTCGCGCAGAGTCCCCTCTTCGTCTTCGTAGACGATCTCCAACAAAACCCGCTCTTCGATCCGCGCGACTAAACCCGCAGGCAATTGTGCGCGCAACGCACTCCGGATCGACGCGGCGAGCGTCGTGTGCACATCGCCCCAGTGGGCTTCGAGGAACGGATCCATTCCGGGGAACGGGCTGGGCATCGGGTGGCCTCGCGAACGGGGTCGGGTCTATTGGTTGCGCTTCTTCAATTGCGCTTGGAGCCAATTACTCTCGGCTTCGGTGAACGGCGGTCTCAGCGGTTGGGTGTAGTCCGTATCGCCGTAATCGCCGTCGTAGTACGCTTGGGCGATCAACTTCTGCAGTTCGAGTGTCGCGTCCGGATCTTTCCGGCGGAGCGGGATGCGGATCGTCGGCAGCGGGAAATCGAATCGCGCGGGATAGTATTCGATGCGATTGGATTTCCAAGCCCGCGTCACGGCGACCGCGTAGTGGCCTTGGCCCGGCTGCGGGCGTGACTGCACGACGTGCTGCCCCCGGCGAATCAAGTCGATTTCGACCAAACTCGCGTCCGCATCGAGAATTCGGTCGACGCGGTCTTGGTAATCCTCGCGATTGCGAGCGCCGACCTTATTGCCCGGACTGATGATCTCGATCGCGGTGACCAACCGGAGCTTTTTATTGCCATCGAGGATCTGGACCGAGTGCCGCTTCCGGGCCGTGAGCCTCGGGGCGACCAACTGCGGTTCGGCGACTGCGACCCCAGCCAACTCGGCCGCGAACGCGGGTTCGGCCCCTTCGCGTTGGTAAATGCCTACATCTGGGAAGAAAATGTTGCTAACGTTCTCTCCCTCTTCCTGCACCCGGTCGATGTCCTCAGTCTCCAGAACGACCGAAGTTTCAAGTCGCGCCTTCAATCCATCGGGCAATTGATTGCGGAGTTCGATGCTGATCGCAGCGGCCAAGCGCGTGTGCATATCGCCCCAGTGGGCTTCGAGGAACGGATCCATTCCGGGGAACGGGCTGGGCATCGGGCGGCCTCGCTTCATTGAATACTATGTAGCATAGCCGTATCCACGGGTCGCGAAAAGAGACACATGACCGACGCCACACTCGTATCGGACGTTCCCGACGAACTGGCATTCGGACGGATGTTCCGCCGGTTTTTCCAGATCATCACATTGCTATTCTGCCTGTTCCTCGTCGTCCGGACGACGTTCGTCGAGCCGCACGGCGTGCCGACTGGCAGCATGGCCCCGACCATTTTCGGCAACCACCGCCAATGCCCCTGCCCGCGCTGCGGCTACCCGATCGTGGTGGGCACGCCGGCGACCGAAGATCAACCGAACCCGCAGCACAGCGCGTACTGCACGAACTGCGGCCTTTCGAAAATCGACATCGTGCCGATGTCGGACAACATTTCGGGGGATCGGTTGCTGGTGGATCGAATCGTCTTCCGGATTCGACCGCCTCGGCGTTGGGAAGTCGCGGTGTTCCACCCGCCGGACGATTCGAAGATTCCGTACGTGAAGCGCGTCGTCGGATTGCCAAGGGAAGCGATTCGCATCTTCGACGGCGATGTCTACGCGAACGGAGAACTGCTCCGCAAGCCGCTCGACGCGATCCGGGAAATGACAATACCATTCTTCGATATGGATTATCCACCGCAGCCGATGGGCTGGACGAATCGGTGGGTGATCGAACCGATGGCGACGCCGAAACTGCCCGGTGTCGCTGACCAATCGGTGCCGACCGCGATCGAGGCCGTCGTTCAAGAGACGCGCTTGATTCTCGATGCGAGCGCCACACCGGAGTCGGTGCTCGGCCTGAGTTACCGCCATCGCAACATCGACACGGGCCTCGACGACATCATCCGCGACGACCTCGGCTACAACGGCATCCGCGGCGTGCCCAAGCCCGTCCACGATTTTCTGACGGCGTGCGAGATCGAAGTCCTCGGCGGCTCGGGCCGTTTGTCGATCCGCCTCGGCGACGGTTCCGATACCGTCCGGCTCGACCTCGCCATCGGCGATTCTGCGGCATCGACACTCACGCACGACGGTGCGACGCCGCCTCAGCAACTACCGACCTTGCGGTTGTTGCCGGGCCAACGATACCATCTGGAATTGGCCTTCGTGGATCGCCGGACGTTTGTGATCGTCAATGGCAAGCCGGTGGGAAATCCACTGGATGTGGCCGTTGTCAAGATCGGCGCCGCGAAAGCGAAGAGCGGGTTGCCCCCGGAGCGCCGCGGAACGAGCCGGCCGCTCCAACTCGAGGCCCGCGGAGTCTCGGTCGTGCTGCACCACCTGAAATTATCGCGGGATGTGCAGTATCGCTCCGAGGGTGAAAACGCGATTTCGGATGCCTTGTCGCTCGGGGAGAAAGAGTATTTCATGCTGGGGGACAACTCCCCGAGTTCGGAAGATAGCCGCGCTTGGAACAAGCCGGGCGTGCCGGAAGCCGATTTTATTGGTAAACCATTCTTGGCTCACCAGCCGCTGCGGATCAGCCGAATGGTGGTGAACGGGAAAGAACAGCGCTTCCAGACGATCGACTGGGACCGATTCCGATTTCTGAGATGACCGAGAGCGACCGCATGAGCACCGCCGCGAACCCGACGCCCGCCAAGAAGCCCCCCAAGGATTCCCCGCGCGAACTCGTCGAGACCATCGTCTTCGTCGTCGTGCTCGTGCTGATCTTGAAACTGTTCGTCGTCGAAGCGTTCGTCATCCCGACGGGGTCGATGGCCGAAACGCTTTTCGGCTACCACAAGACGGTGCAGTGCGATCAGTGCGGGTACACTTTCCCCGTGAATGCCAGCGAGGAAGAAGAGGGCCGGAAGGACAACGAAGGCAACGTGCGCAGGTACCCGGTTATCGGCTACCACTGCCCGAACTGCGATCACGAAGGCCGGTTGAAACCGAACGACGCCGCCTCGGGCGACGGCAAAGTGGTGAAGTCCGATGAAGGCGACCGCGTGCTGGTTCACAAAGCGATGCGGATCGACCATCGCGGTTCGGTCGTGGTGTTCAAATTCCCGAAAGACCCGCAACTCGATCACGTCGCACAGAACTACATCAAGCGCCTCGTCGGCTTCGGCGGCGAGACTATCGCCATCTACCACGGCGACCTTTTCGTCCACAAATCACTGATCTATCCGACCGATTCGCAATTGCATCCACTGCCGGAAGATCCGAAAGATCTCTGGGATAAGCGCTACACCTACACGGGTGCGGACACGGCGCTCAAAGCCTTCGATTCGTCGAAGGCGCTCGGGTTCCCGGAGGACGGCACCGGCTTCGTGTTGATCCGCAAGCCGGACGACCAAGTGCTGGCGATGCGACGCATCGTCTACCACAACGATTTCCAAGCGAAGGATCTGACGAAAATACCGCCTCGCTGGAAAACCAGCGGCGAAGGCTGGGGCGCTGCCGAAGCGGGCCAGAAGATCTACACACACACCGGCGACGGCCGGGGATTCCTGAAGTACGAGCACCTGCGCGTGAAGAACAGCCAGCGCATGAGGGATTTCACCGAGGCCACGAAACCGCAGCGCATCACGAATTTCATGGGCTACAACGCCGGTAGCAAGGGTACCGGCGGGCCGGACGGTATGGCGAACGAAGACGCCAACGACAACTGGGTCGGCGATTTGCACGTGGAGTGCAATGCCACCATCGCCGATCCGGCCGCGTCCGTAATCCTCGATCTCGCCCGCGGGCCCAACCGGTACCAAGCCCATTTCGCCGACGGCCAAGTCAAGCTGATCCGCACCGGCCCCGGCGGTAAAGAACTATCGACGCGGCCGACGCCGATGACGAAAGCCGGAACATACGCGCTGCGGTTCGCCAACGTCGATTGCCGATTGCGCGTCTGGGTGGACGGCGAGGCCATCGACTTCGGTGGCCAATCCGATTACCCCTACGAACTGTCGGAGAAACCCGACAAAGACGACAGCACCGGCGAAGGCTGGTCGAAGGTCAACGACATTGATGAACCGGCCGCCATCGAAGTGCGGGGCGGCGTGACGCTCGCCAACATCGTCCTCTGGCGAGACACCTTCTACACGCACACCCCCGGCCACAAGACTCTGCAACCCGAAACGTTTTTCGTGCAACCGGCGCACTTCCTCTGCTTCGGCGACAACAGCTCCCAGAGCCACGATGGCCGCGGCTGGGGCTTGGTTCCGGAACGGCTGATGCTCGGCCGGGCCGTATTTACCTTCTGGCCGTTCCGCCGAATCGGTTTCATCCGTTGAGGATCCGCAGATGCTGTCGGGCGAAACGCAAATCCGGGTGCGCTACGCGGAGACCGACCGCATGGGCCTGCTCCACCATGCGAATTACTTGGTCTACTTCGAGCAGGCCCGCACCGACTTACTCCGCGGCCTCGGCACGAACTATCGCGACCTCGAAGACCAAGGCTACTATCTGGTGATCACCAAGGTCGACGTGAAATACAAACGGCCGGCGCACTACGACGACATACTGACGATCCGCACCACGGTGGTGAAGACCTCGCCGGTGCGGTTGGAACACAAGTACGAAGTCTTCGGCCCCGCCGGCGACCTGTGCTGCGAAGGCGCAACGACCCTCGCCTGCGTCAACGGCGAAGGCAAAATCCAAGCGATGCCGCCGTGGCTGACGCAAGCGAAGTGACCGATCGTCCCCGGAGGATAGCGGCGTGCGGCGACTCTGGATTCACCACTTGCTCCCCCTGCTCTTCTGCGCCGTGCCGGTCGCGGCGGCGCTGATGATCTTCTTCGCTATCCCCCAGGCGGCGCGCGGCGAGTACCTCAACCGCCTGCGCGAATCGGCCATCGACTGGGTCATCCTCGGCATCGGCGGCATCCTCTTCTTTTTCCAAACGATCCTCGCCTGGCGAGCGATGCGGTGGGACGAACGTTCCCACGACTTCCACAAATCGGGCGACGACTGGCTCAAGCACCTCGCTTCTGCGGCCGAGTGGTTCCCGCTGCTGGGCCTCATCGGTACCGTCGCCGCGATCCTGCAAACCTTCGGGTCCTTCGGTGGCGATACTCGGCCGACGGCCGACAAAATCATCAAGGAATACGGTCCCGCCATCACCGCCACCGGCAGTGGCTTGTTCATGGCTCTCATGAACATCCTGCCGAGTTGGATGGTGAACACGGGGCGGATGCTCATCGGCAAGCTGTCGGACTCGCCAGTCGTGGCGCTCTTCAAACCGTCCCTCGATAAATCGGGGGAAGACGCGTGATCGACCTCCCGAAGCGCTCCGTGACGCGGTTCTTCGTGCCGTTGATCGACGTGCTCATCCTGCTCTTCTGCATGTTCCTGCTACTGCCGTTCGTCAGCCGGACGGACGAAGGCGCGGCCGAGTCGAGCAACCCCGAAGACGCCGCGAAACTGAAGAAATTGCTCGACGAAGCCCAAGACAAACTGAAACTGCGGGATGAGGAAATCCGGCAATTGATGGAGGAGCGGTCGCGGATCGCCGACCGGGCGAGCGTCTGGGTTTTGGAGATCGACGGGAGCGAAACCGAGGCCGGCCGGGGTAAACTGTATTTCATCAGCCAGGACGGGCCGAAGCCGGAGCGGCGCGAAATCAAAGATCAGGCGAGCGCGAATCTGTTCATCGCCCGGGCCAAACAAAAGTCGGGATCGAAGCGACCGTACTTTCTGATCCTGCACCCGCGGACGAAAACGCGCTTCCCGGACGAGCCGCAATTGAAGATGTACAGCCAGTGGTTCCAAACCGAGGAACACACGTTCGACAACCCCTGGGCCACGAAAGCGGAGTAGCCGATGCTGGCCGTATCCCTCACCGATTTTTTTACCGAAGCCAACATCGCGGCGCTCGTCAAGGGGGCCCTCGCTGTGGCGGGCGGCTTCCTCGCGGGCTACCTGTTGGGGATGCTCCTCGGGTATGGCTTCGACAAGATGGTCGTGAAGCGCGATTCGCCGCACGGCTTGCACAAAGTCATGCGCTATACCTGCGGGTTGATCGTGGCGATCATCGTGGCGCTCTTGATG
>Ga0105048_10008036_pt1 | contig 16909 bp, 11 predicted proteins | sample MAT05_FD_78382 | JGI IMG/M metagenome (GOLD analysis project Ga0105048, IMG submission 78382) | Freshwater microbial communities from Lake Fryxell liftoff mats and glacier meltwater in Antarctica - MAT-05 | ecosystem: Environmental > Aquatic > Freshwater > Ice > Liftoff microbial mat | place...
GCCCCAAGGCGATACCCATCTTCTCCTGGTCGGCCTTGGTCTTGGGCTCGACCGCCTGCGAGATCACCGGCTCGGGGAAGATCATCTTCTCAAGCGTGATGATGGAGGTCGGATCGCACAGGGTTTCGCCCGTGGTCACGTCCTTCAAGCCCACGCAAGCGGCGATGTCACCGGCCAAAATCTCTTTGATTTCTTCACGCTGGTTGGCGTGCATCTGCAGGATCCGACCGATGCGCTCTTTCTTGCCGCGGATCGGGTTGTAAACCGAGTCGCCCGACTTCAGCACGCCCGAATAAACGCGCACGAAGGTCAGCTGGCCGACATACGGGTCGGTCATCAACTTGAAGGCCAGCGCCGAGAACTTCTCTTCGTCGGTGCGGTGGCGGACGACCGGCTTGTCATCGTCGTCGGTGCCAGGCACCGGCGGGATGTCAGCGGGCGACGGCATGAAGTCAACCACGCCGTCGAGCATGCGCTGCACGCCCTTGTTCTTGAAGGCAGAGCCGCAGAACATCGGCTGGATCTCGGCGCCGATGGTGCGGGTGCGGATGCCGAGCTTGATCTCGTCCTCGGACAGGTCGCCCGACTCCAAGTACTTGTTCATCAGCTCTTCCGACGATTCAGCGGCAGCTTCGAGCATGTTCTCGCGCCACTTCTTGGCTTCTTCGAGCTGCTCGGCCGGAATCTCTTGGTAGTTGAACTTCATGCCCTGCGAAGCCTCATCCCAGATGATGGCTTTCATCTTGATCAGGTCGATCACGCCGGTGAAGTTTTCTTCGGCACCGATCGGGATCACGATCGGTACCGGGTTCGCCTTCAGGCGCGACTTCATCTGGTCAATGACCTTGAAGAAGTTGGCACCGGTGCGGTCCATCTTGTTGACAAAGGCCAGACGCGGCACCTTGTACTTGTTGGCCTGGCGCCAGACGGTCTCGGACTGCGGCTGCACACCGCCCACAGCGCAGTACACCATGCAGGCACCGTCGAGCACACGCATCGAGCGCTCGACTTCAATCGTGAAGTCGACGTGCCCTGGGGTGTCGATGATGTTGATGCGGTGCTCGGGGTAGGCCAGCTCCATGCCCTTCCAGAAGCAGGTGGTCGCAGCCGAGGTGATCGTGATGCCCCGCTCTTGTTCCTGCTCCATCCAGTCCATCGTGGCGGCGCCGTCGTGCACTTCACCGATCTTGTGGTTCACACCGGTGTAGAACAGGATGCGCTCGGTCGTCGTCGTCTTGCCGGCGTCGATGTGCGCGGAGATGCCGATGTTGCGGTAGCGCTCGATGGGGGTCTGGCGGGCCATGGTGTTGCTCCAAATACAGGGGCCGCCCGCGGGTTGGTGAAAACCCGGGTGGGGCGGCCGAAAAGGCTTGAGGGGAAAGGCTTAGAAGCGGAAGTGCGAAAACGCCTTGTTGGCTTCGGCCATGCGGTGGACTTCATCGCGCTTCTTCATCGCGCCGCCACGGCCTTCGCTGGCTTCGAGCAGTTCGTTGGCCAGACGTGCGGCCATCGACTTCTCGCCGCGCTTGCGGGCCGACTCCTTCAACCAGCGCATGGCCAGGGCCATCCGGCGAACGGGGCGAACTTCCACGGGAACTTGGTAGTTTGCACCGCCAACACGGCGTGACTTGACTTCGACCATCGGCTTGACGTTGTTGATGGCGACCATGAAGATCTCCAGCGGGTCCTTGCCGGCCTTCTTCTCGACCTGCTCGAGTGCACCGTAGATGATGCGCTCGGCGATGGCCTTTTTGCCCGACTCCATGACGACGTTCATGAACTTGGACAGGTCCACCGATCCAAACTTGGGATCAGGCAGGATTTCGCGTTTGGGTACTTCGCGGCGACGTGGCATTTCAATTCCTTTAGGTGCTTCAGCGGGTGACCGGGCCGATCTTGAGATCTATCCCGCACCGGATGGGTCACGCAACAAACCCAACGCTTACTCGGCTGCCCTTGGGCGTTTTGCCCGGGCTGACCGCAAAAATCACTCAGGCGATTTGAACCGCCGCTTGTGACAACCGCTTCAAAGACCTGAGATCAGGCCTTCTTAGGGCGCTTGGCGCCGTACTTGGACCGCGACTGGCGACGGTCCTTGACACCTTGCAGGTCGAGTGAACCGCGCACGATGTGGTAACGCACACCGGGCAAGTCCTTGACCCGGCCGCCGCGCACCAGCACGACACTGTGCTCTTGCAGGTTGTGGCCTTCACCGCCGATGTAAGAAATGATCTCGAAACCGTTGGTCAGGCGCACTTTGGCGACTTTCCGCAGGGCCGAGTTCGGCTTCTTGGGCGTGGTGGTGTAGACCCGGGTGCAGACACCCCGGCGCTGCGGGCTGTTCTGCATCGCAGGCGATTTGCTCTTGACGACCTCGACCTGACGGCCGAAGCGAACGAGCTGATTGATGGTTGGCATATGAGTAACTTGTTCCCGTTTGAAGTCACGCTAGTTCAGCACGATTTTTCAGCGCGCTTTTTCGGCGCGCTTTTTCGACACACGCACCACGCTTGCATCAGAGGCCCCGCTGCGGAAAGCGCAAACGGCGCCGTGCCTCGCCACAATGCGGGACACGACGCCCGAAGTAGGCAGCCGCTTAGCTGGACGCCCGGACAATGCGGGCGCATGAATTGCCGAAAAGCCTATGAGTATAAACAAACCGGACGATCCCGACAAGCACTGGCTGATACAAGCGCAACCCAGCCATGGGCTGGACGCTGCAACGGCGGCCCCGGTCGTGGTGCTCGACACCAATGTGGTGCTGGACTTGTGGGCCTTCAAAGACCCCCGCACGCAGTTGCTGCGTCAAGCATTGGCCCAGCGCCGGCTGCGCTGGATAGGTACGCCTGCGATGTTCGAGGAACTGGCCGACGTGTTGCACCGACCCACATCGACACGCTGGTGCCCTGAACCCGCCAAAGTGCTGGCCGATGCGCATGCGGCATGCCATCTGCTGCCCGGCGCGACACCGGTCACCAGCAAGGTACCCGTCTGTGCCGATCCGGACGACCAGATCTTCATCGACCTGGCCTGGTCCTGGCCGGCTCGCTGCTTGTTCACCCGGGACCGCGCCTTGCTCGACCTGGCACGGCCCGCGCTGGCGCACGGCTTGATCGTCACGACACCGGCCGCCTGGCCAGGCCTGGAAGCGCATGAGGCCGATCTCAAACCTTGAGCTGATCCAGAATTGAAAAGGGCGACCAGAGCCGCCCTTGCCGGTCAAAGCGCCTGCTCAACGCAGGCGCTGTTGCCGATCAGCCCATCAGTTTGCCGCGCTGTCGGCAGCACCCGCTTCAGCCGCGTGGTCCACCGCTGCCATCTGCACGGCGGCCAGTTCTTCAGCTTCCTGCAAGGCAATGGCGCGGCGCTCGGTGTCGTCCATCTCTTCCTTGACCTTGCGCGCCTGGTGGTAAGCCATGCCGGTGCCGGCCGGGATCAAACGACCGACGATGACGTTCTCCTTCAAGCCCCGGAGTTCGTCGCGCTTGCCCATGATCGCGGCCTCGGTCAAGACCCGGGTCGTTTCCTGGAAGGACGCGGCCGAGATGAACGAGTCGGTCGACAGCGAGGCCTTGGTGATGCCCAGCAGCACGTCCACGTAAGTGGCCGGCAGCTTGCCTTCACCGCGCAGGCGGTCGTTGGTGTCGAACAACTCCGAACGTTCGATCTGCTCGCCCAGGATGTAGGTGGAGTCGCCCGGGTTGCTGATCTGAACGCGGCGCAGCATCTGGCGAACGATCACCTCGATGTGCTTGTCGTTGATCTTCACACCCTGCAAGCGGTAGACGTCCTGAACCTCATCGACGATGTAGCGCGCCAGCTCCTCGACCCCCAGCAGCCGCAGGATGTCCTGCGGATCGGCCGAGCCGTCAACGATCAACTCACCCTTGTTGACCACCTGGCCTTCGTGCACCAGGATGTTCTTCTCCTTGGGCACCAGCTCTTCATGCTTGTGGCCCTCGGGATCGGTGATCTCGAGACGAACCTTGCCCTTGGTCTCCTTACCGAAGGAGATCGTGCCAGTCTGCTCGGCCAGGATACCGACATCCTTGGGCGAACGGGCCTCGAACAGCTCGGCCACCCGCGGCAGACCGCCGGTGATGTCGCGCGTCTTCTGGCCTTCGACCGGGATCCGCGCCAGCACCTCGCCGGGCGCCAGGTCCAGGCCGTCACGCACCTGGATCAGCGACCCGACGGGAAAGCCGATCGTCACCGAGTGGTCAGTGCCGGGGATCTTGACCTCATGGCCCAGTGCATCCAGCAGCTTGACCTGCGGCCGGATGACCTTGGCCACGCCGCGGCGCTTGCTGTCGATCACCACCAGCGTGGACAGGCCGGTGACCTCGTCCAACTGCTTGGCCACCGTCACGCCCTCTTCGACGTTCTCGAAGCGGGCCTTGCCGGCAAACTCGGTGATGATCGGGCGGGTCAACGGGTCCCAGTTGGCCAGCACCACACCGGCCTTGAGTTGCTGGTCAGCGCGGATGTTGAGCGTGGCGCCATACGGCACCTTGTGACGCTCACGCTCACGACCGTGCTGGTCGGAGATGATGATTTCGCCAGAGCGCGAGATCACCACCAACTCCCCCTTGCTGTTGGTCACGTAGCGCATCGTCGGGTTGAAGCCGATGATGCCGTCCGACTTGGCTTCGACACTGTTGGCAACAGCCGCACGCGAGGCCGCACCACCAATGTGGAAGGTGCGCATCGTCAACTGCGTGCCCGGCTCACCGATCGACTGCGCGGCAATCACGCCCACGGCCTCACCGGTGTTGACCAGACCACCGCGCCCCAGATCGCGACCGTAACAACGGGCGCAGATACCAAAGCGGGTGGCGCAAGTCAGCGGCGTGCGGACCTTGACCTCGTCGACGCCAGCGGACTCCAGGATGTCGAGCGCGTCTTCGTCGAGCATGGTGCCGGCGGGCAGCAGCAGCTCCTGCGTCTCCGGATGCATCACCTCGACTGCAGCGACACGGCCCAGGATACGGTCGCGCAGCGACTCGATCACCTCGCCGCCCTCGACCAATGCCCGGGTGTTGAAGCCGTTTTCGGTGCCGCAATCCACCACGGTGACCACCAAGTCCTGCGTCACGTCCACCAGGCGGCGTGTCAGGTAGCCCGAGTTGGCCGTCTTTAGCGCCGTGTCCGCCAGGCCCTTGCGGGCGCCGTGGGTGGAGATGAAGTACTGCAGCACGTTCAGGCCTTCACAGAAGTTGGCCGTGATAGGCGTCTCGATGATCGAGCCGTCAGGCTTGGCCATCAGGCCGCGCATGCCGGCCAATTGCCGGATCTGCGCAGCAGAACCACGCGCGCCCGAGTCGGCCATCATGTAGATCGAGTTGAACGACTCCTGGTCCACTTCCTTGCCGTGGCGGTCGATGGTCTTTTGCTTGGACAGCTGGGCCATCATGACCTTGCCGACTTCGTCGCCGGTCTTGCCCCAGATATCGACCACCTTGTTGTAGCGCTCGCCAGAGGTCACCAGACCCGAGACGTACTGCTGCTCGATCTCTTTGACCTCCTTCTCGGCGCGCTCGATCAGACCCTGCTTTTGCGGTGGCACCAGCATGTCGTCGATGGCAATCGAGATGCCGGCGCGCGTGGCCAGACGGAAACCGGCTTGCAGCAGCTTGTCGGCCAGCACCACGGTTTCTTTCAAGCCGCACTTGCGGAAGCTGGTGTTGATCAGCTTGGAGATTTCTTTCTTCTTCAACGCCTTGTTGATGTTGCTGAAGGCCAGGCCCTTGGGCAGGATTTCAGACAGCAGCGCACGACCAACCGTCGTGTCCACCAGCTTGGTCTCTGGCGTGAAGCCGTCGCCGTCCTTGTCCTTGACCCACTCGGTCAGGCGCACCGCGATCTTGGCCGTGACCTCAACCGCGTTGTTGTCCAGCGCACGCTGCACTTCCACGATGTCGGAAAAGATCATGCCTTCGCCACGGCCGTTGATGCGGTCACGGGTGGCGTAGTACAGGCCCAGCACCACGTCTTGCGACGGCACGATCGACGGCTCACCCGAGGCCGGGAACAGCACGTTGTTGGAGGCCAGCATCAGCGTGCGGGCTTCCATCTGCGCTTCGATCGACAGCGGGATATGCACGGCCATCTGGTCGCCGTCGAAGTCGGCGTTGAAGGCCGAGCAGACCAACGGGTGCAGCTGGATGGCCTTGCCTTCGATCAGCACCGGCTCAAACGCCTGGATGCCCAAACGGTGCAGCGTCGGCGCGCGGTTCAGCAGTACCGGGTGCTCCTTGATGACTTCCTCAAGAATGTCCCAGACCACCGGCGTGCCGGATTCGACTTCCTTCTTCGCCGCCTTGATGGTGGTGGCGATACCCATCGCCTCCAGCCGCGAGAAGATGAAAGGCTTGAACAGCTCAAGCGCCATCAGCTTGGGCAGGCCGCACTGGTGCAGCTTGAGCGTCGGGCCCACCACGATGACCGAACGGCCCGAGTAGTCGACCCGCTTGCCCAGCAAGTTCTGCCGGAAACGGCCGCCCTTGCCTTTGATCATGTCGGCCAGGGATTTGAGCGCACGCTTGTTGGCACCGGTCATCGCCTTGCCGCGACGGCCGTTGTCCAGCAGCGAGTCCACCGCTTCTTGCAGCATGCGCTTTTCGTTGCGCACGATGATCTCGGGCGCCTTCAGCTCCAAGAGCCTTGCCAACCGGTTATTGCGGTTGATGACCCGGCGGTACAAGTCGTTCAAATCAGAGGTCGCGAAGCGGCCGCCGTCCAGGGGCACCAGCGGGCGCAGGTCGGGCGGCAGCACCGGCAGGACGGTCATGACCATCCAGTGCGGCTTCATGCCGCTCTTCTTGAAGGCTTCCATCACCTTCAGGCGCTTGCTGTTTTTCTTGATCTTGAGCTCGGAGCCTGTCAAGTCGCCACGCAGGCGCTCTATCTCGACGTCCAGGTCCATGTCGGCCAGCAGCTTTTGCACACCTTCGGCACCCATCAGCGCGACGAACTCGTCGCCGAATTCGGTACGCTTCGCGTCATAGTCCTCCTCGGTCATGATGGAGAACTTCTTCAGCGGCGTCATGCCCGAATCGACCACGACGTAGGCTTCGAAGTACAGCACGCGCTCGATGTCGCGCAGCGTCATGTCGAGCACCAGGCCCAAGCGGCTGGGGAGCGACTTCAGGAACCAGATGTGCGCGCAGGGCGCGGCCAGGTCGATGTGACCCATTCGGTCACGGCGCACCTTGGTCTGGGTGACTTCAACGCCGCACTTCTCGCAGATCACGCCACGGTGCTTCAAGCGCTTGTACTTGCCGCACAGGCACTCATAGTCCTTGATCGGGCCGAAGATCTTGGCGCAGAACAGGCCATCACGCTCGGGCTTGAAAGTCCGGTAGTTGATGGTCTCGGGCTTTTTCACTTCACCGAAGGACCACGAGCGAATCTTTTCCGGCGAGGCAATGCCGATCTTGATCGCGTCGAAGTGTTCGTCGGGCGTGAACTGCCGAAACAGGTCCAGTAAACCTTTCATGTATTTCTCCTGTACCTAAGTCGATCAGTTGCGTTCGAGTTCCATGTCGATGCCCAAGGAGCGAATCTCCTTGACCAGGACATTGAAGGATTCCGGCATGCCGGCTTCGATCGCGTGTTCACCCTTGACGATGCTCTCGTACACCTTGGTCCGGCCGTTCACGTCGTCGGACTTCACCGTCAGCATCTCCTGCAGGATGTAGGCCGCGCCGTAGGCTTCCAGCGCCCAGACCTCCATCTCGCCAAAACGCTGGCCGCCGAACTGGGCCTTGCCGCCCAGCGGCTGCTGGGTCACCAGGCTGTACGGGCCGGTCGAGCGGGCGTGCATCTTGTCGTCCACCAGGTGGTGCAGCTTGAGCACGTGCATGTAGCCCACCGTGGTAGGCCGCTCGAACGGCTCACCGGTGCGGCCGTCGCACAGCTGGGCCTGCGTGCGGGTGGACGTCAGGCCCTTCTTGGCAGCGATGTCGCCCGGGTAGGCCAGCTTGAGCATGGCGCGGATTTCGGCTTCTTTCGCACCGTCGAACACCGGCGTCGCAAAAGGCACGCCCTTGGTCAGCTCGCCCGCCATCTCGATGACCTCGTCGTCGCTGAGCGAGTCGATGTTCTCGGTCTTGCCGCCGGACTGGTTGTAGAGCTCATCGAAGAACTTGCGCAGCTCCGCCACGCGGGCTTCGCCTTGCAGCATGTCGCCGATGCGCTGGCCGATGCCCTTGCCGGCCCAGCCCAAATGCACCTCCAGCACTTGGCCCACGTTCATGCGCGAAGGCACGCCCAGCGGGTTGAGCACGATGTCGCACGGCGTGCCATCGGCCATGTAGGGCATGTCCTCGACCGGCACGATCTTGGACACCACACCCTTGTTGCCGTGGCGCCCGGCCATCTTGTCGCCCGGCTGCAGGCGGCGCTTGACGGCCAGGTAGACCTTGACCATCTTCAACACGCCCGCCGGCAACTCGTCGCCTTGCGTCAGCTTCTTGCGCTTTTCCTCGAACATCAGATCAAAACTGTGGCGTGTCTGCTCCAGTGAGTTCTTGATCGACTCGAGCTGGTTGGCCACCTCGTCCTCGGACGGGCGGATGTCGAACCAGTGGTACTTCTCGACCGAGACCAGGTAGGCCTTGTCGATGACCGTGCCCTTGGCGATCTTCTGCGGACCACCGTTGGCGGTCTTGCCGACCAGGATCTTCTCGATCCGGTCGAACGCATCCGCTTCGACGATGCGCAATTGGTCGTTCAGGTCAAGCCGGAAACGCTTCAACTCGTCGTCGATGATCTGCTGGGCGCGCTTGTCGCGCTGGATGCCTTCGCGGGTGAAGACCTGCACGTCGATGACCGTGCCGTTGGTACCTTGGTCCACACGCAGCGAGGTGTCCTTCACGTCGGACGCCTTCTCGCCAAAGATGGCGCGAAGCAGCTTTTCTTCGGGTGTCAGCGTGGTCTCGCCTTTGGGCGTGACCTTGCCGACCAGCACGTCACCCGGCGTCACTTCAGCACCGACGTAGACGATGCCCGACTCGTCCAGGCGGGCCAGTTGCTGCTCGCTCAGGTTCGGGATGTCGCGGGTGATTTCTTCGCTGCCCAGCTTGGTGTCGCGGGCCATCACCACCAACTCCTCGATGTGGATCGAGGTGTAGCGGTCTTCGGCCACCACGCGTTCGGAGATCAGGATCGAGTCTTCGAAGTTGTAGCCGTTCCAGGGCATGAAGCCGACCAGCATGTTCTGGCCCAGGGCCAGTTCACCCAGGTCGGTCGATGCCCCGTCGGCCACCACGTCGCCCGCCGCCACATGGTCACCGCGACGCACGATGGCGCGCTGGTGGATGTTGGTGTTCTGGTTCGAGCGCTGGTACTTGATCAGGTTGTAAATGTCGACGCCGACTTCACCGGCCACCGTCTCCGCATCATTGACACGGATCACGATGCGGTTGGTGTCGACGTAATCGACGATGCCGCCGCGGCGCGAGGTCACCACGGTGCCCGAGTCGATCGCGGCAACCCGCTCGACGCCGGTACCGACCAGGGCTTTCTCGGGCCGCAGCACCGGCACGGCCTGACGCTGCATGTTGGCGCCCATCAGCGCGCGGTTGGCATCGTCGTGCTCCAGGAAGGGCACGAGCGAGGCCGCCACCGAGACGATCTGCGCCGGGGCCACGTCCATGTACTGGATGCGCTCGGGCGAGGTCAGCACCGACTCACCGGCCTCACGGGCCGAGACCAGCTCATCGGTCAAGGTGCCGTCGTTGCTGAGCGAGGCGTTGGCCTGGGCAATGACGTATTTGCCTTCTTCGATCGCCGACAGGTAGTCGATCTGGTCGGTGACCTTGCCATCGCCAACCCGGCGGTACGGCGTCTCAAGAAAGCCGTACTCGTTCAGGCGGGCATACAGCGCCAGCGAGTTGATCAGCCCGATGTTCGGGCCTTCAGGCGTCTCGATCGGGCAGACCCGGCCGTAGTGGGTCGGGTGCACGTCGCGCACCTCGAAGCCGGCACGCTCACGCGTCAGGCCGCCCGGGCCCAGGGCCGAGACACGACGCTTGTGCGTGATCTCGGACAAGGGGTTGGTCTGGTCCATGAACTGCGACAGCTGCGAGGCACCGAAAAACTCCTTGAGCGCCGCAGAGATCGGCTTGGAGTTGATCAGGTCATGCGGCATCAGCGCGTCGGTCTCGGCCTGGCCGAGCCGCTCTTTGACAGCCTTCTCGATCCGGGCCAAGCCCGAGCGGTACTGGTTTTCGGCCAGCTCGCCGACACAGCGCACACGCCGGTTGCCCAGGTGGTCGATGTCATCGACCTCGCCGCGGCCGTTGCGCAACTCCACCAGGATCTTGACAACGTCGAGGATGTCCTCGTTGTTGAGCGTCATCGCGCCTTCGGGCACGTCGCGGCCAACCCGGGCGTTGAACTTCATCCGGCCAACACGCGACAGGTCGTAGGTGTCTTCGTTGTAAAACAGACGGCCGAACAGGGCCTGCACAGCATCTTCGGTCGGGGGCTCGCCGGGGCGCATCATCCGGTAGATGGCCACGCGCGCGGCCAGCTCATCGGCCGTCTCGTCAGCCGCCAAGGTTTGGCTGATGTAAGCGCCCTGGTCGAGCTCGTTGGTGAACAGGCATTGGAGTTCTTTGACTCCTGCCGCCCTCAGCTTCTTGAGCAGCAGATCGGTGAGTTCTTCATTGGCTTTGGCAATGATCTCGCCGGTGTCGGCATCGACCATGTTGCGGGCGATGATGCGGCCCACCACGTAGTCCTCAGGCACCGAGACAAACTGGGTGCCGTTGGTCTCGAGCGAGCGCACATGGCGCGCGGTGATGCGCTTGTCCTTCTCGACAACAACCTTGCCGTCCTTGTCGGTGATGTCGAAACGCGCCACTTCGCCCTTCAGGCGGTCGGGCACAAACTCCATCTGCGCGCCGACATCCATCAACCGGAAGCTGTCGAAATCGAAGAAGTTGGCCAGGATGGCTTCGTTGTTCAGGCCGATGGCCTTGAGCAGGATCGTCACCGGCATCTTGCGGCGGCGGTCGACCCGGAAGTACAGCACGTCCTTGGGGTCGAACTCGAAGTCGAGCCACGAGCCCCGGTACGGGATGATCCGGGCCGAGAACAGCAGCTTGCCCGAGCTGTGGGTCTTGCCCTTGTCGTGCTCGAAGAACACGCCCGGTGAGCGGTGCAACTGCGAAACGATGACCCGCTCGGTGCCGTTGACGATGAACGAGCCGTAGTCGGTCATGAGCGGCACTTCGCCCATGTAGACCTCTTGCTCCTTGATCTCCTTGACGACCTTGGCCGGGTGCGACTCCCGGTCATAGATGATCATTTGCAGCTTGGCGCGCACGGCCGCAGCAAAGGTCAGGCCTCGCTGCTGGCATTCCCGCACGTCAAACGGCGGTTTTGCGATGTTGTACTCAATAAACTTCATCTCGACCATGTTGTTATGCGACACGATCGGGAAGGCCGAGAGAAAAGCGGCCTGCAGGCCTTCTGCCTTGCGCTTGGACGGCGGCAGTTCTTTTTGCAGGAAGGCCACGTAGGCCTCGCGCTGCATCGTCAACAGGTAGGGGACGTCGAGCACATGCTCGCGCTTGCCGAAGCTCTTGCGAATCCGCTTGCGCTCGGTGTAGGTGTAGGGGGTTGCTTGCGCCATGGATACTCCGTTTCGATGACGCCTGCCAGGGCCCGGGCAAACGTCTCGTCGGCGACTGGCACCGGGCGAACGCCCACCCTCAACACTGTGAGGGAGACGGCCCGAAGCTTGGTGGCTGGCCACTACCAGCCGCTGGCGGACAACCCCGGCATTGCACCGGAGCCCGACCAAACTGGTTCTCTGCAGTCGGTTCAGAGAACACTTGGAAAAGCCTTACAGGATAACCCGAAAGGCGCTTACAGGTGTGCTCTGGGCCTGAAAGCCCTAAAGGCCGAGGGCTGGTCTACCGACCAGCCCTCAATAAATCGAGCGCGGAGCGTCGCGAGCGGGCCGGGCTTGGTTCGAGAAGCGCAGCCGTACACCTGTACGGCGAACATCGCAGGACCAAGCTCGGGTCGCGCAGCAGCTCCGAGCCGATTTATTACTTGATTTCGGCCTTGGCGCCTGCGTCGAGCAGCTTCTTGAGCGCTGCGTCGGCATCGGCCTTGGGGATCGCTTCCTTGACCGCCTTGGGGGCGCCGTCAACCAGGTCCTTGGCTTCTTTCAGGCCCAGGCCCGTCAGTTCGCGCACGGCCTTGATGACCTGCACCTTTTGGGCGCCGGCTTCGAGCAGCATGACGTTGAATTCGGTCTGCTCTTCGACCACGGCTGCGGCAGCGCCGCCACCGGCGGCCGGGGCGGCCATGGAGGCGGCGGACACGCCAAACTTCTCTTCGATGGCCTTGACCAGGTCGTTGAGTTCCATCACGGACATGCTGTCCATGGCGGTCAGGAATGCGTCTTTATCGAATGCCATTTGGGTTTCTCGATTCAAAAATAGGTTGGGATCGTGCTAACGAAGATCGGTCAGGCGGCGGCCGGCGCTTCTGGTGCTGCGGGTGCAGCGTCAGTTGCGGGTGCGGCATCAGCAGCGGGGGCAACATCAGCGACGGCTGCGGCCTCAACAGCCGATGCGGCTTCAACAGCAGCGGCAGCTTCAGCGGCGGGCGCCGCTTCTGCCACAGGAGCCGCTTCTGCCATAGGTGCCGCTTCGGCCACAGGAGCCACTTCAGCCACCGGCGCTGCTGCGGCGTTTTTCTCGGCCAGGGCCGACAGCACTGCGGCAAATCGCTGGATCGGCGATTTGAGCAGGCCGGCGATCTGGGAGATCAGCACTTCGCGGCTCGGAATCGCGGCCAAAGCCTTGACCCCGTCAGCGCTCAGCGACTTGCCCGCGTAGGCGCCACCGATGATGACCAGCTTGTCGTTGCCCTTGGCAAAGTCGGTGATGACTTTGGCCGCGGACACCGCGTCTTCAGAAAAGCCGTAAATCAGCGGGCCAGCCATGCTCTCCGATGCCACCTCGAACGGGGTTCCAGCCACGGCACGGCGAGCCAGTGTGTTCTTCAGCACATGAAGATACACACCCTTCTCGCGCGCTTCGCGGCGCAACTTGTTCAGGTGTTCAACGGTGAGGCCACGGTACTGGGCCAGCGCGAGGGTCTGGGACTTGGCGGCTTGCGCCGACACGTCCGCGACCACGGCTGCCTTCTCGTTGCGATTGAGACTCAAGGTCTGCTCCTCACAAAATCACGCCTTCGGGTTGGGCGGACACTGCCGCCTTTACCCTCCGGCGCACCGGGGTTGCAGCGACCAAACCTTCTGGCATCCGGCTTGCCGAGGTTTTCACCACGACAACGGAATCCTTCGGGCGGGACCGCCATCTGCGCTGGCCTGGCCGTTCCACCTGACGGTGGAATCGGCTGGATTAAGAAGCCCTGCGGCCTCGCCAGCGGTCTAGGATGGCCCGCTCGTGGTTGACACCACCAACGGCCCACCAAACTCGTCACCCCCGCGCTAGACCGGCGCAGGGGCTTGAAAACTTCAGGCCGACGCCGTCATCGACTGCATGTCGACGCGCACACCCACACCCATGGTCGAGGACACCGCGAGCTTGCGCAGGTAGACACCCTTGCTCGACGCCGGCTTGGCCTTGGCCAGCGCGTCCAGCAGCGCGGCCAGGTTGCCCTTGAGCTTGTCGGAATCAAACGAGCGCAGACCGATGGTGCCGTGGATGATGCCGCCCTTGTCGACCCGGAACTGCACCTGGCCAGCCTTGGCGTTGCGCACCGCAGTGGCGACGTCAGGCGTGACCGTGCCGACCTTGGGGTTGGGCATCAGGCCGCGCGGGCCCAGGATCTGGCCCAGCGTACCGACCACACGCATCGTGTCGGGCGAAGCGATCACGACGTCGAAGTCCATCTTGCCGGCCTTGATGTCGGCAGCCAGGTCGTCCATGCCGACAATGTCGGCGCCAGCGGCGCGGGCTTCGTCAGCCTTGGCGCCTTGGGCAAACACCGCCACACGCTTGGTCTTGCCGGTACCGTTGGGCAGCACAACCGCGCCGCGCACCACCTGGTCCGACTTCTTGGCATCGATGCCGAGCTGCACGGCCACGTCGATGGACTCATCGAACTTGGCGGTGGCGCATTCCTTGACGATGGCGATGGCGTCGTCGAAGGTGTAGAGCTTGAGCGAGTCGGCCTTGCCGGCGGTGACTTTCTGGCGCTTGGTGAGCTTGGCCATGTCAGACCCCTTCAACCGTGATGCCCATCGAACGGGCGGAACCTGCAATCGTGCGCACCGCGGCGTCCATGTCGGCGCCGGTGAGGTCCTTGATCTTGATCTTGGCGATCTCTTCAAGCTGGGCACGGGTGATCTTGCCGACCTTCTCCAGGTGCGGACGGCCGGAGCCCTTGTCGATCTTCACGGCTTTTTTAAGCAACACGCTCGCCGGGGGCGACTTGAGCACGAAGGTGAAGGACTTGTCAGCGTAGGCGGTGATCACCACGGGCAGTTTCAGACCGGGCTCGACGCCTTGGGTCTGGGCGTTGAACGCCTTGCAGAACTCCATGATGTTGAGGCCGCGCTGACCCAGCGCCGGGCCGATCGGGGGCGAAGGATTGGCCTTGCCCGCGGGAACTTGCAGCTTGATAAAGCCGACGATTTTCTTTGCCATGAAAGGCTCCTCGAGTTCAAACGCTTGTTGGCACGGATGCCGCCAAGCTCCTCGTCTTTCGACCCGAAAAATTCAAGGCTTCAAGCGTCGGGTCGGACCCGCTTGAAACCGGAAACTCAAACTATGCGCTACGCCCTTCGGGCTTCGCGCGAGGTCTGACGAACTCAGACTTTGCCTGCGGCCCTGCGGGCCTTCGGCGAAGCGACAAAGATCAAACTTTGCCTTCGGCCCCGCAGGCCTCAGGCGAGGTCTGACAAACGCAGTTCGTCAGACCTTCTCGACCTGCGCGAAGTCCAGCTCGACACCGGTGGCACGACCAAAGATCGTGACCGAGACCTTGACCTTGGACTTCTCGTAGTTGACGTCCTCGACCGCGCCGTTGAAGTCGGTGAACGGGCCTTCCTTGACCCGCACCATCTCGCCGATCATCCACTCGACCTTGGGCCGCGGCTTCTCCAGACCTTCTTGCATCTGGTTGACGATCTTCATCACCTCGGCGTCAGAGATCGGTGCCGGGCGGTTCTTGGCGCCACCCACAAAGCCGGTGACCTTGCTGGTGTGCTTGACGAGGTGCCAGGACTCGTCGTCCATCAACATCTCGACCAGCACGTAACCCGGAAAGAAACGCCGCTCGGTGACCGACTTCTTGCCGTTCTTGAGCTCGATGACTTCTTCGGTCGGCACCAGGATGCGGCCAAACTTGTCGTGCATGCCTGCGCGCTCGATGCGCTCACGGATGTTGCGCTCAACCGCTTTTTCCATGCCCGAGTAGGCGTGGACCACGTACCAGCGCAGCGGCACGGTAGGCGCGGCGGGCGCAGCAGCTGCGGTTGAAGCGTCAGGGATCAGTTCGCTCATGGCAATACCTCTTTAGCGTTTCCAGCCCAGGACCAGGTCATACAGCACCCACTCCAGCGTCTTGTCCGTCAGGAACAGGAAGAACGCCATCACGATGACAAAAGCAAACACGTAACCGGTCATCTGCATCGCCTCTTTGCGGGCGGGCCAGACCACCTTCTTGGTCTCGCGCACCGCGTCGCGGCCAAAAGCGATCAGTTGCTTGCCCGACTCGGAGGTGAAAAACATCGCCACAGCACTGGCCAACAGCAGCAACAGCACCAGCACGCGCAGCCACAAGTCCTGCTTGCCCAGCAGGTAATAGGCGACCACACCGCCCACCAGCAAGGCGGCGGCCGCAGCCAGCTTGGCCTTGTCAGCGCCTGTAGAAACCGTCTCGACTTGAGTGTTGGTAGCCATGTCTTTCGTTTCTCTCAACCGCGACACTCTGGCTTGTTTGCCTTGAGCGCCGGGCCCATCCATCAGCAGCAACGGCCCGCCGGGCTTTATAGCCTGCGGGCCGCGCTGGGTCGGACCTGTTTCAGATGCGATCGCTGCGCGACGCGCCTTTGTTGGGTTCTTGCCTGGCAGGGGCAGAGGGAATCGAACCCCCAACCTTCGGTTTTGGAGACCGACGCTCTGCCAATTGAGCTATGCCCCTGCTGCTTGAACCCGAGTGTCTTGCTGTAGTCCTGAACCGCGCTTAAGCGATGATCTTGGCCACCACGCCGGCGCCGACGGTACGACCACCTTCACGGATGGCAAAGCGCAAGCCTTCTTCCATCGCGATCGGGGCGATCAACTTGACAGTGATGCTGACGTTGTCGCCGGGCATGACCATCTCTTTGTCCGTGGGCAACTCCACGGCGCCGGTCACGTCCGTCGTGCGGAAGTAGAACTGCGGGCGGTAGTTGTTGAAAAACGGTGTATGGCGGCCGCCCTCTTCTTTGCTGAGCACGTAGATCTCGGCGGTGAAGTGGGTATGCGGCTTGACACTGTTGGGCTTACACAGCACCTGGCCACGCTCGACGTCTTCACGCTTGGTGCCGCGCAGCAAGATACCGACGTTGTCGCCGGCCATACCCTGGTCGAGCAGCTTGCGGAACATCTCGACGCCGGTGCAAGTGGTCTTTTGTGTATTGCGGATACCGACGATCTCGATTTCTTCGCCGACCTTGATGATGCCGCGCTCGATACGGCCGGTCACCACGGTGCCACGGCCCGAGATGCTGAACACGTCCTCAACCGGCATCAGGAAGGCACCGTCCACCGCCCGCTCGGGCTGGGGGATGTAGGTGTCGAGTGCATCGGCCAGCTTCATGATGGCTTGCTCACCCAGCACGCCGGTGTCACCTTCGAGCGCCAGCTTGGCGCTGCCGTGGATGATCGGGGTGTCGTCGCCCGGAAAGTCGTACTTGTCCAGCAGCTCA